>Ga0172373_10001642_pt1 | contig 35932 bp, 52 predicted proteins | sample Lak10m_2_FD_114546 | JGI IMG/M metagenome (GOLD analysis project Ga0172373, IMG submission 114546) | Freshwater microbial communities from Kabuno Bay, South-Kivu, Congo - kab_092012_10m | ecosystem: Environmental > Aquatic > Freshwater > Lake | place: Democratic Republic of the Congo...
AGGACCCTCCGCTACCAATACAGCCGGAAGCATCACCAGTACGGTAAGCGTCAATGCGTTGGCTGGGTTTAGTATTGTGAGTTATACGGGGACGGGGGCGAATGCCACGGTTGGGCATGGGTTAGGTGTTGTGCCGAAGATGGTGATTGTTAAAAACAGGGATAGTGGTGCTATTGGCGGGGCGGTTTATCACGCTTCAATGGGAGCAACTAAGTACCTAAAACTATTTCAAACCACAACTGGTACAGACGCCGAGGCAATCGATAACACAGCATGGAACGGAAGTTCTCCAACATTTAATACAAGCGTCTTCTCTGTTGGTTCTCTTAATAGAACAAATAGTTCTCAACAGATGATTGCCTACTGCTTCGCCGAAGTCGAGGGCTACTCCAAGTTCGGCTCCTATACTGGCAACGGAAGCGCAGACGGGCCGTTTGTGTATTGTGGGTTTAGACCGAGGTGGGTGATGGTGAAGCGTGCAGACGCCTCCGATACTCAGGGGTGGCTCATTATAGATACCGCACGAAACCCTGAGAACGACGCTCGTTTGTATTTTAGTGCCGCCAACGCAAACGCGGAAGCCAATGTAGGGTCGCCCTATATGGACGTTCTTGCAAACGGGTTTAAGTTTCGGTTTGCGGGGGCAGACGGAAACGTTAGCGGCGGAACCTATGTGTTCGCCGCCTTTGCCGAGTCACCCTTTAACTATGCGAGGGCCCGCTGATTATATTCCGTAAGGACGATTAACCAGATAACGCACACCAATTGCGCTGATTTTTGGAGCATGCGTTAATCTGATTACAAACTGACAAACATTACCCACATTCGTCACGTCTTGGTCCCGAATAAACGGAAGAGGGAAAGCACTAATAAGATCAAAAGCCGTATAATTAAGCAACGTAAGGTTTAAAAACTCGATAGCGCACGGTTATCCCTCCGTGGGAACTTACGCTGGGGAAATTATTCAGACGTATGGTAAAATTAACGATGTTTCCAAAATTATTAACATCTGAATCAAACATGAAAGGATATGGAACTGAACTCAGGAAATAATAAAAAGTTCCATCAGCACCTACAGTTGGAAAATAAGGAGAACCAAAAAGACGGGAAGGATATGCAGATGTTCCCAGTGTTAAGCTAAAATCATTGGCATTTAAAGTAAGGTTGGAAGGTTTTATCAAACTGATTTGATAGCTGTTGATTTGACCATTGGGTATGTTGACAGAGCTCGCAAAATAAAACAACGTGCTTAAAGAACCAAGAATGGTTGTGCTTAAGGAATCTATACGGGATGAAAATGCTGAAATTTGCTGGGCGGTTGATGCAGAAAGATTATTGATTAGTGTGGTTGTGCTGGAACTGAGTGAAACAATCTGGGCGGAAAGATTGGTTATTTGTGTGTAAAACGAAACATTATTGGGACCCACCACAAAATTTACAAAATCTATGGTATTTGTTCCCTGCTCGTTTTCCACTATCAAAAGATTGCCATCGACAATTTCCTCGACACGAGGCAAAGTTTTGATATTAACTACATTAGGATCGGCCATTGATATTATTTATTTTAAAGTAAATCAATACAAGTGAAAAACATTGGAATTGGCATAGTAACAGCAAATCGACCGGATTTTTACAATAAATGCCGGGAAAGCATACCCGATGGTTATGATGTGATTACAGTGAATGATGGAAGGGAATTCAATGCAACCCAAAGAAAAGGGGACATTTTTATACAAAATCGTGTAAATCTGGGGGTAGGAAAAAGTAAAAATATATTATTTCGCAAGCTTTTGGAGGGGGGCAAAGATCATATTTTTATAATTGAAGATGATATGCTGATTAAAAAACCAGAAGTTTTTGATGCTTATATAAAAGCTGGAAATATCACCGGCATACAACACTTTATGTTTGCTTATCACGGACCTGCCAATAAAAATGGAGTTTCCGGGGGTCCACCCTGTCCCCGGTTCATTGTGGAATATCCGGAAAATCTTAAAATTGCCATAGTTCAGGGCTGCGTCGGTTCTTTTTGCTATTACACACGGGAAGTGCTTGAGGAGGTGGGGTTGTTTGATGAGGAGTTTCTTAATGCTTTTGAGCATGTGGAACACAGCTATCGCATATCCCTTGCAGGCTACACCACTCCTTATTGGAACTGGCCCGATCTGGCCGACAGCATGGATTATATTGATGAACAAATGTGCTCAGAACACAGCAGTGCCATTCGCCCCCGAAATGATTGGCGGGAAAATATTGTGAAAGGATGCTCTTTATTTCAGAAAAAGCATGGTTATAATCCGGCATGGCAAAATTGTGTACCCGATTCATCCAAGCAAAAAGTATTGGAAAATCTTAAAGAAATGAGGAAACACGCAAAACTATGAAAATAGCCCTTCTGCTTCCCACAAGAGAACGCATGAACAACAAAATCAGTTTCATGATGAGCGCATTGGCTCGATGCAAAAATCCGGATAATTACAATCTTTACATGGGAATTGATCAGGATGATCCGACCTTGGAACGTTGTCAGAAAATAGCACAAGCAATAAAGAATCTGAAGATTGTAATTATACCCCCGAATCCGGAAGGGTTTCGTTTGGGTTATTTTTGGAACGTATTGGTTCAAAACAGCACCGAGGAAATCATCAGCATGGTGGGGGATGACATGGTTTTCAGCACGGACAACTGGGATGAAAAGATTCTGGAAGAGTTTTCCCCGGAAAAATGTCCGGACAAGTTTAAATTGGTTTGTGGATATGACGGCCATCGGAATGACGGATTTGCATCTTGGTTATTCGTTCATCGATATTACACCGAGGTGACCGGATATTTCATGCGACCCGAATTCAGCCGGAACTGGATTGATCAATGGCTGGACAACATGTATACAGCTTTTAATCGCAAGGTGTATCGCAAAGACATCACCATTACTCACAATCATTGGGTGTTTGGCACCAGCAAGTTTGATAAAGTGGCGGAAACACTCCGCAAACATGAAGGAGAAAATAAAGAGCATTCTGATCTTATTTGGCCAAAATTGTATGATGAACGCATCAAAGAAACCAAAAACTGGGAAAAAGTACTTGGAATCAAAGCAGATCTTAGTAAAATTCAATGAAGAAAACACTTTTCAGTTTCGGAAACTGGAGATATTACCCGACCCTGGATGTACTGGAACAAACAGCCTTGCAAAACGGGAATGTGGACACGGTCCATATCCTGAAAGAACCTGACATAGAATCTGATTTTTACAAAAAAAACATAAACCATTTCAACGATAAACGAGGATTTGGTTATTGGGTATGGAAAAGTTATTTTATAAAAAAATTTTTGGACAGGGCAAAGGATAATGACATTTTTATGTACGTGGATTCTGGTAACGAGGTAATAGGGGATTTAATTCCGTTGTTTGAATTGTGCAAAAATGATACAAAAGGAATCATCTTGTTTGAAAACACGGACGGAGAACCAAACGGTAATGTTTGGAAAAACAACTTGTGGACCAAATCAGATTGTTTCAACCTTATGAGTCTGAAAACAGATGAATATCTGTACGGCAATCAGGTAAATGCTTCTTATATAGTTTTTCGCAAAACTGATTTCAGCCAGAAATTTTTCAGTTGTTATCTGGATGTTTGTCAAAATTATAATATAATTTCAGATGCCCCCAACATCACAGAAAATTTTAACGGGGATTTTCGGGATCATCGCCACGATCAATCCATCCTTTCATTGCTTTCTATAAGATACAAAATAACTATTCATCGGGACCCTTCCCAATGGGGCAATCACCGGGTAAAACAGGATTCCCCTTATAAACAACTGTTTTTTCATCACCGAAGGAAATATTATCTATGAAATTTTTGATCATACAGGAAAACGGACGCCATCTGGTTAGCCGTCATCTTCGGGAATGTCACAGCCTTTGTCGTGCCCTATGGTTTCAGGGCGAGGAATGTGATGTTTGGGGACTGGGTCACGATAATTTTGAAAAGAAACCGGATTATAATTCCTATGATGTGATCATCAATTTGGAGAATTATGATGTGGGATGGGTGCCCGATCTTTCCGAATACAACAAACCGATCAAGCTTCTTTGGGCAATCGACAGTCATTGTCAGGGAAAACAATATTATGTGAACATTTTCAACAAAGGAAAGTACCGGAAAATACTGGAAGCCACCCGATATTTTGTGGACGAAAACAGTGTGTGGTTTCCCAACTGTTATGATTCGGATTTCATAACACCATTGCCCTATATTGGTAAAAATACATTTTTGGGATTTTGTGGAAACTATTGCAACCGAAAGCCCTTGTTTGATGCGATCTACAACCGTTTTCCCGAGTTTAAAATGGACATTGATGTGCGGGGAATCCACATGATTCGGGCCATCAATTCATATGTGGTTTTGTTCAACAAGAATATTTTCAACGATATCAACTACCGCAGCTTTGAAACGGCTGGATGTGGAACCTGTCTTCTTACCAGTTATGATGATCAATACAATGATCTGGGTTTCAAGGAAGGCGAAACCCTTTTCACATATAAAAGCTTGGAAGAGGCGATTGAGAAAATAAACTATTTGAAAGCCAATCCCCTGGTTGCTAAGGATGTTGGTATCAAAGGAGAACAATTTGTTCGGCAAAAGCACACTTTCAAGAACCGGGCCAAAAGTCTCATCAAATACGTTCAGACGTTATGATCATCAAATCGGAAGAAGGACATGTTCTTACCCATTTGGGATTGGGAGATCAAGTCACTTGCAACGGTCTGGTTCGGGAACTTTATAAACGGCATCCCAAACTGTATGTGTACAGCAAGCTGAAATATTATTATAATATTGAATTCATGTATCGGGATTTGCCCAACTTGAGGGTTTTTCCCATTGAAGAAAGCGGAGCCCAATATTTTACAAATCTGTATGGTGTTAAAAATTTTTATAAGTTGGGAATCGGAGGGGCAGACACCGTTGAAAAAAGCTTTTATGCACAAGCAGGAGTGGATTTTAACAAGAAATGGGAAAGCTTTTATGTGGAACGGGATCCTGAACGGGAAAACAAAATGTATTCCAGCTTTGGTTTTCAACCCGGAGAATATGCTTTTATTCATGATGATCTGGACCGCAATCAGGTTGTGGACACAAACAAAATACAGGATAAAAATTTAAAAATATTCCGGGTTAAACCAGAATACACAAACAACATATTTGATTATTGCAAAATAATTGAGAATGCAAAAGAAGTGCATGTGATAGAATCCTGCGTCATGTTCATGGTGGATCTGGTTTTTAAACAATTGGATAAACCCCTGTACATGCATAGATATACAAAACCGATTGAACCATGGGAATATCCAACCAACCGATTGAATTGGCATATCTATGAACGATAATTCCCCCCTGATTTTTGATATTGGGTACAATGTGGGAAATTTTGCCCGGTGTATTCTGGGGATATATCCAAATGCAAGAATAATCGGCGTGGACGGCCATCCCACTTATAAAGACATATTTGAAAATAACCCTCTGCCGAATGTAACATATGTTGACGGTATTGTTTCAGATGTTTGCAAACAGGATGTTTCCCTTTTTATTTGTGACAGCAACCCGGGAATCAACTCCATAAACCCGGAATGGATAGAAAAGATCCGACACAGTCATTATTTTCAAAAAACGAAACGGGAAATAAAGGTCAGATCCACAACTTTGGACAAGATGATAAGTGTTTATGGCATTCCCGATATTATAAAATTGGATATTGAAGGGGCAGAATCAATTGCACTGAGCGGATTATCACAAAAATGTGGCACGGTTTTGCTGGAATGGTGTGAGGAATTTTTCACAGATACACAGAAATGTGTTGAAATATTAAGAAAACTTGGCTATAACCAGTTTGCCAATGACAGCCACTGGGAAGGAACCAATGAAACCATACAGGAATTCAATCCATCTTTGGAATACAAAAGCTGGGAGGATCTTGTAAAAGACGAGGATATTGACCCGGCGCGCAAAATGCGCTGGGGAATGTTATACGCCAAATGAACATTACTGAACGATACAAAGAAATACCCAAGGATGCTTGGGCAAGCGAATCCCAGCAAATGGAACTTAAACTGTGGGAAGCCAACAATATCGGAGACGATTGGAACATGTGGTGGAAAATTAAATTTGACCATTATGTTTCGATTGCAAATGAAAAAGTGGATTCCATAGCCGAAGTTGGTTGTGGTCCAATTGCCAAAAATATCCAGTTTGTGGTTCAGGCACTGCAAAACAAACCCACCAAATACTTTCTTAGTGATCCTTTGCTGAAGGATTATGTGAATATGAATCGTCCCGTGGCAAGTTTTGCCATGGATGTGAAAGCAATCCTCAGTGCCAAGCCTCTTGAGGAATGGACCACCAAAGAACCGGTGGACATGATTGTTTGTATCAATGTTTTGGATCATGTGTATAGCATGCCCAAATGCATGGAATCAATATATAATAATTTGAAAAAGGGAGGAATTCTGATTCTGGGAAATGATCTTACCAATCAGGAGGATTTTAATAAAACACCCAAAGATGATCCCCATGGCATGATGCATCCCATTCGTTTTGATCACGAAGATGCCAAACCATTTCTTTCAAAATATGAACCGATATTTGATAAGATTTTGAACAGGCAAGAAGGTCGTGCTCCGGACAGCCATTATGCGACCTTGCTTTTTATTGGTCGAAAGAAATGAAGGCTGCAATTCTGGAAAAGATTGACCACCCGCTTGTGGTGGCAGATGTGGATCTGACACAAATCAAGTTTGGTCAGGTTGCCGTTAAAATAAACGTCAGCGGTGTATGCGGGGCGCAGCTTCAGGAAATTGCTGGTCAAAAAGGAAATGCCAAGTTTGTTCCTCATCTTTTGGGTCATGAGGGTTGTGGAATCGTGGAAGACGTTGGAGAAGGAGTGACAAGAGTTAAAAGGGGAGACAAGGTAATACTGCACTGGAAAAAAGGAGAGGGTATAGAATCTCCATTTCCTGAATACATTTATGACGGAAAAAGAATAAGCAGTGGAAAAATAACCACACTTAGCGAGCAAAGCATTGTTTCAGAAAACCGATTGACTGTGGTTCCCCAAGACACACCAGACGAATTGTGTGCACTTCTTGGATGTGGATTGAGTACTGCTCTTGGAATTGTTAATTACGATGCAAACATAAAGTTTGGAGAGTCTGTTTTAGTCATAGGATGTGGAGGAGTGGGATTGAATATCATCATGGCGGCAAACATGGCTGGGGCATGCAACATTTACGGGGTGGATATTTCCAGTGAAAAACAAGCCATGGTTGAAGAACTGGGAGCCAGATTTATAGGCGGATCAAATCAAATATGTGAAAAAATAGATTGTATTGTGGATACAACCGGAAACATGATGGTTGTTTCACACTACCTTCCTCTTCTGTCTTCTCGGGGTCGTTGCATCATTGTCAGTCAACCTCACGATAAAAATAATCTGGAAATAAAGAATCCCGCCAATTTTTTTGCAGGAAACGGTCAGGTTATTCGTTCCACCCAAGGAGGAAACGTGAATCCATCCGAGGATTTTCCCCGATATGTTAATTTATACAAAAAAAGAAAAATAGATTTTTCAAAATTAATAACTCACCGATTCAGTCTGGATCAGGTGAACACTGCAATAGATTTGTTAAAAAATCGAAAAGCCGGTAGAATTATGATTCGGCCCTGATAAAATAAGTTTTATGTTAAACAAAAATGATTTGTTAAGTTTTGAAAATCGTATTGCAGACCTTTACCGGGATTGTCAGCTTCCTTTTCTTTTTCATCTTTCTGGCGGAAATGAAGATCAATTGATTGAGATTTTTAAAGAAATCAAAGAAGGGGATTATGTTTTGGCAACCCATCGCAATCATTATCATGCCCTTTTGCATGGAATTCCTGCAGACGTACTGGAGAATAGAATCAAGAACGGTCGAAGCATGTTTGTTTATGATCGGAAAAGAAACTTCTTTACATCTGCTATTATCGGGGGGACTGCCGCAATTGCTGCTGGAATCGCCCTTGCCCTGAAAAGAAAAGGATCTGACAAGAAGGTATGGTGTTTTGTTGGGGATGGTACTGAAGATTCCGGACATCTTTTTGAAGCGGCTCGGTATGTTCATGGATTTGATCTGCCCTGCACTTTTGTTATTGAGGACAACAACCGATCCGTCACAACTGATAAAACAGAGCGTTGGGGCAAAGCACTGGATCCCACATTCTTTCCTTGTGTAAGAAAGTATTATTACGATATTACCTGGCCCCATGCCCGCACCGAGGACATGATCAATCTGGGCAAAACCAAAACAAAAACCCACGATGATTATTTTCCTCCCCTGGCAAAAAAAGAACTTCCATCTGTCAACCCTCCGGAAGACATCAAGTTCAAAGATGCCATCAATCAAATGATGACGGAGATTGGCAAAATGAATTCAGTGTTTATCGGATACAATGTTGCCAACGGAGATGCCATGGGAACACTTAAAGGAGTGGACAAATCTCAAAAGATTGAAACCCCCGTGGCTGAAAACCTGATGACCGGTCTTGGAATTGGCATGTCGTTTGAAGGATTCAAGCCAGTAGTTTATTACGAGCGTCATGATTTCATGCTGGTAGCAGCCGATGCCATTGTGAATCATGTGAATCACATTGAAAGAATATCTCACGGGGAATATCAGGTTCCGGTCATTCTTCGTTCAGTTGTGGCTGATTCTGGGCCCTTTTATTCGGGTCCGACTCATTCACAGGACTTTACTGAAGGATTCCGCCACATGGTGGATTTCCCCATCTATGTTCCAAACACAGGTAAAGAAGCTGTGATTGCCTACCAGAACGCAATCAATTCCAATCGTCCTTGCATGGTGGTGGAAAAGAAAAGCTGCTTCTAAAATGAATGAACAACGATATTCTCATCATCGGTGAAAGTTGTAGAGATATTTTTGTTTACTGTGATTGTACTCGTTTGTGTCCTGATATTCCCGTTCCAGCGTTAAAAGTCATTCGTCAGACTGAAAACGAAGGAATGGCCAAGAATGTTCAAAGAAACATTCTTTCCCTGAATCAAGATTGCAACATTATCACAAACACAAACTGGATTCATGTATCAAAAACAAGATATGTGCACGAACAAACCAATCATATGTTCATGCGGGTAGATACTGATCACAATATTGACAGGATAGACAAATCTTTGCTTCGATATGATTATAAATTAATTGTCATTTCCGATTATAATAAAGGATTTTTAAATGAAGAAGATATTGAAGAAATATGCTCAAATCATTCCAACGTGTTTATTGACACGAAAAAGAAACTGGGATCCTGGGCAAACAAATCAAAATATATAAAAATTAATAACTTTGAATATCAAAGAAGCAAGGAAACATTGACACCTGAACTGCAAAGCAAGATAATTTGCACAAAAGGAGGAGACGGTTGTGAATATGGTGGAAAGATTTATCCAACCAAACGAATAGAAGTAAAGGACACTTCCGGTTGTGGTGACACCTTTTTGGCGGGTTTGGTTGTTGAATATCTTAAAACAAACGATATTCATCAAAGCATAGTTTTTGCCAATCGTTGCGCGTCCGAAGTGGCCAAACATCGAGGAGTAACCACACCAACCCTATGAGTGATGTAAAACTGGTCATATTTGATCTGGACGGTGTTCTGGTCGATTCCCGGGAACTGCATTATGCTAGTCTAAATCGAGCCCTGGAGGACATTGATAAAAAATATATAATAAACAAAGAGGAGCATCTTTCCACATTTGACGGGCTTAGTACAACAAAAAAGCTTAAAATACTCAGCGAAAAGAAAGGTTTGCCTCCGGAATTACATAAACGGGTTTGGGAACTTAAACAAAAATACACAAAAGAGATTATTGAAGGTTTTCAACCGGATGAACGTATCCGGGAAATTTTAAAAAAAATCAAACAGGATGGAAAGAAAATTTGTTGTTGCACCAATTCCATACGGGAAACATCCAAAATCCAACTGTTGCGAAAAGGGTTTTTCGAATATATCGACCATTTATTTTCAAATGAGGATGTGACAAACCCCAAGCCAAGTGCCGAGGTTTATCTGCGGGCAATGCTGGCTTGCTGTGCCAATCCAGATGAAACGGTGATCGTGGAGGATTCTCATATTGGAAGGAAAGCGGCCCAAAGATCTGGAGCACATCTTTTTGCTGTTAAAAATAGTAACGATTTAAACTATGAAAAACTGAAAGTATTCATAGATAAAAAGGAAACACACATGATAAAACCCAAATGGCAAGGACGGGGAGATGTGCGAGTGCTCATTCCCATGGCAGGTGCAGGTTCCCGTTTTGAACGGGCCGGATATACATTTCCCAAGCCATTGATTGAAGTGCGGGGCAAACCCATGATTCAGGTTGTTATTGAAAATCTTAACATTGATGCCGAGCATGTTTTCATAGTCCAAAAGGAACATTACGAAAAATATAATTTAAAAAATCTTTTAAATATAATATCTCCCAACTGTAAGATTGTGCAGACCCAGGGTCTGACAGAAGGAGCAGCTTGCACCACTCTTTTGGCCAAAGAATATTTTAATGACGATAAAAGCCTGATTATTGCGAATTCTGATCAGTTTATTGAATGGGACAGCAACGAATTCATGTATTCCATGATTGCAGACAATATCGACGCAGGAATTCTCACTTTTAATTCAACCCATCCCAAGTGGAGCTATGCAAAGGTAAATGAAGATGGGTTTGTGAGTGAAGTGGCGGAAAAGAATCCTATCAGCAACATAGCAACCGTAGGTGTTTATTATTGGAAAAAAGGATCGGACTATGTCAAATATGCCGAACAAATGATTGGAAAGAACATTCGAGTCAATAACGAATTTTATGTTTGTCCAGTGTTTAACGAAGCAATACAGGACGGAAAGAAAATCAAAGTGTTTAATATTGAAAAGATGTGGGGCTTGGGCGTTCCCGAAGATTTGGAATACTTTTTGAAAAACCGACCTGAATGATTCTCATATCTCATCGGGGAAATCTCAAAGGCAGCGATAAAAAGAGGGAAAATCATCCCAGTTGCATTGATGAAGTTTTGCACCAGGGATATGATTGTGAAGTGGACATTCGTATAAATGACGGGATTGTTCATTTGGGTCACGACAATCCGGTTTATCCGGTTGGAATAAGGTGGCTAATAGAAAGAAAAGAAAATCTTTGGATTCACTGTAAAGATCATGAAAGCATGGAACTGATGCAGAATCATCCGGAACTTAACTATTTTTGGCACGATAAAGACGATATGACCCTTACAAGCAAAGGATATGTTTGGGTTTATCCCGGAAAACAACCGGTAAAAAACAGTATTGCTGTGCTGCCGGAGGTAAACAAAGATGATGTTTTTGGATGTGCCGGAATATGCTCCGACATTATTGAAAGTTACAAAAGCTTGGACTTTTTGTAATTTTCCAGCATTTCAAGATTCTTGTCCAGTTCGTGGTACATGGCCCATCCCAGCTTTTCCACAACATAACGGGTGCCGTGATTGCCCGGAACCGGGTCCCGTTCCGGAATCAAATAATATTTGCCGCTTTGTTTGGCTAGATCTGCAATGCACCTTTCAATTGAATAATCCACTTTTTCAATGTAATGAATGGCCCATTTTGCATATTTATGCATGAATCGGAATTCGTTTTCCCGGGCAAAGAAAACATCTGTGCTAAACCAAGGATCACCTGTCCAACGACAACCGGCATAAACATAATCCTTTTCCTCCATTAAATTGAGAATATCCACCACCTTTTGTTCATCCAATAGCCAACTGTCCACGCTCAGTTTGATCCAATTTTTAACACCATTGTCTTTCAAAAGATTATAACCCCCAATCATCATGTCAGTATCCCCTTCAATATGTCCTCGATTGCCACAACGAAAATCACAAACCTCATCCGGATTGACACCATTATAACAATATGCGATATGAGGTTTGATTATTTTGTAAGAATTAAGAATTTCCTTCAAATACGGCCAATAGTTTTCCCGGTTATAACAGGTGACAATAAAGTTAACGTCCATGTTTTTAATTAACAAAACACCTTATAATTCAAGAATTGTTGAAAAATAATTTTTAACAGTAAACTAAACATATGACACCAGAACAAATGCAGGATCAGGTGCGACATGCCACAAGAAGCCGGATGCGATATGTGTATCAATTGGTTAATCGAGATTTTTTTAAAATAAATGTGCCCGAAACCAAAACTAATCTGAAAATTGCGGTTCTTCTTTCCGGAGGATTGCGTAATTTTGCCGTGACCATGGAATGGGTCAACAAGTTCATGATTGATCCAATCCGGGCAGATGTTTTTGTTCATGGATGGTGTAGCAAAGAAGGTATTGAAAAAGATTCGGAAACTGTCATGGGATATCACAATATTAGAGCATTTAAAATTCAGGATCGTAGCAAAATCAAAATACCGGTTCCGGAAGTTTTGCATCACAAATATCCAGATCATGTAAGCCGGGGATGGGGCATGGAAGTGGCTGATCACGTTTTGGGTCAGCTTTATAACATCAAAGGATGCTACGATCTGATTGAAGAATATGAAAAGAAAAATGGATTTAAGTATGATATTATTGTACGGGGAAGACCGGATGAATTTTGGTTTGATCGTCTTCAGGATGCCGATCTGGAATTTGTGGCAAAACACAATGTGTTGGGAACACCCCAGCATTATATTTCAGTTATATCAGGCGGTCATGTAAACGACCGCTTTGCCATGGGTAATCATGAAGTGATGCGCCGTTATTGTGAGATGTTTCATTTTGTGGAGGACTATGCAAAGCTGGCTGGAAACGATGAAGCCACCGAGTTTTATGTGGACCATCATGTGCGCAACACCATGCGGGACATTCCTCTGCATAATATTGATGCCACATTCATGCTGGAATACCCCGGAGACTATCCCATGGAACGGGGATTCAATCCCACAAACATGCGACATCTGGAACAGAACGATAGCAATGTAGCCATCGCTGCAGCTGAAAGCATCAAGAAAACCGTCGGGTGAACGTTTCTTTTTTTCAAAGTTACGGAAATCGGTTGCCCCTGCTCAAGATCCGGGCCGAGGACAAATGTTTTCAAGATTTTATAGATAACTTTGACATGAACATCATATCTCTTCACAATCCTTCGGATGAAGTGAAAGAGTATGTGACAAAGAACAAGATATTAAAAAACTCAATTCTGTTTGTTTTTAACAACAATACCTATTGCGATTGTATCCGCTATCTTATGAATTTCTTGGAAGGTAAGCAAATCAACAAGTTTTTCTTTTACCAGGACGATACTTTCTCTTATGAAGCAACCGAACAAAACCGGGATGATCTGAAAAATTTGGTTTTAAACACAGATCACGAAATGATCAATCTTTCATATAAAATCGAATATCTTGTGGAAAAAGGAAAGTGGACAGAGGAACATAAAAATGTTTTGCACAAAACAGATTCATTCAAGCTATATGATACGGACACTTTCGACTTTCGGGATAGCGGACTTTGGGCGTTTGATGATTCTTGTTTTGTTTGCTCCCATCAAAGATTGCGGGAAATTTTTGACAGCAATTATTTCAATTATCCGGACATTTGGAATGCCGAGCATTATTTGAAAAATAAATTTGAAAATAACAAATATTCCAGATACATCACAGATGTTTCTTTTTTTATAAATTATAATATTTTGGGAAGAAATACAGAAGCAAAAAACTTGGAGCGTTTGAAAGAAAGGGTTAAAATGTCGGAAAGTTCTTTACAAATGCTGTCGGAATATTATAATCAACGGCGATGAAACAAGACAAAGCATTTGGATTTGAGGATGTTGTGCTGGTCCCAAAATACAGTGAATTGCAAACCAGAAAAGATGCTCATACCAAAATATGCGTGGCTGATCATGTTTTTCGTCTGCCTGTTTGTCCCTCCAATATGATTTGCACCATAAACGAGGAATTGAGCAAGTTTCTTTCAGAAAATCAGTATTTTTATATCATGCACAGATTTGGAGATACGCTGGCTTTTGTGGAAAGAGCGAATCTTGAAAATTGGAATTTCATAAGCATTTCCGTGGGTGTTCAGGATAAATGTGATACTATCATAAATGAGATAAGCAAAAGAAATCTTAAGGTGGATTGCATTTGTATTGATGTTGCCCATGGCCATCACGTCATGGTCAAACAAGCCATACACAATATAAAAAAGGTTTTACCGGATGTTTTTGTGATTGCTGGTAATGTGACAACACGGGAAGGAACCCAAGAACTTAAGTGTTGGGGAGCAGATATGGTTAAGGTTTCGATTGGAACCGGAAAAGCCTGTATCACCAAGGACAAAACAGGATTTACCCTTCCGATCTTCACATGCATTCAGGAATGTTCCGAGGTGGACATTCCCATCATGGCGGATGGGGGTGTGCGGTGTCATGGAGACATTGCCAAAAGCATAGTGGCGGGATCCACCATCAGCATGATTGGCAGCATGTTTTCAGCCTGTATTGATAGTCCGGCCGAAACTGTTATTGAATATCCCTGCGTGGATTCCAAAAGCGATCCAATTTTCAAACAACCTAAAATATATAAAAAATATTTTGGTTCGGCCAGTTTTGAAAACAAAAAGATAAACAACCTGAAGACGGAAAATATTGAGGGTAAAACTGTTTTAATCGAAAGCAACGGTAAAACTTACGGGGAAATGCTTTTGGAAATAGAACAGGATCTGCAAAGTAGCATTTCCTATTCAGGAGGGTATAATACTGATGATCTTGGTCACACTCATTATAGAATTATATGATATTACCAAAACAAAATTATAATCTGGAAATCATAAACAAAAGATTTGTTCACGCTTATTTCAAGGACAAAGCACTTCCCAGTGGGAATGTTTTGGTTTTTTCTGGTCCCTTAAAACCAGGTAAGGGTTATGATTTTTCCCCGTTTGCGATTGATGACATGGAGGATGCCATTCATGTTGTTTATGAAAATCCTTTGATTCGGGATTCGGTTTCTGGAGCATTGTTTTCTCATTTCCTTGTCAGTTCAATTGCCAACATTCTTTCCCAGGAATTTCTTAAAATTCCTCTTTCGGTAAACATGGACAATATTATTGTGAACAGGGAATACAAGCGCAAAGGTTTGATTCAAACGCAGGGAGTCTTGAATGTTGCCCGTTACAGAATCGTAAATGGTTGTGGCATGGGTCATATTGCAATTTGTAACAAAGCGGGAGAAGATGCACCGGCTTACACCTATGAAATGGATTTGCCGGAAGATAGGATGAAGAAACTTTCCCAAATCGTTGTGGACATGTTTTACAAACTGACTGATTCAGTGTTCCTGAAATCAACCGCATGCTAAACTTTTTCCAGTACATCAACAATATTCTTTTCACAAAAAACAAAAGAAATGTAGGAAAAGAAAATTGCAGTGACAGCATGGGTGGTTTCATGCTGAACCGTTGGTGCAGTTTTTATGATGCGGAAAACTGCAAACTGGTAAATGAATCAGCAAACAGGCAACATTTGACCGAAGACTTTGATTTATTGTCAAAATTCTTGTTTGTATTTTTGCCAAAAAAATCATATAAAAAAATAAATTATATAAACAAAAATAAGGACAAAAAGCAGAACCCACTGCCTATTTTGTCAAAAAACCTGGAACTGGGAACCCGGGATACCGAGCTTTTGCTGAGAACAACAGATGATAAAGAATTGGAAAATCTATTGCAAATTTATTCTGATTCGTAATTACTACTGTGAATATAGACAATATCCCCACGCAAAAAAGTTTGATTGATTTGGGAACACATGCGGGAAGCAGCTTTGACAGCGTTTTTTCCGGTTATGATTTGGAAAAGATATTGGACGATGTGATTCTTGCGGAATTTACAGATCTGGCATCAGATTCACGGGATGAGGTTGTGCGGAACGGAATCATTGTGAAAACAAACGCCATGACTAATGCGTGGCGCACCGCAAAGGTAATTTTGCTTGGACCTAATTGTAAGCTTGTTAAAAAGAATGATATCATCATGTTTCCCAACAATATGGGTGTTCAGATAAGCAAAATTGAAGTGGTAGGTCATGGCTTGGTAAGGAATGGTATTTTTATCAACGAACAGAGGATTTTCGGCGTTTGTAAACCAAGAAAAAATGAAAATAACGCTTCAAGCCCTAAAAACAATCCTAGAAACAAACGTCGCTGAAATCCGGTTTGCCCGCCGCCGACCCAAAGCCGGTCATCCGCTTGAACGACGCATGGTTTGTACCAATGACAAAAAATTTCTTAATACACCAGCCGGACGCATCACATTGAACTTCCGACCCGTGGCAACAACCAAACCAGTTCCTTATTTCAATCGGACCGCAAAAAATGTATTGAATGTCTGGGACATTATCATGCAGGATTACCGAAACATAAACATGGATGATTGTGACATGGTTCAAATCATTCCTTCCGAAAAGTTTTGGGAATTTTTTGAAAAGAAACTGGCGGTTCTTTCGCCCCGGGAAAAAATGAGGTACATGGACAGTTGAAACTTCCCGAAGACATTGAAAAGACGATTCTGAATTACCTTCAAAAAAGGGTGGTATTCATGTGTGAAAACAAACATTATCGGGAAGGACGTTTGCTTCTTTTTTCCGTGAAAGATTTTTATCTTAATTTTACTATCAGCTGTGATCGTAAAGAAAGAAAGATTTTTGAAATTCCTTATCCTTTTGAATTCCGGGCAAGAAAAAACCATTTGGAATTTGATTATCATTTGAGTCATTTGAGCAAAGGAATGCACAACATAACTTCCAGCCTGAAAACCCTTCCCATCCCCAAGAAGAAAAAATTTTATAATATAAATGTGGTTCTAAGTGCTTTATCTTAAAGTAAATACTTTAGGATAAAGATATGCTGCAACAATCGTATCATTTTGAAGTAAAGGATCTTATAGCATCTTTCATAGATGCTTTTGACGGTACTGTAATCAAAAGATTCAACCAAAATCGGGCAGCTCAAAAAGAAGTCAAGGTTCGCTATCTTTACGCACCAAAGCAAAGGGTATTGTTTGATATTACAACACCCGGTCAAAACCTGACACTTCCGGTGGTTGCTGTGACCATAACAGGACTAACCCGGGATGAAAGCCGAGTATTCAACAAAATAGCCGGATTTTATGTTCCCCAAGGAGATGCTGAAACAAGAAAGAATGCGCTGACCAATTTCTTCAGAACACCGGTTCCCATCGATATTGGAATCAACATGTCCATTCTTACCCGCTATCAAACCGACATGGATCAGATTCTCAGTAATTTTATTCCTTTCAATAACCCCTATATCATTCTTTCCTGGCAAATTCCCAATTCATATAATCTGAGTGTGCAACAAGAAATACGCAGCGAGGTTCTTTGGAGTGGTACAGTCAACCTTCAATATCCGGTAGAACAGGATCCGACCGCCAAATCACTCATAGTTGCCGATACCAATTTCACCATCAAGGGGTGGATATTCCCGGAAGAAACAGATCCGGTAAAAAATATATTTTATATCAATACCTATCTTACTGCCGTGTCAACCAAAGCTCTTCTTGAATATGATAATTATTATGCACTCAAGGCAGAAACCTACACGTTGAATTCACCGCAAAGTGCTTATTACAACACGGATGTGATAAGTCTTAGCGCAAACCCACAATTCCTTGGTCCTGTAAGCATAGAAGTTGATGTATGATTAAAAGATTTTATCCTGAATTAGACCAAGAACCCACGATCACAATCACGCAAGGTTCCAGTGCGGCCGTGTTCACGTTTCAAGGGGACATGTTTGTTTACACCGCCGGAAATGGTCTTTATCTTTCTGCCAACGTAACCAGTCCGCTTCTTTCCAGTTTTGATTTGTATTCAAATACATCCAGTATTAGTTCTAAATTTCCTCCGTTCACAGCTTATCCTATAGAAGAATATGAAATTATTAACAATAATTTGTTAAAATTTCGGATGCCCAGCCTGTATTTGGGAGCTTGTAAAATAGATTTTATTTTTGCAAATGAAGCAGGTTATGCTAAGGCAAGCGATTCCAGTCGGTTTTCGTATGTGCAGATGGTTTAAATATTTGTAAAATAATGTTTTATATTGAATTTAACTTTGATTTTATAAATAAATAATATGGCTCAACCGGATTACTCCTCTGCAAACGATAGAGGCGCGACAACTTTTGGTCGCACACTGCAAAAGTTTATAAGTGAACGTCTTCCATACAACAATTACTCTGTTGTGGATGTGCTTTCTCAATTGAATCCCAAGTTTAACTTGTTTCAGGACACTGGCAGTCGAAGAACTGAAGCCATAGCAAAACACAGTATCAGCAGCAGCACGGGCATCAATGAAACCAGCATTGGTGCGATTGCCAGCGATAATAGTCTTTCCACTTATCTGTATGCAAACATTCAGGCAGATAAAGCTGCTCGAATTCGTGACTACCGGATGATGGCAGCGTTTTCTGAAGTGGCAGATGCCCTGGATGAAATTTGTGACGAGGTGGTTAATGTGGATGATGAAGGCAGAATTGTAAAACTTCGTTTTCATGACACAGATATTTCCGATGTTCAAAAAGAAGAGATTCAAAAAGAATTTTACCGTTATGTGAATTTGTTTGAACTGGAAAATCGGGGATGGGAATATTTTCGCCATCTTATGGTAGATGCTGAAATTTATTTTGAGCATATCATTCACAAAGATTATCCGGATGAAGGCATTCTGGGCGTGGTTAGCATTCCCCCAGAATTGATTGATCCGGTATTTGGAAATGTGCAAAATCTTTTGGTCAAGGGTTATGTTCTTAGAAAGCCGGTTTTTGATAAAACCAATCCTACCAAAGTTGTGGATTATCAGATTGTTCCCTTGGATAAAAACCAAGTCACATACATCAACAGCGGTATTTGGAATGAAAACAAAACAGTTCGTCTTCCGTTTCTTGAAAATGCTCGCCGCGCTTATCGACAACTGTCCCTGATCGAGGACAGCATTGTTATCTACCGTTTGGTTCGTGCTCCAGAGAAGCTGGTGTTCAATGTGGACGTGGGCAACATGAGTCCGGCCAAAGCCGAGGGGTATATGCGCCGTCTCATGCAGCAATATTGGAGCCGCAAAACATTTGATGTGGGTCAAGATGCAACAGTTCAAAAGTTCAATCCGCAAAGCATGTTGGACAGTTTCTGGTTTGCAAAACGTACTGGCCAAGAAGGAACCAACGTCACTCAGCTTCAGGGTGGTCAAAACCTTGGAGAACTGAATGATTTGATGTATTTTCTCAAGAAACTTTACCGAAGTCTGAAAGTTCCTTCCAATCGATTGAATCCGGAAGACACTTACAAGGATGGAACCGAAATTCTTCGGGAAGAGCTTAAGTTTTCTAAATTCATCATTCGTCAACAACAACGATTCGCTGAAGGATTAAAGAACGGGTTCATCACAAATCTTAAACTGAAGAAAATGTGGAGCGAGTATGGATTGAAGGAAAATCATTTTGATCTGGCTTTCAATGTACCCACCAATTTCTATGAGATGCGGGAACTGCAAAAGATGGAAATGCGCACCAAAAGCTTCAACGATATCACTGGAAACGAAAGCATCAGCAAAATGTATATGCAAAAGAAAGTTCTGGGGTGGACTGACCGCATGGTATTGGCCAACCGTGAATTTTTGCGAAAAGATGCTGAACTTAAATGGGAATTGGATCAGATATCCGGGGCTGGACCGGATTGGCGTAAGCAGTTTGAGGGCGGTCCCCGTGCAAAAGCACCTCAAGCTGGAGGAGAGGAAACACCTCCTGAATTTGGCCCATCTCCGGGCGGTCCAACCCCTACTCCTGAAGAAACTCCTGAAGCCGGGGCAGAAACACCTCCGGAAACACCTCCCATACCGGAAACACCGGCAGGGGGTGGTGAAACACCAACGCCTGCATAAATAGTATTATGTCAGAAGTAAGCAAAAATAATTTATATGATAATTTTGCAGCAGGGCAAATACCCTCTGCACAGGATTTTCAAAATTTAATTGATAGTACCTATAGTGTAGGATTGACAGCACTAAGCGGAACCATATCCACAAGCATACCTGCTATTTTGAATGGTATGACACTCAGCAATTTCTCCACATCTTCTACCGCTATCAGCGGAGAAGCAAATCGTTCTTATGTTCCTGTGAGTTATTTCACGGTGACTTTGAATGGCAGTGCCGTAAAAATTCCATATTTTAATTGATTTTATGGACATTGTCCGGGAATATAACATCATTAACCAATTCTTCATGCTGGACCAACCGTGTCCGGTCGAGATAAAAAATTGCCAAGGTTTAAGAAACAGCTATGTGGTTGCCAACAACAGTTTGAAAAAACAAGCAGGATGTTATCCCTGCATGCACAACAATCTTCGTACCCAGACGATTCAAAACATTAAAAAGAATTTGGTTCTGGAAAATGCTTCTTAAAAATCTTATACTTTGCGGATTGATTGTTGAAACCCTGTTGGTTATATGGTTTAAAAGTCCCATCCAAGAACATTTCAAATCTTTCACAAAAATCCCTCTTCAGGATTATCTTGCGCTAAAATATCCAATTCTGGCAAGACTAAGCGGTTGTCACATTTGCATCAGCTTTTGGTTGAGTTTATTCCTGGGAATATGTTTTTTTGATCTGGGATTTTATTTTTTGTGCATTCCAGGAATCCTGTATCTTTTCAACCATAAAGTTTTCTGAGACGCTGATATATTTTCAGGGAACGCTTTTCAAATTTTCGGGCATCTTTTTCTATTTTGCTGTTATAATAATTGCCGGTTCCTTCATTCATGTCTTTCATGCTGTATTCATTCATGTTCATTCCATAAACTTTATCCTGTTGAAAATGACGCAGTTCATGAAACAAATCGCGCAGAAAATATTTTCTTTGGTTACAGAACGGCATGTCCTGAACAGAATAGGTGACGACTGATATAAGATTGCCCATGCTGTGATAGACCGAGTTTTTAAGGTTGCCGTGCGTGTCCAAATACAATCTTTTTGCGTTCAGGGGTTTTTTTATGCCCTGAAAGCAATTCTGTATTTCATTTTTTAAAAATTGATCAGGTATTCTCAACTCGTTGCACAAACGGTTGAAGCGTCGGGTAAAACACAGTTTCAAATACATTTTATATAATATTTAGAATAGTAAATATAAGGGATGAAGCTTGCCAAGGATTACCGTAATATCGCATCATTATATTACCAAAATCAGCCCAGTCAACAAAATTTTGCAAAAATACAGGATTACCTAAGAGTATTTTGTGAAAAAGATCCTGTTTTGTTCCTGAAGCAGGTTCAGGGAAATACCCACGTTTATGAATGGCGCAGTCAAAGCATGTTCTTTAACGGCTTTTCTCCTTGCTTTATCGTTGAGGTTTACACCGATAAATTTTTGGGTCGGAGCATAAATTTACAAAATAAAAATATTTTGAAAACAAATGTTTATGGCAATTTCACACTGACCGAAAACCATATTTTAAATAAAAAAAGTGGAATAGAATTACTGGGCAGCTTCTGATGAGGCAAACATTGCTGCAGCTGGAACCGCCCATCTGGGTGCAGGCAAAAGATCATGGCGAGGGTAGGGCGGTAATACTGATTGATTATGGGATTGATCACAGTCCCATGTTTGTGGTGCAGCTTAATGACGGACGTTTTCGTTGTTTCAACATAGAAGATTGTGTTGGTTGTGAAAATTTTACACTAAATGTTCAGCGTCCCCTGCCTCTTTAAAAACCAAATCCTTCCGTAAATAAGGTTATGAGTGAAAAATACACTGTAAAAGTCGTAAACAACGAAAAGAAAGAAATCCGTACTCATGATGTGAATGCTCTTGATCCGCAAGAAGCGCACAAATTGATTTTTGAAAAAATAAACAGCTATTCTGAAGAGATTTTGGAAATCACCGACCCTGAGGGAAACAGCGTATATAATTTGAAAAATGGTTTTGTTTATTAAAGTAAAATTTGATAAATATTATCATGGCAACATTACCGGCACAAACAGTACGTTTTTATCAAACATTCGAAGAAGGAAAGTTCAAGGAGCTGGTCAACAGCACTGTTTTTCCGGCCGTAACTGCTTATAACGGAAAAATACTGGATTCCACGCTGAATCCAAGTGTTTGTGCCAATCCTGCCATACCGGATGTTCAGCCATTCATATACAACAGATATGCCGTCATAACCACACCAGCGGGATTTACCAAAGCCGTCCCGATCACTGTTAATACATTAGTGGATCCTCTTTCTGCAGCTGCCAGTGTTTTTGTGGGAGTCAGCAAAGCCTATGATTTTTATGTGGGTGGTCAGTGGGTAAGTTTTGGAACGGTCCCGCTCGGCATTCTTCCAATCAATGCCAGCGGAGCACGGGTCACATCAGGTGGCGCTGCTCCTTCATCTGGTGACATAACGTTCCTTTCGTGAAGCGTAATTGGTTTAAACCATCCCTTCTTGGGAGCATATTCATTTTGGCCGGAAGCGCTGCTTTCTTTTCGGTCTATGGCATGGCGCATCTTTTCAAAAGCCAGTTCATCAGCATTATTATTTTGGGATTGGGTCTTGAAGCAGCCAAGTTCACGGCAACCGTGGGACTTCATAAATTATGGAACCGCCTGAACAAATTTCTGAAAATCTATCTTTTCAGCGGGGTTGTGGCACTCAGCATCATCACCAGCCTGGGCATTTATGGGTTTCTCAGTTCCGCTTACACTGTCAGCAAAGCAGAATACAACATTGATGAGGGAAAAATACAAAATCTGGAAAGCATCAAAAAGAAAAAACAGGAAGTGCTGGTTCAATATGATGGTCGTTTGAAAAGCTTGAATGATACCAAAAAAGATCAGGAACAACGCCTCAACGATGCTGTCAAAAGCACCACCATGGTTCAGGTCAAAGATAAAGAAGGTGATCAAATTGTTTACAACGACAAACGGGCCCAGCAAACCAAGGATAAAATGATTGAAATTGCCAGTAAAGCAATTGAAGGGGCCAACACTGAACATGCCAATTTGTTAAAAGAATATGATGTTGTGCAGAGGGAAATACTGGAATTGGAAACACAGATACTGGAAAGCCGTCAGCAACAAGCCAAAAAGAGCGATATTCTCACATTCAAGTTTATAGCCGATGGCTTGGGATTGGATCTGGATCATACCGTGCGTTATTTTATTTTGATACTAATTTTTGTATTTGATCCTATGGCTCTTGCGTTGGTGCTTCTTTATCAATATTTGCAAAAAACCAGACTAAATAATGTGGAGATAATACACGAACCTCAAATAGTTGAAAAACACCACATTATAGAAAAACCCAAGATCATACACAAGGAAACAGAAAAGGTGATATTCAAGGAACAACCTCAACGCGGAATGGGAATGTAATATGGCCAACGATACTTTCGCAACATTCCAGGAAATAAGTGGTTTAGGATCAACAGATTATCTGGTTGGTTATCGTAACATTTCTGAAACCCGAATTAATTACAATAATCTAATCAATACGATTGTTGCAAATCTTACAGGATTTCAAGCATATTCTGTTGTAAATCAAAACAGTGCCTACTGGAACAGCACCTACAGCACGGTAAATTCAAGCAGTGCCAACTGGCAGGGCGGAAACAGTGCTTATACCAATCTGAACGCCAATAGTGCATTTTATGGATTCATCTCCGCAGTTCTATTCAGCTAAATATTAATAAATAACATAAGAAATGAAATCAGTTTTAAACCCCAATCCAACATTTACTCCGAGCACAAAGACACTTAGTTTTTCAGGTATAGCTGGGTTTACAAACAACCGATTGATGGTGGTGGTAAACCAAACACGCAATTCAATCATATATGCAGAAAGTGTTGATGGATTGGGGGGAGTATGGGATCCAAACGGAAAAACACTTACTCTGGCATTTGACACCAACGCGGCAGGTCACGCATCAAACGATTTGCTTCAAGTGATTTATGACGCACCCTTTTTAAGGGTTGAACCGGAAGAAGAACTAGTCGATCCGGTGGGCAAAAACCGGATATCCACACCCCAATCACTTATTGACACAGATTTTGAATATGGTTTGCAAAGCACCAAATGGGAATTTGTTCAGCTCGTCAACAACCGCCCCACTTTATTTTATGATCCGGCTTATCCTTTAACTTTTAATAATATAGCATTGATTAGTCCTTATGTGAATTTTCTTGCAGGACTTTCTGGAAGACTTTCATTTGCAGGGGGACCAACAAGAACTGTGGTGGTTAGTGGCGCTGCCTTACAACTCCCTAACGGACCAAATTCACTTATTGGAGGATCAGTTTTATATCCAACAAACACACCCATATACGTTCAAGATGCTTTGGACCCGAATGCAAACGGATTTTATCTTGCAGAATCAACAACAGGATCTTCCAATATATCGGCATTTCAATATATCGCAAAAGCAAATGTCATAAATGGAAGCATTACAGATTATAATAAAACTTTTATTTTCCCTTGCAATTTTTATAGCGGAGCTGCAATTCCGATCAGTACAAATTCCGCACTTTCTGCTTTAACTGTTACTTCTGGAACAACAGTTAGTGCAACAACATTATCTGCGCACGGACTTACCGTTGGGGATCAAATATATTTGATCGGCACAAGTTGCACCAATACTTTTGGCCCATCTGGGGCTTGGGTTGTGGCAAGTACGCCCACACAAAATTCATTTACTTTCAACGTTATCAACGCTCCGGCCAATCCAATTTACATTGGTGCCGGGGAACGGGGAACGCTTTTTGCAAGACCTGCTGGGTATTCCATTCATCGTCCTTTTGACGGGGGGATACAGTTCACATGCGGCCCGTACACACCGGGTGCCCAAAAAATACGTCAAACTCGCAGATATTTCCGTTATCAGTCTGGAAAAGGAATTCAATTCAGCACAGGAACCATTTTAAAGCCAAATTTTAATTTGGATTCATTGACATTTTCTTCCGGGGTTGTGACATTGAGCACTAAAAATATCCATGGTATGACTCCTAATTGTCAAATATATGTTAATGGAGCGGCCCAATCCGAATATAACGGAATATATTCTGTTGCCACAGTTCCTAATGATAATTCTTTAACATATACTATTGCAGGAACACCTTCTACACCTGCAAGTGGTTTTCCTATTTCTGTAGGGGCAAATTCTTGGTATGGAAGCACTGTTCGTGTTGGTATTTTTGACACTCAAAACGGAATGTTTTTTGAACATGATGGTCAAACCCTTTATGCAGTCCGCAGAAGCAGTACTCAACAATTAATGGGAACTGTTGTTCCTGTAAGCGGAGCTTCTGGGTTAAATGGGATTAACACCAGATTTGCAGATCAATTGAATGTGGGTGATTTTATTGTGATAAAAGGAGTTTCTTATCGTGTAATCGATATCACAAGTCAAACCAGAATCACAATCAGTCCGGAATACCGAGGACCTTCGGCTTACAGCCCCAGACCTGAATATGGAAATTCTGGATTTGTTGTCAGCAAAACAATAGATACGAGAATTCCCCAAAGCAGTTGGAATATTGATAAATTGGATGGAACTGGATCCAGTGGATACACATTGGATTTGACCAAAATGCAAATGTTTTATCTGGATTATTCTTGGTATGGGGCAGGATTTGTACGATGGGGAATTCGTGCAACAAACGGAGACATAATTTATTGCCATAAACAGGTTAACAATAACGTAAACACTGAAGCATATCTTCGGTCGGGAAATCTTCCGGCCCGATATGAAGTTAATTCTTTACAGCCGTTAACTCCCATAACTTCAACAATTGCATCCGGAGATAATACAATCAACGTTGTCAACACAGAAGCATTTCCTCCGCAAGGAACTTTAAGAATTCTTGGCCGGGGAGATGCCGGAATTATTGAATATGTGACTTACACAGGTAAAACAAGCACATCATTTACAGGTGTTACACGCGGTCAAATCGGAGGATCTCCTGCATCAACTTTTACATATTCCGCCACAGCCCCCATTAATGTGGAGCTGGTCAATATGACAACCACTTCCACAAACAGTTCACCCGCTGCAGTTCTTTCTCATTGGGGCAGCAGTGTGATCATGGATGGTCGTTTTGATGATGATGCTTCATTTGTTTTCAATGCAGGAAGTCCTACCGCAGCATCGGTTGCAGCTAACACAACAAATGCAATTTTAAGCTTGAGACTTGCTCCAAGCGTGGATTCTGGAAAAATAGGAAATCTGGGTATTAAAGAAGTCGTTAACAGAATGCAATTAAAACTTCGTTCCATGGATGTTTCTTCTGCAACAACAAGCGTAATTTATCGTATTACTCTTAATCTTAATGGAAGAACAAATTTTGAACCAAGATGGCAACCCATAGGAGGATCTAGTCTTGCTCAAATTGCTTATTATACATCCGGGGCTATAGTTTCTGGAGGAGAAAATGTGTTTAGTTTCTTTTTCCCAACAGGAACTGCAGGCGCGGCTAATTCATTGCAACAAAGTTTGGAACAAGTAAGAGATTTAGGTAATAGTATTTTGGGTGGAGGAAGTCGTGATAATGTTTCCAATACTCCAAACGACTTATATCCGGACGGACCAGATGTATTGCACGTCATAGCAACAGCAGGTGCAGGATCAGGAACCATCAATTCAAGAATATCTTGGACCGAAGCTCAAGCATAAAACAATAAATTGAACGAGTCGGTAAAATTGGACATTATTTCCACACTTCCAAATGGAGGAGTGCATGCAGATCTTTACATCAACGGAAACAATGTGGGTCGTCTATATCTGAACAAAGAAGAAAAAAAGATTTTGGAACAAACGTTCGGAATAGGCGAGAAGTTTTTGCAAGATCTGGAAGACTGATCAGATATAAACCATGATTCCGGCCGTGTCGGTTTCTTCAAAATAAACACTTTGGTTTCCGTATTTGCCGAACATTTTCTGGAATTTGTGAATATACTTGTGTTCACACACCAATAATACGGTATCATTCTCGTCGTCATAGCCCACATACAAAGCATCGGCCAGATGTTTGTTATTCTCCGTCAATATTTTGGCTATCGACTCCATAAAGATATTTAGATTAATTTCTGGAGGAAATGTTGAAAATATATTTTATATTATAAAATAAATCATGCGTTTAAGTTGGAGTAAATATGCGCTCAATCTTGCGATTGAAGCAAGCAAACGAAGCGAGGATCCGCATGTTCAAGTCGGGGCTTGTGCACTTTCCCACGATAATCGTGTGCTGGGAGTTGCTTACAATGGATTGGTGAGCGGAAAAAACGTGGGAAATGAATTTTGGTTGGACCGGGATTATCGAAGAAAGTACATGATTCATGCGGAAACCAATTTGCTCAGTCTTTTTGAACGGGGTGAAGCCCGATTGATTGCCTGCACACTATTACCCTGCAGCTATTGTGCCCGCATGATATGTGCGTGGCAGGTTCCGGAGATTGTTTATCGGGATGAATATCCGCAGGACAATGAAGGATTGGATATTTTCAGATTCTACGGCGTGAAAGTGACCCAGCTTACTTGATCTTCTTTTCCAAACACACTAACGCAAAAATGGCCCGGATCGCTGCACCCCGGGCATGATCAATCGCGGTTTCCGAATTCGAGTCGGCGTCCAAGTTCTCGGCCAGCATCAGCGAGTTTGTTGCATGCCTTATGGACCGCGTCAGATGCCACCGATACCCTTCCGCGAACCATTCGCCAGAAAAGTGTTTCTTTGAAGCCAAGCACTTTGTCATAGTCTCGTTCACTAAGGAGTATGCGAGTTTTGACACCTGCTCGGTGGAAGGAGCCGATTTTGCTACTTTTAAATTTTTTGATGTTTTGCGTATGCGGTGTGCCATGTGCCATTGATTTAAATTAATTTATGATAAGATAGGGGGATGTCAATTTCTTGTCCAATTATTTTTGATTCGGAACTGCACAGTTACACAAGAAGCTCGGACGGAAAGCTTTTCACAAGTGTGACAACTTACATAAACAAATATAAACCAAAAAGTCCGTTTGAAACATTTGCAGAAAAAATTGCCATTCGCCGGGGCATAACCAAACAGGATGTGTTGAATGAATGGGAGGATTTGAAAAAGAAAGGAACGGATTTTGGTACCATGGTGCATGAAAATATTGAAAATTATCTGGATGGAAAGGAGTGTAATGACAGCTTGGTTCCGTTCCTGAAAAGAATGCAACAAGATCATCGTTTAAGTGACAAAAAAATTCACAGTGAATTCATGGTTTATGATATGGATCATCATATTGCAGGCACGGCTGATTTGATTGCAGAATATATCGACAACAATTTTTTTGAAGTGATTGATTATAAAACAAACAAAAAGTTTTCATATGGGGCCAGCACTTGGGAAAACAATCATTTTTTGGATCCAATCGGTCATTTGCCCTGCAACGAATATTTCACCTATGCTTTGCAACTCAGCATGTATGCTCATATTTTTTCAAAAATGACCGGCAAGAAACCCAGCCGATTAACAGTGTATTGGCTGAAAAGAAAAAATATCAAAGATTATCAAAGCGTGGATGGAATTTGGAAAAAAATAGGCATGCCATATCTTGAAGATGAAGTGATTTCATTGCTAAATAATAATGATGGCCCGGAGGTTCAAAATTAAAAAAGCAGTCCTGAGAGGGTTTCTTTACATCAGTATAGCCTCTCTGACGGCCCTGATAAGCGATCTGAGTGGTTTCAAGCAATTCAGTGAAATCAGTCAGGTGGGCATCACCATCATAATTATTAATTTTATTTTGCAAGGATTTATTGCGTGGCGGGCATATATTGATCAAAGTCTCACCGATGCCCGAAAAGAAGAACAAGAAAGGGTTGATTCTCCGAAAATAGGAGATAAGTAAAGGTATGCCCACCAACATTGTCACCGCAGTTCTTTCCGCCATCAGCGCAGTGTTCAGTGCCATCAACAATGTGTTTGGGGCAAAGAACACACCAGAAATGAAGGAACGGCAAACCCACCAAAAAGAGGTGGATCATCAATCCAAAGTGGAACAAGCAATAAAGGACAAAGATGTTAAAAAGATTCGCGATATGCTTTCTGAGTAGTCTTTTGATTGTGGGTTGCAGCACGGTCACACCCGACAAGGTCAAAGACGAGATTGCCAGTTATGATGCCAGCACACCCACGGGCTATGACGTGCAGAACAGCGGTTTTATTGGTTTCATGGATGATGGCAAAGGCATTCTGACACCGTTTGGCGTTCTGCGTTACAATACCCTGATCAAGGCATATAAGCTTAAATTTAAAAGCTATAAAGGGGTAGAACTGAACGAAAACAGTGGGGTCACTGAATTTACCGACAAAGCCGGAAACAAATTGTTTATCATTGATCAACAGCACTTGGTATATTATGCCGTGTTAAATAGTTGGAAAAAAGAGGGTAAGCCTGCCGATAGCATTGTTGATAAGGTAATTGACAAGGTTAATTGAAGTTTTTGGCATTAAACCGGCCAAAAAAGATTAAATATATAAAATGAAAAGCTTTTCCGATTTATTTACAAAATACCTTACAGAACAACCTGCCCCCGCCGCTCCGCCCAAGGAAAAGCCGGATGTGAAGCCCGACACTGAAAAGCCCAGCACCGAACCCAAAAGCCCGCCCCGGCGCAATCCGCTGGAACCTCGTCCTGGTTTTCAACCCCGCCCCAAAGGTCTTGTGCCCAAGGGTGAGGAAGGTGAAGAGGAAAACGAGGAAGGCAAGGCAGCCAAACGCAATCCGGACGTTAATTTGTTTTTCAAATATCGCCAAAAGCTTGGACGTAAATGAAGAATTTTCGGGAAGCAATTGAAACCGGAGAACAGGAAGACCTAATTCATCCGGAAAAGCGCAAACAACTGGAAGCAGGCACTGAGGAAATATTGGGGGCACTTCCGGAAAAAGCACAGGATTATTATGAGTTGATTGTTTCCGAGGCATATCAAAAGCTTTTGGACCGGATCAAGCATTACACCAAAGCCCCGGTCACCCAGCAAAACTTTCCCCAGTTGGTTGCCAGCGTGTTTGGTGCATTCAACAAAATCAGCGAAGTGGAAAGCGCCAACAAAGCCCGGTTGGAAAAAATGGCCGTGGATGTGGTGCTTAGTCTTCCCGAGTTTGAATACATCAAGAAGCTGGTGGAAAACAAACGACTCAAAATCGTTGCCAAGCTGGGCACACCGGATCTTAAAAATGCCGTCACTCAATCTGAACAGGAAGCACAGGACAAACTTTTGCCAGATGTGGAGGGTCTTTCTGATTTGGAAGAACTGAATCAGATCGTGGCGGAAAATCTTTTTGATGATACTGAAACCAAACTGCGCCGTCGTTTGGCCAACACACTCATGCAAGGAAACGCGGTCAGCAAGCTTTATCTTTTCAATCTGGTTAAAAGCCAGCTGGATGAAATGGACAAAAGCTTGATTTACAATTACGGACTGGTCACAACCGTGGCCCAGCTTTTCTATTTCGCATCTCCTCCGATTGAAAACTTCAACATGCCCATGATTGAAGCGGCTGCACAAGGCAGCGAAGAAGTGGTTCCGGAAGGAGACACCTACACCATCAAAGCTCTGGCCAAAACATTTCCTTATCTGGTTCACGAGGTTGTGAAAGGAATATATGAATATCTGGCAATTGATCCGGACAAAGGTGTTCCAGAAGCAGCCGTGGAACGCAAATTGAAGAAGGATGTGATTGAACAGGAAGTTACTGATACGATTGCCGGACCAGAACTATGGAACAAGATTTTTGAACTGGTCAGCACCGAGGATCAAAAGTATCTGCCGTTCATTTATCAATATGTTTTGGCTCTTCCCATAGAAGATGTTAAAAAGGTGTTTAAAGGAGACAAAGAAGGAGAACGCATCATTCAAGGGTTGGTCATGAAATCAAAAAGAACCGCAGCGGAAGCGGAACAAGAGTAAATATAATAAGTAAATGAACAAAGACAGCCATCTTATTTTTGAAGCTTATGTGAGCCGCCAACTGGCTGCCTCTGATTTTGAAAAGAATATAAACGTTGATTTTAGCAAAATCCCAGTGGGTGTTCAGAAGTTCTATCGCAGTTTTATAAAATATGTTCCGGACGAAATTCCTGGCCGGGAAAGTCTTTCCGACATAAATAATTCTTTGCAAAACTATCGGGAAGATGCTCAAACCAAACAGCTTCCGGATGTTCCTGCCGGTAAAAATGAAAAAGCAATACTGAATGATCTTGTGTCTTTCGGCATATTAACCACAAAGGGTGAGGACAAAGGTCAATCCGAAGAACCAAAAGAAACTGAAACATTGGATGGCGAAGAAGGTGGAGATGAGGGTGGTATTGATGTAAAAGCCGAGCTTGGATTTGATCCGGGCGAAATGCAGTAATTTTCCCCCTGTTTTTAAATAAATAATAAGGTGAGTTATACCACCAATGTAGTGTCCAATTATCAGACGGCCGAATACGGTAAATTTATACAATTCAGCCCCGGCGATACTAACTATCCAGCAGTATCAGTAACTCGATTACAATATCTGGACAGTACCCTGTTTCCTTCAGGATGTTCTTATCCTCCAATTTCTTCAGTAGATGTTTATCCAAAATATGCGGTATTGACGTATAATGCAGGTCCGGGTTCCGGGCCCGGAGGTGCGTTTACACAATGTGAAACCAGAACAAGCGGCAATCCTTCTTTTGTTCCTTCTCAAATATACATACACAATTTACACAATAGTAATGTAAATGTTATATTAACTCTTATTTCTGGATTGTCCTGTTCAATAGGAATAGCAAAAAATACAAATGCCAATCATATTATGGTTTTAAATTTAGCAGTTTCCGGTGTAAACGATTATGCAGGATGCGAAATAACTTATTTTAAATAATTTACAGTTGGGAAAGCTTTATCTTTCATCTTAAACTCAAAGTCCACATCAATATCTTCCACACCATAGGTATCGGGCATCCTTTTAACATAATCGGCATGGGCCCGGGGATTTTTACCTTCCCGGCTTTCGCTGTAATGAAATAGGGGGCGATAACCCCGCCAAGTGTCCCGACAAAGACTGAAAGCATCTTTTTCGATAAAATCATCGGGATGGCATTTGTGGTGCAGGTAATCAAACGTGATGGGGGCCAGCATGCGCGGATAAAGACTGGTTAACAATTTACGCACACTCCAACATTTGTTTTTGTCATCATTTTCCACTACAAGACGTTTGCGAGCATCGTCTGTAAGCAGTCCAAGATTGTCGGTGAAACGTTTGGCAATATCGTTAAAATCTCCCCGACTGTTGTTGATGTGAATGTTGATGGGACTGTTGTAATCAAGAGGACAACCCAACTGAGTCAGGAACCATCCGGTAAAATTCAGTTCATTAACAGTGCGGTGCAATGCATCTTTGTTCTCGGTAGCCAAAACGTTAAACTCGCTGGGATGTGATGAAAGGCGAACCGGATGCTCCTTGAGATAATCCCGAGTGTTCAGTATGGTGTCGGATATTTGTTTGTAATTGGGCAGATTTTCCAATCGAACTTTGGCTTTGTCATAGGTAATAAGCGGAAACAAATCACTGCTGAGACGATAGGTATAGCCTTTATCGTGGCAGAATCGAATGGCTTCAGCTGTGACCAGCATGTTGTTGTGTATGCGATTGTCCAGTTCCTCCAGGGCTTCTTTTCGCTTCATGCTGCTGAATTTTTTGTAGGTCATGGTCTTGAACTTAAGGGACGGGTCCCGGTCCTCAAGACTCAACACAATGCAGCAAATGCCTCGGCGCATGATCCCTTTATAAGGGGAAAGGATAAACTGTCAACTACTTTCCAATTCCCCGGCGATGCAACAGTTCTATCTGGGGCTGGAAATTTTGTATTTTTTTCTTTTCTTCTTTCTCCAAATCCTTTTTCTTTTTAAGCTTTAATTCTTGTATATATTGATCCATTTCGTGTTTATTGTCAAAAACATAGCGATTTCCCTTGCCGTCATAATAAACAAAACCAATTCCCTGGATATAATCAGTGCGAGGAATCATTTTAATTTTATAATAAATTTCACAAATCGTTCTATCAGATCATCTGACCATAACAGTAATTTTAGTAAAAATTTGTGTATCACATTATTATTTATAAAGGTGTTGACTAAAAGATAGGGCTGCTATAAATGAAACATGGCCGAGGAAAGCAAAAAATACACCATTTCCATCATTAATGGAGCCTTGGGAGGACGCACCGGCAATACGTTTAATCTTATCAAAAAACTCAAGAAGACCATAAACAAAATAGATCCCGCCATCAAAGTGCGCATCATTCATCTGGCCCCTCAGTTCAACTGGCCCCACGTGCGAAAATATCTGCGAACCAGCAACGCCATTTTGGTTTGCAGCGGAACCTATTGGCAAAGCTGGGGCAGTCCGCTCCAGCTTCTTTTTGAGAAGATGACCGAGGTGGAGGGCAAGAAACATGTGTTGGGTAAACCGGCCGGAGCAATCGTGACCATGCATTCCGTGGGCGGTCAGGAAGTGGCCAGCCGCATTCAGGGTGTGCTTTGCAGTCTGGGTTGTGTGCTTCCTCCGTTCAGCGGTTTTGCATACAGCTACGCAGATCACGTGGCGCACCGAAGCCGTTATCACGGCAAAAAACTCATGGACGATGTTTGGCACATTGAGGATACATATGCCTTGGTATATAATGTAATTGAATGCATGAAAGGTACTTGCAAATGGAAAGTGTGGGATTTCCTGGATACAGATGCTTATGATCCCACGACCATATGGCTCAAATAAAAATAATATTGACAGCATATTCATTTCATATAAGTAAAAACAAGGAGAACAACTATGGGATTATTTGATTATGTAAAGGTAAAGAAAAAGCTTCCCACGGATGCTTTGATAAAGAAATTCTTGGGAGGAGACTTTGATCCAAGAAAATTGGAATTTCAAACCAAGGATCTGGACAATGCCATGCTCACCTATGAGATTCGGGAAAATGGTGATGTTTATCTGGAACATGTTGAATATCGGGAAAGTACCCCCGAGGAAAAGCTTGAGGATAAAAAGAGATTCAAGGGATGGGCAACTTGGAGTCTAAAAGTAAAAAATCGTCGGTGGGTTAAAACTAGCATCACCAATGATATTCATTTCTATTCCTATGACCTAAACAAACAGGATGATCGTTATTATGCCTTGGATTACAAAGCACACGTTGTGAAAGGAAAGGTAAAGAGCATCAAGCTGGAAAAGAGTGAACGGGAAAGTGACCAAGAACATGCCAGTCGAGTTGAAATGGACAAGAAGCTTGCGGAACAGATGCGTCTTCACCAGAAGAAGACCAGTCGTATTTCATATAAAATCATTAATGTTGTGTACAACAAACCCGTTAAATTTTTGTTGCGAAAGTTTTATCGAGTTAGTCAAAGCGTTCCTAACTGGATTTTCAAGCTGGAACAAAAGATTTTATATTAATTTTCCGTGAATCTGAAACGGGAAAAGGTTCTGGAACGTATAACCAAGCTGGAAAAAGAAGTGGAAGAATTGAAAGACGTGGTGAAACTTCTTTACTATATTGGTCAGCCCCATAAGTTTACAAAAACCGATTGCAAAGGAGTTTTTTTAAAGAAAACAGGTAAATAATAGTATAAACATTTCCAATGATGGGGAAGGGGATGATATGTCCGCAGAAACAATACTGAAAAATTCTGAGCTTTACCGTCTTTTTTTAATGGAGCGAGATGAGATTTTGAAAAATAAATGGTACATGAGTGAACGGGCCGGGTACGACGTGGGGTTTGAACGGGCACTTTTGGACTGGGTTTGTCATCACCGAAACGAATACGTAAAGCATTTGACAAGGAAATAAACCTGTTATGATAGGGGGGTGAAATTTACCCGACAGGAACTGCAAACAATACGGTTTGGATTGAGCATAGCCCAAGCATGGCAAGATCAAAAAATAGATAAAGGTGAAGGTAGTTGCATACCAAAGAGTTATCTATGGGATGTGATGGGTAAAATAGATGATCATCTGAACTATAGTGACATGGGGTGGTTTTGGAAAATGAAACGATTGATAAAGAAAGGGTTGAAACTAAAATAAATATATGAATATGAAATTTGATGAATTGTCAAATCTTGTAAATGAAGGAATTGGAGAAGATGCTGCTGAGAAATTTAAGGAAACCTTTGCCGGAGATACCGCACCGGAATTCATAAGTTTCCGTTACAAAAATAAACAAGGAGAAATTGCTGATCGCGTTGTCAACATAGGTTTGGGGTATCAACAAATGCAGGAGAAAAATACGCAAAAATTGGAAAAAGCCAAAACAAATATCGAAGAATTGAAAAATGAGCTTCGCCCGATTCTTCAGAAAAAAGCAGAATCCACCGGAGGTCTTTTCAACAATCAACCAGTGGATGCCATCATAGATGCATTACCTGCGATTTTACAAAAAGCGGAAGATTTTGCCAGTCAAGCTATGAATAGGGCTGCACAAGATATTCAAGCAGCACAGGGTTCTGGATATGAACCTGTTTTGGATGCCCAAGGAAATCCGGTCAAAGGTATACGATACAATCCCAGCACAGGTTGTTTTTATATATTTGCACTGGAAGTAAGCAAAAAGGTAATTGGAGACAAAGTTGTACAATCCACAAAATCAAAAACGCCAGTGACTGCAGGTGAAAGATATGTTCGGTCTTACTTGAAATTGCTTTTCCCAAAGAATTACAAAATAGCCAAGAGCAAGATCAAAGCCGTCAAAGCAAGAGGCAACACGATTGAACTTGAGGGTGAATTTGATAATTGCGACGATTGATATTGACAA
>Ga0172373_10001644_pt1 | contig 35904 bp, 33 predicted proteins | sample Lak10m_2_FD_114546 | JGI IMG/M metagenome (GOLD analysis project Ga0172373, IMG submission 114546) | Freshwater microbial communities from Kabuno Bay, South-Kivu, Congo - kab_092012_10m | ecosystem: Environmental > Aquatic > Freshwater > Lake | place: Democratic Republic of the Congo...
ACAGATGCAAAGCCACATTTTATTTTCGGAGAGCTAATTAGTATTCGTGAGACTAAAGGAGGTCTTGCTTTTCAATCTCGCAAAGCCGAGGCTGAGATTAGTGGCGTATTCCTCGGAGTGCCCGAGATGAAGAGCGTGCTGCTTAAATGACGCTGATTTTCATCGTTGGAGCGACGGCGACGGGGAAAAGTGAGTTAGCGATAGAGGTAGCCAAGAGATTGCATGGGGAAATAATTAATGCCGATTCTATGCAACTTTATAAAGGAATGGATATTGGGACAGCGAAGCTGTCGAAAAATGAACGGCAGGGGATTCAACACCATCTGATTGATATTCTGACGGTGACTGAAGAATCTTCGGTAGCTCAGTATCAGGCTCAGGCCCGAGCGAATATTGACGATTTAATCTTAAAAGGAATTCCAGCGATAGTGGTAGGTGGCACCGGACTCTACGTAAAGGCAATTTTGGATGAATTGAATTTCCCAGATACCAATGAAGAGGTTCGGGCTCGATTACAGCGAGAGAGCGAATCAATTGGAGCGATGGCGCTTCATGCCAAATTAGCCAAACTTGACCCCGCTGCAGCAGCGGCAATACCAGCTCAAAACGCGCGCAGAGTTATCCGGGCTTTGGAGGTAATTGAGCTAACTGGTAAACCGTTCACGGCAAATCTGCCCCGCGAAGGAAGTTCACGATACCCAGATGCCAAGCAGTTCGGACTAGTTATGGATCGAGAGAAGTTGTCCGCGATTATCTCTAACCGTGTAGAAAGAATGTGGGAGAAAGGTTTTATCTCTGAGGTGGAGGAACTTCTTACGCAAGGACTTCGAGAGGGGAAAACGGCTCGGGCAGCTCTTGGCTACTCTCAAATAATCAGGTTTATCGATGGTGAAATTTCAGAAGAAGAAGCTCAAGAAGATACCAAGCGAGCCACTCGCCAGTATGCCAGGAGACAAGAGACTTGGTTTTCGAGAGATTCCAGAATTGCTTGGTTAAAAGGTGGAATCGAAGAAAGGCTTGAAAAGATCACCTCAACTACCATTGGTGGTAGATGATGAGCCTCTTGGCAACATATGGTCACGGAACAGAGAATGATTTTGTCTTAATACTCGATCCAGATGACACCCAGCAACTTTCTAATGAAGAAGTTTCTCGAATCTGCAATCGTGATAGTGGTATTGGTGCCGATGGTCTAATCCGAATTTTAAAGCGTGATGGAATCTGGTTCATGGATTATCGGAATCGAGATGGATCAATTGCGGAGATGTGCGGAAATGGCATCAGAGTCATGGCTCGATATTTAGTTGATAGGGGACACCAGCCGCCTGGAATCTTTTCAATCAACACCCGGAGTGGGAAAAAGTTCTTAAGCGTTCCGGAGGCTGGCGACATAACAGTAAATATGGGTCAAATTGCGATTGAGCCAGGAGACGTAATCTGCGACGACATCAACGAAAAAATCTCTGGAATTAGAGTGAATGTGGGAAACCCGCATGCCGTCTTTTTTGTCGAATCCTTGGAGAGAGTTGGCGATTTGAAAGAACCGCCTCGCCTCTCTCCAACATTTCCAGATGGGATAAATGTGGAATTTGTTCAAGAGCGCAAAGATGGTGAATTGGATATGCGAGTTCATGAACGTGGCGTTGGCGAAACTAGATCCTGCGGAACTGGCACCTGCGCAGTAGCCATGGCTGCCACTTTTAGAGAAGGTGGAAATTTACCAAGTAAGTGGGTAATTCATCCTCCCGGCGGCCGTTTAGTGGTTGAAATTGATTCTCACTCAAATGCGATTCTGACTGGACCGGCAATTCTCGTGCGAGATGTTGATTTAACAGCATTTCTAGATAAGCGGGCTAAATGAAAGATCGATTTGATGAACTTTTTAATGAGACTCAGGAGGTAGTTTCTGAGTTTGAAGCATTCGCCCCAGACTCCTTTGATTCAACTCAATTAGATTTGAGTGACCGCGCTGCTCTAAAGCGCGTATTTGGCTTATCAACTGAATTAACCGATATCTCAGAGGCGGAATATAGAAAGCTCCGTTTAGAGCGAGTGGTTCTTGTAGGCGTCTGGACTGACGGATCCGATCAAGATGCCCAAAACTCTATGGCGGAATTAGCGGCTCTTGCGGAGACCGCTGGCTCGGAGGTACTAGATGCAGTAATGCAGAGACGGGAGAAGCCTGATCCAGCCACTTATATCGGCTCAGGAAAGGTGAACGAATTGAAGGGGATCGTTAAGGCAAATGGCGCTGATACCGTAATTTGTGATGGAGAATTAAGTCCCAGCCAATTACGCAATCTTGAAGATAAGGTAAAAGTTAAAGTCGTAGATCGAACTGCGCTAATTCTCGATATTTTCGCACAGCATGCAAAAAGTAAAGAGGGTAAAGCTCAAGTTGAATTGGCCCAGATGAGTTATATGCTCCCAAGACTTCGAGGTTGGGGTGAATCGCTCTCTCGACAGGCAGCGCGAGCGGGTGGAATAGGCGGTCGTGGACCTGGAGAAACAAAAATTGAGATCGACCGCCGCCGAATTCGCGACAAGATGGCTAAGTTAAAGCGAGAGATTGGCGAGATGAAGACAGCTCGTGACACAAAACGCCAAGAGCGTAGGCGTAACTCGATTCCCTCAGTTGCAATTGCCGGTTACACGAATGCTGGAAAATCTTCGCTGCTCAATCGCCTAACCAACGCAGGCGTTCTAGTCCAGAACGCGCTATTTGCCACCCTTGATCCCACAGTTAGAAAAGCTGAGACGGCCGACGGCCGAATCTACACATTGACCGATACCGTTGGATTCGTCAGACACCTGCCCCATGAATTAATTGATGCTTTTAAATCAACTCTGGAAGAAGTTTCTTCTGCAGATCTAATTGTCCATGTTGTAGATGGCGCTAGTGCCGATCCGCTCGGAGAGATGGCGGCTGTACGCCAGGTTATTCGCGATATCGGTGGGGCCGGTATCCCAGAGATTATTGCTCTCAATAAAGCAGATATTGCTCAACCAGAAACTATTCGCGCAGTAATGAGAGAAGAGCCGACAGCGGTGAAAATCTCCGTACATACCGGCTTTGGAATAGAAGATTTAACAAGGCTAATCGAAGCTAGTTTGCCTAGGCCTAAAATTGAAATCTACACGCTAATACCGTTTAACAGGGGAGATCTTTTAAATCGGGTTCATGAAACGGGAGAGGTCATTTCAATTGAACATACTGAGGCTGGTACAAAAGTTAGAGCTCGGGTAGATGAGGCTCTTGCTGCAAAATTAAAAAGCTTAGTACAGATAGCGCTTTGGCGAACTGATCGAAGAACAGCAGTTACTTTTCCTAAAATTTCGCAGTTATCGCCATCAATTGGTTTATAGGAATCATTTGCTGGAAGTAGCCAGATGTGGCCATCTTTGCGTGAAAAAGTTTTTACTGTAGCTTCACCATCAATCATTGCGGCAACGATCTCACCTTTATTGCAATCTTTTTGGGCGCGAATAACAACATAATCGCCATCGCAAATAGCAGCGCCAACCATCGAATCTCCGACAACCTTGAGCATAAATAGTTCACCCTCGCCAACAATTGAGGCGGGCAAGGGGAGTAGTTCTTCGACATTCTGTTCCGCCAATATTGGACCACCTGCAGCAATTCGTCCTACCAGCGGGATGTTGTGAGTTCTTTCAGGGGAGAGATCTTCGAATTTGTCATCTGGTGTAAGTACTTCGAGTGCGCGGCCTCTCGAAGGATCTCTGCGGATCCAACCTTTCGCCTCCAAAGCTTCCAATTGGTATTTAACGCTAGATGGCGAGGCGAGACCGGCTGCTTCGCCAATCTCTCGCATCGAGGGTGGATAGCCGTTATCTTCCATAGCGCTCTTGATTGCTTGAAGAATCTTTAGCTGTCGAGGGGTTAGGCCATTTTCATCTACCGGGCCATCTGGCAGCTCGGTGATGCGAGGGAGAGGTTTCTTTGCCATACCGGAAGTTTAGAACAGATTTACGAAAAATTCAAACAAATGTTCTAAATTGGCTTGCCGATGTCGGTGGTAGGGGGTAGCCTTCTCTTTAGAACAGACGTTCGAAGAGTATCCCCGCTCTCAACGATCGTTCTTAATGAGGAGAGAACGATGACGACAATCGCCATCAATCCGTCAATTAATGTGAGTGGCCCCCGCCTAACTCGCCGCGGTCGATTCTTGGCCCGCCTTGCGGTTATCGCATCGCTCTCGATCCTCCTTCTGGCTGGCTTCTCACTTGTTACTGGCTCGCAAGCTTCGAGCGAGAGCTCTGATTCTCCCTATGTAAAGGTCACTGTTAAACCTGGTGAAACGCTCTGGTCGATCGCCGCGAAGATAAGTGATGGCGATAGACGTGCTCTGGTTGATGAGATCCTTGAAGTGAATAATTTGAAGAACCCAGAATTGTTCGCGGGCCAGAAGTTGTACCTACCGACACGCCCCTAAGCAATCTCTCACCTGATTGAAAACTCTAAACCCTTGCTTTACTCTTACCCCTAGATATTGGGGTTGGAAGCTGATATACTTCCATAAGTAGTGGTTTGAGGGAGAATCGCTAATACACCCAAAATCTAGAAATTTTCAGTATTGAGAGGAACGACACGCCGTGAACTGCCCCTTCTGCCGAAATGAGGAGTCTCGAGTAATCGACTCCAGGCCGGTTGATGAGGGCACCTCAATTAGACGGCGCCGTGAGTGCACCAACTGTGGTTCTCGCTTCTCAACCCAGGAGACCTCAGTTCTCTCCATTATCAAGCGAAGTGGTGCGGCCGAGCCCTTCAGTCGCGAGAAGGTAATCAATGGTGTCCGTAAGGCCTGCCAGAACAGACCGGTCTCAGATGATGATTTGGCGCTCTTGGCCCAGCGAGTAGAGGAGACTCTGCGCGCTACCGGCCAGGCGGAAATAGAGGCTCAAGAAGTTGGTATGGCAATTCTCTCACCTCTTCGCGAATTAGATGAAGTGGCTTACCTGCGTTATGCCTCTGTATACCGTAACTTCTCCTCCCTTGAAGATTTCGAGGGTGAGATCGCACTTCTCCGCGCTATACCTTCAGAGAAAGCTTCAGCAACAAAACCGCAAGTTTCTTCCCCGCAACTAAAGTGAAGTGTCCGATAAGCAGTTGAGAAGAACTTAATACCGCAGTACCAGCAGTAAATAAAAAACTTAAGATTCCTAGAAGAAAACGGAGAAAAAAAGAATGTCGGACACGGTGATTAATCGCCAAACGGCCAAGAACAAAGTTGGAAAAGGACTTCAAGTCGAACGAGTCTTCAGCACACCTGGCGTGCATCCATATGATCAAGTCATCTGGGAGCGTCGAGATGTCGTCCAAAGCAATTGGAAGACTGGCGAGACGGTCTTCGAGCAGAAGGGCGTTGAGTTCCCAGACTTCTGGTCGGTAAACGCTTCCACTATCGTCACAACTAAGTATTTCCGGGGCGCCGTCGGCCATGACAATCGCGAATGGTCGCTTAAGCAAGTTATCGACCGAGTCGTTCTTACCTACACAAAAGCTGGCAAAGAGCATGGTTATTTTGCTTCACCACAAGATGCTGAAGTTTTTGAACATGAACTTACCTACATGCTCCTTCACCAGATCTTCTCATTTAATTCTCCAGTCTGGTTCAACGTAGGCACCACCGCACCACAACAAGTTTCAGCCTGCTTCATCCTCTCTGTAGATGACACCATGGATTCAATACTTCATTGGTATCGCGAAGAAGGAATGATCTTCAAAGGTGGATCCGGCGCTGGTCTAAATCTCTCTCGAATTCGTTCCTCCAAAGAACTTCTACGTTCTGGTGGAACTGCATCTGGTCCGGTCTCATTTATGCGCGGCGCTGATGCATCAGCAGGAACTATTAAATCTGGCGGCGCAACTCGTCGCGCGGCAAAGATGGTCGTTCTAGATGTTGACCACCCAGATATCGAAGAATTCATCGAAACCAAAGTTCGCGAAGAGGACAAGATTCGCGTCCTTCGTGATGCCGGATTTGATATGGATCTTGGCGGCAAAGATGTGATCTCGGTTCAGTACCAGAACGCAAATAACTCGGTTCGCGTAAATGATGACTTTATGCGCGCTTATGAGAGTGGTTCAAAGTTCGGTCTGCGTGCTCGCTCAACTGGCGAAATCATTGAAGAAGTCGATGCCAAACAACTATTCCGAAAGATGGCTGAAGCTGCTTGGGCTTGCGCTGATCCTGGAATTCAATACGACACAACAATCAACGATTGGCACACCAATCCTGAGACTGGTCGGATTAATGCATCCAACCCATGCTCTGAATATATGTCGCTTGACAACTCATCTTGCAACCTTGCATCTTTGAACTTGATGAAGTTTTTAAAGAGTGATGGTTCATTTGATGCGAAGAATTTCGTAAAGTCAGTCGAACTAATTATCACCGCGATGGATATCTCAATCTGCTTCGCTGATTTCCCAACAGAAGCAATCGGCGTAACTACACGCGCATATCGCCAACTTGGAATTGGATACGCAAACCTCGGCGCTCTATTGATGGCATCTGGACTTGCATATGATTCCGATGGCGGTCGCGCGCTAGCTGGCGCAATTACCTCTCTGATGACAGGAACTTCTTATCGACGTTCCGCAGAAATCGCCGGAATCGTTGGCCCTTATGAAGGGTTTGCACGAAACGCTGCTCCACACACCCGGGTCATGAAGAAGCATCAAGCCGCATCGCTATCTGCAAAGTCGGTATCAACGCTAGATCGCGATGTATGGACCGAGGCAAATAAGCAATGGGATAGCTGCCTTGCGATTGGTGAAAAGAATGGATGGCGCAACGCGCAAGCTTCAGTTCTTGCACCAACCGGAACCATCGGATTGATGATGGATTGCGATACCACTGGTATCGAGCCCGATTTCTCATTAGTTAAGTTCAAGAAACTCGTGGGTGGCGGTTCAATGCAAATCGTTAACCTGACAGTTCCACAAGCGCTTCGCAAGCTCGGTTACACCGAAGAGACAATTGAAGCGATCGTTGAATACATCACCGCTAATGGACATGTAATTGATGCCCCTGGATTGAAACCAGAACATTACGATGTCTTTGATTGCGCGCTTGGCGCAAGATCTATTGCTCCAATGGGCCACGTCCGAATGATGGCTGCATGCCAGCCATTCCTGTCGGGCGCTATCTCCAAGACGGTGAATCTGCCTGCTGATGCCACCATCGAAGAGGTAGAAGAGGTTTATTACGAAGGCTGGAAAATAGGCCTTAAAGCAATCGCGATTTATCGCGACAACTGCAAAGTTGGACAACCTCTCTCTGATGCTAAAGCGACCCCAAAGAGCGATAGCGCTGAAGCTTCAGCACCAGCTCCTGCAACTCGCAAGCGACTTCCAAAGTCACGACCATCGAGAACTACCTCGTTTGCTGTAGGTGGCGCTGAGGGCTACATGACTGCCGGTACTTACGAAGACGGCCAACTTGGCGAGATCTTCCTAAAACTTGGAAAACAAGGCTCAACTCTTGCTGGTGTGATGGATGCCTTCTCAATAGCAGTATCAGTGGGGCTTCAATACGGAGTACCACTTGAGACTTATGTCCAGAAATTCACAAACTCACGATTCGAGCCAGCTGGCATGACTGATGATCCAGATATCAGAATGGCTCAGTCGATGATGGATTACATCTTCCGCAGATTAGCTCTTGATTACCTGCCACTTGATGTCCGCTCTTCATATGGAATTTTTACTTCCGCAGAGCGCGCAAACTCATTGGAGAGTGGCGAGTACGCAAAAGTCCAACCGATTGAAGCTCTCGAGATCGAAGCTGCACCAAAGAGCGAAAAGAAACCGGTTGAAGTGAAGATTGAATCTGCGCCGATTAACGTCGGATCTTCTACTGAACTTCTAGAGAAGATTTCCGGAGTTAAATCAGATGCTCCGCTCTGCGTCACATGTGGCGTGAAGATGCGAGCTTCCGGAGCGTGCTATGTCTGTGAAGGTTGCGGTTCAACTTCCGGCTGTAGCTAATCAATATAGCGCTGACCCTTTCAAATAGGGTTCCATCGTGAACCTAGATCGAGTCCGCGAAGCTTTAGAGGCAGCAGTCTCTGCCATCAACGGTTCGCCACGTCCTGGCCAACTGAAGATGGCAGAAGCAGTCGCTAATGCCCTCTCTGATAGACACCATTTACTCGTACAGGCTGGAACTGGAACGGGAAAATCACTTGCATATCTTGTTCCTGCATTGGTTCATGGAAAACGAATCCTCGTTGCGACTGCAACGCTCGCGCTCCAGAGACAGCTCGTAGAGAGAGATTTGCCGCGGGTAAAACCTGCGCTGGAAAAAGTATTAAATCGAGAGGTCTCTTTTGCTGTTTATAAAGGAGTCGGAAATTACTTATGTCTACAAAAAATGAGCGTTGCCGAAGAGCAGCCAGATGGCGAAATACTTCTTGAAATTTCATCTCTAGAAAAAGATGCAAAGCGGTTACGCGATTGGGCCGTAAAACCCGGCATTAGCGGTGATCGGGATGACGCCCCAGATGTTGACCGCCGAGTCTGGTTGGCTAACTCAACTTCAGGGCGTGAATGTCTTGGCGCCGATGATTGCGCTTTCGGCTCAGAATGTTTCGCAGTGAAAGCAAAGGCAAAGGCTCAAGATGCAGATATCGTCGTCACTAATCACACTCTGTTAGCGATTGAGATTGTCGATTCACACCCAATTTTGCCTGAGCGCGATGCTGTAATTTTGGACGAAGCTCACGAGTTTATGGATCGCACAACTCAAGCCGTGACAGAGGAATTAACTGCGGGGAGAGTCACCCGAGCTGCAACGATGCTGAGGCGCCATATGCCAGGCAAGTTGGCAGAAAACTTCAATAAAGCCGGAGATAGTTTCGGCGAAGCGTTATCAGATTTCCTCCGAGAGTTTGCCGTAAGCGGTGATGAAGAGCGGCGGCTAACCGAACTTCCCGATGCGCTCTTTGCTCCCGTTAGAAAACTGAAGGAATCGGCCGAGGCAGTTGTTAGCGCATTTAATTCCGATGAGGCGATTATCGACCCAGATGCCATGGCAGAGCGCGCGAGAGTTAAAGGCGCTATCAATGAGATCAAGACAACTTCGAGCAAGCTCCTCAAGTCGGGAGATGGAAACGTGTTATGGATCGAGCCAAATTTTGCGACTCTTTATCTTGCGCCACTAGAAGTCTCCAAAGTCCTAAGAGATAACTTATTTTCGAAGTCACCGGTTATTGCTACAAGCGCCACACTTACCGTTGGCAATAGTTTCAATTCCATTTCAAAGAATCTTGGAATATATGAAGATTCTGAAGGTGATGAAAGTGGCCAGAGCGTAGTTGATCCATCAAATGTTCAGACGATGGATGTTGGCTCACCATTTGATTTTGCCAATCAAGGAGTTCTTTATCTACCAAGAGATCTTCCCGAGCCGGGAAGAGATGGCCCAAGTAAAGAGGCGTTAGTTGAACTTGGCGAACTTATCGATGCCGCTGGCGGTAGAACTTTGGCTCTCTTTTCTTCTTGGCGAGGGGTGGAGATGGCTGATGAGCATCTAAGGAGAGTGCTTGCTGAATTACCGATTCAGGTTATTACACAACGTAAAGGCGATAGCGCCGGAGCTCTAGTGGAACGTTTTGCCGAAGATCCAACTTCGATACTTCTTGGGACCTTAAGTCTTTGGCAAGGCGTTGATGTCCCAGGGCCATCCTGCACTTTGGTTGCAATCGATCGAATTCCATTTCCCAGACCTGACGATCCTGTTATTTCTGCGCGAGCGAAAGAAGTTGATAAAGCAGGTGGCTCTGGTTTTATGGAAGTTTCGTTACCGAGAGCCGCACTCTTATTGGCGCAAGGAACCGGCAGATTAATCAGATCTATAGATGATCGGGGGGTGGTCGCTATCCTCGATTCTCGAATTGTTGCGAGGCGATATGGCTCAATACTTTTAAATTCGATGCCACCACTCTGGCGCACCAGCGATGGCCAAATCGTGAGGGATTCATTGAGAAGACTTCATCAACAGTTCTCTTAATCTGGGCCAACTTCTTGAAAAACTAGGGTGTAATTGGGTAGAACCAACCTCCGAGAGCTTGAACCACTTTAGATCGAGCGTCTCATGATTCTTCTGTAAGTCACCTAAATCTCCCGTTACCCGCGCAACAATGGTCTCGTATCGCCAATCGACGTGGTCATCAAGATGGCTGAACATCGCTATTACCAGGCTGGTGTCGATGCCAATCTCCTCAAAACTTTCACGTAATGCAGCATCTAACGAGCTCTCATGAGAATCTCGTGCGCCACCCGGGATTCCCCAGGTATCTCCATTGTGAACCCAGGGCGCTCTATGTTGCAGCAAAACTTCATCGTCACGAAAGATCAAGAGACCGGCGGCACCATGTTTGCCCCAATGGCGATCTCCGCATCTGCATTCCACCCAACCATCGCCATCGCGCACCGCCATGGCGAGAAGTTTTGCACAACTATTGGATATTTCTACTTGATTGAACTTTATTGAGAATAACTTCCGATTGTGAAATTTGCAATTTATCTCCAAATGGCCTTATTGCTCACATTTTTGCCTTCCGCTGAAGGAAAACAATGTAAAGGAGGTACTTGTATTGGCGTTACCACTGACGAGAAGAGCGTCATAATCACAGTGCAGAAAGGAAAGCCAGGCTCCAAAGCAACAACTAAACCAAAACCTCTTCCTTCAAAACCGCCTTTGCCGAAAACCAGTAAAGCCCCTGTTAAACCAAAAATATTGATTCCATATCTTCCAAAGGTTTCTAAGCCAAAGCCAACTCCAAAGCCAAAGCCAAAAGTTACAGTCAAGCCTCGCGTCAAGAAGATAAAAGCAAGTTCGCTCTCTGACCAAGTTCGTCAATTGCTCCCTGGTGGAGCCATCACAATCCAGCCAACTAACGGTGCACTTCGCGGTGAGCCGGTAAATTTTATGACTTCAGTTCCCAATAGATTTCAAACAGTTTTGATGGTTCTTGATGTGCCCATTCGCATCGACTTACGGGCAAACTACATCTGGGATTTTGGTGATGGATCTACGATTTCAACTTTTAGCCAGGGCGCTCCTTATCCCTTAGGGACAATTGCCCATTCGTATAAATCTGTGGGAGCGCCCACCGTGAGGCTACTTGTGACTTGGAGCGGCACTTGGAGCTCCGGTGGAATTTCAGGCCCTATAAATGGCGTCATTCGCCAGAACTTTCAGGAGAGTTTAAAGGTCCACGCTGCTAATACAGATTTCACCAATTAACTTCTCCACAGAATCTGAGAAGTTTTCACAATTAGTGAAAACAAAGACAGATGCTTGGCTTATGACAACAATTTCAAGCCCTATTGATTTACTCTCCGCAATTCCGTTCCTAATTGGCTACCAACCCGATGACTCCATTGTGCTATTAGCGTTGGAGAATGATTCAATCTCACTTGCCATCCGAATTGATTTCCCCGAAAACCTAAGCGATAGCGAGGCTAATTCACTTGTTGCTCGGTTAGCGGAACACCAAGACGTTCTACTTGTTACATACATTCCAGATACTTGTCATGATTCTGAGGCGACTTTGCGGCCGCTTACTGAGGCGCTCTCTGCATCCGGAAAGAATCTTCGCGAATCAATCGTCGTGGTCGCTGGCCGTTGGCGCTCCATGATCTGTAGCGATGAACTATGTTGCCCAATCGAGGGTTCGCCCTTACCGGAGCTATCACTCTCGAGAATTGCGGCTGAAGAAGTTTCAAAGGGAAAACCGTTCCCTTTCTCCTCCCTCGAGGCGCTTTCAGATTCCATTGATAGTGAACCACAACCGAAGCTAGTTGAAGCAATCAATTTGATTTCCGAAATAGATTACGACCAAGACCCCGCCCCATTTCAACGCGAGGGTGCCAATGCCGTAATAGATTTTATGCAAGATTTTCGATGTGATGGAATTTGCAGGGACCAGAGACTCGTTGCAAAAGTTTTGGTGCGTCTCTGCGATCTTCAAGTAAGAGATTTTGCTCTCGGGATAATGGATGAAGAGGAATCAGAGCTATTTTTTTCAGCATGGAGATGGTTAATGCGAATTGCGCCAAAAAACTACATCGCCGCGCCAGCGACTTTGCTCGCGGTCTCATCATATGAGCGAGGTGATGGTGCTCTAGCTAATTTAGCGCTTAAAAAGGCTCTCGACGATCAACCAAATTATGCACTCGCGTTACTATTGCAAAAAGTCTTCCAGAGCGGTCAATCGCCAGCTCTTTTTCGATCCTTACGCAAGGAGTTACACCCCAAAGTCTGTGATGCAATTTTCTCGGGTAACATGTCGGCATGAACATCGGCGTTCCGCGCGAAGTTAAGAACAATGAATTTCGAGTTGCTTTAACCCCTGCGGGCGCACGCGAATTAGTAAATAGCGGCCATTCGGTCTCTATTGAAGCCGGAGCTGGACTAGGTTCAGCAATCCGTGACGAAGATTTCCAAAGAGTCGGAGCAAAGATAATCTCCTCTCCAGATGAACTTTGGTCGAGCTGCGATTTGATCTTGAAAGTTAAAGAGCCAATTGCATCTGAGTATCCTCGAATGCGCAGCGGACAAGTACTTTTCACTTACCTACATCTCGCAGCCTCTAAAGAATGCACTGACGCTTTGCTATCAAGCGGTATAACTGCGATCGCATATGAAACTGTCGAAGTAACTGGAACGCTTCCTTTACTTGCTCCAATGAGCGAGGTCGCTGGCCGCATGGCACCTCAAGTCGGCGCTGCTGCGCTTCAGAAAAGCGCAGGAGGACGAGGAGTATTGCTCGGTGGTGTCCCAGGCGTTGGCCCCGGAAAAGTTCTCGTAATCGGGGGAGGAACCGCTGGACTTGCTGCTGCCACTATTGCTCACGGCATGAGAGCAAAAGTTACCGTGGTCGATACCAACCAGAAGAGATTGCAGGAAATCGACCAGATCTTTGGCGGCTCAGTCACAACCTTGATGTCTAGTGCACACATTATTGAAGAAGAGGCTTTGCAATCAGATTTGATTATTGGAGCCGTCCTCGTCCACGGCGCAAAAGCCCCAAAACTAATCTCAAATGATTTAGTCAAGCGAATGAAACCTGGCTCTGTTCTGGTCGATATCGCAATCGATCAAGGTGGATGCTTTGAGGATTCTCGCCCCACAACTCACGCAGAACCGACCTTTAAAGTTCATGATTCAGTCTTCTACTGCGTGGCAAATATGCCGGGAGCAGTTCCATTTACCTCAACTTACGCACTCTCTAATGCAACTTTGAAGTACACCTTGGCACTTGCCAATCTCGGGTGGCGCGAAGCCTTGCGCGCAGATGCCGGATTGGCCCTTGGCCTAAACACACACGAAGGAAAGATTTATTACGAAGCCGTGGGAGCCGCTCACGGCATCAAATCCCATAAGTGGACTTTTTGAGAGAGATTTTCTAAAATCCTCCTAGGTCATGAGTTTCAGTTCATAGCCCCGGCTAACTGGACGGCAACCCTCCACCACGGTGGGGTGCTCCGGGTGAAGACCAGGTCAACTGCAAGGCGCCGTTGACAAGCGTGGGTCTGAATTAAGGCCCCCTTAACTTTTTGAGGAGGAGAAGTGTCTACATTTTCTGTAAGCAATGCCGAGTTCGAAACGCGTCAAATTCACGCGGGACAGGTTCCTGATCCAACAACTGGAGCAAGAGCGCTACCGATTTATCAGACAACTGCATACCAATTCCGTGACACTAAACATGCGGCTGACTTATTTGGTCTAGCGGAACTAGGAAATATCTACACCCGCATAATGAATCCAACTCAGGATGCAATAGAACAGAGAATTGCCTCACTTGAAGGGGGCGTTGCTTCGCTCCTTGTATCTTCCGGTTCAGCAGCAACAACCTTCTCAATATTGAACGTTGCTGAAGCTGGCGACCATATTGTTTCTTCTCCATCGCTATATGGCGGCACCTATAACTTATTCCATTACACCCTGCCTAAATTTGGAATCGAAGTCACATTCGTTGAAAACCCAGATGATCCGGAGAGCTGGAAGAAGGCGATAAAGCCCAACACGAAGGCTTTCTTCGGCGAGACTATTGCCAATCCGAAGAACGACGTTCTCGATATCGAAGCTGTCGCAAAAATCGCCCACGATTTTGGTGTACCGCTAATCGTAGATAACACAGTTGCTACACCATTTTTGATTCGACCTATTGATTTTGGCGCCGATGTAGTTGTGCATTCAGCCACGAAGTTCCTTTCGGGACATGGTAACGCCGTAGTTGGCGCTATCGTGGATGCCGGCCGATTCGATTATGCCAAGTACCCAGATCGTTTTAAGAATTTCAATCAACCGGATCCAAGTTATCACGGGTTGGTCTACGCTCAAGCCTTAGGAGTGGGATCCGCATTTGGCGCAAACCTCTCCTATATCTTCAAGATTCGACTAACTCTTCTTCGGGATATTGGCGCAGCCGTCGCCCCATTTAATGCATGGCTACTAGCTCAGGGTCTGGAGACGCTAAGTATTCGAATTGAACGCCATGTTGCGAATGCTAAAGCGGTAGCAGAGTGGCTAGAGAAGCACCCACAAGTAGAGAAGGTGAATTACGCATCACTTCCTTCTTCACCATGGAATGCGCTTGCCCAAAAGTACTCACCAAAAGGAAGCGGAGCAGTTCTCTCATTTGAAATTAAGGGTGGCTTAGAGGCCGGAAAGAAATTTATTGAAGCGCTAAATATCTTCTCGCATGTAGCAAATATCGGAGATGTTCGCTCGCTTGCGATTCATCCTGCCTCAACTACTCACTCGCAGCTAACTCCAGAAGAACAGGCAACAGCAGGAGTAACGCCTGGGTTAGTTCGATTGAGCCTCGGAATCGAGAACATAGCCGATATTAAGGCGGACTTAGAGAGAGCCTTTTCGGCTGCGAAGTGAGCCCTCTGAAACATGAAGTAACCGGCGCCTGGTTGGAGCAACATCCGCCAGGCGAACGGTTGTTCTTGGAGTTAGGTGATCTCGAACTTGAGTCTGGTGATGTACTACCAAAGGTAAAGATCGCATATCAAACTTGGGGAGAATTGAATTCGGATCGTTCAAATGCAATTTTAATCAACCATGCCTTAACTGGCTGGTCTGATGTTCCGGCTTGGTGGCCCCAGATGGTTGGCCCGGGTCTACCTTTCGATACCGATAAATTCTTTATTATCTGCCCAAACGTAATAGGTGGCTGCCAAGGCAGCACTGGGCCTTCATCAATTGCACCTGATGGGAAGCGCTGGGGTTCCCGTTTTCCATTCCTAACAGTTCGAGATTTAGTAAAAGCTGAAATTGAACTCTCAAATAAACTTGGAATTGATAAATATTTACTCGCGGTTGGGCCATCACTTGGTGGAATGCGATCTTTGGAGTGGGCGGTCGCTCATCCAGATCGCGTATTGAGCATATGCACCATTGGCTCTTCTGCAGTTGCCACCGGAGATCAAATTGGAGTTTGGAGTACCGAAATTCATGCGATCAAAGCTGATCCAAATTTTCTTGGCGGGGATTACTACGAATCAGGTCGAGGACCAATCGAAGGTATGGGGATAGCTCGCAAAATTGCTCATCTTTCTTATAGAACTGAATATGAGATGGATACGAGATTTGGTAGGGATCTTCAAGGCGATGGCTCTGGTCGATTTGCCGTCACTTCATACCTAGATCATCAAGCCAATAAACTCGCTAAGAGATTTGATGCCAATACTTACATCTCACTTGAAACGGTCATGATGACCCATGATGTGGGTCGAGATCGCGGTGGAGTTGAAGCTGCGTTAACAAAGGTTGAGGCCTCGGTCGTTGTGGTCTCTATCGATACCGATCGCCTCTTTCCCCCTCGCCTACAAGAGGAGATAGTGCATTTAACCCCCAAAGCTCAGCCGCTACGTCAGATCTCCTCGCCATTTGGCCATGATGGATTCCTGATTGAAGTTGATCAAGTTGGAGAAGCTGTGCGTGAAGCCCTGGAATTAGCCCTGGAACGGGCCTAAAAAGTGCTATTTAGCCTGTGGACAATTTATAATATAGCCATAGCCACCTAGTGGCAGAGAGCTAACAATCCGTTAGCTGAAAAGCAAAGGACAATTTGTGCCGCTATCTCGTGCGCCCAAAAAAGGCCAGAAGGCTTCATCTAAGAGCGCCGTGAAAAAAGCAAAGAGTAAAGATAAGAAGAAGAAGTCAGGTCCAAGACTTTTCCCAACCAAAGCCGAATTAGAAGCTATGAAGGCAGCTCGAGCTGTCGGCAAGAGTAAAGAGGATAAACCTAAGGGGCCAAGACTCTTTCCCTCTAAAGCTGAATTAGAGGCTATGAAATCTGCCAGCAAAACGGTTTTAGAGAAACCACAAGGTAAAAAAGTTGTAAAGATTGACGGTGAAGAGGTAGAACTCGAAGAAGTTGAATTAGAAGATCTTGAGAAACTTGTTGCGGAAACTGGCGAAGAAGCCGGTGAAGTTCAATCTGATGTACGTGTTGTAAACCTCACCGAGGAGGCAAAGCAAGAAGAGGGTGAATTTACCCTTAAGGATTCAGAAGAAGACGACGCTCCTCCTCAGACAGTTTTAACTGCGGGCGCGACCGCAGATCCTGTAAAGGATTATTTGAAACAGATCGGTCGTGTTGCTCTACTTAATGCAGAACTCGAAGTCGAGCTAGCGATGCGAATCGAAGCTGGATTATTTGCCGAAGAGAAACTTAATTCGGGGGAGAAGCTGGAGAGATCAAATCGCAGAGAGCTCGAATTGATTGCCCATGATGGAAGGATTGCTAAGAATCATCTGTTAGAGGCCAACTTACGTTTGGTCGTTTCTCTTGCCAAGCGATACACCGGTCGTGGCATGCTCTTCTTAGATCTAATTCAAGAGGGAAATTTGGGATTGATTCGAGCAGTCGAGAAGTTTGATTACACCAAAGGTTACAAATTCTCGACATATGCCACCTGGTGGATTCGCCAAGCAATAACTCGAGCGATGGCCGATCAAGCCAGGACTATTCGAATTCCAGTTCATATGGTTGAAGTTATTAACAAATTAGCCCGCGTTCAGCGCCAGATGCTCCAAGATCTTGGTCGAGAACCGACGCCAGAAGAATTGGCCAAGGAATTGGACATGACCCCAGAGAAAGTAGTGGAAGTTCAGAAATATGGAAGAGAGCCAATTTCACTTCACACTCCACTAGGTGAGGAAGGCGATTCAGAATTCGGCGATCTAATTGAAGACTCTGAAGCGATAGTTCCTGCTGATGCAGTCTCTTTCACCTTGCTTCAAGAACAGCTCCATTCGGTTCTAGATACTCTCTCAGAGCGAGAAGCCGGCGTCGTCGCTATGCGCTTTGGCTTAACCGATGGTCAACCTAAGACCTTAGATGAAATCGGGAAAGTTTATGGTGTTACCCGTGAGCGAATCCGTCAGATTGAATCAAAGACGATGTCAAAATTGCGACACCCTTCGCGATCCCAAGTTCTACGCGACTACTTAGACTAGGAGTTAGAGATGGAAGAGCGCGCAAAAATCTATATTAAGCCAAATGGTTCAATCAGAGTAAGCGGCAAGGTCGATTTCGTTTAGTGAAGGAAAATTGATCGAGACGAAAGAGAATTTCTCTCTCTGTCGCTGTGGCCAGTCGAAAGAGAAACCATTCTGCGATGGATCTCACCGAGATGCTGGATTCCAAGGCTAATAATTCTCTCTGGGCTGACTCAAAAGAGAGATTTAAGGGGAAGTCCCTAGATTCAAATGTAGATTTTGATGTTGTCGTAATTGGCGGTGGCTTCTCAGGGCTTTGGACTGCTTTTCACTTAAATCATCTAGAGCCGTCACTTCGGATTGCAATCTTTGAAGCGCGCGAGATTGGTTTTGGTGCGAGCGGAAGAAATGGTGGCTGGGCCTCCTCTGAATATCCCGTCTCTAAGAAGACTCTGATTCGCAAAATCGGATTAGCCTCGACAGAAAGATTGTTCTCAGCGCTTAGCCAGTCAATAAATGAAATTGGTAAATTTGCGAAAAAGTATTCGCCAGAAGCGAACTTCACGAAATCGGGAAGCCTCTATTTCGCCCGCAATGAAGGACAACTCCGACGACTAAAAGCGAAACCTGAGATTGGAGAATGGCTTAGTGAAAATGCCCTGAGAGATTTGATAAGTGTTGAAGGGGCGCTTGCCGGAAGGTTTAATCCAGAGTGTGCAACCGTCCACCCTTACAAATTGCTGCAAGGGCTGGCCAAATTTCTCAGTAAAAAAGGTATATCGATCTTTACCAATTCGTGGGCAACGAGAGTCGACGGCGGAATCCTGGCAAGTAGCTTCTTCATAGGCGCTCCTTTGGTTGTTGAGGCCACTGAAGTTTATGGAAAAACTAATCGAAACTTTATTCCACTTTATTCACTCATGGTCGCAACCGAACCACTCTCAAACTCAATTTGGAAAGAGATCGGGAATAAAGAGAGATTTACATTTGCGGAGAATGCCCATGTCATAAACTACGCACAGCGAACTGCAGATAATCGTTTGGCTATCGGAGGTCGAGGAGCCACTTCGCCATTTGGATCGAAACTGCAAGAATCACGCGAGTCCCATCAAAAGGTTCATAAACGATTGATAGATCTTGCAAGGTCTTGGTTTCCCGCTCTTACCAATGTTGAATTTACGCATCGCTGGGGTGGCGCGGTAGCAATAACGCGTGATTGGGAACCATATCTGCAGTTTGACCGAATCTCTGGCTTCGGAAAATTAGGTGGATACGCAGGCGATGGGGTAACTATGAGTCATCTCGCCGGAAAGATCATGGCGCACGAAATTCTTAATTTAGATTCAGAACTCCGAAGTCTCCACTTTGTAAATAGGAAAATAAGAAAATGGGAACCTGAGCCAATTAGATACTTGGGAGTAAATGCTTTGATTTACCTAAGCACAATTTCGGACCTTGAAGAATCCCTAACTAATCGACCTAGCAAGGTCAACCGATTTATCGAGCCGGTGATCCTTCGATAAGGCGGTCCGTCTCATCTTGGATTCGTTTGGCTGATGCGTTAAGTCCTTCTTGGTATTTCTTGGCATGGTGACCACAGAAAAGTAACTCGAATCCGTTTGACATCACGGCGCGTACATACGCTTGGGCGCCACATCTATCGCAGCGGTCTAGCGCATTTAATGGAGCGGTATCGAGGACTACGTTTTCAGTCATCATCCTGCCTTTCCTTAGGTCAGGGGAACATCAAACCATCCCGACTTTATTCCCCGCAGGATAAAATCCCAGAAAGCTAAGAAATTTCGCGAAAATAATTGCGTTTATGGGTTTTATGCACAATTTCACAGCGAATTCGGCGCGTAATCCCGATATGTGGGATTTCGGGAGATACCCTTTCCACTCGTGGCTGAAAATGATTCGCGATCTGTTGAAAATAGTTACACCGCCAAAGATCTCTCAGTACTCGAAGGCCTGGATGCCGTTAGAAAACGTCCAGGTATGTACATCGGTTCTACCGATGGCCGGGGTCTTATGCACTGCCTCTGGGAAATAATTGATAACTCGGTCGACGAAGCTCTAGCAGGTCATTGCAAGAAAATTGAAATTAATTTAGAACGTGATGGCTCTATCGAAGTGCATGATGATGGACGCGGTATTCCGATTGATAAAGAGCCCAAAACTGGTCTGACTGGAGTTGAAGTTGTTATGACAAAACTTCACGCGGGTGGAAAATTTGGAGGAGGTTCTTATGCGGCCACTGGTGGTCTGCATGGAGTAGGTGCATCTGTTGTAAATGCTCTTGCCTCTCGACTTGATGTTGAAGTAGATCGAGGTGGCAAAATCTATTGGATGTCATTTAAGAGAGGCGTCGCCGGCATTTTCGATGGAGATGGTCCTAATGCCGAATTCAAAGCTCAATCTGGATTACGAGTTATCGGAAAAGTATCAATGAAGATAACTGGCACCAGAATTAAATGGTGGGCCGACAAACAGATATTCATCAAAGATTCCCAATACGATCTCGAAGATATCTATGCTCGAGCGCGCCAAACTTCTTATCTTGTCCCGGGGCTTACTCTCGTAGTTAATGATAAAAGAAGTAAAGAGAAAACCAGCGAGAGTTTTATTCATAAAGGTGGCATTTCCGAGTATTGTAATTTTGTCCAGCCTGATGCCGCCGTTGGGGAAGTAATCCGGCTGACTGGCAAGGGGCACTATCAAGAGACCGTCCCAGTTCTTGACGATAAGGGCCATTTAGAGCCTAAAGATGTAGAGCGGGATATGGATGTTGACATCGCGATACGTTGGGGAAATGGTTACGAAACCACGCTACGCTCATTTGTAAACATTATTGCTACTCCTAAAGGTGGAACTCACGTACAGGGGTTTGAGCGGGGATTCACTAAATCCATAAACGAGTACCTTCGAAGTAGCGGTACGCTAAAAAAGAATGAGCCAGATGTCATAAAAGATGACATCCTCGAAGGTTTAACCGGGGTCATAACCGTGCGTATGCAGGAACCACAATTCGAGGGTCAAACTAAAGAAGTTTTAGGAACTCCCGCTGTTGCAAAAATTGTAAATCAAGTCGTAGTAGATGAACTGAAGAATTTCTTCACCTCAAGTAAGCGGATTGATAAGGCAACTGGTCGTCTAGTCTTGGAGAAGATTGCTAACGCAGCCCGAACGAGGATTTCGACCCGAGCCCATAAAGAATTACAGCGCCGTAAAAATGCTCTAGAAAGTTCATCTCTACCGGCGAAACTTTCAGATTGCAGATCTGAAGATGTTTCGCGCACCGAGCTCTTTATTGTTGAAGGTGAATCAGCACTTGGCACAACTAAAGCCGCTCGCAACTCTGAATATCAAGCTATTCTGCCAATACGTGGAAAAATATTGAATGTTCAAAAGGCTTCACTCTCACAGATGTTAGACAATGCAGAATGCGCAGCAATCATCCAAGTTATTGGCGCAGGCTCAGGAAAATCTTTTAATATCGAAGACGTACGCTACGGGCGAATCATTCTTATGTCTGACGCAGATGTCGATGGAGCGCATATTCGATGTTTACTTCTAACTCTAATCTATAGATATATGCAGCCACTTATAACCGAAGGACGCGTTTTCGCTGCCATACCACCATTACATCGAATCGAAGTTCTCGGTTCAGGCGGCAAGAGAGGCGAATTCCACTACACATATTCTGATGATGAGATGAAGAAGCGCCTTAATGAATTGAAGAAGCAGGGCAAAAAATGGCGTGAGCCAATTCAGCGATACAAGGGACTTGGTGAAATGGATGCTGATCAACTTCGCGAAACGACAATGGACCCTAATCACCGAACCCTGCGCCGAATTACGATTAATGATGCCTCAGATGCTGAAAAACTCTTTGAACTATTAATGGGTAATGAAGTCGCGCCCCGTAAAGATTTTATCTCAGCAGCAGACGTCGATAGAGAGCGTATAGACGCTTAGAGTATTAAGGTTCTACGTGGTGTTGCAAATTTAGCAGAAACTTCCTTTAACTCTTCGGAAACCTTTTTTCTAAGTGCTTCATCATTCTTAAGCAGCGCAGTAAGAGAAGAAATTTCACTCTTTAAACTCTTCTGCTCCGTTTCGAGTTCCACCTTTGACATTTTTGTTAGTCGGCGGAGTGGCATGTCGAGAATATGGTTCGCTTGTTCTTCCGTTAATTTGAAGGCTTTAATCAGAGCTGCTTTTGCAGAGGCAGCATCATCACTCCCACGCACAATCTTTACCACTTTATCGATATCTAAAATGGCCTTAAGAAGTCCGTCGACCAGATTTAATCTATCTGAGGCCTTTGCTTTTCTATATTTCGAGCGTCGTGTTACTACATCTATGCGATGGTCAATAAAGACTTGAAGGAGCTCCTTTAAGCCGAGTGTCCGAGGTTTGCCTCCAACAAGAGCCACTGCGTTGATAGAGAAGGCGTCCTCGATAGGGGATAAGCGATAGAGATTTTCTAGCACTTTTTCTGGTTCGAAACCATTCTTAACCTCTATCACGACTTTAGTTCCGTTTTGGCCATCCGTTAAATCTATGATGTCGGAAATACCTTGAATCTTCTTTCCTTTAACAAGATCGCTAATTCGCTCCACTATTTTCTCGGGCCCGATATTAAATGGTAATTCTGTAATGGTTATTCCCTGTTTTCTTGCTGAAACTCTCCCAATCTCAGATTTTGCTCTTACTTTGAATGCGCCTTTTCCAGATTGGTAGGCCTCGAGCAAACCTTCTTTACCAATTAGCGCCCCTCCTGTTGGGAAATCAGGACCAGGAATATGTTTCATTAACTGCTTGACTGTGGCATTCGGATTCTCGATTAGGTGAATGGCGGCAGAAATAACCTCCGCTAGATTATGGGGAGCCATATTTGTAGCCATGCCAACAGCAATTCCAGTCGCACCATTTACCAATAAGTTTGGAAATGCCGCGGGGAGTACGGTTGGCTCCAGAATTTGTCCATCATAATTTGCGCCAAAATCGACAGTATCTTCATCTACTTCATCAACCATCATTTGCGCTGCCGCAGCTAGTCTCGCTTCGGTATAACGCATAGCCGCTGGACCCGCGTCAAGAGATCCAAAGTTTCCGTGGCCATCAATTTGTGGCAATCGCATCGAAAAAGGCTGAGCCATTCGAACCAGCGCATCGTAGATAGCGCCATCGCCATGAGGATGAAGTTTTCCCATTACTTCACCCACTACTCGTGCGCTCTTAACATGGCCTCGTTCGGGGCGTAAGCCCATTTCGGACATTTGGTGGAGAATTCGCCGCTGCACGGGCTTTAGTCCATCTCTGGCATCTGGTAACGCTCGAGAGTAAATAACAGAATAGGCATATTCTAAGAATGATTCAGATAATTCATTAGAGACATCTATATCAACAATTTTGCCCGCAAATTCCCCAGGTTTGGGCCCCGTCTTGTTTTCACGCTTCGCCACGGCGCGATTCTGCCAACCTTCTACTCGTTTCCTAGGCAATGACGCTCGGTCTGGCCCCGATATTTGCAACACACTCGGCTGCAACTTTGCATCCCGATTGCAGAGCATTTTCAATTTCTCCAGAAGTGAGCCAACCGGCTATAAATCCGGCGGCAAAGGCATCTCCCGCTCCAGTGGTATCGACAACTTCAACAGATAGCGCATTCGCTGAAGTTACAGAACCATTTCGGATTTTTGCACTGGCGCCATCTCTTCCGCGCTTTATCACAGTGCAAAATGAATAACGTAGAAGGAAATCTAATATTTCCTCGATAGAGTTGCGTTGAGAAAGGAATTGCGCCTCTTCTTCATTGAGAAGTAAAAAGTCGACACCGTCAATATCCTGCAAAAGCTTCTCTCGATCATAACCCCTCATCAGGCCAGTAGAAGCGGGGTCTAGAAAAATCAATTTGTTTAGTCGCTTAACTTTTTCAAGAATCATTAGAGCCGAGGCTGATGACTCCTTATCAAACAATGAATACCCTGAAAGATATAGCGCATCAAATTCGATATCAGGAAAATCTGAGAGGGTTAAATGTGAATTTGCACCCCTTGAAGGAAACATGGTCCTTTCGCCACGCTCGTCGACCAGCACTACAACGGTTCCAGTGCTACTGCCTTTGGTCTCAATATCTTCAAACCTAACTAAATTATCTTTTAACTCTGAAGTGAAAGATTTACCTGTTGCATCATCCCCGACGCGGCCAACAAAAACCGAATTGATGCCCAAACGCGCCGCCCAAACCGATGTGTTAGCAGCTGCTCCACCACTTCGGATAGATATGATCGAGGGCGTATCACTATTGAATTGAATTTCACCTTGGTATTTGACAACGACGTCAATCATGGCATCGCCCACGCAGATTAATCTCATTTGGATAGATGAACAGCTATTTCAGCAGCTAGTTGCGCATTTGCTTTAATAATTTCAATATTGACCCGTAGAGACTCCCCATTGCTGTTCTTATGAAAATACTCTAGGAGGAATGGCGTTACATCTTTACCTGAAACTCGATTTGTATTCGCTGAAGTGAGTCCTTCTTCAAGTAATTTGGCATGAAGCTTAGGATCCATCTCATTAATTACCGGATTCGCTACAACTAAACCTTTTTCCGTAATACCAGCGGATATCTGCTCCTTCCACAACCGAGCAATTTCTTCCGGGGTATCTAATTGGTGCTCAAGGCTGTATCCGCTATCAGCGAGATAAAAACCAGGAAACTTAGAGGTCTGAAAGCCAACGATAGGGACAGAGTAAGTTTCAAGTCTCTCCAGAGTGGCTGGAATATCAAGTATGGATTTGGCACCTGCGCAGACAACTATTACCGGGATACTGCTAAGAGAGTGGATATCTGCTGACTCGTCCCAAGTTTGTTCGGCTCCACGGTGGACGCCCCCTAAACCGCCGGTCGCAAAGATTTGAATATTGGCCAATCTGGCAATGTGAGACGTTGCCGCCACCGTAGTTGCGGCGCTGCTTCCACGAGTCAAATGGAAAGGTATATCGCGTATCGATGCCTTTGCGACATTATTGTCATTAGCTAGTAGCTCCAACTCTGCATCTTCCAGTCCAATATTTATTACACCATCAATGATTGCAATGGTTGCAGGTGTTGCTCCGTGATTTCGAACGACAGCTTGTACTTCCAGCGCGACTTCTAAGTTTTTAGGTCTAGGTAAGCCATGCGCAATAATTGTGGATTCTAGAGCGACAATTGGACCTTTAGCCGCCAAAGCGCTCTTTATCTCGCTTGAGTATCGGATCATCAAGAGGAAGATTACTGGAAAGATGGGCACATGGAATTGACTCTCGGCGATGTAAGCGATTCCATTTTTGCCTCGCTCGGCGTCTCAGGATGTAGAAATGATTTGAGAATTCCAGCTCACAGCGAAGCCAGGGATTGTCTTGTGCTTATCGATGGTCTTGGTAAAAATGCGCTCGAGGAATACGCACAAAAGCAGAAATTTGTTACTGAATTTGAATATATTAGAACGCTATCAGCAACGTTTCCATCTACTACCGCAGCTAGCCTAACCACATTGGGAACTGGATTGCCCGTCGGGAAGCATGGCATGGTTGGTTACACAATGCGTGTCCCTAATAGCGGAAACCCAGAGAGAATTCTTAATGCGCTTAAATGGGACGAAAGAGTAGATCCCGAAATCTGGCAACCAAATCCAACCCTGTTCCAGCGCGCAACGAGTTCGGGAGTGGCAGTCAGTCATATTGCGGCAGCGCGTTACGAGAATTCCGGATTCACAAGAGCCGCGCTTCGTGGTGCGGTCTATAGAAAAGCAAATACAATCTCAGAGCAAATTGCAGCAACTCTCGAGGCCCTTAGAGCCCCACGCAGTTTTTCGTACGTCTATCTGAATGATGTAGATGAAGCATCGCACGCCCACGGTATGGGTTCCGAGAGATTCTTAAATGCACTAGAGAAGGTTGAAGCTCTTATTTCAGGATTGATTAAAGAGCTTCCATCTGGAGTTCGTATTTGGATTACTTCTGATCATGGAATGATTAATAAAAAGGATCATGTTGTAATTGGAAGAAATAATAATCTTTTAACTGACGTAAACTTAATGGCAGGTGAACCCAGGGTTCGTTACCTTTACCTCTCGCTTGAGAATATGGAGAAGGTAGCAAAGAGATGGCTTGATTACTTTGGACCAAAGATAGAATTGAAAACTCGTTCCGAGGCTATCTCACAGAAACTTTTTGGAGATTCAGTATCAGAAGAATTTTTAGAACGTATAGGAGATTTGATTGTGATCGCTAAAAACGATCTGATTCTGGTTGAACAAGAGCGAGAGTTACTGCAAATAGCGATGGTTGGTCATCATGGGGGATTGACACGAGAAGAGGTGGAAATTCCTCTCCTATTCCATGAGACTTAGTTGTCAGTTTCCTCTTTTTTCTTACTTCTGCCGAACATAATGTCATCCCAAGATGGAATTGAGATTCTTTTAGTAACCCCATCCTGTTTCGCATCCACGGGTATTTCTTCAAGTTCGGGGGCCTTATCGGTACGGACTGCAACAAGTCTCGGCGGGGTTGGAGTTTCTCCATCCGCGGGGAACAAGACTCCGTGCTCCGGCAATCGATCAGATTTAGTAGATTGCCTGGTCGGCTCCTCGCCGCAAATCCACTTTGCGCCATCATCTGAAGCAACCAGAGTTCTCATATTTGAGTCGAAGACCCAAGTAGCTTGACGCGCGCCCTCGCTGGCTGGATAGGTAAGAACTAAATGCCACGCGCCATTTTCCAGTCGCCACGTGTTCCAAGAAACTTGATTCATATTCACACCGCGAGGCGCCAAGCGCGCCACAACTAAATCATGAAGATTTAACGAAGTACCTTTTGGGGTCGACTTCTCAGCCTGTTCAATTATCCAGGCACGCTCTTGCAGTATTGGACTTGCATACCTTTCAATCTTTTCAAGAGGTAGGCCTGTTGCTCTCGAAACTTCTTCAAATGTTTCTCCAGCTCGTAATCTTGCTTGAATTTCTTTTACAGAAAATGTAGCGGCATCATCACGAACTGCACTTAATCTTCGATCGATAATTGAATTCTTTAAGCCATCAGTTATGCGAACTTTGAAAGAATTGCCTAGATCATCTGAGAACTCAAGGTAATCACCGTCGAGTGAACGACCTGAAAATCGAAGTTCTGACATAGGGGTAGGTTGCCATATCGAACAGTCACTTTCGGGGAATTTAACGCGATGTCTCTGAAATCTTCATTTTCCATATAGCAAGGAATGGAAGCAGCGAGGCTACTGATAGAGCCATACAGGCCAATGGAACAATAAATGCGACAGAGATACCTTGTGTGTCAATAATGTAACCAGTTAGCGCGGGCGGTATTGCGCCACCAAGACTCAAGGCCGAAATCGCCCATGCCAATACTTCAGTTTTACGCTCCTCCGGGACGGAACGCTCCGCGAGCGCAAATCCAGAAGTAAGTAAAGGAGCAATCGCAAGCCCATTGAGAAATAGCGAAAAACTTAACAAAAGAAAATTTCCAGGCAGAATCACAGCGGTAATGTAAATGGGAATTGTAAGAAGGAATAAAGCCAAGATTGATTCAATAAATCTGATTGAATCACTTCGTTGCCATTTGATGGAACCAATGGCAATAGCTGATATTCCGCTACCTAAAGACCAAACTGCAACCAAAAGACCACTAAATTCTCGTTCGCCAAATTCATCCGCATAACCAACGATTACTAAACCGGCAGCGCTAAAGAAAGATCCGCAAAGCACGAGAGGAAGGAAGACTGCTTGAACTAGCCTCTCTTTTATTAGGAGAGAATGATCAGCGTCCGGATTCTTTGGATGCGGTTTTGGTTCACTGGATTTATGACTTGAGAAGAGATATGCACCAGTTGCAACAAAGAACATAGCAGCAAAAATTGCATATTCTGGAGCAAAAGTAGCAGCTAGCAACGTTGCTAGAACGGGTCCTGAAGTAAAAATTACTTCGTCTACAAAAGCTTCAAACGAGTATGCAGTATCAGTGAGAACTTTATCTTTTTCTCCAATGGCGTAAATCCAACGACGTCTAACCATTTGACCGGAACCGATAACAAAAGACTCAAAGAGTAAGGCGCTGGTGAACCATAAAATAATTGGAGCGTCTGTTTTCAATAATATTACGAAGGCAGCCATGAAAAAAATATGCAAGGGTGCTGTAATCTTAAGTATTCGAGATTGCCCATATTGATCGGCGGCTCTCGACCAGAGCGGCGCTGCAATAGAAATCACGATTGAACCGGCCATAGACAGGACTCCAGCTATTGAATAAGAGTCAGTTTCAGCGACCACAAATAGAACCATCGCTAAATAGAGCATTGAGATTGGCAGCCTAAGAATAAATGCAGCGAAGGAGAATTTCCATCCACCAGGTACGCTAAAAAGTCTGCGATAGTTGTGCTGCATTTCGAGAAGTCTACTTGTGATTAGATTCCTTCATGACCGAGATTCTTGAATTACGTGATATCGCTCTTAAGATCGCCCTTGAAGTCGGTAAGTTGTTATCAGATCGACCTGAAAACTTTAATCTCTCAGAGAAAAGTGGATTTTTGGACTTTGCAACTCAGATGGATCAGGCGAGTGAAGAATTGATTACAGACTTGATAAAGAAGATAAGACCAAATGATTCAATTTTAGGCGAAGAAGGAGCCACCAAAACTGGGGAAAGTGGATATACCTGGGTCATAGACCCAATTGATGGGACTGTTAATTATCTCTACGGAGTACCTGGATGGTGTATCAGTATTGCGGTAAAGCATGATGACAATGTGGTAGCAGGAGTTGTCCATGCTCCATCACTAGGTAAAACGTGGAGCGCAGTGCTCAATCAAGGAGCGGAATGCAATGGTAAGGCCATTAAATGTAATGAACCAATTGCCCTTTCAAAGTCTCTGATTGGGACCGGGTTTTCTTATGATTTGAGTTCGCGAGTTGTGCAAGGAGAGATGTTTAATCATCTGATAACACGAATTCGTGATATTAGAAGACTGGGAGCATGCGCAGTAGACATTTGCTTGGTAGCTTCAGGAGTTTTGGATGCCTATTATGAAGCAGGCGTTTACGAATGGGATTTTGCTGCTGCCGGCTTAATTGCACGCGAATCAGGAGCTAAATTTCTTGCAGTTCCCACAATACCTAGCGGATCGCAATATTTTGTAATGGTCGCTGGCCCCTCACTTTATCGGGAGTTGGGCCAGGAAATGATTTCGGATGGGCGCTGGATAAAGGCGATTTAGCGCCTAGCGCTGCCTTATGGCAGGATACGCCGGTTAGCCCAAGACCAACTTTAAGGAATTAGACATGAACGTATTAGACGCGGTAGACGCAACATCACTCCGGAAAGATATTCCAAATTTCCGCCCTGGCGATGAGTTGAAGGTTCATGTTCGAGTTATTGAGGGAAACAAGAGTCGTATCCAGGTTTTCCAAGGCTTAGTTATCTCCAGAAAGGGCTCGGGAATCCGCGAAACTTTTACCGTAAGAAAAATTTCCTATGGTGTTGGCGTAGAACGCGTTTTTCCAGTTCATGCGCCTGTTATTGAAAAAATTGAATTGGTGCGAAAGGGAGAAGTTCGAAGATCGAAGCTCTACTACTTAAGAGATCTGCGAGGTAAGGCAGCCAAGATTCGTGAGCGCAGAGGCGGAACAGATCTCGAGACAATTTATTCGGAGAGCCCTTCCGAAAGCTTGAATACTGAAGCGAAAATTGAACCAACAGCAGTCACGGACATAAATGAATCTCCGGCCGAAGTAACTCCTGAATCCGAAGAGAAAACCCAAGCTTAAATAATGGCCTCTCGCAAAGGCTCTACCCTTCGCGAACTTCCGATACTTGTCGCATCGGCATTAATACTTTCAATAATCATAAAAACGTTTCTTATTCAATTTTTCTATATCCCATCGGGATCAATGGAAAATACCCTGCTGGTAAATGATCGTGTTGGTGTAAATAAATTTGGTGCACTTTTTAGTGAAGTAAAACGCGGCGATGTAGTTGTTTTCCGTGATCCAGCAGATTGGTTGCCGCCTGCCACTGATGAAAGTACTGGGTTGGGCAAGGTAATAAAGGATTCACTAGTTTTTGTAGGAGTTCTCCCTGATCCAGCCAAACAATTTTTGATTAAGAGAGTAATAGGAGTGGGTGGCGATCGAGTTGTTTGTTGTAATACAGAGGGTAAACTCGAAGTTAATGGCGTTGCGGTGGACGAGCCCTATATCTATCCGGGCGACGCTGCATCTGAAATGAAGTTTGATGTTAAGGTTCCAAGAAATTTTGTATGGGTAATGGGTGATCACAGGGGAGCCAGCGCAGATTCCCGATTCCATACTGACGATCCAAACAAGGGTATGGTGCCTTTACATCGCGTAATGGGAAGGGCCGTTGTTGTTATTTGGCCAGTTTCGAATTTGGGACTAATTGAGCGTGGCTCTGAGTTGGCGAAGATCCCAGCAGCTAAGTGATTGATAAAAAACTCCAAAAGTCGGGCATCAAGAGAATTGCCGGAGTAGATGAGGCCGGACGAGGCGCTTGTGCTGGACCACTTGTTGTTGCTGCGGTAATACTTGAAGACTTAGATAATCCGTTCACTGAAGGCATAAAAGATTCTAAAGATTTATCTCCCACCGAGCGCGAAATACTTTTCCCCAAGATACTAGAAATTTCAACCTCCTTTGCAATCATTGAAATTTCTCCTTCCGAAATTGACGCAAAAGGACTACATAAGTGCAACATTGAGGGAATGCGAAGAGCAGTTACTTCGCTAGCAGTGCGGCCAGACTACGTTTTGACCGATGGATATGAAATACCTGGAATTGAAGTAGCGAACTTAGCTGTTTGGAAGGGTGATCAGGTATCGCTTTCTATATCTGCTGCTTCCATAATTGCTAAGGTACATCGTGACAGATTGATGATTGACCTTGATCGGGAATTTCCAGGCTATCGCCTGGCAGAGCACAAGGGTTATGCGACAGCGGCCCATGAAGCAGCCATGAATAAGTTAGGAATCTCAAGTATCCACCGAAAAAGTTATTCAAATGTAGCAAAATTTCTATAATCCACAGATTTGTAATTAACAATAAATTTCGGAAATCGTAAGTCTATTTTGCGTTGATGGCTCTGACACCCAAGGCATCAAAACTAGGTGAGACCGGAGAGCAATACGTATCAGATTATCTTATGAAGACTGGGAATCAAATTTTGTCTCGGAATTGGCGAATTCGAGAAGGTGAGCTAGATATAGTGGCGATAGATCGAGACGGACTTATCATATTTGTAGAAGTGAAGACGCGAAGCAGTATTGCTTTCGGCGATCCTCTGGAGAGTATCAGTCACAAGAAGCTAATTAGAATTCAAAGACTCGCACTTGCTTGGTTAGCAACAAATCTCAAGCTCGGAAATTCTTATCGAATTGATACAGCTGGAGTCATCATCTCACGAGCCGGAGAAATCACTTTAGATTATCGAAAAGGAATTTCTTGACTCTGGCAAGACTCCAAGGAATTACACTCTCTGGTCTATCTGGTTCTCTTATAGATATTGAAGTAGATGTCTCAAACGGATTGCCTTCCTACTCTCTACTCGGACTACCGGATGCCACGTTAAGCGAAGCGAGAGAGCGCATTCGCGCCGCAATATTAAATAGCGGCTTCAATTGGCCAAATAAGAAGTTAACCGTTTCTTTATCTCCGGCCTGGCTTCCCAAAAGTGGTTCTGCCTTTGATTTACCGATTGCACTAGCTATTTTGATTGCCACCTCACAGATTGAAGGTAAGTCGGTCAATGAGAAACTTTTTATCGGCGAATTATCACTAGAGGGTGGTTTGCGCCCAATTCGCGGATTGCTACCGATGTTGATTTCAGCAAAACACCATGGTTTTCAGGATGTAATTGTTCCTAGAGATTCCTATGGTGAGGCCAAGGTCTTAAAGGAGCTGAATATTGTTGCGCTTCCCAATCTCAAAAGCGTTATCGCTCATATAAATGGTTCGGAGAGGTTTGAGAATCCAAGCTTATTTGACCTTAAAGAGAGTGAACGAAAAAAAGATTTCTCGGAAGTCTCCGGCCAGAGTGAAGCTAAATTTGCTTTGAGCGTTGCTGCTGCGGGTTGCCACAATATTCTATTGATCGGTGCGCCAGGGACTGGGAAAACTATGTTGGCAGAACGGCTCCCATCAATACTGCCGCCCTTAACTGAGTCTGAGGCGATTGAGGTGGCGGGAATTCATTCAATTGCTGGAAAATTGAATCCGCGAGAAGTTATAAGTACCGAGCCACCATTCATCTCCCCTCACCACTCGACAACTATTCCAGCGCTAGTAGGCGGAGGGTCTAATTTAATTAAGCCGGGTGCATGCTCGCTTGCGCATAACGGAGTTCTCTTTATTGATGAAGCTCCAGAAGCCTCATTAGGAATCTTAGATGCGTTAAGGCAACCAATGGAGTCCGGGGAAATAAGTATTTCGAGAGCGAATCAGAGCGCAGTCTTTCCAGCAAAATTCATTCTCGTATTAGCAGCGAATCCCTGCCCCTGCGGAAAATTCTCGGGAAGAGGGCGAAATTGCGAATGTTCATCACATCAAATCAGAAGATATTTAGGGAAGCTTTCTGGCCCACTTCTAGATCGAATAGATATCAGAATCAAAGTTGACGCACCAACTAGAGCCGAATTACTAACGGACCACTCAGAGACAAGCGAGATGTTCCGAAATCGAGTTTTGACTGCGCGAAATATTGCTGCGGAGCGATTCCTCGGAGAACGCTTCAACACCAACTCTCAGATACCACCTAACCTGCTCAGAACTCGATTTCGGGCTAAGCGAGAGGCAATGTCACTTATAAACGAGTTGCTTGATAAGGAAGTAATAAGTGCACGTGGATACCATCGAATTCTTAGAACGGCTTGGAGTATTTCTGACCTAGCAGGCTCGGGTTCTCCGGATAGGACTGCGATTGAGCTCGCTTTAAGTCTGCGGATTGGGTTGGGCAGCGAATGAATCTCACAAAGCTGCGTCTATTTCATGCCATTGAACCTGGAGATAAATTTTGGTCAGACGAGATTTCTAGAAATGGCGCTGAAGTATTGCTAGCAAATTTACTCGATAAGAATTTCGATTTTAGACGTCGTTCGGTAGCAAGAATTCGCGAGCGTCTTAAGACGCCGGTCGAAACGATAGTAAGAGAGATTGCCGAATCAAATGGCAACTTCATAACGGATGAAGATCGAGAATGGCCTCATCAAATTCGAGACCTTATAACGCCGCCAATTGGCTTAATTGTTCGAGGAAATATTTATGACTGCAACTCAGTTGCGATTGTTGGAACTCGAAATCCAACTACTTATGGCGCTCGAGTCGCGAGCGAATTCGCTTCTGGTTTTGCTGATGGTGGCATCACAATAGTTAGCGGTGGAGCCTATGGAATCGACACCCATGCCCATCGAGGTGCACTTGCCGCAGAGGGTAGAACTATCGCCGTCTTGGCCTCAGGTATATCAGTTACCTATCCAGCGGCTAATGAAAGACTGTTCGAGGAGATACTGGAAAATGGAGCATTGATCTCTGAAGTAATGCCGAGGGAACGTGCGCGACCAGAGAGATTTCTAACTAGAAACAGATTGATAGCCGCGTACGCCAAAGCCACCATCGTTGTCGAAGCAGCTTTCCGAAGTGGCTCACTTAGAACAGCGCGCGACGCAGCGGAATTACTTCGGATTGTGCTTGCAGTGCCAGGACCAATTAACTCACCTTCAAGTGATGGCTGCCATCGACTCATAGGCGAAAGGTGTGCAGAAATAGTGACTTCGGTAGCGGATGCAATGGAATTTCTCTCTAATAAACCATGTACTCTTTGCTTAAATGCCTCATAAATCAGCTTTCATTTCTATCGTGGGTCGACCCAACACTGGTAAATCAACGCTCTTAAATACTCTTGTTGGCAAGAAAATTTCAATTACTTCTCACCATCCCAATACGACGCGATTAGCAATCAGAGGAATTCTCACCGACAAGGATTATCAGCTTATTTTTATCGATACACCGGGCTTACATAAGGCCAAAACCGCGCTCGGAACAACTTTGAACCAGGTCGTGGATAGCAGTATCAAGGATGTAGATATCGTAATTGTATGCCTACCTGCTATTGAGTCTATTGGCTCAGGAGACTTGTACATAGCGCGGCAAATTTCTGCCCAAAGTTCAATAAAACGAATTTGCGTAATCACTATGGTCGATATGGTGAATAAACAGGATCTCGCAAAGCAATTAATTTCTGCCCAGGATTTGGCAAATAAAGCTGGCTTCTCCTGGGATGAGATTGTCCCAGTCTCAGCCTTTACCGATGAACAAATTCAGCTTCTCATTGATCTACTGGTCAAGCATGCGGAGAATGGACCGGCCTTCTATCCATCAGATATGTTCTCAGACCAAGATAAATTGATTTCTATTGCCGAACTAATCAGGGAATCCGCAATCTCCAATCTTAGAGAGGAAGTTCCTCATTCAGTTGCGGTTGAAGTAGATGATTTGCAAGAGAGACCCGATGGAAAACTTGTAGATATCCATGCCTCAATCATCGTCGAAAGGGATAGCCAAAAAGCTATTCTCATCGGGAAAAGGGGTTCGAATCTAAAAGATATTGGGACTAATGCTCGTAATGAAATTGAAAATATTCTAGGTAAGAAAGTTTATCTCGCTCTTCATGTAAAAGTTATTGAAAATTGGCAAAAGGATTCAAAAGCACTTCAGAAATTGGGTTTTATTCAAAACTAAGAGGCGAAGGTTGCATTTCTTGGCTTCCGACTTGCAAAGTAGGATCCGATTAATACAAGTGGTAATCCGATCAAAATTGCGAGCGTGATTGGCTCATTTAAAATCACGACACCAAGTAAAACCGCAACTGCAGTGTTTGGATAGACCACCAACGAAGCTCTCGCTGGACCAATCTCATCCAGCACCATAAAGAATACCCAGAATGCGATACCGCTACTGAGGACACCTAGCCCAACGGTTGCTAGAACTGAATTAAAAGAGGGAGAAGTTACAGGAGCATTGACGAAGGCAAACGGAGCGAATAGCAATGCTGCTGCAGTCATAGCAATACCGTTAATTGCGACACCAGGTACGTCATTTACTTTGCGAGAGATCATATTAGTTGCCCAGGCATAAGCGGCAGCGGCAATCAAAACTTGAAGTAGGGCCCAGGAATTACTGAAGTCCGAAACACTTTCAATGCCGACAATCAAAACAATGCCGATTAGACCGATAGCGATTCCAATGATTCTTATACGATGCGCAGCCGTTGAATCACCTGTGTGATGTGCGAATAACGTAGCCCAGATTGGAACAGTTGCCACAAGTAGAGCGACTACTCCAGAGGTAAGATTTCGTTGAGCATTTGTAATCAAAGTCCAAGGAATGACCATTTCAAGAATGGCGTAAAACAGAATATATTTCATATGGGGCCGAATATTTCGAAAAGCTCCTTGGTGAATCGCGATTGGGATCAAAAGAGCCGCTCCTATTGCTAATCTTGCAAAAACAATTACCGAAATAGACAACTCTCCTACGGCAACTTTCATGAACAGATAAGGAACACCCCAAAGCACTCCAACAAGCGAAAATAGAAGCCAACCGCGTCGTGACATTAAATGCTCCGATATACGTTAGTAGTTTGTGCCGCTACCTTATCCCAGCCAAATTCAGTAATTGCGCGAATCCGGCCATTCTTTCCAAGACTTTCTGCGAGATTTGAGTCACGAATGACTTTGAGAATACCAATGCGAAGGGATTCTTCAAATTCTTCATCTATGTTTGAATGTTCTATCAAGATACCTGTTACGCCATCTAATACCACTTCAGGAATTCCACCCACAGCGGTTGCTACCACAGCTGTTTCGCATGCCATTGCTTCAAGATTAACAATTCCGAGGGGTTCGTAGATTGAGGGACATACGAAGATATCAGCATGGGTCAAGAGAGAAATTAGATCTTCTTGGGGCAACATTTCTCCAATCCAAATTACATTTTCACGCTCTTTTTGAAGTTCGCTAATTAAGTTTTGAACTTCTTCGAAAATGTGAGGCTCATCAGCACTCGTTGCTGCAATTACTAATCCAAATTCCTTTGGAATACTTCTCCAGCTTCGAAGCAGATGTATCAATCCTTTTTGGTGCGTGATGCGACCTACAAATATTGCAAATTTATCATCAATACCGAAGCGTGCTAGCACTTCACTATTTGCATTTGGTTTAAAAATTTCGGTATCTATGCCGTTGCGTATAGTTACGATTCGTTCCTGAGAAATGGTTGGGTACACTTTCAAAATATCGGAACGGACCGCATCGCTTACCGAAATAATTTTATGAGCATTC
>Ga0172373_10001647_pt1 | contig 35834 bp, 34 predicted proteins | sample Lak10m_2_FD_114546 | JGI IMG/M metagenome (GOLD analysis project Ga0172373, IMG submission 114546) | Freshwater microbial communities from Kabuno Bay, South-Kivu, Congo - kab_092012_10m | ecosystem: Environmental > Aquatic > Freshwater > Lake | place: Democratic Republic of the Congo...
CCGCTTCACGGCGAAACGCATCCGTGTAAACCTTTCTTAGATTCTTCTTCGTCATCTCAACACCTCTCTGAGCAAGATAGTTTGCTTCAAATCAGGTGTCTACTTTTTGTGGGTAACTCGGATTGCTAACGAACTAAGCAAATTAGAGGCAATCCGATGAAACGCATACTCTTAGCAGCCTGCGGGTTGATGCCCCCCCCCCTTACGGCAGACTAAAAGCGTTAGTACTCGCTAACAGCACCATCCTCCCTGACGCCAATCAGCACGATAAGCAGACAGGCATTTAAGCCTGCACAATCACCCTTTAGCGCCCCATGGGATTAACTGCCCCCCCTATTGCGTGATGTGCTTGGGGACGGCTGATATCTCAGGAAAAATAAAAAAATTTCGCAGAGAGGTGCAGGGGGCTGTCGTTGCCTTGATTCCCGCATGGAACCGGATTCGATTTATCCCTGCCAGCCGGAAAAAGGATTGTTAATTCCTGCATGCTCCAAGTCCTTGCCATCACAAATCCATCACAATAAATCCTTGTAAACGGCTATCTACGCGGGTACGATTCAATTGCACGGAAAGCAATTAATTTAACCCAAGCGTGTGATTTGCAAGGCAATTGCCGGAAACACAAACCGAACGGCCCCGGTAGCTCAGTGGATAGAGCAGCCCCCTCCTAAGGGGCAGGTCGGACGTTCGATTCGTCTCCGGGGCGCCACATGCCGCAAAAGTTTCCCACCACACTGCAGCTCCAAACACGGTGGGGGTCCGAGGGAAATCAGCAACTCGCCGGAATATCATGACACGGCGGCTGTTTACAATGCAGTCACATCAAAATTTCGCGCTCAACCGTCAACAAGAGGTGACAACATGAACGCATTTTTCCGTACCACACTCGCAATACTCTTCCTCGGCATTCTCACCGGCTGCGCCATACCAAGCGCCATTGTTCCCAACACAACAACCGCCGACGAGTTGCTGCAAAAGCTGGGGCAGCCCACTGACAAAAGAGCACGCCCTGCCGGGGGGGAATTTTGGGAATACGCCTACGGCCCTGAGGGCACCCAGACCTGGCTTTTCGAGATTGATTCAGGGCGCATGGTGCGCAGTGCAACACAATTGTTAACTGACGAACGCCTGCAACAGGTCATCCCCGGAAAATCCACGGAATCAGAGATTCGCGCCTTGCTGGGCACGCCACGAGACATGACGCGTTATGGCCAGGAAACCGTCTGGGAGTGGCGGGTACAGATTGGACCTGCCAACGGGGTTTACGTTGTCCGTTTTGACAACGCCGGACGCGTGACCGGATTCAACATACTGCGGGACATTCTGATTGACGGGAATCCTGACGCCGGCCCGTGAACGTCCCGCGCTTTAAATGCCCGCCAGCTTGGAATTGGCCGCAGTCAGGCGTTCCACCAGAATGCGCAGATAAGTGCGATCAAAGTTCAGGCGGCAGATTTCAGAGGCGTGTTCCAGTTTCTTGACGCCGATCTTGATCATGCGCAGATCGGTAGCCGCAACCACGTCAGCAGAGCGCGGCGTATCAGCGCCACCCAGATAGGCCATTTCACCGACACACTCCCCGGCCTTGAGCAGGCTCAGCAGGCGGCGTTTGCGCAGCACACGCGCCTCGCCGCTGACGATGATGCCAAAGAAATCACCGGGATCCCCCTCCTTGATGATGACACCGTCCTTGGCGACATCCATCCACTCAGAAAATCGCAGAACTTCCCACAATTCGACATCGCCAAATGTCTTGAAAAAAGACAAGGTCCGCAGGGTATTGAACTTTTCGGTATCCAGCACACCGTGCTTCGGCAGCGGAACCCCGGCTGCAATGGCGGCCAGATCGTTTGAAAATTGCTCCCATGCCATGTAACGCACTGACTGGTCGCGCGCCATCGCACGCCGAACAACAACATCAATCTCGGAAGGAATTTCCTGGCGGATTTCGGACGGCAAAGGCGGATCGCCGTTGAGTATCTGGTTGGCAAGCCCTGCAATATTGTCCGCAGTGAACGGCAGTCGCCCAGTCAGCAGCTGGAACATCACCACGCCCAGCGCATAGATGTCGGTCTGCAGGTTCAGCGGCTGGTTCAGATGCTGCTCGGGCGACATGTAAGCCGGAGTGCCGATACCGTCAACCACAGTTCGTTCCGTCAGCATGATGGCTGCCGACCCGAAATCCGTTACCTTGATGTCGGTATTGTCCTTGACCAAGATGTTGGCCGGCTTGATGTCACGATGAATGACGCCGAGCTGGGACGCAAACTCCAGCGCCTTGGCGCACTTGTAAATCACCTCGATGACATCGCCAATGGCCAGCAGATTGTCAGGCCGGGTAAAGCGCTGCAACGTTCCGCCGGAGACATACTCCATGACAATATAGGCGTTATCCTCATCGGCCACCGCATCGTAGATTTCAACAATATGCGGATGGCTCAGCTTCCCGGCGAGGGAAGCTTCCGTCAGGAACAGCCGATGCATCAACTGGCCTCGCGTCTCGTCCCGCAATGCCGCCTGGGAAACCAGCTTGACCGCAACCTGACGGTCATTGAACTCGTCTTTGGCGAGATAAACCGTGCTGGTCGCACCATCTCCGAGCTTGCCAAGGACTTCATACTTGCCGATCCTGTTGACGACCGATTCAGACATGAAGCTGCGCCTCTCCACAATATTCAACCCACGCGCCGGAACCGGGCACGCTGCAACATCGCCTTGGGTAAGGCCTGATTAGACCCTGCGCCCCCACAAGCGTCAACCACCCAATGCGCTAACATGGCGTCGTCATCACACGACAACACAGGCATGACTGTACCTGCTCACGACAATTCACGCTGGCACTTCTGGATCGACCGCGGCGGCACATTTACCGACATCGTTGCTCGCAAACCGGGCGGCGCCATCGTCACGCACAAACTGCTTTCAGAAGATCCCGCGCGTTACCGGGATTCCGCGCTGGCCGGCATCCGCGATCTGATGGACATTGACCGCAATGCCGCAATTCCAGTATCGGACATTGCCGAAGTCCGAATGGGAACCACGGTTGCCACCAACGCATTGCTGGAACGCAAAGGCGAGCCGGTTGCGCTGTTCATTACCCGCGGCTTCGGCGATGCGCTGCGCATTGCCTGGCAGAATCGCCCGCGCATTTTTGACCGGCACATCATCCTGCCGGAACACCTCTACGGCGCGGCATATGAAGTCGATGAACGCATTGGCGCCCATGGCCAGATCATCAGGGAACCGGACATCACCGCCCTGCAACGCGACCTTGCCCATGCGCGCGCCCAAGGTTACAAGGCCATCGCCATCGTATTCATGCATGGCTATCGTTATCCGCAACACGAACAGATCGCGGCACGCCTGGCCGGCGACTGCGGTTTCGCACAGATTTCGGTATCGCATGCCGTCAGCCCGCTGGTAAAGCTGGTCGCCCGCGGCGACACCACCGTCGTTGACGCCTACCTCAACCCTGTACTGCATCGGTATGTTGACCGGATCCGCAGGGAGTTGCCGGATACCAGACTGCTGTTCATGCAATCGAACGGCGGACTCGCCGCAGCCGACCGCTTTCAGGGCAAGGACAGCATCCTCTCCGGACCGGCCGGCGGTATCGTCGGCGCAGCACGTACGGCAGCGGCGGCAGGCTTTGACCGCATCATCGGATTCGACATGGGCGGCACTTCGACTGATGTCGCACACTTTGCCGGAGCCGACCTTTCAGCGCTTGAACGCACCTTCGACGGGACTGTCGCGGGTGTTCGCGTCCGTGCGCCCATGCTGGCCATACACACCGTTGCCGCCGGCGGCGGCTCGATCCTCCGGTTTGATGGTGCACGTCTCCGCGTCGGCCCCGAATCTGCAGGCGCCAATCCAGGACCGGCGTGTTACGGCAAGGGTGGCCCGCTCACCATCACTGACTGCAATGTATTGCTGGGGCGCATCCAGCCGGCTTTTTTCCCCAAAGTATTCGGACCGGATGGCAATCAAGCGCTGGACATCAACGCGACCAGAACACAGTTCGCCGCACTGCACAAAGAAATATTCAATAAAAACAATAATTTATTAAGTACAGAGGCTGTGGCCGAAGGCGCCCTGCGTATCGCCGTCGAGAACATGGCCAACGCCATCAAGAAGATATCCGTACAGCGCGGGCATGACGTGACGACCTATACCCTCGTCTGTTTCGGCGGCGCCGGCGGACAGCATGCCTGCCGGGTCGCCGATGCGCTGGGCATGCCCCGCATATTCATCCATCCGCTTGCAGGTGTCCTGTCCGCCTGCGGCATGGGCCTCGCCGACATCACCGCCATACGTGAACAGTCGATCGAGGCGGCATTTGACGCGGTGACTTTACAGCGACTGCAGTTGATCATCGCGGACATCGGGGCATCAGCACGCAAAATGGTCGTGGCACAAGGCGTGGCCGATAGTGCCGTGCGCCTGCATCCCCGACTGCTGCTCAAATACGCCGGAACGGATACCGCCATCGGCGTCAACCACGCCGCATTGGCCGCGATGCAGACCGAGTTTGAAAAAATCTACCTGCAGCGCTACAGCTTCCTGATGCAGGATCGGCCGCTGATTGTGGAATCCGTGATGGTTGAAGCGATCGGGCAGGGCAACCATCACGCGACCACAGCAATGGCCATACCGGCCGCACAAACAACTGCAAACCAGACGCAGGTATCGATGTTCTGTAATGGTGAATGGCGCCAGGTTCCAGCATACCCGCGTGCCACCCTGCAGTCGGGTACCCTCGTCAGGGGGCCGGCCATCATCACCGATGCCCACGCCACCACGGTCATCGAACCCGAATGGCAGGCCGAGGTTGCACAACAAGGGCATTTGCTGCTGACGCGCACGACACTGCGCAAACAAGAAGCTGCGGGATCTCAGGCCGACCCCGTAATGCTTGAAGTATTCAACAACCTCTACATGTCGATCGCCGAACAAATGGGGGCAACACTGGCCAACACGGCGCACTCCGTCAACATCAAGGAGCGGCTCGACTTTTCCTGCGCCCTCTTCGATGCCGCCGGCCATCTGATCGCCAATGCGCCGCACATGCCAGTGCATCTGGGCTCAATGGGCGCAAGCGTTCAGGCCATCATCACTGCCAACCGCGGACAAATGACTCCCGGAGACGCCTGGATGCTGAATGACCCTTATGCCGGCGGCACCCATCTGCCCGACATCACCGTCATCACACCGGTATTCGACGATGCCGGCCGCGATGTCCTGTTCTATACCGGATCGCGCGGTCATCACGCAGACGTCGGCGGCATCACCCCCGGCTCCATGCCGCCGGACAGCCGGCATATCGATGAAGAAGGCGTACTGGTCTCGAACTTCCTGCTGGTGCAGAACGGACGCCTGCGTGAAGCGGAAACCCGCGCATTGTTTGCAACGTCACCGCATCCGGCGCGCAACATTGACCAGAACATCGCCGATCTGCGCGCAATGATTGCAGCCAACCAGAAAGGGGCCAGCGAACTGAAACGGATGATCGGCCATTTCGGCCTCGGCGTCGTGCAAGCCTATATGCAGCATGTGCAGGACAATGCCGAAGATGCCGTGCGTCGCGTCATCGACCGTTTGCACGACGGCGCATTCAGCTACGAAATGGACCACGGCGCCATCATCCGTGTCGCCATACGCGTTGACAGCAAGAACCGCAGCGCCGTGATCGACTTCACAGGTACCTCCGCGCAAGGCAAGGACAACTTCAACGCACCGCTGGCCGTGACCATGGCCGCAGTACTCTATGTTTTCCGTTCCCTCGTCGATGACGACATACCGCTCAACGCCGGTTGCCTGCGTCCGCTGACCGTGATCGTGCCGCCGGGCACCCTGCTCAACCCGAGCCACCCCGCCGCTGTTGTTGCCGGCAATGTAGAAACCTCGCAATGCATCACCGATGCGCTCTACGGTGCGCTCGGCGTCATGGGCGCATCACAGGGAACGATGAATAATTTCACCTTCGGCAACGCCAGCCACCAGTATTACGAAACCATCGCCGGCGGCTCGGGCGCAGGCGACGGCTTTGATGGCACCGCCTGCGTGCAGACCCACATGACCAACTCGCGGCTGACCGATCCGGAAGTGCTCGAATGGCGATACCCCGTGCGCCTTGAAAGTTTCGCCATCCGCCGTGGCAGCGGCGGCAAGGGTCGCTGGCACGGCGGCGACGGCGCCATCCGTCGTTTGCGTTTTCTCGAACCCATGACGGCAGCCATCCTCTCCGGTCATCGTCGCGTACCGCCTTACGGCATGGCTGGCGGTGAATCCGCAGCCACCGGCCGCAATGCCGTTGAACGTGCCGATGGTTCAGTCACGGAACTTGAAGCCTGCGCCCGAGTGGACATGAACACCGGCGACGTTTTCATCATTGAAACCCCGGGCGGTGGCGGATATGGGCCGGTAAAATAAGCGTCGATGAAAAATTAAGAATCCCTCCGGGCTTGCCGGTCATTTCAGAATCACCAATGCACGCTGCGGAACCATAAATTATTAAATAAATTCAAAGGCTTATAATCATCATGGCTCGTGTACCACTGATCGGCGAGGAACGCAGCGACCTCGCCCCGTTTATCGATCGCGTCAAAGCCGAACGCGGCAAATTGATCAATCTCTACCGCGTGCTGATGAACAGCCCGGCAGTTGCTGCCGGCTGGCTCGATTTCAATACGGTAGTGCGTTACAAGACCTCACTGGATGCCGCACTGCGCGAAATGATCATCCTGCGCGTATCGCTACTCAACGGCGCGGAGTATCAAGCAAAAATCCACGGCGCCTCCCATGCCCTGCACGCCGGGCTCACTGCCGATCAAATTGCCGCACTCAGCCAATGGCAGGACAGCAAACTGTTCTCACCGGCACAACGTGCAGCACTGGCGTGGACCGATGCCATGACCCGCCAGATCGACGTTCCGGACGCCCTGCATGATGACCTGAAACAGCATTTCAATGATCAGGCCGTCACCGAAATCACCGTGCTCGCCGGCGCCTACAACATGCACACCCGGGTCGCGCGCGCACTGCGCATCGAACCGGAGCAGAAATCATGACCACCACCCGTCCCGTGCTGGTGGTCGAGAACGATCCCTTCCTGCGCCTGCTCGGCGTCATCCTGGATCCTCAAACATCACCAGAACGCATCGCCGCATTCGCCGATTTTTTTGCGCACGATCTGCCTGATTTCAATGGATGGCTGCAGCATCTGCGCGGACGCTTGAAACGTCTATACCCATCGGTCATACACTTGGTTGATGACACCGGGGCCATGCACGCCCATCTGCCGGCGGCAGACCTTGCGGTGCTTGAATCACTGCCATTCGGTGACACCGAACTGGCCACGGCCCCGAAACTGCGCGCCGTGCAGAAATACGGCGCCATCGCCGGCAACATCGATGCCGCAGCCTGCAAAGCCCGCAATGTCCCGATCCTGACCCTGCGACGCCGCGCCAACATCGCCTGCGCCGAACACGCCTTTGCACTGATGCTGGGCCTGTCGCGTCAGATGCACCGTGTCACCAACCGCATCAGCGTCAAATCGCTGCAGGCCGCAGGCTTTGCACCGCGCACCTACGACCGCCGGCATACAGCCAATTCGAACTGGGCGCGCGTTCATGGCATCAGCCTGCTGCACGACACGACGATCGGCATCGTCGGCATGGGGGAAATCGGGCGCGAAGTCGCCACCCGCGCCGCCGCGTTCGGCATGAACATCCTTTATCACCAGCGTAACGCACTGACACCGGCCATTGAAACGGCGCACCACGCGCACTATGCCGATCTTGATACATTGCTGGAAAGCAGCGACTGGGTTGTCATCTGCCTGCCCGGGAATGCAAACACCCGGCATCTGTTCAACGCCATGCGTTTTGCCCGAATGAAACCGGGTGCGCGATTGATCAACATCTCGCGCGCCGAGATCGTCGAACGCAGCGCAGTGATTGGCGCTTTACGTTCCGGACGTTTGGGGGCTTATGCGCTTGACCCGCTGGAAGAAGCCCCGGGACGCGATGACGATGAACTGCTGACTTTCACGAACGTCTTGCTGACGCCGCACATTGCGGCACAGCCGCGCTTCAATGCACTCGATGACATCGCCGACCTGCTGACCGGACTGGAGGAGCACCTGAAATGAAGTTCCATGGATCCTGCATCGCGCTTTGCGCCGTCGCCCTTCTTTCAACGAACGGCCTTCACGCCGCCGACGCCTGGCCTTCACGCCCGATCCGGCTGATCGCACCGTTTCCAGCCGGCAGTTCGGTGGATGCCGCGGCACGCGTGATCACGCCGCGCGTCGGCGATGCTCTGGGACAATCAATCGTCATTGACAATCGCGCGGGCGCCAGCGGCGCCATCGGTGCAGAACTCGGCGCCCGTGCGGCACCCGACGGTTACACCATCGCCGGCGGCACCACCAGCACGCATGCATTGTCCAAAGCGCTGAATCCGCACCTCAGCTACGACCCGGAGAAAGACTTCGTGCCGATCACCATGATCGGACATCTGCCGTATATCCTGGCTGTGCATCCCTCGGTCGCCGCCACGAATCTGCAGGAGCTGATTACGATCGCAAAATCCAAACCAGGACAGATCCGCTATACCACCGTCGGCAACGCCAGCATGGCGCGACTGGGCGGGGAACTGCTGTCCAACCTGACCGGCGTTCAACTCACGCCAATTGCCTACAAGAGTTCAGCGCAATCTGTCGTGGATACGGTGGCGGGACGCATTGAACTGCAATTCGGCACCATGGCGCCCGTGTTGCCGCATATCCGCTCCGGGAAGCTGCGTGCGCTGGCGGTCACCAGCAGCACACGTGCACCGACATTGCCCGAAGTGCTGACCGTACAGGAATCGGGGATCAGGAATTTCGAAGTGACATTATGGCTCGCGGTTTTTGCGCCGGCCAAGACACCCAAGCCCATCGTCGAACGCCTGAACCGTGAATTCGCCACCGCCATCGCCGTGCCCCAGGTACGTGATGCCCTGCTCCTTCAGGGACTGCAGCCGGAAACCACCAGTTCCGCCGCATTCTCCCGCTATCTCACCGCTGAAATTGCCAAATGGACTGCGGTTGCGCGAAAGGCGAATTTAAAGCCCGAATAAAATCATCATCACGCGGCACCCCCGTGTGGATCACAGCACTGTCTTCAGCTCTGTCGCCAGCGCGAGGCCACTGAGATAAGCCCCCTCAATCCGGCCATCGGCACACCAGTCACCGCAGGCGCCGATGCGCTGCGTCGCATCCCAGAGGCAACCGGCCTGCAGCCCCGGCGACAGTGCATAGCGCCAGCGATGCGCACGCATCTCAACCGTTTTGGCGCTGATTCCGGCTGCAGCATGAAAAGCCTCGACAACCTCGGGTGCAACCGTGGCCACATCGGCTTCTAGGTGGGTCCTGGACCAGTCCGCAGTGGCATGCAATACCCAGCGCTCACCCGCAACCCGCCCCGGCCGTGAAGCATCGCGCATGGCCCAGCCCACGACAGCATCCGAAACAAAAGCCGCGTCAAACTGGAGAGGCAGGGGTTGCTCGTAACGCACCATCACCGCCCAGCACGGGGCATGATGACCTTGACTCACACGGGCGCCCAGTGACGGAATCGCGCTGCTCAACGGGGCGGCCTGCACGGCAGGTACCGCCAAAACCACGGCATTGAATCCGGATTCACCGCCCTCATCCCATGAGACGCGCCACCCGTCTTCCCCGGGCGTTACAGCACTGACCGTGCATTCAAACAATACGTCGATACCCTTTGCAAGAGCCCTGCAAGGCGCCGTCATGCCGGGCGTTGCAACATAACGCAACTCTTCATGAGACAGCGGCGTCGCTGCTGCAGACTGCAGTCTGACGATACGCCCCTGGTAAGGCGCAACAATTCCCGCACCCAGCCAGTCATCGACCACGCGGCGGAACAATGGATCACGCGCAGTGAAATACTGTGCGCCATGATCAAACGTGCCTTGATCAGTACGGCGTGTCGCCATGCGCCCGCCGACACCGCGGCTTTTTTCAAAAACCCGCAGTTCGTGACCGGCATCGTGCAGCGCACTTGCGCAGGCCAGGCCGGCTATGCCTGCACCAACAACCGCTATACGTGACATGAATTTTGATTTCCCGTGACCACTCAACGCTCCCGTTGCTTTACCGCAGCCGCTGATGCGCCCGGATCAAGCCCCATCAATCGCAAGGACCATGCCGAAAGTAATCCGATGACCAATGGATACCATTCCAGTAGAAAGAGCGACAGCCCCGCTGCAATCAGATAAGTCATCGCCAACAACAATGATCCAATATGACGCCCGCGCCACCAGGTAAACAGCAGCGCCGCGGCAAGCAATACGTAAACCGCAGATAAAACGTAAATCAGGATTTCCATTCCAGGCCCTGCAATCTTCTGAAAATCGGCTGGCACGATGCCGTTTCGGGTTGAATAGACCACTCTATAATGCATTATCTCCCGACCGAGGTCCGACTTGAAACCCGGAAATCCGAAACAGGCATTAACCACCTGCTGCGCCGCGCATACGCTGCATGACGGACTGTCCGACCTGACTTACGTGTTGCTGCCCTTGCTGGCGCAAACCTTTGGCCTGAGTCTCGCGCAAGTCGGCATGATCCGCGCAGCACATCGCACGGCAATGGCGGCATTCCAGATTCCCGCAGGGCTGGTAGCTGAACGTTTTGGCGAACGCAATCTGCTGGTCATCGGTACGGCCATGGCCGGCGCAGCGTTTGTCGGCCTCGGCTATGCGCAGGGTTTCTGGATGATCCTGACGGCGCTTTTTTTTGCCGGCGTCGGATCAGCCGTACAGCATCCGCTGTGTTCGACCATCATTTCCAATGCTTATCCGGAAGCAGGTCGGCGCACGGCCTTGGGCACCTACAACCTGTTCGGCGATGTCGGCAAGTTCGCATTTGGCGGCCTGTTGAGCCTGCTGCTGATGACCGGACTGCCCTGGCAGGGGCCTGTGGTGGCCTATGGATTGATCGGACTGGCTGTTGCCGGATTGGCTTTTTTCTGGCTTGCCGGTTTCCATGCGGCAGCAGCAACAAAACCCGCCGAGCCAATCGAAACATCGACCAAGGGCTGGGGCATTCGCAATCGTCGTGGTTTTTTCGCGCTTTGCCTGATCGAGATCATCGACAGCAGCACACGCGTTGGTTTCCTGACGCTGATCGCCTTCCTGCTGATTGACAAGGGACTGTCTACTGGCTGGGCAACTCTGGCGGTGCCCTTGATCCTTGTCGGCGGCATGGCGGGCAAACTGGCCTGCGGCATTCTCGCCGAGCGTGTCGGCATCATCCGCACCATTATCATTACCGAAGTCGTGACCGGAGTCGGCATTTTCGCTGCGGTTGCACTTCCCGGCGTTGCCGCCGCACTGCTGCTCCCGCTGATCGGTGTTGCACTCCAGGGCACATCGTCAGTGCTCTATGCCACCATCGGCGATCTGGTTGAACGCGAACGACTGCCACGTGCATTCGGACTGTTTTATACGCTGGGTTCGCTCTGCGGCATTGCCGCGCCGCTGGGTTACGGCCTCGTTGGCGATCACCTCGGCGTTGGCAACGCAATTACATTGATGGGCATCTCTATTTTCCTGACACTGCCGCTGTGCGTGGTGTTACGACCAGCAGTCAGTGCCGAACCCATAAAAATCTGAATATCCCCGATTCAGCGGCTGTACCGACACACCACGCATCACTGATCTGCGCCTACCGAATTGTTGCCGCAAGAGCTGCAAATTTGATCTAAAAAAATGCCGCTTTGGCTTATGCACTCTAGGCGCGATTGCAATGTCACACCCGAAATAACAATTAACCTATTGATTATTAACATTATCTGTTAATTTCACCTATTCAATGATTTTCCTAATCAGGGTTGACCAGAGTCATGCCTAACTATATATTGAGAATCATTCTCATTATTGAAATGCAGTCCAGCCATGCCAACACCCGAATCACTGATCACGCAGACAGCACAAGAAACTCTTTTGAATACCCCAATCCCCATTGTTCGCAGTGGAGAACTGCTAGGCACACAAGGTGCATTGCTGATTGATCACAAAGGTGCGATCTATACCCTGCGTACCACCAGCAAGGGCGGACTGATCCTCACCAAATAAATCACTCAACTGCCAGCTCAAGGGGCGCATTAAGCCTCCCGGTCGCCAGCCACTTCCATCACTCAAGGACCGGAGAACATTGATGCGCAACACCCCCCCTGACAGAACAAACCACAGCCACCCTGGATGTGACCGCAACTCAGGACAGCACACGCTGTACCGCGGCCGCGCTCTATCTGATGTCGCACTATGCGCAACGGCCCTGCCCGCTCGTGGCACACGCCATCGCCGATCAACTCGGCATTCTTTCGCAGCAATGTGTTGAAGGAACTTCCCGGCTGATGCAAACCCTTGCCGCCTCGCTGCGACCGCGCTGGCAGGCCATTGCCAATGGCAACGCTACAACAATCCGTCACTGAGCCGCGATCATGCATACACCTCGAAATCACCGCACGCTGTCCAACGGCCTTATCGCTGACATCGAGCACTGCGAAGGCTGCGGTCTCATCCACTTGAATATCGGCGCACTGACGCTGCGACTGCAACCGGCCGCCTTGCATGATCTGCGCGACACCCTGAACCGGGCGGTTGCCGCACTGCCCGCTCATGCCGCAGTACCGCAAACGCCGGCCGCTCCCTGCCATTGAGTCTCACCATGGCCAGACACCGATCACATAGCAGCAACTTCCCGCTGGTTCTCAGCGGCATCACCCTCGCCGGCCTGATATCGGCATTGATCGACGGCACGCTGGGCTGGGAAAATCTGGCGCAAACGATCCTGATCCAGACACTGCATTAGCTGACGACTGCAACCTGTTCCTAGGCCATGCCAATGCAGGCGATAATCCGGCCTGCACGCCACAATTGAAAAGGAATATGCATGCTGGATCTCAAAGGCAAGGTTGCATTCATCACTGGCGCCGGTTCCATCGGCGAAGGCTGGGGGAATGGCAAGGCAACTGCGGTGCTGCTCGCCCGTCAGGGGGCCAAAGTTTTCGGCACGGACATCAACCCCGCAGCCGTTGAAGAAACACGCGCCATCATCGCCAATGAAGGCGGTGTCTGTTTCACCACGACCTGCGACATGACGGACTCGGACTCGGTCAAGAAATCCGTCGATGCCTGCCTCGAACGCTTCGGCCGCATCGACATCCTGATCAACAATGTCGGCGGCTCCGCGCCCGGCGACCCGGTGAGCATGAGCGAAGAAGTCTGGGACCGCCAGCTCGACCACAACCTGAAGACCGCCTTCCTCGGCTGCAAACATGTGCTGCCGGTAATGGAAAAACAGGGAAACGGCGCCATCGTCAACATCTCTTCCGTAGCCGGATTCGCGCACCAGGTAGACGGACGCGTGCATGTGGCCTACAGCACGGCGAAATCCGGCCTCGTGGGTTTCACCCGTTCCACCGCAATGGCCTATGTCAAAAAAGGCATCCGCTGCAATCTGGTGATCGTCGGCACCATGCACACGCCTTTGGTGGAAGAACGGTTGGTCAAACAACTCGGCCCGGAAGCCGGCGCGAACCTCGTCGCGAAACGTCATGCCGCAGTTCCCATTGGCCGCATGGGCGATGCCTGGGATACCGCGCATGCTGTACTGTTCCTTGCATCCGATGAAGCGCGCTACATCACAGCGACGCATCTCGTCGTTGACGGCGGCCTGACCGCGGCACGGCCGGGCTGAACGTCCGCTGCGAGCGGCGCGGAACTTGCCGCCGCTCGCATTGCCCAACGGCGGCATACACAGGAGACCGCCATGATTGAGCAGGAACAGAAAGCCGTGCTGACCGCGTGCCTGATGGCTGCATTTGCGGACGGCAGCAAACACGATCGGGAACGCGCGGAGATCAAAAGCATCGCAGAATCCCTGGCGGGAGAGGCATCGATCAATCTCAGCGCACTCGTGCAGGACGTACTGCTCAAACGCGCGTCACTACCGGCACTGGCGGCTGCATTGACCACCCCGCAATCGCGCCAGCTCGCTTATGAAATGGCGGTCTGCGTGTGCGACGCTGACGGCGCGCAGTCGCCGGCCGAACGCGAGTTCCTCACCGCGTTGCGCACTGCGCTGGGCGCAGACGTCGGCGCAGCGGAAACCTTCGCGGCAGAGGCCGAAAAAATGACTGAAGTGCCGGTTGCGCCGATGACGCCGGTCGCAGCCGCTTCGACGATGAGCCGTGAAGAAATGGACAAGGCCATCCTCGATGCGGCCATCCTCAACGGGGCCATCGAACTCCTTCCCGAATCCCTGGCAACAATGGCGATCATTCCTCTGCAGATGAAGCTGGTGTACCGGATCGGCAAGTCGTACGGCTACGAACTCGACCGCGGTCATATCAAGGATTTCATCGCGACTGCCGGCGTCGGACTGACCTCGCAATATCTCGAACAAGCCGGACGCAAGCTGCTCGGCGGACTGCTGCGCGGCATCGGTGGCGGAATGCTCGGCGGCCTCGGCAAACAGGCCGTGAGTTCGGGCATGAGCTTCGCAAGCACCTATGCACTGGGTCATGTCGCGCGCCACTACTACGCTGGCGGCCGCACGCTGAATGCACAGATGTTGCGCGATGCATTCAACGACATGCTCGGCGAAGCAAAAAATCTGCAGGCGCGTTACCTGCCGCAGATGCAGGCGCAGGCGCGCACGCTGGATGCAGGGCGCCTGCTGAACCTCGTGCAGCGGAGTTAAGTTACCGCACGAATAAATTCATAAATTATTGATTTTATTGATAATTTATGCCACCTTGCGAGTGCCGGCCGCAATCAGCCCCGGCACGCGCGAGGCGCGCACCAATACCTGGCCTTCAAACATGCGGCGCTGCGTGCGGTAAAACGCACCCTGCTCGGCGTGCCAGACGCCGCCGTTTTGTTTGACCGTCGCAGCAACGGTCAGGATGCCCGAAGGCATACCGATGCGGACCGGCGCTTCAGCCTGCAGCCCCTTGCGCAACACTTCGTTGACCACCGAACCTTCAAGGCGCGAAGCCACGGCCATGCACAGCGACACCGTCAGCGGCAGCGCACGATGCGTCTGTCCGTTGGAAATCACCCGGCCGGTGAGATCAATATCATTCGCCGAAATCGCTTCGCCGGACAGCAGCTTTGCATCCTGCACCGGCGACACGAAACCAATGAAGGGGATCGATTTCTTTTTCGCGGCTTCTTCTGCGTTCGCAGCGATGCCCATTGCCACCGAACCCGCAATGCGGATCGCCGACAGCTTCTGCATGATGGCGGCATCGGCATCCAGCTGCTCGGGCAGTTCGGTGCCGGTCAGACCGATGTCTTTTGCGTTGATCCATACCGTTGCGTTGGCCGCATCGACCAGCGAAGCGCGGATTTTTCCAAGCCCGGGGACATCCAGCGTATCCACAACATTGCCGGTCGGCAGCAGCTTGCCTGTGGTTGCGCCGCCCGGATCGCGGAACTCGAGTTTCACCGGCGAGCCGGTACCGGAAACACCGGGAATCGCGAGATCACCGTCCACCGCAGCCAGTCCGTCATCCATGCTGAACAAGGCATGGATGATTTTTTTGGTGTTGGTATTGTGGATGCGCACCAGCGCCTCACGCCCGGAGACCTTGACCAAGCCTTCATCAACGGCAAAAGGCCCCATCGCCGAGGACATGTTGCCGCAGTTGGCGCCGTAATCGACCTTGGCCTCCTTAACCTGCACCTGGGCGAAGGTGTAATCGATGTCGGCAACCGGTCGTGTGGACGGTCCCACCACGCAAACCTTGGACAGCGATGACACACCGCCGCCCATGCCGTCGAGCTGACGGCCATTGGGATCAGGACTGCCGATGGCCGCAAGGAAAATCTCGTCCCACAGCGCGCGATCCTGCGGCAGGTCTTTCTGATTGAACACGACGGCGTTGCTGGTGCCGCCGCGCATGAATACGGCTGGTAATTTAGGTTGCTTCATGGTGGTCTCCTGATGTTGCTTGCCTGATTTACACGGAGTCAGGCCTCTCCTGATGATCTCCGGCCAACTGGAGCAGGCAGCATTGTGCCGGCTGACATAGATCATCGATATTGTAAGCGCGGCGCGGCCTATTACTAAAGTTCACGATACGGATTAAATGGTCGCACTGGCCACTGTTATGGCAGGCATATCTGTAAATTTGAGCACGGACTGCTGTATTCTACTGTCATTCACAAACCATGGCCTGCGGGGATATCCTGCCGGCACACAATAAAGCCACTTGCACAGGAATCCACGATATGACACGACGTGCCGCAAACCCCTCCACGAAACATCGCAATGCCAATTCGCGCACACGCCCGGCGGCACGCGCCGCACGCGGCATCAGCCCCGAGGAATGGCGCGCCCGCGTCGAACTCGCCGCGGCCTACCGTCTCACGGCGATGATGGGCTGGACCGACATGCTGGGCACCCATATTTCCTGCCGCGTCCCGGGCACACACGACCAGTTCCTGATCAACCCCTACGGCCTGCTGTTTGAAGAGATGACGGCTTCCGACCTGATCAAATGCGACATTGAAGGCGGCAAGTTGTCGGAATCGCCTTACGAAGTGAACTCGGCGGGTTTTACCATCCACAGCGCCATTCACATGAATTGCCCCGGCGCCGACGCCGTCATGCACTGCCATACCCAGTATGGTGTTGCCGTGGCTTCGCAAAAAGATGGCCTGCTGCCGCTGACGCAAATGGCGCTGACCGCATTGTCCCAGGTTCGCTACCACGACTTTGAAGGGGTTGCCGAAGACCTGAACGAACGCGAACGACTGGTTAAAGATCTCGGTGATGGCGGCATGCTGATCCTGCGCAATCACGGCACGCTGAGCGTTGGCACCAGCATTGGCGAAATGTTTGCCCGCATGTATCGCCTGGAACGGGCCTGCAAAATGCAGATCACCGCAATGACCGGCGGCGCCGCACTCAACCGTCTCCCCGACGAAGTGGTCAAACACACCGTGGAACAAGGCCAGTTCATCTACGGCCCCGGCGGTCGCGGCGCCGGCGGCAAACTGATGTGGACAGCATTAATGCGCAAGCTTGACCGGGAATCTCCCGGCTACGCCTCCTGACCACAATTGATCCATCCGGGGCGCTGCCGCCAACCAAGGCGACAGCGCCCCGGCCCTTTTCACGGATGCCGCATTGAAACCGATCACCATTCTGACGCTGCTGACACTCGCCATGCAGGGCGGGCATATGGGCAGCCGGGTGGTGGCCTCCTTGCTCGCGCTGAATCTGGGCGCAGGGCCGATGCTCATCGGCATGCTAATTGCGTCGTATTCCATATTCCAACTCGCTTTTGCCCTGGTCGTCGGCCGCATATCAGATCGTTACGGATCTCGCTGGCCGATGCTTGGCGGCGCGATCGCCTTTGCCTCAGGCCTTACCATTCCCGCCGTATCACCGACATTGCCGGCGCTCTTCCTGTCAGCCCCGCTGATCGGTATCGGATTCGTGTTTTTCAATGTCGCCGTGCAAAACCTCGCGGGCACTCTGGGCAATGCATCTGAGAGAACACAGAATTTTTCAACGCTGAGCCTCGGTTATTCCAGCGGCCACATGATCGGCCCGGTGATCGCAGGCCTGATGATCGACCGTTATGGTTTTGGTCCGGCGTATATCGCCTTTGCCTTATTGGCACTGGCACCGATCGTAACCATGGCCGTGATGAGGCAACTCGGTGCCCACGGCGCGCGCAAGGAATCTTCAACCAACAGCGCTTTTGATCTGCTGCGCGTACCGCCACTGCGACGCATGATCATCGTCAGTGGTCTGGTCACGACCGGCTGGGATCTTTATGTGTTTTACGTGCCGATTTACGGTCATTCGATCGGCCTGTCCGCTTCCACCATCGGCACCATTCTCGGTGCATTCGCCGCGGCCAGCTTCATCGTTCGTGTCGGCTTGCCGGTACTGACCCGGCGATTCAGTGTGGAAACCGTGCTGGCCGCTGCAATGTGCATTGCCGCATTGCTGTTCCTGCCCTTTACCTTCATCACCTTCGTGCCGCTATTGCTCGCCCTGTCCTTCGGCATTGGGCTGACCCTGGGCGTCAGCCAGCCCTTGACACTGAATCTCACTTACAACCGTTCACCTGCCGGTCGCTCCGGAGAGGTCACCGGCCTCCGGTTGACCATCAACAACATCACCCACATCGCCGTGCCGCTGGCAGCCGGTTCGGTCGGTGCGCTGCTCGGCATCGCCCCCGTTTTCTGGACCAGCGCCGGTATTCTGCTCGCCAGCGGCTATCTTTCGCACATCGACCGCCACGACAAATAAAAACACCGTGCGCGGTTACCCGTGCACGGCGTCGGTCAGCGGCTAAGCCGCTGCCAAACCGGTTACTTCAGCTGTATGCCGACGGCCTTTACGACTTTGCTGTATTTGTCGAGTTCGGTTTTCATCAGCGCGTTCATTTCAGCCGGCGTATTGGTCACCGCACTGGCGCCATTTTTCTCAAACGCCACCTTCATGTCCGGCGAATTGGCGATCGCGGTCAACTCGGTCTGCAGCTTCGTCAACACCGGTTTCGGCGTGCCCTTCGGCGCAAAGAACCCCAGCCACAATGAAACCTCGAAACCCGGATAGCCGGATTCAGCCACTGTCGGCACATTGGGCAGCGCCGGAGAACGTTTTGCCGTGCCTACTGCAATCGCGCGTACGCGATTGGCCTGCGCATGCGGCAGTACTGCCGGCATGCTGCCGAACAGCGCTTGCACCTGCCCGCCCAGCACCGCGGTTCCAGCCGGGCCGTTGCCGTTGTAAGGGACATGCACAATGTCGATACCTGCCGAGAGTTTCAGCATTTCCATTGCCAGTTGAGTCGTTGAACCAGTACCGGCCGATGCGAAATTCATCTTGCCAGGCTGCGACTTCGCCAGCGCAACAAACTCCTTCAGGTTGTTCGCCTTGACGCCGGGATGCAGCACCAGCAAATAAGGCGTGGAAGCCACCAGCGTCAGTGCTTCAAAATCCTTGACCGGGTCATAGTTGACCTTGGCATAAGCAGCAGGCGCAATCACGTGCGTGCTGGTCGTGCCCATGGTCAGTGTATGACCGTCGGGTGTGGCACGCGCTGCAATTTCGGTACCCAGTGTGCCGCCGGCGCCGCCGCGATTATCGACGATGACCTGCTGGCCGAGTTTTTCGCCCAGACGCTGCCCCACCAGTCGGGCGATGATGTCGGTCGAACCGCCTGCAGGAAATGCCACGATCAACCGTACCGGCTTGGTCGGATAGTTTTGCGCCGATGATGCCAGCGGCATTGCTGCAGCGATGGCCGCGACCATCACTCCTCCTAACATCTTGATGTCACATATAATTTTCATTTTGTTCTCCCCAAAAAAAACACGCGGCAAAATGCCGCGTGTCATTTAAACCAGAAACCTGAAGCTGAAGCTGAAGCTGAAGCTTAAGCCGAGGGCGGTTCTTGATAGGCAACTTCCCGCTTCTTCCTGACTGCCGGCAAGATCATGAAGATCAGCAGCAGGATGGTCAGGATCAGGAAGGTCGCGCTGATCGGACGGGTGAAGAACACCATCGGATCACCGCGCGAAATCAGCAAGGCGCGCCTGAGGTTCTCCTCCATCAACGGTCCCAGCACGAAAGCCAGAATCAGCGGTGCAGGTTCGCACTTCAACTTGACGAAGAGGTAACCCATCAGACCAAACAACACCGTCAGATAAATATCCAGATCCAGGTTGTTGACGCTGTAAACGCCGATCGCCATGAACACCAGAATCGCAGGGAACAGCAGGCGATACGGCACGGACAGCAGTTTGACCCAGAGACCAACCAGCGGCAGGTTCAGAATCACCAGCATCGCATTGCCGATCCACATGCTCGCGATCAGCCCCCAGAACAGGTCAGGACGCTGCGTCATCACCTGCGGGCCGGGCGCGATACCCTGTATGGTCAATGCACCAAGCATCAGCGCCATGGTGCCGCTGCCCGGAATACCCAGTGTCAGCGTCGGAATGAAGGCACACTGGGCGGCCGCGTTGTTCGCGGACTCAGGACCCGCAACACCTTGAATGGCCCCTTTTCCGAATTCCTCCGGATTGCTGGCCATTTTCTTTTCCAGGGCATAGCTGGAGAACGCGCTGATCGTCGGACCTGCACCCGGCAGCGTACCGAAGAAGGCGCCGATCGCAGTACCGCGCATGATCGGACCTGCAGAGAGTTTCATGTCACGCCAGGTCGGGTACAGATGCTCGATCTTGGTTTTGAGCAGGTCGCGGCTGCTGGCTTCCTCGCCTTTTTCAAGGTTGCCGAGGATCTCACCGAAGCCGAACAGGCCCATCGCCACCACCACAAAACTCAAGCCGTCAGCCAGACCCGATGCGCCGAAGGTAAAGCGCGACATCCCGGAATTGACGTCGGTGCCGACGATGCCGACCAGCAGGCCAAGGAAAATCATTGCAATGGCCTTCAGCATCGAACCGCTGGCCAACACCGCCGAAGCGATCAAGCCCATGGTCATCAGCGAGAAGTATTCAGGCGCACCGAATTTGAGTGCAACCTCGGCCAGAGGCGGTCCGGCCAGAGCGATCAGGATGGTACCGACCGTGCCGGCAAAAAACGAACCGACAGCGGCAATCGCCAGCGCAGGACCGGCGCGACCGTTTTTGGCCATCTGGTAACCGTCCATACAAGTCACCACGGAAGCTGATTCGCCGGGCAGATTGACCAGAATGGCCGTGGTTGAACCGCCATACTGGGTGCCGTAATAAATACCGGCCAGCATGATCAGCGCGCCCACCGGCGGCAGGTTGAAGGTCGCCGGCAACAGCATGGCGATCGCGGCCAGCGGCCCGATGCCCGGCAACACGCCAACCAGCGTGCCTACAAACACACCAATAAAGCAGTAGGTCAGGTTCTGCAGGGAAACCGCGGTCTGGAAACCCAGCGCGAGATTGGGAAGGAGCGAAGCGAAATCCATGGGTTATCTCCACCAGAACAGCGGGAACGGCAATTCAAGCCCTTTGATGAACAGGGCCCAGCAGCCGATGATCAGAAAAATCGTAAGGGGTATCACTTCCTTGATGCGGAACTCACGACCCGCAGCGGCGCCGAGCACCACCAGGATCGCCGTCGCCGGAATGAAACCGATGTGATCAATCGACCAGCCGAAAACCATGAAACCGACGCTCAGCAGGATGATCGGTTTCCATGCAAAGGCTGTGATCTTGTCACCAACCGTTTTGAAACTGGTCAGTGCAATGGCAACGCCGAGTGCCGTCATGATGATTCCCAGCCAGGTCGGAAAATAACCCGGTCCCATGCGGCTGGCTGAACCAAACGGATACTCCCACGAAAGATAGATTGCAAGAGTGCCGAATCCGATGAACATGACGCCGGACCAGAAATCTTCCTGATTCTTAATTTTCAAAATGTACACCCTCCTGATTTCAAAAACAGATACCGGAACGAACCACACTTCCGGTGCGGTGAACCGCACACCGCGCTAGTCACTGCAAACCTGTGGGGAACTGCAAACTAATTACTTTTTACCCACGGTCATATTGTGCTTATACGCCGGAACCGAACTCTACACGAAGCATTGATGCCGACAAAGCTTTTTTAGCTCTTGTATTGTGCATCGCACAATAGGTTTTTCATGCCTTCTTTCCGCTGTTGCACGTCACAGAATCACATTGCGCAACCTGCAACAGCGGCGTGGATTCTAGGAGCACTGACTTACGGCTTACTTACATGCAGCTTAAGCCTGTTGAGACTCAGTACCCCCGATCACACAGCTTGCCAGCGGCAGCACAACGTATGCATTAATCCATCATCTCCACACGCTTGGATTTGATCAGCATCGAAAGCTTGTCGGCTTCAGTCTTGATGAACTTGGCAAAGTCCGCAGACGTGCCGCCAACCTTGACCAGGCCAAGCTGATCCAGCCTGGCCTGCACGTCGCCCATGCCCATGACCTTGTTCAGATCGGCATTCAGTTTACTGACGATGGCCTGCGGTGTTTTAGCCGGCACCTGGACGCCGAACCAAACTGTGGCCTCGGCGTTCTTGATGCCTTCTTCGCCGAGTGTCGGCACATTCGGGATCACCTTCTGCCGCTCCGGTGCCGCGACGGCCAGAATCTTGATGCGTCCGGCCTTGATGTGCGCATCCCCGCTGACCACGGTGGTATAGACCACATTAACCCGACCGCCGATCACGTCGGTCAGTGCAGGCGCCGTTCCCTTGTAAGGCACATGCACGAAATCCACCCCAGTGGCGGCACCGAACAGCGCGAGGCCGATGTGGAGACTGCTGCCATTGCCGGACGAAGCCCAGCTCAGCTTGCCCGGATTCGCTTTGGCATAGGCAATCAGCTCGCGCGCGTTGTTGGGCGCAAACTGGGGACTGGCCACGATGATCAGCGGTGAGTAACCAATCAGCATGACCGGCGCAAAACTGCCAAGCTGATAAGACGGTTTGCGCCGCATCACGATGTTATTGACGCTGGGGCCAGGATTGGCATGCAGCAAGGTATAACCGTCCGGCGCGGCATCGGCGGCGAGCTGGGCGCCAATCGACCCGCCGGCGCCACCGCGGTTGTCAACGACGAACTGCTGGCCGGTGTTCTCGGACATCTTCTGCGCGAACAGACGGGCGGTAATGTCGTTTGAAGCACCTGGCGGAAAAGGCACAATCCAGCGCACGGGTCGCGACGGGTAGGATGCGGCATCCTGGGCATGGGCCTGCACACCGCCAAGCAGCGTCATGCCGCAAGCCGCCGCCAACAGAATAATCTTGCTGTTCATCGGTTTCCTCCTTTGGTTTTGTATATTGCAGGAACCGATGCTACCGCATTGCACGCCACTCAGGCAGAAGCCCCTCGCATGCCCCAAGGGCTGGCCATATTAACCAGCTTGCTGGACACACAAGCAGAAATCCGCTGATAAACATTGCCAAATATGCGTTGATAACCAGCGCGTCCGACACGGCCGCAACCGCAAACAGTCCCTGAATGTCTGAAGCAGGTTTTGTATCGCGACTAGTCCAGCCAACCTGCAGCCCGTTGCTGCTGCAGCACCTCATCGACGATTTCCGGAGCACGTCCGACATAGGTCGTCGGATCCAGCACCGCCTTCACCTCGGCCAGCGTCATCGCCTTCTTCACCTGCGCGTTCTGCAGCAGCGCATCCTCAAAAGAAATGTTGTTCTCGATGCCGTGCATGGAGGCTTCATAGACGAGGTCATGCGCAGTCTGCTTGCCAACTTTCTCGGACAGCTCAAACATCACGCGCTCCGACAGCAGGAAACCGCCCAGACTGTCGAGGTTGCGGCGCATACTGGCGACATCGACATGCAGGTCGGTCAGCACGTATTTCATGATCGACAGCATGCCGCCGACAATCAGGCAGGATTCCGGCAAGGCTTTCCATTCGCCGCGCCACGCCGAACCGTCGCGCTCGTGCTCGATCAGCATCGACTCCAGCATATAGGCCACGTTGTAACGCACCGCGCGGCTGGCGCCGACGACCGCCTCACAGCTCGACGGATTGCGTTTGTGCGGCATGGTCGATGAACCGACCTTGCCGGCGCTGAACGGCTCGTACAGTTCGCCGATCTCGGTGTGCTCCAGAATGATGATCTCGTTGGCGATCTTCGCCAGCGTTGCGCTGATCAGCCCCAGCACGTTGACGTATTCGGCGAAGCGGTCGCGCGCAGGCTGCCAGTTGATGTCGGCCACGCCGAGACCAAGGCGCTTCATCACGCCCTGCTCCAGCACCTTGGCTTTGGGCCCGAACGAAGCCTGGGTGCCGACAGCACCCACCATGCCGCCGACAAACATGCGCGGCTCAAGCTGGCGCAGACGCTCGTAGTGACGCCCCATTTCCGACAGCCAGATGGCGGCCTTGTGACCGAAGGTGATCGGCAGCGCCTGCACGCCATGCGAGCGCCCCACCATCGGCGTGTCCCGATGTTCCTTGCACAGTTTGACCAGCGCATTGCCGATGGCTTTGATGTCGCGCAGGTAGAGCCCGTGAGCATCCTTGATCTGCAGCATCACGGCGGTATCCAGCACATCCTGGGTGGTCGGGCCGAAGTGGATGTATTCGCCATTGTTGCCTTTGCACAGCTTCTGCACGGCTTTCACCGCAGGCACCAGCGGATGTTTGATGCGACGGATCTCAGCGGCCACCGCATCGACGTCGATTTTCGAAATCTTGCAGTTGGCGGCAATGTCAGCAGCGGCTTCTTTCGGAATGATCCCCAACTCACCCTGTTCCAGCGCGAACGCCGCCTCGAAGTCAAACCACTTCTGCAAACGATTGTGGTCATTGAATATGTTGCGAAACTCCTCGGTGCTCCACAGATGCTGAATCAGAATGTCGTCGAATACGCCGGATGCCATGATGGTGAGTCCTTAAATAAGCTATTGAATATATTGATAAATCAGGTACGCTCGAGAATGTGCAGACCACGCACGCGGTCCAGCAGGTAAAGCAGCCCGCGATCATCCACGGTGACGTCATTGCTTTGCACACGCTCCGAACCTTGCGGGACATCGGGCACGAAGTACGCCACCTCCTTCATCGCGTGCGGATTGGCAACGTCGACGATGCGCAAGCCGTGGGCAAACCACGCCACCGGGATTTCGGTGCCGGTGACTTTTTCACAAGGCTGATGGCAACCGGAGGCGTAAGGCTGTTGTTCAGGCGGTATGTCTTCGAGCTGAAAGCTTGACACCACCGCTGGATGTTTCTCGTCGGTGATATCGACCATCCACAAAAAAGCAGAGGGGTACGGCGGGCAATCAGGCAGTCGCACGACGTCCTCGTCCGACACCACCAGAAAATCACGGTTCTTGATCTTGAACGGAATGCGGAGTGCAGTGTGTGTCGGCCACGGGAAGGGTGGGCTCCAGTCAAGACCTGATACGTATTTCGGCTTGCTCATGTCATCAATGTCGAGAATCACAAAACCGCCGTGCCAGTAGCTGGTGTACAGCCGGTTGCCGTAACGCAGCGGGTGATGGCATTTGTGCGCCGCACCGCGCCAGGTCGGCGTCTCACCGCCGGCAATATGCTGCCCCGGCATCCACCAGCGACCGACTTCCTGCGGTTTCGCCGGGTCCTTCAAGTCGAGGATCATCACGATATTGCCGAGATAACCATCCATCGTCGGCGAGATATAGGCATAACGACCGTCAAAATCGAAACGGTGCACACCACGCGCATACTCCACGCCGGCCTTGTCATCGGTCTGCCACAGCGTGATCAATTTCGGTTTCGCGGGATTGGATACGTCGTAGATGCCCAGCCCGCCCTGGAAATCGTCCGGCGGCACCTCGCCCTTTGCATTCTTCGCTGAAATCACCTCGCGGTTCGTCAGCATGATGTCACCGGACACGCGCACCTTGTGCGAGTGCGTTCCGGTGGGCATGTTGATTTCCGACAGGAACTTGGGGTGCCTGGGATCCTTGACGTCGAAAATCAGCGTGCCGTGGGGATTGCGCATATTGCCGACATAGGCAATGTTGCGCTCAACGACGACCTGCCCGCCACCGGCGCAATCGGTGAATGACAGCGGCTGCATGCCCGCGCTGCAATTATGCTGGTGGCCATCGCCGCCGCCGGAACGCACATCGACATAGGCGACCTCGCGGATGCCTTTGGATTTGCTCATCTTTAAATCCTCTCTGGTGGAATCACTGGATTTCGATTTTGGCGGCCTTGATGACTTTGGCCCATTTCTCATGTTCACTGCGGATGAAGCGAGCGAACTCCTCGGGCTTGTCGCCAACCGGCACCGTGGCCATGCTCAACAGCCGGTCCTTGACCTCGGGAATCGCCAGCGACTTCACGAGTTCCCGGTTAAGCCGATCGACGATGGCTTTGTTTGTTTTGGCCGGGGCCAGCCAGCCGAACCATCCGATGACCTCGAAGCCGGGATAACCGGATTCGGCCACCGTGGGCAGATCCGGCGCGACCGGTGAACGTTTGGCACTGGTGATCGCCAGCGCGCGCACCTTGCCCGCCTTGACCTGGGGAGTTGCTGCCAGTGCGATGCTGAACAGCGCCTGCGTCTGCCCGGCAATGGTTTCCTGCAGCGCCGGTGCGCCGCCCTTGTACGGCACGTGCACGAACTGGGTAGCCGAAGTCAGGCGAAACAACTCCAGTGCAAGATGGCCTGAAGTACCGTTGCCGGCGGATGCAAATACGAAGCCCCCCTGTTTCGCCTTGATCACGGAGACCAGCTCCGGAACCGACTTCGCCGCCACCGAAGGATGGACGACGAGAATATTGGGCACGCTGATACCCTGCGTGATCGGCGCAAAATCCTTGATCGGATCGTAGGGCACGTTGCGGTAGAGGCTGGGGTTGATCGCCACGCCAGCCGCGACCAGCACGAAGGTGTAGCCGTCGGGAACAGCCCGCGCCGCCATGTCGTAGGCAATGCCGCCGTTGGCGCCAGGCCGGTTGTCGATGACCACCGTCTGCCCCAGTGCAGTGTTGAGATGCGGGCCCACCAGTCGCGCCAGCGTGTCCGCTGGGCCACCAGGGGGAACCGCGACAATCATCCTGACCGGTTTGTCCGGATATGCTTGCCCCTGGGACAGGCCCGGCACCAACAACAGGCCACCGAGTATGGCCGCTATCCATTTGTTAATCATGCTTCTCCTCCAGCTGTTGTTATGAGTTTTGATTTCCGAACAACTTTCAGGCTGCGAGCGCCCGATTCTGCGGCACTGCCATGAATGACGTCATGGCATGCCAGAACTTGTGGCGATTGATGCTCAGCGTCGCCGCGTGCGCAAGATCGGACACGAATACAAACTGTTTGTCCTTGCTCGGCAGTTTGCCGAAAAAATCGAGCAGGTCTGGCTCGGCGGCAATGCCGTCATACTCGCCACGGATAATGCACACCGGGCAGACAATTTTCAGCGGATCGATCACTGGCAGATTGGCGCACATGTCCAGATAAGTGCCATTGGGTACCGAATCACCCAGCGCCAGCTCGGCATCAGCCAGCGCATCCGCCGCGATCATTTCGGAAGTACCCGGCTTGTCGCGGGTAAACATGCTGTGGATGAATGCACGATCCACCTTGCGCCGCGGATGTGCGCGATACTCCTCCACCTTTTCGCGCCGTTTCGCCAGCGTCGGCGAACCCGCACCGGTATATACCAGTGCTGACACCATCAAGCGTTTGACGCGCCCGGGATTCTGCTGCGCATACAGCGCCGCGCGTAAAGCACCGGACGAACCGCCGTACATGAACACGCTGCCCTGACCGGTTTCGCGCTCGACAATCTGCATCGCGGCCGCCAGATCCTGCGCACCCGATGCAATGCCGGAATGGCTGTCAGTGCGATCAGAGCGGCCATAACCTTCGTGATCAACGGTCCACACGTCATAACCGAGGCCGGCAAAATGATTCATCAGCGAGTAGTCATTGCGCCCCGGAACATCGAGGTCAAAACTCGAACGCCCCGAAGCCGAAGAGCCATGAACCAGGAATAACACCGGCGCACCCTTGGGCATGCCCGCGGCATGCTTGCGGTAAACATAAAGCTTTACGTTTTCTTTTTGCGCCCAGTACTCCGCGCGTTCAATCTGCGCCATGCTCTGCTCCGTGGTCGATATTGAATTGAGCGGCGATTATCGCACCGCCGGCGCAACCATCGCCATCCAGTCCGAATGCTGGTCGCCGTGTAAAATTGCGGCATCACTGTCTCCGGAGCTGAACATGACCACAAACGCCTCGAAAATCATCAGCCTTGGCGAACTGGCTTCGCGAATTCCTGATGGCACGGCGCTCGGACTGGGCGGCGTGTTTCTGCATCGTGGTCCTTTTGCGCTGGTGCGTGAACTGGTGCGCCAGGGCCGTCGCAATCTAGAAATCATCAAACCCTCACCTGGCTACGATCTTGATCTGCTATGCCGTGCCGGCGCAGTGGCGAAGGTCCGCGCAGGCATTGTGGCGATGGAAGGCAACTTCGGTCTTGCCCGCTGGTACCGCAAGGCCATCGAACGCAAGGAAGCGCACCTCGAAGAACATGCCTGAATGACCTTGGTCGCGGGGCTGCGTGCAGCCTCCTACGGAATCCCCTTCCAGCCGGTCGCCGGTGTTCACGGCAGCGAACTGGTGCGCGTCAATCAATGGCAGACCATGCGCGACCCCTACGGCTCCGGCCGCGACGTTTATGTGATTCCGGCGATCCAGCCGGATGTCGCAGTCATCCATGCCGCCGAAATCGACGAACAGGGCAACGCACGCGTCTACGGCTCGCCGTTCTGGGATCACCCGCTGACCCGCGCTGCAAAACGCGTGTTGGTGACCGCGGAAAAACTGGTGCCGACCGACCGTCTGCGCGAACAACCCGAACTGACGCTGGTGCCGGGCTTCCTGGTGGAAGCGGCTGCGGTGGTGCCCGGAGGCGGCTGGCCCGGCTCCATGCATCCCGACTATGAAATCGATTACCCGGCAGTGGAACGTTATATGGAAGATGCGCCGGGTGTTCTGGAAAAACATCTTGCAGAAGCGCCGGAGATTGCGCGCACCGAGGCTGTCACGCGCTAAGCCCATTGCCGCATGCCTATCATCCACAGTTTTGCGCCGGTCGCCGATAGTGCAGCGCGTATATTGATCCTCGGCAGCATGCCCGGCGTCGAATCACTGCGCGCCGGGGAGTATTACGCCCATCCACGCAATGCCTTCTGGCGCATCATGGGAGAACTGGTCAGCGCGACCCCGGATCTGCCCTACACAAAGCGCACGCTTTGCCTGCGCCAATCCGGGATCGCCCTTTGGGATGTGCTCGCGGCATGCACGCGCGAAGGCAGCCTTGATGCCGCGATTGATGAAGAATCGATCATCACCAACGATCTGCTGTTATTCCTCGCGCAGCATTCGCGCATCACTCATGTATTTTTCAACGGCGCCACGGCAGAACGCTGCTTTGCGCGACATGTGCAACCGGCGCTTGAACCGGGAACACTGCAGTTGCAGCGCCTGCCCTCCACCAGCCCTGCACATGCGGCAATGAGTTATTCCGGAAAACTGCAGGCATGGCGCTGCATCCTCCAGCCACTAAATAAAAAATACAATAAAAACAAATAGATATATGAATACCGCCCTGCTGCTCGCCATCTTCAGCGCTTTCTGCTTCGGCGCCGGCATGATTACATCGCGCATCGGTTTGCGTCACCTCGACGCGCGCTCCGGCGCAGCGATCAGCATTCCGACAGCAGCCCTGCTGTTCATCATCGCCGCGCCATTCACCATAGAACTTTCGGCGTTCAATCTTGCGGCAGCCCTGATCTTCGCCGCCGTCGGTCTGTTCTACCCCGCACTGGTGACCCTGCTGACTTTTCGTTCCAATGCAGAACTGGGACCGACCATCACCAGCGCGATCTCGGGTACCGCGCCATTGTTCGCCATGATCGCCGCGGCACTGTGGCTCGGCGAGCAGATTCCGCCACAAGCCGCCGTTGCTGCAATGGCCGTCGCAGCCGGTGTTGCACTGCTGTCCTGGCATCCTGATACATCCCTCCGGCAGATTGCCGGCAACAAACTGTTCTGGCCGATCGCCGGCGCGGTCGTACGCGGCGTTGCCCAGGCCGGTGCAAAAGCAGGTCTTTTACTTTGGGCAAATCCGTTTGCAGCCAGCGTCATCGGTTATCTGGTGTCTTCATGCGCCGTCGTCAGTGCGGAACAGTTGCGTAATGGTGGACGCCGCACGCTGAATGTCCGCGGCCTGCAGTGGTTCGCGCTGACAGGATTCATCAACGGCAGTGCCATGGTGCTGATGTATGCGGCGCTGTCGCAGGCACCCGTTTCAACCGTCGCCCCCGTCATTGCGGCCTATCCCCTGGTCACCGTGCTCGGCAGCGCACTGTTCCTGCGCGCCGAGCCGCTCAACAGCCGCATCATCGCCGGCGCCATCATCACGGTCGCGGCCATCGCATGGCTAGTGACCTTCCGTACGAACTGAATCCTCACCCTCGTTATACTGCCGCCATGAACTGGACACCCTTCTCATTCATTGTCGTCAACCTTGCACGTCAGATCCGCGCCGGCGAAATCACCTTCAGCGGCGTCAACTCGACACTGCCGATGATCGCCTGCATGCTCGCCAAGCGCGCTTACACCTTTGATTTCACCTACATCAACGTCGCCGGCGGCGTGGAACCGCAGCCGGTCACCGTGCCGCTGTCGAGCAGCGATCCGGCCATCGTCACCGGATCACCGGCGATTTTCGCCAATCAGGATTTTTACGACCTCTGTGCGCGCGGCGGACTTGATCTGGTGTACCTCGGCTGCGCGCAGATCGATGCCGAAGGCCGCACCAATGTCTCCGCCATCGGCTCCTGGGAAAACCCCAAAGTCCGTCTACCCGGCGGCGGCGGCGCCGCAGTGATGCTGCCGACAGCCAAGCGCGTGGTCACCTGGCGCACCGATCACACGCCGCGCGCACTGGTGGACCAACTCGATTTCGTCACGGCCTCGGGCAATATGACGGCGTTGATTACACCGCTTGCGGTTTTTGAACGGGAGCCCCGCGATGGCGCACGCTTCCAGCTGCAATGCTGGAACGAGGCGAGCACGCCGGATGAAATCGCAGCTCAGACCGGGTTCGCCTTCAGCATTGCCGCAGGCGCCAAGCCAGCTTCCCCAATCACGGCTGGCGAACGGCAGGCACTGGAAGCCCTGGACCCGCAGGGACGATTCGCGGCAACAGTTCGCGCCTGATCCAATTCAAAACTATTTTGCGCGTAACCCCGCTGCTGTAGTCACTTTGGTCCATTTCACGATCTCGGCACGCGTAAACGCGTTGAATTCGGCTGCAGTGGTACCGACCGGCTCGAAACCATGGTCCATCAGCTGGCGCCGGACTTCGGCAATCTTCAGGATTCGCACCAGTTCATCGCTGACCCGGTTGACCACTTCCGCCGGCACTTTGGCCGGCGCCACCAATCCCTGCCACGCAATCGCTTCGTAACCGGACACACCGGATTCCGCAACGGTAGGCACATTCGGTGCCGCCGGTGAACGTTTGGCGCTGGTGACCGCCAGCGCAAACAAGCGACCGCCATTCAGATAAGGCATGGCCGGCGCCATCGTCGAACTCATCAGCGCAACACGGCCGGCGAGCGTATCGGTCAGCGCCGGCGGACTGCCTTTGTACGGGATATGAACGAGCTTGATGCCGGTCATCACATTCAGCAGTTCACCGGCCAGATGCTGAGAGCCGCCCGTACCCGATGACGCAAAATCAATGACCCCGGGACGGGTTCGCGCAAAGGCCACCAGTTGTTTGATGTTTCGCGCCGGCAGCGAGGGATGCGCCAGCCAGATGTTCGGTTGTTGCGAGATCAAGGTGATCGCGGCAAGGTCGCGCAAGGGATCAAATGGCAGTTTGACACCCATCGCGGTATTGGTCGCATGAGAAGTGGCAACCTGCATCAGCGTGTAACCGTCCGGCGGCGCATTGACGGTGATCTCGGCACCGATGATGCCGGTCGCGCCTGGCCGATTGTCGACCACCACCTGCTGGCCCAGTGCGGCCGCAAGACGCGGCGCCAGTACCCGCGCCAGCGTATCGGATGAACCACCGGGCGCCTGCGCAACGATGTAACGGATCGAACGTGTCGGGTAGGCCTGAGCATGGACAGCGTATGCCGATACCAGAACAGCCAGCGCAACGATAAACCTGACAAAAACATTCAACGAAAGCGGCGTGTTTTGCATGGTTTTCCCCAATGACAGGCTTTCACATGAAGCATTAGCGCACGGGTACTGCGTGATAATATTAATCAACTTCGCACATCCAGTGCATTCTGAATTCCAGATTCCGGATCATCGTTTTCATGCTCCCTCTTACCGGTGTCAAAGTAGTCGAGTTCTGCCAGGTTCTGGCCGGGCCTTTTGCCGGCTGCCTGCTGGCCGATATGGGCGCTGATGTCATCAAAGTGGAATCGCCCGAAGGCGACCTGATGCGGCAATGGCCACCGATTCTTGACGGCTACAGCCAGTATTTTGCGTCAGTCAACCGCAACAAACGCTCGGTCGTGCTCGATCTCAAAAAAGATACCGACAAAGCCGCCGCACGGAAACTCGCGCTGTCCGCCGACATCCTGCTCGAAAATTTCCGCCCGGGTGTGATGGCCAAGTTCGGTCTCGATTACGCCTCGTTGTCGAAAGATCATCCTGCACTGGTCTATTGTTCGGTTTCCGCGTTCGGCCAGACCGGGCCCCGCGCCACCGAGGGCGGCTTCGACATGACGGTGCAGGCGATGAGCGGCGTGATGAGTGTCACCGGTGACAAGGACGGACGTCCCGCAAAATGCGGCATTCCGATCGCCGATTTCTCCGCTGGCTTGTATGCGGCATTCAGCGTATCTGCCGCCCTGCACAAGGCACGCACGACCGGACAAGGTGATCATCTGGATGTGTCGATGCTCGGCAGCATGCTGGGCATCGCCAATCTGCAGACCAGCGAACTGTTCGGCACCGGCCGTGACCCTGTGCGCCTCGGTTCCGCCCATCCAATGAATGCACCCTACGCCGCGTTCTGCTGCCGCGACGGTTACTTTGCGCTCGCCGCGGGCACCAACAAGCTGTGGGAATCGGCCTGTGAAGCCATCAGCCGCATGGACCTGACGCAGGACCCGCGTTTTGCTACGCCGACGCTGCGTGCACAGCATCAGGACGTATTGCGCGAACTGCTGGAGGTGGAGTTCGTCAAATACGACGCCGCCGACCTGCTCGCCCGCATGAACGCGCGCGGCGTACCCTGCGCACCGCTTTATAACTATTCCCAGGTGCTCGCCGACCCGCAGGTCAAACACATGGACTGGGTCGAAGACATTACCCTGCCCAATGGCAGTCCGACAAAAACCGTTGTGTCGCCGCAGCGGGTATCCGGCCAGCGACTCGGCGTGCGCCGGGCGCCACCGGCGCTGGGCGCACACACCAATGAAATCCTTTCCGAACTGAAGGTACGATCATGAAAAACACTCAACGCTTCCGTCACTTTGTCGCTGAATTCACCCGCCTTGTCGAAAAAAGCGGCCATGATGAAAAAGTCATGCACGAGTCCGGCGGCAAACTGCTGGGAGACCTGATCAAACACGACGACTGGCTGCCCGACGAAACGGCCCAGCCGCATCCGCAGTATTACCAGCAGTACCTGCTCTATTGCGATCCGCTGGAACGTTTTTCAGTGGTGAGTTTCGTCTGGAGCCCGGGCCAGAAAACCCCGGTGCACGACCATACCGTGTGGGGACTGGTCGGCATGATGCGCGGCGCAGAAAACGCGCGGCGCTTCACCCACACGCAGCCCGGCCAGCCGATGAAAGTCGGCGCCACTGAACGCCTGCTGCCTGGACAGGTGGACCGTGTATCTCCGACGGTCGGCGACATCCACGAGGTATCCAACGCACTGACCGACAAACCGTCAATCAGCATTCATGTCTACGGTGCCAACATCGGTGCGGTCAAACGCCATGTTTTTGATCCGGCAACCGGCGTCGACAAGCCCTTCGTATCGGGCTATTCCAGTCCGCAGATGCCGAATTTCTGGGACCGCTCGGCGGAAGTCCGCGCAAGCATACAAAGCTGAAAAACAATGCGGCCACAGAGAGCACAGAACACACAGTGAAAACCTCGCCAAAGCAATAAAGCAAATAAATGCAGCCACCGACCTTCCATTCCTCTGTGACCTCTGTGGCCGGGGTTTTAAAGGCATACCGATGAACGACGAACTGCTGCGCCAGCACGACAATCACGTCACCCGGCTGACGCTGAACCGCGCACAGAAAGCCAACGCATTGTCGGCCTCGCTGGTCGAAGCCCTGCTGGATGCCGTCGAATATGCCGCCACCGACGGCACGCGTTTGCTGATTCTTGAAGGTGCCGGCCCGCATTTCTGCGCCGGTTTCGATTTCACCGATGTGCAGGCACAAAGCGAGGGCGACCTCGTGCTGCGCTTCATTCGCATCGAGACCCTGCTGCAGGCGCTCTACCATGCCCCTTTCGAAACCCTGGCTCTGGCCCATGGCCGCGTATTCGGCGCTGGCGCTGACATCGTCGCCAGCTGCAGCCAGCGCATCGCAGCACCGGATACCACTTTCCGCATGCCCGGCCTGCGCTTCGGCGTCGTGCTCGGCACCCGCCGCCTGACCTACCGCGTTGGCAGCGATCGCGCTCGAGACATCCTCAGCACTTCGCGCACTTTCGGCAGTGATGAGGCGTTCACCTGCGGATTCCTCACGGCCATAGCAGCGCAAACCAAGTGGCCCGGCATCGTTACGGATGCAAAAGGCGCCGCGGAAACCCTTGCACCTGCAGCTGCTGCGGCGCTGCGGCGGCGCACGATCACCGACAGCCGTGCCGAAGACATGATGGAACTGGCCCGCTCAGTCAGCACGCCGGGCCTGAAAGAACGCATTCGCAGATATCGCGAAACCAGCAAATAGAAACCCAGGAAGAAATCCGAGAACACCATGAACAAACTGCCCGCATCCATGCAAGCTGTCGAAATATCCGCCCCCGGCGGCCCTGAAGTCCTGAAACCGACAGAGCGACCACTCCCGGTTCCGAAAGCAAACGAGGTGCTGGTCAAAGTCGCCGCCACCGGCATCAACGGACCCGACATCATGCAGCGCAAGGGCCTCTACCCTGCACCTGCAGGTGCGTCCGACCTGCCGGGACTGGAAGTGTCCGGTGAAGTAGTCGCCAAGGGTGCCTCCGTCACGCGCTGGTCGGTCGGCGATCAGATTGTTGCGCTGACCAATGGCGGCGGCTACGCGGAATACGTCGCCGTCGATGCCGAACACTGCCTGACCGTGCCCCAGGGCATCAGCATGCTCGATGCCGCCGGCCTGCCTGAAACCTTTTTCACCGTCTGGAGCAATGTATTCATCGGCGCGGGCCTGAAAGCCGGCGAAACCTTCCTGGTACACGGCGGTGCCGGCGGCATCGGCACCACTTGTATCCAGTTGGGCAAGGCCTTCGGCGCCAAGGTCATTGCCACCGACAGCCCGGCTGCACGCTGCCAGATCTGTACGGATCTCGGCGCAGACCGCGTCGTCGATTACCGGACCGAGGATTTCGTTGAAGTGGTGCGCAGCGCTGGCGGCGCCAATGTGATTCTCGACATCGTCGGCGGTGCCAATATTGAAAAGAACTTCAAGGCAGCCAGCCACGACGCGCGCATCATCCAGCTCGCATTCGCCGCCGGCTCCAAAGTGGAAATCAACATGATGCCGGTGATGCTGAAACGGCTGACCTACACCGGGTCAACACTGCGCACCCGTCCCGATGCCTTCAAGGCAAGGGTTGCGCGCGAACTGGAAACACAGGTCTGGCCGCATATTGCCAGCGGGAAAATCCGCGTGGTGACCCACAAGGCGCTGCCGCTCGCCGAGGCCGCCCAGGCACATGCGCTGATGGAATCGAGCCAGCACACCGGCAAGATCCTGCTACGGGTATCCTGAAAAAAACCGGAAGGAACGCGGCGCAGCCATGTGCCGCGCATACGCAAAAAGCCTCAGGCCGCTTTGGCGAGTTCAGGCAAGCTGCGCCGCAAGCGGGAAACATCGCCGCTGGCGGCCAGTTCACGCGCATATTCGATATTCTTGCGCGCAACGGTGAAATAAAGGTTTTCACCTTCAAAGTGGCGCGCCACGTAGCGGTAGACTCCGCCGAGGTCCTGCTCAAGACGCTTGTGCGCGCCGTTGAAAAAACCCGGCGTCTTGAAAATCAGATCCGCGGCTGAAGCAAAGACCACCTTTTCTTC
>Ga0172373_10001649_pt1 | contig 35822 bp, 35 predicted proteins | sample Lak10m_2_FD_114546 | JGI IMG/M metagenome (GOLD analysis project Ga0172373, IMG submission 114546) | Freshwater microbial communities from Kabuno Bay, South-Kivu, Congo - kab_092012_10m | ecosystem: Environmental > Aquatic > Freshwater > Lake | place: Democratic Republic of the Congo...
ACCAACTTCGACGCAGCATCGTGCTGCGCGCCCTCAAAGTGCGCACCGACAAGCCGCTGTGCAACGACCTTCGCATTTTGCGCAAAACACTGCAAAACGTGAGAGAGCAAATTGCTCTGCATGAACTCGCCCCCGCCGAAGAAACGGTGGTGTAACTAAAAAATGCGCATCGTCGTGACTATCGAGCACCTTGACGTGTACGACATTCTGAGAGACCAGCCCGACGTCGTGGCGCGCGACGTGCGCGGGGAATCGCTCGCGCGCGCGATGCTGCAAACGCTGCGCGGGGATGTGCAAACGGCGATTCGGTCGGTCGAAGCCCCTGTGCATGTCGCTTGCATTGAGGAACAACCCGGCATCAACGTGCGCGGCGCTTGCAGTCGAGGCGGCGCGGGCACCGCGCACTCACTCAAAATGAACAATCTAAGCTACGTCATGCTCACCTGGCTGCTGGACTCGAGCGAACTTCTCGCGCTGCAGCACGTCACCTTTCGAAGCACCAAACGCAAAGATGTCCTGATGAACATGATGGACGACCACGTGCACTGCGGCAAGCGAAAACAGCGGAGCGCCGATACCGCGTTGGAAGAGGAGGAACGCGCCTCCTGCGCCGCATCCGCCGCGCGCGCCTCCTGCGCCGCATCCATGCCCATCAGCGAACGCGCCGTCGCCGCCCCCGTTGCGTACGACGGAAAAACGCACGACCGCAACAAAGACATTAGCGTCAATACATTGCGCAACGTGCTGCGCGCGCCGGAGGGGGTTGCGTGGCACCTCAGTCCTGCTCTGACACGGTCGTTTCAGCGACGCTTCTCGCAGCCGGCGCCCACGTCGCTTTTCATGACGAGCGCCGATCGCGTCGACGTGGGCGCCAAACTGGCGCGCGCCAAGGCGGACGACATGTGTGACGCCGTGTGGCTCGCCACCGCCGTCGCGCTCGAGCGACTGGCGCTCATCGATCGACCGTCGCAGGTTGAACGCGCCGCCTTCGAGCGCGACGTGGTGGCGACGCTCGGCGACGTGCGCGTCGTGGGCTTTGACGTCGGCGTCCGCAATCTGGCGTGCGCCATCGTGCGCGTGAGCGTGGGCACGAACGTATAACGTCACTGTGGAACAGCTCAGTACGTCGCGTTTACAGGCTAGCCTTGTAGTACTTGCGCGCCAGCTTGTACAGCATCACGCCGTACTTGCCCTTGTTGAAGGGCACAAACTTGGCGAACGCAGCCGGGTACTTCTTCTTGAGCTCGCGACGCGCCTTCATGCTCGCCGCCAGCCACTTGCGCGCCTGACCCGACAGCTTGCGCCCCGACTTTGACTTGGACTTGCTCTTCGACTTCGACTTGGACTTGCTCTTCGACTTGGACTTCGACTTCGACTTGCTCTTCGACTTCGACTTGCTCTTCGTCTTGGTGCGCTTGCCGCCTCCCAAGTTCAGCAGGTCAAACTTGCGGCACAAGCCGTCGTCGCTGTCGTCCGAATCGGAATCCGAGCAAAGCTCCTTCATCAGAAGCCGAGAAACCGCCGACGACGCCTTGTCCTTCTTGCACACGCGGCGGCTGCCCTTCTTCTTGCAACGCATCAGCTCAAAGTCGCTGTCGCAGTCCGAGCTCGAGCTCGAGGAGGAATCAATGCAAACCTTCTGCGGCTTGCACACCATCTTCTTGCCCTTCTTGGTGCACGCCATCACGCGACGAGTCGGCGCGCAATCCGAGTCAGAGTCGTACGACGAGAACGAAAACGTCCGAGAACGCGTCTTCGACTTGGACTTGGACTTGCTCCTGCTCTTCGACTTGCTCTTCGACTTGGACTTCGACTTGGACTTGCTCTTCGACTTGGACTTGGACCGGCTACGAGCGCCAGCCGACAACGCAGCTTGAGTCGCAGCTTGCATCTTTCGATCAAAGGCCTGCTTCACCGGACCCGCCGCCTGAAGGAGAGTATCCATCAAATCCCCCCCCTCGAAGCTCGAGTCAGTCTCGTAGTCCGACATGTCGCGTGTTGATGTTGTCTGCTTTTAATACTTCATAGCACCCGCTGCCCTGCATTGTATGTCGTCAGAACAACCTCATTCACATACGACGAAACTTCGGGGTGTCGACGATGTTCGTGCAAGTACGAAACGAAGAACGACGGCAAAGAAGCTTCTGGAAGTTCTCGCCGCCCGGTGCAGCAGAATCGGCGCTCCCCACAGCCCTCGACCCGCCGTTCTTCGGATGAGCGCGTCGGGTCGCGTGCGGAGCTCGCACCGGCCTCCGCTTCGGGTGCTGATCGGCACCATTTCCGAGTTTCAGGACGGCGTCAAGGGCAACATGACGAGCGACGAAGACGGTCAGCGCCGTCGGATGGATCAGTTGGTGGCCGTTGCCAGCACCAACCCGGAGCTTCCGTATCTTTCCTACTTCAACCACCGTCCGAACTCGCCGAACCACGACGACGTGATGATCGCGCGCCACAAGATCACGCAAACCCTCAACGGAATCGCCACCCTGCTCGCGGTCACCAACTGCATCCGGGTGCTGAGCGTCTATCCCGTCATGCTGCGCGAACTCATGATGCCGAGCGTTTCGTGCGCCGCGCGTTTCTACCACATGTTGAACCGTACCTGGAGCGCGCTTCAAACGCTCAACATCACCATGTCGTACGTGGACGATTCGATGCCCTTTTGCGATAACTTTCATGCGCCGCTTCTGGAGACGCTTTCGATCGAATCCTCCATGTCGCTGCCCGCCACCGTGCGCGTGCGCACCGACATCGCAGTGCTCGATACAGGCTTGCGCAACGTGGATAGTTATCTAGTTCTGCTGAGAAAAACAAGCGCCACGCTGCGCAACTTGACCCTGAACGGCGCCATCATGTCGGCACTTTTGCGCCTCGACGTGGCGCTGCCTCAGCTGCAGAAACTCACCTTGGAGAGTTGTTTGCTGGATAACGCAGCCTCTCGACTGCCCTTTTTCGCGCCGGCGCTGACGTCGCTGAAGCTGCTGCGCATGCAAGACATCCGAGCCCTGACCATTTTCGACCTTCCCGACACGTTGACGGAGCTGGAGCTGAGCGAAACCGGCGTTCGGATCTTGGATGTGTCGCGGCTCACCAACCTGCTAAGCCTCGCGCTGCTGCAAAACAACGTACTGCAGCGCATCCTGGGCATGGCGGCGCTGCCATCGCTGACGCGACTGGAGGTGCACCAGTGCCCGTTGGAGATCGACGGCGACATGTTGCGCAACGCAAGGCACGTGGACATCTCGGGCGTCGCTTACATGCAGAGCGACGCGCTGTCCTCGCTTTCCTGCCAACATTTGCAGTTTGCCAACTTGCCGTTTCCCGACGACAGCGAAGAGGCGCGCACGCTTCGAGCGCGAGCCCGCGCTAAGACGCAGCTGCAGTTCAACGGGCGGCGCGTGCGCAAAGTGCTGCTGTCGGATGGCACCGAGATGCTGAGATTCACCAACTCCATGCACCTTCCGGGGTCGCGCGAAGATGAAGAGGTGGTTCGGGCGGAGAGCGAGCAGATTGGAGATGTGGATGATTTCTTTCATAGCGTTTTTTAGTGAGGTGCAGCACGTCACTGTGAAACAGCTCAGAACGTCGGTCTTCACTCGAGGTTTTCTCGGTCCTGACGGACCTCGAACCTCTCACTCCGACTTTACGCAATCAATTAAATTCACCATGTTGGCGCGCGTGTTGACGGAGGCGTCGCGGCAAAGCGTTGCGGGGCGGTCGGTGTTTGTGTCGGTGCTCTTTCCCGCTGGAGTTCAGAAACGGGAGTCGTTGATGGATGCCTTTTACGGGGCGACATCTTTGCGGTCGACGGCGCTGCGCTTTGCGTTGTGCGGCCCCGTGATCGAACCCGCCAGCACGGTTGCCCACGCCGTGCAGTGGACGCCCGGGCTGTCGGTGGAGGATTTCATGGCGCGCGAAAACGTGCGCTGTATGGTGCTGGCGGACGAGGTGCACAAGTGGACGCTCGAACACAGCGACATGCTGGCCAAGATGGCGTACCGCAACCCTCGACTTTCGATCGTCACCGTCGGTTTGCAGGGCGAACACGAAACGCAAAGCCCGCTCATGGCGCTTCCCAACATGGTGCGCATCTACCCGCCCGCCGCCGCCGCCGCACAAACGTAAGCTAGCCTAACATGAATCGCGTCGTTACAAATAATATCGCTGCAGCACCACGGGGTTTTGCACGATCGGGGTGTTGGTTTCTGCCCGGTGCACTAGCGTCGACGTCGAAGCCCACCACAGCACGCCAGCGAGCAGAACGATGGCGCCGCTGATCGCTGCCGCGCGCATGTTGCGCTCCGACTCTTCGACGTCTTTCAGAAAGCGCTGCAGTACGAAGAAGGATGTTGTAAAGACGATCAGAACCGCCAGCACGCCGTGCACAAGGATGGAGCGCGAGGCTTTGAGGGCGTACTCCATCCACGGCGGTTTGGCGTCGACCGGTAAGGTTGCGCCTCCCGCAATCATGTTTTGCTGCATCTGTTCGTGCAGCTTCACTTCCGCCAGCACCTGCTGCAACGGGGCGGGGGCGGAAGGGGCAGAAGGGGCGGAAGGTGCAACGGGAACGGTGACGGGGTGCCTAGGTTGCGGTTGCTGCTGCTGCGGAAGTGGCTCCAGGCGCGACGGAATGCTCAAAGGTGCGCCGGCGCGGAACGGCGTCTGAACCTGCGGCGCAGGCTGCGGCGCCGCTCGAAAGGGCGTCTGCTCCGGCGGCGACGACGCCACCACCACCGTCGGCGGCATCGGGGTCTTGGCGAAAAAGTCATCCAACATCGCGTTTGCCACCGTCGCGCCCGCCTCCGGCGCCGGCGGCTTCTCCATCAGCTGCGTGATCGCGACATTCTCGATCGGTGACTTGCGGCTCTTGACAAACGCCGAGACGCTGGTTCGGGGCACGCGACGCGACTGCCCGTCGACGGCGCTTTGGCTCATGACCGTGCAGCGATAAGTCTATTTGATTCTTTACGTCGCCTCATGTACGCAAGAGGCACAACACCGAAATCGCCGCTCAGCGCGAAACTTGTCGAGCGCCGCCCGCGCGCGCGTTCGATACGCCAGCTTGCGCCCGATCCAAAAACCGACCGCGACGCCGCACAGATACAACAGCGTTGTCGCCGCCTTGGCGAAATCGGGATAGGGCGCCCCGCACACCTCGCAACTTCGCAAGGAGGACTGTTGACGGTGCAGTACGTGGCAGCGCAAGTGGGCGTGCGAAAAGTCGCGCTCCTCGCAGCGACACACGCGCACCCACGGCTCAAAGACATGCCGCTTGATGTCGCGACAGTGCCGGCAGCGCAGCGACGACATCTATTTCGTCAAACTTTGATTGGAAGGCGCGCGCGGTGGCGGCGAAGCTCACGCGCGTCAAAGGCGTCTTCGTCCTGCTGCTGATCCGAGTCGGACGTGTCCAGGTCGCTCAGCACCATGTACAGTTTACCGCGCTTGCCGGTGCACCCATCAAAGCTACGAACCTGCAACGGCGCCCGACACCCGCGCGCGAGCTCCGACAGTTTCGGCACCGAGCGCCGCGACCCGTGCACCAGCTTCGCGACCACGCAACTTTCGACTCCCGTCAAACGATCCGCCGGGCGCAACACCTGCAGGCCGTTCGATGCCGCAAACAACGGAAGCAGCACGCTTAGCGGCGCCTCTCTTTGCAGCGTCACGAGCCACGGACGCTCCTCTGACTCATCAAAGTGCACGGCAACACGCACACCCGCGTCGCTCGCATACCCTTCGCACAACTCGCGCTGCGCGGCGCGACGGCGGTCATGCAAAAGCGCCGCCTCGTACTCGTAATCCTGCAGCGCTCGCAGCGCGCGGTGGTCGTACGCCGACATGTCGGCATTTACGTTGTGATAAGCGCGTCGTGGAAATCGCGACGCTCCAAGCTACTCCAAAGCGACGTGCGTAAGCTTCGTTTTTCGCGCGCAACAACGTGATCTTTCCTGACGATTGCAGCTTTACAGGTACGACGGCAGCTGCGACGCCGGCAGCTGCGATCCCGTCGACATGTCGCCGTTGAGCATGCGCACGATGGTGGAGTCCACCGCCACCTTGGTTGTGTCCGCCAGTTGATCCTGCAGACCGTACAACGAACGCGACGGGTCCGCCGTCACCGGGTTGCCGCCAATCTTGCGCCCGCCCCAGCCCTCCGTCGCCTGCGTCAAGGTGCCGCCCGACACGCGCGATCCCTGGTCGCGCGCGCGCTGCAGCGTCGCCAAGGAGGGCTTGTACATGCCCCACGCGTCGCGCTCGTTCACCTCGTTGCCGGCCGCAAACAAATCCTCCGCCTGCGTCAACAAACCCCCCGTCGCACTCACCAAATTCTTCATCACCTCGCGGTCGGCGTCGCCCGATCCGGGCTCCGCATGCTGCTCCACGCCCTCCTCGTAGTAGAATTGAGAGTGAAACATCGGAGACTCGCCCTCCATCTGCACACGCTCCTTCTGATGCTTCGCGATCTCGTCGTACATTTGCATCGACTGCTCCGCAAGATCCGTCGCCGACGGCAACGAGCGCGCGCCCGCACTCTCCTCCGTCGCACTCTGCGCGCGGTCAAACTCGCCTTCCGCCACCTCGCGCGTGTGCGTCATGGACTGGTCCATGATCGACCCTCGCATCGCCGCCCGCGTCCCGGAAGCCGACTCGTCGCCCTCCTTTTTGGGACCCCAGCTCTCAAACAGCTCCGGAATCGACTTGGACTTCGACGGCGCGGCAGCATGGTAGATGGCGTACACAATAAGCACCGCCACAATGATAATCACGAGAATGCACACCAACTTTGTCACCTTATTGCCGGTAAAACCGCCCGCCAAAGGCTTCGACTGATCGGCGAACGAGCTGATGGTAGGCCACGCAGAAAGAGACGGCATGCTACTACTGTTGCTTTTACTTTGACGTGCGACTCAACAGGTCGGAAACGACACACGCTCATTTTCATCGTATCTGCGTCGTATTGGAGCGGACGTTTTGAGGACTGAAAGGTCCGATGAAACGTCGTGGAAATCGCGACGCTCCGAGCTGATCCCAAGCGACGTGTTGCGCGTCACTTGAAAAGCCGGGGCACGATGGCGGGGCGGTACCGAACCTTGTAGAAGGCGTTGGAGATTCCCGGCAGTCTCAGGTCCTGCCCGTTCAGCAGGACGGCGGGGTCGTCGTTCAGGTACCGAAACATGCCGGACGGCATCTCCACGGCGTAGTCGAAGCGCACGCCCGAGCAGTCGCCGATGCGGCGCCACAGCGGCAACACTTCGACGGAGGGGTCCGCCACGATGGCGCCCGGTATCGACACATTGTTGATGCGCTGCATGGCGCCGACGAGATACCAGTCCCCCTTGCAGGTTTGATCCATCATGGCGGCAGAATAGGCGTACCCGAGGTCCGTGCATCCGCCCAGGTCGCAGCCCAACGGGTCGTACGTGTAGTAGGGCACGTACTGATACACCAACGGCCAACCGGCTGTGTAGTAGTGGCTGTAGTACGCATTGTTGCTGTCAAAGGAGTGCGGACCGTACGGGCGACGTCCGTGAAACGCATCCGGAGAACCGTGCACGTACGGACGACCGTTGTGATTGTAGCCATCCTGCCAAACACCCGAACCCGGTCCCGAACCGCGACCGGCGCCGCTTGAACCGCGACCTCCGCCGCCCGTTACCGGACCCGAGCCGCGACCGCCCGAACCGCCCGAAGCCGGCCCCGGACCCGAACCGCGACCGCCGCCGCCCGATCCGCGACCGGCAGCGACCGGTCGAGCGCCCTCTTTGCTGTACAGCTTCACCTGCGCGCGAAGCCCGCCTCGCGGCTCTTGCAAGTCGCACTCCTCAAAGCGAAACTCCGCGTCCTGCGCCGCCAACTGCATGCGCGCCGGCGCCCTTTGCACCGCCCCCTTCGCCGGACTCGCGCGCACCGCAACCTCCGGACCCAGGTCATCCATCACGCGACTGTACGCATCCGCCAACGACGGCACCTCTCGAACCTCCTGCAACACCGGAAACTCCGACGAATCCTCCTGCAACGCCATGCAAACTCGAAGCCCCCCGAGTCTTTACTTCTCTTGACGCAACGACGCAACCAACCTCCCCCCTTCTCCCCTCGGCCTATTATAAACGCATCAAACGTTCAGAACTACTCGGAGGCGACGCTGTGGCGCAACTCTTGCTTTCGTTGCCTCACGATCAAGCGTCACCCGCCTCGGCGTCAGCCTCCGCGTCAACCTCCGCCTCCGCCTCGGCGTCCGCCGCCCGCTCCGAAGGCGCCGATCGAGTCTGCAACGAAAGGTCCGGCTTCGTGCAGTACAAGCGCACCAGGAAGCGCAGCTGCTTGATCGCCGCGTCGTTCGAAGCCACAATCGCATGCGTCACCTCCTCCGACTGCATCGACTTCGGCGCGTTGCTCAGCGTGTTCACAATCGCGCGGCACAACTTGAACGACTCGTCGCTCAAACGAGGAATCGAAACATCCACCCGTGCGTCGTTCGGAATGCGCTTGAAAAACACATACCCCTCCGTCGACATCGTCGTGAACCCCAACTTCATGCGACGCTGCATGAATCGCAGCACAAAGAAGGCAAACTCATTGCGCGCCACCGCAGAATAAGGAATCACCAAACTCGAAGCACGCACATAGTCGACGTGAAAGCAAAGATTGAACGACGTCGTCACCAACGTCGCCGCCGTCGAAGCCACCGCCACAATATCCATGTTGTGTAGATACTTACCGATTTTAGATTTAACTAACTATACCGACACCCGCAGCAATCATATGTACACGTTTGCTCACGTCACTGTGGCGCTGCGCGAGCTCATAACGGAAGGTTTTCACTCGAGAATTTTACGTGTCTTCGACACTTAAATGCTTTCACGCGCAGCGCAACCTGACGCACTCGAGAATTTCTCGGTGGGCTCAAAGCTCCACGTCGGCTTCGATTTCCCATTCGATTTCGACTTTGAATCCGAGTGCGAGTTCGAGTTGGTCGCTAACCTCTTGCAACGTGGCTTCGATGGCGCCGGTGGAGTAGGCGTCGCGGGGCGCGCGCATGGAGTAGATGTGGTCTCCGCGCCGCTTGGCGATGTCGCGCACGAAGCACCAGACATCCTCCTGATGCGCGCCGACGATCATCAAGGCGCTCATGATGGGGTCCTGCGCGCTTTGCGCCAGCATTTCTTCGATGACGAGTCCGACGGCGGCGACGGACAGCGTCGCGGTGCTGGGGCTCACGTTCAGCGTGACGGTGTGAATCTGCGCGGCGGCGTCCGTGCTCGGGTCGCCGAAGAGCACGATGAGCGAGTGTTTGCGGTTCGTGGTGGTCACCGACCGCAGCATTTGGCGCGACCGCGTCAACGTCGCGACGGTGCGGTTGTTGCGCCACTTGATGGTGGCTTGGTCGCCGCTTCCGACCTCGACGGAAAGCGAACTCATGTAAAAATCGTAGACTCGACTTCGGTTTGATCTTGATAGTAAACACGCTTGACATACAATGTCCTACGTGTGGCCGCGGCTGCCGGAGTGTTTCATCGAGCCGCGACTTTGCACCGACGCCACCGACGCCAACAACGAGCGCATTCTACGCATGGTGTACCGCGGACCGCCCATGTGGGGCGACATGGGCAAAATCAACACCGAAGCGGTGCCGAAGAAAACGGCGTGCGAACAGACGCGAAATCGTCCAACGGCGCACATTGCGCAACGTGATGCCGAACGCATCGTGTTGTCATGAACGCGCCAGACACGATCGTGCGCGCGATCCAGGCGCTGGTTCCGGACGGCGTCGTGCTGCTCAGCGGCAGCGCGGGGGCGGATTTGCACTCGGATGAAAGTGACGTCGATTTGGTGGTTTTGGTGCACGGCGTCGCGCGGTCGGACGCTTTCGACGCGCTGGCGCTTTCGTTGCAGGCATCCAGCGCCGGGACCTTGCAGGTGCTGCGATCGGCGTACACGCCCGTGATCAAATTGGAGTGGAACAAAATGGTCTCCGTCGACATCATCGTGGCGTCGCTGCCGGTGGCGGTGTCGCGCGAGACGTGGCAGCGAAACTGGGGGCGCGACCGTTCGATGCCCGTGTCGCCCGCCTCGATGGATGTGGATGACGTCAGTCGCCGCGCGCTGCACGCGCTTTGGATGTGTCAAAACTTTTACCGACTGCCGGAGAACGTCAAGGATGTCGTGCGCGACGTGCGAACGTGGGCGCGCGCGCGCGGATTGTACGGCACGCAGCTGGGGTTCTGGGGCGGCGTGGCGTGGTCGCTGTTGGTGCTTTACTCGCGCGCAAACTCGCTGCGCGAGGCGCTTGCCCATATCGTTGCGTACGATTGGTCGGTGCCGTTGACCCCGAAGGGAAGCGACGACGTCGTGTACCCGCACGGCGCCGTCTGCTGCATCATGACCTACCTGGAGCCCGCCATGAACACCACCTACACGTGCAACCTCATCACGCTGCGCGAAATCATCTTGGCGGCTGAGGCGACGCTCGGCGACGTTGCGGTTGCGAGGCCGGACGCGCGCAAGGAGGCGGCAACATTGGACACAACTCTGCCTCGCTTCGAACACCACTGCTCCATCGCCTGCGAAAACATGCAGCACCGCGACTTTGTGCTGACGCGCGCGCGCCATCTCATGACGCAGCTGGAACGACCGGATCTATTTGTGCGCCCGCGCGCCTCCTTTTCGTTCGGCGTCATGACGTGGGGTTTGCAGCCGCTGCCGGGCGCCTGGACGGCGGAGCTGCACGCAGAACTGCAACAGGTGGCGCGCGAGTGGTCGGCACGTCTAAGTTCCGTTTGCAACGTCATTGTATCGATTGTATAATTAAACTCTGCGTGCGCGATTGATCACCGTAAGACACATGGAGGCGCGGAGTGCGTTGCACGACGTGGACGATCTCTTTTCGGAGGCGATTGCGTCGCTTCCTACGGGGTCGGATAAGACGGCGACGCCCGCCATGTCGGGCGCGCGTTTCGGCAGCGGGGATGATCGTCCGACGTTTAGCGCCTTTCTGCCGCCTCGCCATCGCGCCAAGGAAGTTTGCAGCGTCGAGGAAGAGCAAAACGACGACGACGACGACGACTTCCTGTTGCGCGACGTGCGGCTGCAGCAGGCGCGCAGACCGACGCCGGAGCCCAGAACGCGCGCGCGCGCTTCCACGCCGGCCGCATCCGCGTCGGCGTCGTCCGCCAGCACCCTATCCTCCGTTCTGAGCACGCCCGGCAGCGACGCCCCCAGCACGGGACCGCCCACGCTCGTTCCGCGCGTCGTGCGCGTCATGGGCGACATGGTGGCGCAGGCGATGCAGCGGCGCACCAAGCTGCTCGCTCTCGCGCGCGACATGGAAGCTTACGGGCGCGGCGTATTCGACGAGGAATCCGTGCAGGCCGTTCGCGAAGAGGCTGAACACGCACTCGACGAACTCGACGCCACGCTGCTGCGCAACAATGTGCGCAACCACGCCTTCGTGCAGGCCGTCATGCTGTACGCCTCCGCCATCGTGCGGCGGGAAGTTTTGCGCTCCGCCTGCGAACAGGATCTCATTCGCCCCGCCAGCGAACTGCAACGCTACTTTGTCGAAAAGCAAACGGATGCGGAAGTGAGGCTGCGGGCGGCGTGCAAGAAAATGTAGCGACACGATCTGCCTTCGCTTTGACCGAACATTCGTGTCTCTAAACGCGCGTTTCACCTAACGGCGCCGGTTGAAGCTGGACAGCATGGAAAGCGCCACGCCTGTCGCCGGGTCGATGCGAGCGCGCTTGGTCGCGTCGTGCACCGACTGGAAGATGGCACCCATCAGGAACAGCGCCACAAAGAAGACAATCAACATCACCACCGCGATGAAATTTCCCACCTTGCCCCACTCCACCAAGTTGAACAACGGCGACTCCTCCTGCTCGTAGCCCGTGATGTCGGTTCGGTGCGCGCGGATCGACATGATGCAGTTCGCCAACACAATGACGCCGATCAAGCCGTAGAAAATGTACACCCACACCGGCGACATGAACGCCACGTTCGCAGCGGCCTCATCCTTCGGCACGCCGTCCCGCGTCGCCCACACACCCGCCTGGAAACAGGCGATCGGAGCAAACACAAGACCCACCACCATAAACACCGCCGCCACCACCATGTACTGCGCAATGCGCTTTCTCGCATCCACATCCTTGTACTCCGACGCGTGCGTGTACTGAATGTACGCCGCCACCGAGGTCAACACAACCAACGTCGACAAAACCGCCGCCATCACGCCGGCATTCATCGCAGGGTCCTGGATACGATCCGCCATCCTTGACTCAAAGCGCGCCTCTTATGAAAGGGTTGTCGTTTATTTACATACACTCCTTCATCATTCAAGTCTTGACATTTTCACGCCACGTCGTCACTGCATAAGTTACGCATCAAGGTACAGATAATGTAAGTTTCACAAAACGATCGACGTCACTGCGTCGCTGCGCGAGCTCAGTACGGCGGGTTCACTCAAAAATTTTACGTGTCTTCGACACTTGAATTCTCTCACGCGCAGCGCAACCCGACAAATACGACGCACTCCGATTTACGTCGGCAACGTCGAGAACGCCAAAACGTTCGAACCCACCGACGCCCCGACGCCGGGAACGATGCCCACAAACGTGCGCGCCAGGGAGGCATCCGTCGCCAACGCCAACTGCAAATGGCGCGGGCGAAGCGTCAACCCCTTGGCACACATCGAAGCCGTCGCAATCCATTCGCTGGCGATGCTTTCCAGCGCCGCTCGCAAACTGCACGCCAACGCCGGCGTGATGACGACGCCCGGCAACGCATCCCGAATCAGAGCCCGCACAATGCGCGACGGAATGTTGACGCTCGGACGCGGAACGCGACGAGTTGCCCCTTCCATGCCTGCACACCTTTTACTCCAAACGTGTAAACTTCCCCAACCTTACGCGTCGCGCACCTCCACGTGCACGCGGAAAAGCGTAGTTGTCGGATTCGTGTTGAGCGTCGTCAGGCCCGTCAGGTCCAGCGTCGGATGCAAAATCATCTCGTCCAACGCCCACCGCTGCAAACGCAACATGGAGTCGCGCGGCAAAGCACGAATCGTAAACTCGCGCTGCTTCACAGAGACAAACGTCGAGTCCACACTTGCATTCTGTTCGTGACGCAGGAATGCGCTCGGAACCGCCGTTCCTTGCACGTCCGCATTCGGAGTTCGCGAAAGATTCTCGTCGCGAACCCTCAAACGCTCCAGCCACATGCGCACCAGGTCCCAGCGGCGCTCCACAATCATGTTGAGCAGCAGCTCGTTGCCGTCCGGAAGCTTCGAGTGCGCAACCAAAGCCTTCTCCACGTCGCACTGCTCCATCGCCGACCACAGCTCAGCCCGCGCGATCGACCCTTGCACATCCGCATTCGGCGGGCGCTCCGATCCGACGTTTTCGGCGACAGCCTGCTCGTCCGTCTTCTGATCGTCTTCGTCGTCGTCGTCGTCGTCTGCGTCGCACGGCAAGAAATCGGCACCGGCGGCGGCGTCCTCCGCGCCTTCGGGAACCATCAAACGATCCGCCAACATGCGCACCAAATCCCAGCGCCGCTCCACAATCATGGTCAACAGCAGCTCGTTGCCGTACGGAAGCTTCGAGTGCGCACTCAAAGCCTTCTCCATGTCGCACTGCTCAATCGCCGACCGCAACTCCGTCCGGGCGTTCGAGGCCAACTCGATGGCGTCGCGGTCCGTCAAAGCGTACGAGCGAAACGAACCTCTCTTGTTCTGCAACGCATTGTGCCACTCCATACCGGAAAAGGACACCACCGACTCCGAAAAGCAACGACCGTTCTGCAGCGCCGAAACCAGCACGTAGCCGCTTCCCGCGCTTTCGTACGGAAACATCACCACCATCCGATCACGCAAACCCAACGCCAAATCAATCAACCAACCGGCCGCCTCCGTCGACCCCGGCGGGTAAAAATAGGCAGATTGCAGAAACTCCTCGCGCTGCTCCACCCGCATCACCGTGACGCGACGAATGGCGGCGTGAAAGCGCTCCTGCAGGTTGGCGTCGTTCACTTCGCACGGAAGCATATGGAAAAGGATGTCCACAGCATGCGCCAGCTGCATCCAGTCCGCGCCCGTTCCGAGAACCTGAATGTTAGGAATGCTGCCGATGTCGCGAACCGGAGCCGGCAGCGCTCGCTTCACCGGAAGACACGCCAGAAACGCCAGCGCAAAGGCGCGTCGCGAGCTCTCGTTCGACGTCGTGAACGATGTCTCCTTCAGCAATTCTAGCAACGGGGCAGACCGCACCGCGCACGGCAGATGATGCTTCACGATGGCTTCGCGCGACAAATGCCAGGGCGAGGCGGATGGCTGTGGTGATGTGTCGCGGTGTTCGTCGTCGTCGTCGGTGTGTCGGGCTGGCTCGACGGCGACTTGCAAGTACGAGCGCATCTTGGGGTGTTCGATGACGCTGCGGTAACGGTCCGGCGGCGCGTTCAGCACGCGATCCGCAAAGAAGGTTAGAACGGCGTGAAAGACGCCGTCGGGCGACAGTTGGAACGTGGCGTCCGACTCGAAGCAGCTTTGCAGAAAAGGTACGAAGCCGACCACGCTGTCGTCCGGCTGCGCATGCGGCGCCGCTTCACGAAAGGAATTGTACACGTCCGTCACAGAGTCCGACGGCAACGCGTCGTTGCTCAACTGAGCACGCAGCAGCGACAACACGAAGGGATCCATGTCACAGTCTTATATTTTGATCTTACAGTCTGATATTCACATTGCGATTTGACACTGTACAATACGACAGCCTTTAATGTGACGTCGCTGCGCTGGGGCGGACATTTTGAGGACCGATACGCGAAAGGTCGTGGAATACGCGAAGTTCCACAGTGACGTGAGCGACGTGATGGAGTTCAATCCGACTCGTTGCGACGGTTCCGTTGTTCAAGGCGGGCGATGATTTCACGGTACTTGGCAATCTTGGGCACCATGTTGGCTCTGTCCTCGCCAGTCCATTTGATTGCGTACAGGTTTGTGTACTGATCCATGTTGGCGAGCCAGTCGTCGATGGATCGGTCCGGGTCAAAGTTATTCTTGACGCGGAGCCAAAACATCGACTCGGTTGCCTGCTTTAGAATGATGCGGTACCGATTGCCCTGGTGGAACAAGTGGTGCAAGACAGCATGCATCATGAGGTACGTCCCCCCCGGACTATGGAAGATGCCCTTCATGTTGAGACCCTCCCGCATAAGCTTCGCCTTGTAGATCAAGAACGTATCCTTGTGTGCTTTGACGTATTCATCCATCCAATCCTGCATCAGCCGCGACCCTTTGGGCGCCACGATGAACCAGTTCTCGATAAACGGGTACGACCCCAAACTCCTTCTCTTGTACTCGTACATCAAAGCATCCGCACGGGTGGCGATGCACTCGTTACGGTACTGCTCTATGAAGGAAAAGTCGGTCACCAAGATCCCCGCGTCCAGCCAAACCCCGCCGTAGTGAACCAACAGGTAGCAGCGGATGTAGTCTGAGAAGTGCGCACGATCGATATTTGTAAATTGCCCATAAAAGGACCGAGGCACGTACTGATCCAGGTTGCCGTTGTGCAAAAGGATGAAAGACCACCCCTCCGGCAAATTGCGGCGCAAGTGCATGATGTTTTCGCGAACCACCAGATCCGAAATCCTTTCCGTGTGCCAGTAGGACCAGATAATCTTGGGCAGCTCGTAAACGCCCGTGTGAGTGGCTGCTGCGCGCGCCACCTACCCGCCCTTCGAATCCGTCGTCATCGGCGTCGAAGCACCCAAAGGCGGAAACGAATCCACCGCGTCCTGTGCCACTACGCTCGCCCGCGCAGCCTCTGTGGATTGACCGTTCTCGACGGGGGCGCTCACCTCGCAACTGGTAGCCCCTTCCGTGGAGCCAGGGCACGGAGAACAAGCTGCAGATGCTGGAACTGGAGCGTACGTCCCCGCCTTGCAACGAGAACAGCGACGACCATCACCATAAGACCCAGACACACAAGCCTTACAAGAACCATCCGACGCACGACCATAACCTGCTGAACACGTGCCGTCAACCTCGTTGATGGAGGTTGAAGATTCGTTAATGATGCCGGCGGGGTCAAAAAAGATAAGCAGCAGGATCACCGCAAAAAACACAAAGATTCCGATAATAAGGGCAGCGAGCGACCAGTAAAAGTGAATCTTTCGCTTCTCGACAGTCCGAAACCCGCTGGCTTCGTTGGGGAGGTTTATGTATTCTTCGACAAATGGGTTGGGCAGCGTCATGATTGCCCTTTTTTAAACTTCACTGCAACGAAATTGAGCGACCCTTTCGAGGACCGATACGCGAAGCTAAGACGAAAGGGTGTGGAGTTCGCGACTTAAAGGCGACGTGCCTTGATAATTCTGAATGTCCAACAATACTGTCAACATGTCGGTTTACACGATGAGTCTCACGCGTCGTCGTCTGAATCCTCTTCCGAATCATCGTCATCGTCGTCGTACGAGTCGTCGTCGTCATCATCTTCATCATCCTCCTCCTCCTCCTCTTCTTCTTCGCTCTCCTCCTCCTCCTCCTCGTCATCATCGCTCTCCTCCTCCTCCTCCTCGGAAGAAGCAGAAGAAGAAGACGAAGAGTCAGCCTGTTCGTAATCGCCGTCGCTGTCGGAGTCGTCCGCGCGCGCGCATTTCCGTTTCACCACCACAAATCCGCCCTCCAACGTATCATCCTCCCGCTCCTCCTCCTCCTCCTGCAGCGTCTGCGTTCGCTTCGCACTCTTGTTTTCAGCCGCGATCGCAGCCGATCGCAAGCGACTCGCCTCCAGCCGTTGCAAAATCTCGCGCGCCTCCGCCTCCTGCCCCAGACGACGCAAATCCGCCGCCTGCTTGCGCGCATTGTACTCCGCCATCAACACCGCTTGGAGCGCCGGATCCACATCCACCTCCCCCTTGTTGTTCATGGTGTAGCGCTTAAAGATTTCAAACCCGTACGTGTCAATGTACCTTTCGGGCGCCTTTGAACTGCGCGCACTGCGACGAACCACCGTCCCCTCCGGCAACGTCATGCTGCGCATCCCCTGCTGCTCCATCTCCGGACGGTAGCTCTGCGCCACCTCCAGCTCGTCGCGCTGAGTGCGCGTCAACGTCTTGGCGGGCTGCGTACTCCCCGTCTCAGCTCCCGAAGTGACAGATATCTGCTCCATGGCGCGACGAAGCTGCACCAGCGGTCTATTTTGATGTAATTGCGAGTTTCTGAGCGATTTATTCACACAGATTGACGCTTTGGGGTCGGCGGGCGCCTGTTTTACGTCGCGCGAGTACGTTTGCTGCGGAATGGGCACGTTTCCGTGAGATGTCTTGAAAGATGCGCGGACGGTGACGGAAGTGCGCATTTGTAACTGTACGCGTCGCGTGTCTACCTTTGACTTGAAAGGCGAGTTGCGTTGGGTTTTGGGAAAGACGGCGTCGTTCGTGCTTCAGACTTTATGCGTCGATTCTTTTTTGCGTTCGTGCGGCGTCGTATTGGAGCGGACGTTCTGAGGGCCGACACGCGAAACCCTCCGAGCTACTCCAAAGCGACGTGGACGCGTCGAACTTTACTTTCGGGCGTGCTATTGTTAAATTACAAATTGCGGAACGTTCTGCGGTTGATCGCGGCGCTGGCTCACTTTGAGGGCCTCGCCTGCGTCGCCGTGGTGCATGTCGAGTGATTTTGTCATGTTGATGGAGCAGCATGCGCGAGAATTGGTGCGGATGGGTCGTCAAGCGGAGTGGACGCTGGCGCAGACGGAGGCGTACGCGGCGGCCAACGTGGGCGACGTGGTGCGCGAGGCGTGGTTCATGACGGACGTGAACCGCCTGATGATGGCGGCGATTCACGCCGAAGACCCGTTGCCGGTGCCGTACCTGGAGCCGTTGTTGGCGTGCGTGCGGGCGGAGCATGCGCGGCGCGACGCTGTCGAGTCGCCGCCCCCCGAGCTGGAGGAGGTGCAGACGCGGCAAGCGTCGCGCCACGTGCACGACATGATCATGGCGATGCGCTGCGAAATCGGCGTGACGGATGCGGGAGAGGATCGTTTGCCGCCCCCCAACTTGTGTGCAAACTGCCTTGACGTCGTGCGCGAACTGCAGAGCGGCGTCGTCCCGCTGCAGCTTCCGCCGCTCGACGCAGAACACGGCGCCGACGCATGTCCCGCGGCGACGCTGATCGCGCTGCAGCAACGCATGCGTCGCATGCTGTCGCTCAGTCAGCCGTTGCAGGCGTGGCTGGACCGAAAAGGGTTTGTGCTGCAAAAAAAGCCGGAGGATGCGCGCTCGATGGCGGAGGCGACGACGCACACCAGCTTTCGCGGCGGCAACTTTTGCGTGCCCTACGAATACAACCACGAGTTTTTCGTGCGCATGGTGTACGGCATGATGCGACAGGAACGCTACTTTTTCATCGAGAAGCGCGGCGTCGGCAACTCCGCCACCACCTTCAAATTTCACATCGACCTGGACATGGTGCAGCCCGACTCGCAGCCCGCCAACACACTCTACGTACTTCGCGTGGTGCGCGCCATACAGTTTACGCTGACGACGCTGTTTCCGAACGCCCCCTTCGACATGCTGCGCGCCTACGTGCTGTTCGCGCCCGCCAAGACGCGAGCTTCGCGCGCATCCTCCACCTCCTCCGCCTCCTCCAACGCGCCGCGCGCCGCAGCCGCCGACGCCTCCGCCGCCGCCGCCGAAGCTTCGCGCATCGCGGACTTTCGCACGTCGCCGCAGGAACTGCTCGACGTTCTCTGCTCCAAGCGCCGCCGCGGCACGCAAGATGCGCAGGAGATGTCGTACACCACGCACGTCTACTTCCCGATGCTGATTGTGACGAGGATCGTGGCGCGCAGCATTCGCGAGGCGTGCATTCACAACCTGAACCGTCTGGTGGGTTCGCGCGCAGCCCCTTTCAACGCCTGGAACGACGTGTTTGATCTTTCGGTGTACGAGGACAACGGGCTGCGCATGTACGGCAGCGACAAATGGAAGAAGGTGTGCGAGGAGTGCGGGGGTGCGCGTCGCGATCGCGAGCACGTGTGTTTTCGGTGTCACGGTGCCGGCGGGCATCCGACGGACCGTTTGTACCGCCCGCGCTTTGTGTTGGATGGCGTGCGCGACGCGCAGGCGGAGGAGGCGTGGTTGGTGAGCTGCATGGATGCGGAGTTGATGTTGCACACGGCGGACGGACCGGTGCAGTACGAGGCGGCGATGGTGGAGGCGCGCGTGCACTTTGACCGGCAAACGTGCGCGCTGTGCGAGCCCGTGGCGATCGCGCCAGAAGCGTGCTCCTCGTTGACGGATCTGGTGCTTAACATGACGCAGCACCTGTACCACGCCTGCAACTGGACCGAGATGTACCGCGTCACGCGCAACTGGTACTACGCCATGATGATGTTTTCCATCCAGGTGCCGTCGCTGTGTCCGCCGTCGCCCGGGTACCGGGCGCGTTCCGGGCTCACAGACATTAGCGCCTTTACGCGCGCGCTGGACTCGGACCGCGCCTCTCGGGCGCAGCGCGAGATCGAACTTCTCAGCAGCGACGCCAAGCCCACGAAGCGCGCCCTGCACGCCGTCGGCTACGACCGCGATCGCGGCCTGCAGCTGGCCGCCAAAGCCGAACAGGACTTTGACAAGGCGTACGACCTCTTCGCCGGAAGCAGCGCCATCGCGCGCTCGGTGGATGAGAAGCCCAGCACGCGCCGCTTCGCCCTCGTGTGCTACCTGTTCCGACACCTGCCCACGCCGGAGCTGAAGGAACGCTACGGATCGCTCACGGTGCGACGCCTGGTCACCATCTGGGAGGGCGAAGCGAGCTCGCTCATCGCCAACCGCTCCGACGTCACGCTGCCCGCCCTGCTGGTCAACGTGCAGGGACCAAACTCGCGCTACTGTCACAACATTCGCAAGGAACACGGAAGCAACAACATCGGCTTTCTGATCTGCCAACGCGGCATCACGCAAGTTTGCTACAGCGACAAGTCCAGACCCGAGGGCGCGTGCTGCGAGCGCGTGGGCGAGCATCGGCGCTTTCGGTTCTCAACGGCACTTTCCGAACTTCCCGCCGCCATCGCCGCCGAACTCTTTCAGGGTCTCATCATGTTCCAAAACAGCCTGGTGCGCAGCACCGTCGCGATCGCGCAGTCGCTGGCGACGTCCGCCGCCGCCGCCACCGACGGACAGGCTGTCGAACGACGCGTGCTGCAGCGCTTCGAATCCAACTCGGAGCAAATGCGCGCCTCCGGAGGCGTCGCCGCCAGCTCCGCCAACGCCCTCGCCGCCGCCCTCGCCTCCGCCAAAAAAGCGAGATTCTAAATTCAACGCAGCGACATCGGCTGCGACCGGCTGCCGTCGCGGTACACCGATAGACATTTCAGGTTGGTGTGCGACGCAGCGTACGCAAAGGCGTGCTGCACATCCTTCGACGTGGCGTGCTGCGGCAGCTGCAGCGTCTTCGAGACACTGTTGCACACATGCTCCTGAAAGGCGCTCGCGATCGCCAACTGCTGCTGCACGGGCACCGACAGCGCCTCTGCAAAGAACGGCTCAATCGAAAAGCCGCGCGTTTCGGGCAGCAGCAGCGTCAATCCCCCCGTCGGCGGCAAACACGTGCTCGTGACGTTGCCGTAATGCTCGCCGACCACGCGACCGGCGCCCCCCAGCACGCTCGCCACGACGCGCGCAAACTCCACGCTCGCGTCGCTGCCGTAGCGAATCTTTTGACGCACAAGAGCATCCGAAAACCCCGTGACACCCAAGCCGATGCGGCGATACCGCAAAGATGCGTTGCGCGTCAACGAGGTGACAAACTCCGTCTTGTCGAGCACCGTGTTCAACATTTGCACACCGAACGCGACCGCATCCGACAAACGACCCGTGTCGAACGAACCGGAGCCTTCGTCCCACAACTCGTCGCTGTTCAAGTGAATGGATGCCAACGCGCACGTTTCGCCGTGAAACATTGATTGCTCGCCGCACGGAACCAGCGCGCGGTACCAGTGATTGGGCAGCGGCAGGTGGTGCGTGCGCTGCAACCGATCCTCCAGCACAATGCCCGGACATCCCGTTGCGACGGCGCTTTCGCTCAACGCCTGCAACAGCAACTTATCGTCGTGCTTCTGATGCAACAGGGCGTGTACGTTGGGAAACGAGACGGTGATGTTGAACAGGTACAGCTGGTTGGCGTTCTGCACTGTATTTTTGCTGTCGATAAACTCCAGAACGCGCGGGTGAAGACTGCTCAGCACCGCCATGTTGCCGCGTCTGGGTCTGGTCAGCTTCGTTTCGACGCTTTCGCATGCGTCGTGCAGCTCGTGCAGCGCCGCCACGGGGTCCGAGACGCCGTTCAACAGAAACCCGACGCCGGTGCCCGTCGCCCACAACTCGCGCGCCTGCTGCTTCATCAACTGCAAGTGATTGTCGCTGTACACCTCCAACACGGCGCAGTTCGGACGCAACGGCACCACCGAACCGTTGCATCGACCAAAGGCTGATAAAATGTTGCCCGCCGGCACCAACGTCTGCGATCGCAGCAAACGAGCCATACCGCCGTCCTCCGACATCGACAGGTTGCGAATCAACCGCTTCGCGATCTCGTCGTACGAAGACGCCAAATACCGCGACCGCAACAGCTGCGACACACTCATGACGCTCGAAACTTTTATTTCTTATAGACGCTGCATGCGCGCCACCGGCTGATCACCCACCGACGCATTGTGCTTGCCGGTGCTGCGCTCCCGATCACCGACGGCGTACGAGGCGTGTCTTCCGAGATCGGCGAAGGAGCGCGCGCGCGGAGTTTGCAGAAAGGCGCGGTGCATCTCTTGCTCTTGTCGCAACCGCTCTATTCTAGCTTGTTCAGTGCGTTGCATCGTTTCATGCATGTCCTCCATTCTAGCTCGTTCGGCGGTGTCGGTTTCGCGGCGCCGCAGGCGCGCCAGCAGCGCGCGCAGTCGATCGCGCGTGAAGCGGAACTCGTCGCTGTCGCGCGGCATGTATCCGATTTGTTCGGACAGCGCCTGGCAGAGGTTGTCCACGTCGTGCAAATGCTCGCGCCACTCGATGTCGGGTCGGATTCTGTGCAGAATGTCAAAGATGGCGTCGATGCCTTGATCGTCGAGACCCAGTGCGTACGCCTCTTGCAGTTCGGATTGCAGTGGGTCGAGTGTGGTGATTTGCTGCACGGCGCTTTCGATGTCGGCAAGGTGCGCGTCTTCCTGCGGCAGCGACGCAACCTGGCGACTCAGGCGCGCGACGGCGTCCTGCACCGACGTCGGCTCGCGCCCGCCCAGCGAACGCACCAACTCCGCCAACGCAAGGAAGGCGGGGTGCTCGGTGTCAATGTCGCGATCCAGCAACGACTGCATCGCGCTGCTGATGATTTCGGAGCGGGCGCCGCCCCCCAAGTGACGTCGAAGGATCTTGTTTTGTTGCATGACGCGCTTTAATTACACGTCGCTTTGAGGAAGCTCGGACGTTTCATCTTAGCTTCGTCACTGTGGAACAGCTCAGTACGGCGGCCTACACTCGAGGATTTCTCGGTCCTTACGGACCTCAAACCTCTCATTCCGACTCTTCGTCGTATTGGAGCGGACGTTTCGAGGCACGCACTTTTGAAAACTCACAAAGACCCGTTCAAAAGACGACGGGCAGCCAACACGTCGCCGGACGTGATCGTGACGCGAATGTTTGCGCGACCCTTCTCGCGCGCGGCGTCGTACTCGTCCGCCGACATGCTTCTCGAAAAGGCGATCGACGCCGCCACGCGCAACACGCGATCCGACAACGGCATGCCAGACAAAATACGAAACACCCGTGTGTCTTTACTCTCAGGCGGCGATCACAACGCTCCACGTCACTGCGGCGCTGCGCGAGCTCAGTACGTCGGCTTCCACTCGAGGTTTTCTCGGCGCTTCGCGTGACGGACCTCAAACCTCTCACGCGCAGCGCGACTCGACGAACTCCAAAGCGACGTGTGTCTGGTTCTCAGCGCTTCGCCTACTGGGCAGCAAACCTCTCACCCGACGCGCGATAATTGCCGATGGTTCGGCGCCTTATTGCGCCGCCCGCGACATCCTCCGCCGCCGCTTGCATGGCAACGGGCTCCGATGGCGTGAAGCGCTGCCGAACGCCCGGCGGTCGAAGTCGCATGATACGCGACATCGTTGCCGGATCGCTTCGACGCGCTTCGTCTTGCAAAACGTTGAGCAAATCAGCAAGGAATTTCGCCTGCTCCGTCACAACCCTAAAATGGATCGGTGTCGACTGAGGTCCATCGTGGCGCTCCTCTACAACCCTGAAAGTACGACCGGTCGCGGTATCGACCTCGAACGTGCGGAGTTCGTAGTTTATCGTGCCCTGTATAAAATTTCCGGACGACGGGATGGAACCAGACGTCACGGTGAATACACCATCATGTGAAATCGTAGCTCTGAAGTCCGTTTCTTCGTTGCGGTGCTCCCTCTGCTCCTCGTACAGCGATCTCGTGACGTGTAACAACACATTGCGACGAGAAGCGTCTTCCACCTGCGCCGCAGCGCGACGGGCGCCTTCACGATCAAACCCAAAGTCTGGTAAATCAGCCTGCGACATGAATGTGGCGTCGTGTTTAATCCAGCGGTCACGTTTCTCATCGTCTGAATATTCACTCAAGTATAACTGCATTTGTTGCGCTGCGCGTGAGAGAATTCAAGTTTCAAAGACATGTAGAATTATCGAGTGAAACCCGACGCACTGAGCTCGCGGCGCTTCGCTTACTGGAACTCTAACCTCTCACGGGACGCACGATAATTGCCGATGGTTCGGCGCCTTCTTCTGCCGCCCGCGACATCCTCCGCCGCTTGCATGGCGACGGGTTCCGATGTGGTGACGCGCTGCCGAATGCGCGTCGGTCGAAGACGCAATATTCGCGACATCGTTGCGGGTTCTCTTTGGCGCGCATCGTCTCGCAAAACGCGAATAAAATCAGCCAGGAAATTCGCCTCCTCCGTCACAACCCTAAAATGGATCGGCGTCAACTGAGGTCCATCGTGGCGCGTCTCCACCACCGTGAAAGAACGACCGGTCGCGGTATCGACCTCGAACGTGCGGAGTTCGTAGTTTATCGTGCCCTGTATAAAATTTCCGGACGACGGGATGGAACCAGACGTCACGGTGAATACACCATCATGTGAAATTGTAGCTCTGAAGTCCGTTTCTTCGTTTCGGTGCTCCATCTGTTCTTCGTACAGCGATCTCGTGACATTTAAAAAGAGATTGTGACGAGAAGCGTCTTCCACCTGCGCTGCAGCGCGACGGGCGCCTTCACGATCAAACCCAAAGTCTGGCAAATCAGCCCGCGACATGAAAGTGGCGACGTGTTTAATCCAGCGGCCGCGGTTATCATCGTATGCATGTTCACTCAGGTAAAACAGCATTTTGGGGGTTCTGTATGAGTGTCGCGACGGAGGGGCGTCGTATTTCTGAGCTACTCCAAAGCGACGGGCCTTCGTTGTATCGGTTGGGGTCTTTGTCGGCGGATGTGAATGCGACGTTGTTTGACACGATGGAGGAGATGCTGTGGCGTTCGGCGCGTTCGCAGTGGGTGGCGGCGAACCCGTCCAACGGGCGCTACAAGTCTCAAATTCTGCGCGAGCCGGAGAGTGCAGCGTACCTGTGGAGCGTGTTGCAGCCGATGTTGGTGAGTCGTTTCGGCGACGGTGCGTTTGAGGCGACGCAGGTGGTTTCGATTTCGAAGGATTGCAGTCCGATTCTGCGGCACGTGGACAACGTGCGGTACGAGGGAAACTGGAAGTTGCTGGTGTATGCCAACGACGCCGAAAACGGTCGGGGCGTTGCGGGCACGCGCTTTTTCGACGTGGATGGTGCGGCGTCGCTGGATGTTGATTTTGAGCCCGGCGGCGTCGTGTTGTTTGACATGCGGCTGCAGCACGAAGGGTTGCCGTTGCGACACGGGGCGTTGAAGCGCACGTTGGGGCTTCGGCTGCGTCGTAATGCGGTGATTTCGGATGTCGTGACGTAGGTGAGGGCGCTCGTGCACTCACAATCAAAACGAAAGGTTTTACACGATGACGAGTACGTTTCGTGCGTTGCCGCCGGAGACGACGGTGGGTGCTTTGAATCCGGTGGACATTGTGGGTTTGCGTGCGAACGGCGGATCTTTGTTGGTGCAGCCGGGTCCGGATGCGTTTGCGTACGAGGGTCCGGGGCAGACGATGCTGCTTCCGTCGCCGGAGGAGTTGGAGCTGCGCGAGGCTGCGAAGCCGGAGAAGGATATCATGGTGACGTGGGCGCGGCAGGCGTACGGCGACCGGTCGTACTGGGACATTTTGTTGTCGGACCGCACGCTCGCCATCATGGCGCGCCGCGTGATGCAGGTGGGGGCGCAGAGTCTCTCCTCCCAGTTTGGCTACTTTGAGACGACGCCGTACCCGTTTGTGTGGTCGGAGGGGCATGCGTTGGAGAACCTTGTCTTTAGCGTCGACATGTTTGCCAACGCGTACCCGCCCGAGTCGCCGCCCTCCAAGCAGCAGGTGATTCAGTGGTGGCGCGATCTGGTGTGGACCGTCGCGCAGGTGTACGGCGACAACGTGCGCCAGGGCATCCTGTACAAGCGACAATTGACCGACGGACCCGTCAACCCCGGCATGGTGGCGCGCCCGCGCGTGCCCGACCGCGCCGGAAACCGCGAAATCAACACCGCCCCGTACGTGTTGTCGCACCCGTGGGGACACGGCGGCAACTTCCCGCTGCGCTAAAACAAATCAAAAAAGGAACGCGAAACGAGCGATGGATCCGATCGCCACCGCCACCGAAGACGAAGAGCACGTCACTGTGGAACAGCTCAGTACGTCGGCCTTCACTCGAGGTTTTCTTGGCGCTTCGCGTGACGGACCTCAAACCTCTCATTCCGACTCGGCGCAGCGCCGCGCCTCCCTGATCCGCAACTTGCCGGGCGCCAAGCAAGAGGCTGAAAACACACACATTGTCACCGCGCGCGAACAAGACCTGGACCGCATGTACGAACGCATGCTGCGCGCGCGACTGACGTCGGACGACACAAAGCTGCGCGCCGAAACCGCCAAACGAAGCGGCGTCATCGCCGGCGCCGCCGTCGCCGGCGCCATCGTCGTCGCACTCATCATAGCTTGCTCCATCCGCATGTCGGCACAAAAGCGCAAAGCGGTGAGCGCGTAAAAACGAATGTTGCTTCTGCGACGTACGCCCCACGTCGCCTTGGAGTAGCTCTGTACGTCGTTATTTCCACGACCTTTCATCGGCCCTTGCGGGCCTCGAAAGGGTCGCTCCAATACGACGCACCCCACACCGTCTCACAAACTGTCCGCCAGCAGCTCGCGCATGTCGGAGATGGTGGTGCTGGCGGGCAGCGAAGCGTCGGTGTCGCCGAACGCCACGTACTCCAGCGACGCCACGTCCTGCAACATAGCTGGCAGCACGTGCCCCACCGAAAAGGAGCGCGTCAGATGCCGTTCATAAAAGGAGCGCGCGTTGTCGGCAATGACCTGCGCCTCTTGCAGGTTGCGCAACACAAACTGAATGCGCTCCAACAGGTTGGACAGGTCGTTGCGCACCGACAAGTAGTGCACATTGTCCTGCAGAAAGCGAGTGTACCACATCTCGAAGGGGCTTACGCGCAGCAGGCGCTCGTCAGGCTGCACCATCAGAACGACGGAGCCGCTGCCGAGCAGCGTCGCGAGTCGACTGGCGGCGGCGTGCCCCGGAATGTAGATTTGCACGGCGTACTCGTTCATTTGGTCGTGCGTCAGGAAGTGGTGCTTGCCGACGTCCAGCCCCGAAAAGGCGCGAACGTCGATGCGCACCATCGCGCCCGAAAAGGGGTCCACCTTGTCGCGCTCGTTGAGACCGACCAGTCGGGCGTCCAGCAGCTCGTTGTCGTGCATCGTCGCGATTCGAAGGCGCGGGTTGCTTTCGGGCGTGACGCCGAAGCCGGTGGCAGTGCCGCGCCAAACCGCACGCAGCTTTCTGTCGCGCAACAACGACGGTGCCGGTGCTGGTGCTGGTGCCGACACCTTCAAATCCGCCGCCAACGGCACCGGAAGATCCGCAAAACAACTCATGTTGGTGTACGGCGAAAACATCGGCAGCATCGGACGCGGCGCCGACATCAAATCGCACACTCGGTCCGCGTACGGTCCACACATGTACGGATGCACGCCGCCATCCAGACGCACCAACGGGTGATCGCGCTTGTTTAGAAAAAACTCGCACCACGACACATGCACGCCCTCGCGCCGCATCGTGCGCAACGCATCCACCAACGCGACGTAGTACTCCTCCAACAAATCGAAGGACCACATCGGCTGCTTCTGCTGCTGCTGCTTCACGTTGCACAAAACACCCGCGTTGCACCACCACCGACGCGGATCCGCCAGGTAGCCCGGCATCGAACCATCCTCCGTCGCGCGCGGCTGCAGGCGCTGCAAGTCCCACCGATTGGTGAAATGAGCGTTGCAAAGCGGCAGAAACACGCGCAAATGCTCGTTCACGATCAAGACATAGACGGCGCTTCTGCAGTGCTCAAACACGTAGCGCAGCGAGGCATCCAGCACCTGATCCATGCTGCACGCCCGCAATTCGTAATTGTTGAGCAGCGGTCGCAGAATGGAGCTTCGGAAGACTTGCACGAAGGCGTCGTCGCTCGGCGGGTTGGGTTCGAAGGGGGCGCACAGCGGGCGCAAACTGTCGCGCATCGCGCCGATCACCGCCTTCGCCTCGCGAAGGTCCGTCACCAGCGAAAACGATGCGTCCGGCGGCGGGGCGGGCGCAAGGTCCGCCGCATGAAAGGATCGCGCACCCCGCACGTCGCTGCCCTCCATCTCAGAATCGACGCAATACGCGGTCGCTTTTCTGACGGTGACAAATTCACGTTCCGCGGAACGTTGCAGGTAAAGGGCATCAAAATCTCGTGCCCCCAAATGTGGGCGCCGCGACGCATGTCCGTTCGCCTGCCCGACGGCAGCGAGGCGCTGTTGCCCGTGCTGCTGCAGATGCCCGAAATCTGTCACGGAATGGCGTCGTGGCGCGGGAAGGCGACGCGCTGCCCCCTGCTTGCGGACACGCACCTTTTCGTGCAAGGGCGCATGCAACCGTGGCTGTGCGAGAAACACGCGGACCTTTGGCGCGGCGCCGTCGCCCAATATCACGAACTGCAGATTGTGAACGGGTGCGACGTCGTCGTCATGGCGCACACGCTGCTGCGCAGTCGAAGCCCGCACGTGGTGGCGCACGCAAGCTCCCTGTTTGAGCGCGTGCAGCGGTGTCTGGAGGCGCGGCGCGCCGTGCAAGGAACCTTCTTTTCCGACGTCGAGTCGGACGACGGGCATGTGCGTTTTCTGGGGGAGTTGCAGGATGTGCTGGCGACGTATCGTAGCTTGCTGCGCGACTACCGGCCGCCGCTGCAGGACATCGTCGACACTTCGGATCCAGACTGTACGACGCAAGAGGGCGCAGACAGCAACCCGACGCCGTCGCCCCCCGACCCTTCGGACCCCTTGAGGACTGAAATGTCCGATGAAGGTTCGTGTACATCGCGACGCTCCGACCTACTCCAAAGCAACGTGGAACGGCATGATGCATCGTCCGTCAAGTCGAACGAGCCTGCAACTCCGCACGTTGCCGCACAAAAGGCGCGCCGCAAGCAGAAGCTGGACAAGGCGTCGGCGTGGCTGGAGCGCGAGATATGCGACGTGCAGTTTCGGCTGGAGAACTTTGACATCTTTGTGTGTTCGTCGCTGGATACCATCATCTTTGGCAGCGTGCGCGACATGGAGGCGGCGGTGCAGCGGCTTTCGATGCAGCACTTGCGTTCGGAGCTGCAGTCTCTGATGGCGATCGCCACCCTTCGCGACCACAAGTTGCGAATTCAGGTGCTGCTTGCCAGGCTGGAGCATTCGCGCGGCACGATGGAGAATTTGATGGCGGCGGCGGTGGTGTCGCTGCGCATTTGGTTCAACATTTATTCGCGCCCTTTGCTGACGCTGCACATGCCGAGCGAGCGCGAGGTTTGCGTCACCATGTACCCGACGATCTCCAACATGATGGCGCTGCCGCGCCCGAAGTCGTACCACGCGGGCGCCTTCGAATGCGCCAACGCATGCACCGCCACGCGCGAGCGCTGGGTCGGCACCGAAAGCGGCGCCCGCATCAAACTCACCGTCGTGCAACACTACACCAACTCGTGCGTCACCATCTGCGGCCGCACCGCCGCCGCCATGCGCAGCTTGGACGAGAACACGCATCACGACGCCTACAACCCCAGCGCGCTCAGCCCGTACATGTGCATGTACATGGAGTATCTGCGTACGATTATGCACTACACGCAGCTCAGCACGCTATTCGATGCGCGTTTCGTATTCAAGACGGAGCGAATGATGCGTCTGCAGCCGGTGTCGGCGCCGTTGAGCTCGATGTGCTCCTTGATGTTGCAGCGCAGCCTGCAGCACGAAAGCAGCCGGTGGATGCCGACGGTGCACGAGTTGTCGCAGTTGACGTTTGAGTTGTCGCGCATGAATGTGGGCGTGCACAGCTGCGACTCTTTGGTGGAGGGCTACGAATTGATGCGCAACTTGGCGGTGCAGGTGCTGCAAGCGCCCGCTTCGCCGCCCGTCTTTTTTTCGATGGTGCATGCGGAGGCGACGGTGCGTCGTGTTGGAGCGGACGTTTTGAGGACCGAAAGGTCCGATGAAACGTCGTGGCAATCGCGACGCTCCGAGCTGCTCCAAGGCGACGTGGAGCCGGGCGACGATCAGGTTTGCTTGCGCATGGAGCGCGGCGACTTGGTTGTTTGTCTGCGCGAGTTTTCGTGCGACAGTCGTGCGTGGCTGTCGGCGCAGGCGCGCGCGTTGCGCGCTCACTTTTTGGGCGACGAGGACGGCGTGCGGCGCGAGCGCGAACGGTGTCTCGCCTTGCAGGACAAGTACCCCTTTCCGTTGGACGTGGATGTGCCGCGCTGCGCATCGATCGGCGCGCTCACGCGAGCAACGCGCGCTCGTTTGACGGAGCTGATGATTGCCGCTTCCGTGTTGTCGTCCGCGATCGTGAACGACGGGATCCCGACGTTTGTGGTGGGTTCGGATGTGTGCTGGTGCGCGCACGACGAGGACGCGCGGCAGATCATGGTGGCGGCTGCGATCTTGGACAGTCGTCGGCGCGGGGAGTGCCACAAGCTGATGATGCGCGAGTACGAGGGCTACGACCCGAAGCTGTCACTTTTGGTTCGGTGCGGGCGGCTGCGTTTACGCGCTGCAGTTTAAGCATTCCGTCTCGTCCTCTGCTGGTGTGCCTTGCGTACCTTGTGTGGGCGTGTGCGTGGGTGCCGGCGTTTGCAGGGCGCGCGCGAGCGCGGGGTCCACCGTGAACGCGATGGCGTCCGCCTTCGGGCGCGTGCGCAGATAGTACATGCCGGTCTTGAGTCCGTTGCGCCACGCGTAAAAGTGCATGGATGTGAGTTTCTCAAACGTAACCTCCGACATGTGTGCGTTGAGGCTTTGGGACTGGCACACGAACGGGCCGCGCGCGATCGCCTGGTTCATGATCACCTTGTGCGGAATCTCCCAGACCGTTTTGAAGACGGCGCGCACGTCCAACGGAAGCTCCGTCAGGCGCTGCACCGATCCTTTCGTGGCGATCAAGCGGTCGCGCAGCTGCGGCGTCCACAGGCCGCGCCGCACCAGCGTGTTCACCAGGTGCTTGTTGACAACCGTGAACTCGCCCGCCAGCACGCGCCGCGTGTACATGTTGCTCATGAACGGTTCGAAGCTTTCGTTGTTGCCGAGGATTTGCGCGGTGCTGGCGGTTGGCATCGGCGCGACAAGCAGCGAGTTGCGCAATCCGTGCGTCGCGACGCCGTGCTCCAGCGCCTGCCAGTCCAATTCGAAGGGGTGCGCCGCCCGAACGTTGGCGTTGCCGCCGCGCAGCGTGTGCGTCGGGCGAAGGTTCCAGAGATGGTACTGCAACCGCCCCTGCGACGAAGGACTGCCCGGGAAGCTTTCGTACACACCGTGCGACACGGCGCGGTTGCAGGAGGATGTGGCGGCGGCGTGGTAGATGGTTTCAAAGATGGCGCGGTTGATGGCGGCCGCTTCGTCGCTTTCGAAGGGCACCATCATGCGCGCAAAGACATCCGCCAAGCCCTGCACGCCGATGCCGATCGGGCGGTGGCGTCGGTTGGAGCGCTCTGCCTGCGGCAGCGGGTAAAAGTTGGCGTCGATCACCTTGTCCAGATTGGCGGCGACGCGCATGGCGACGCGGTGCAGCTTGGCGTAGTCAAACGTCGCGCGCGCCAACGGCAACGGGAACGGACGCGACGAAAGCAGCACCGCCATGCCGTCAATGTAGTAGATCGACGCCACGTCGCTTTGGAGTAGCTCGGAGCGTCGCGATTTCCACGACGTTTCATCGGACCTTTCGGTCCTCAAAACGTCCGCTCCAATACGACGCACGTCGCCCACGCGCACCGCCTCCTCGCGCGCGGGACTCGCGATGCGCAGATGCACAACGTCGTGCGCGATGCTGGACCGCAAGTCCTCCACGCACGCACCGTTCAGCACGCGCTGCAGCACCGAGAAGACGCGCCCGAACACGAACGCGTCGCCCGCCTCGCGTCGCAGCTCCACGATCACGCCGTCGCTTCCGTGTTCGCGCGCCTCCACATTATCGGTCTGCATGGCGATGCTGATGCGCACAAAGTTGGGGGGCTGCGTGTCTGCCACGCTGTCGTGCACGTGCAGCCCGAGCGCCGCGAGCGCGTCGTGCACCGCCTGCACGGAGCTGGCGACGCAGGTGCTGGGCGTGCGGTGCGGGCTGAAGATGGCTTCGTGCGCGACGCACTCCATCGTGACGGGCACTTCGCACTCGCGCCAGTCGACCAGTTCCGCGACGTGACGCGGCAGCTGCATGCGCCACGCAAAGGTGCCGTCGTACGGCACGCGCACCCACGCCGCCTGCTCCGGAGACAACACATCCACCACAAAGTGCGGCAACGAAATCGACGCCAAATTGCAAACGGCGATCTCGTCCGCACTCGTGTACTCCAACACCTCCGTGCACAAGTTGGAGCTTTGGATCGTGCCCAGGTGCTGATGGTTGCTCTTCAAATTGCAAGCGTCCTTGAACAACATGTACGGCGTGCCCGTCTCCTGCTGCGAAGAAAGGATGGCGCGCCACAACAGCAGCGCCTTCACGGACCGCACGCCGCGCCCTTCGCGCTCGTAGCGCTCGTACAAAGCATCAAACGCGGATCCGTGCACCTCCTGCAGTCCGGGGGCGGTGCCGGGGTCGAAGAGCGTCCAGTCGCCGCCGCTTTCGACGCGGCGCATGAACAGATCGGGCGTCCAGAGCGCGTAAAACAGGTCGCGCGCGCGCTCGTGCTCGTTGCCCTGGTTGCGCTTCATCAGCAGCACCTCAAAGATGTCGGCGTGCCACGGTTCAATGTAGATGGCAAACGCGCCCTTGCGCTTGCCGCCGCCCTGGTCCACGTAGCGCGCCGTCTCGTTAAACACGCGCAGCATGGGCACCAATCCGTTGCTGCGTCCCTGCGTCGAGTGAATCAGCGACCCGCTCGCGCGAATGTTGTGCACCGCGAGCCCGATGCCGCCCGCGTACTTGGAGATGCATGCGCACTGCTTCAGGGTGTCAAAGATGCCTTCGATGGAGTCGCTTTGCGTTTGCAGCAAAAAGCAGGATGAAAGTTGCTGCTTGGTCATGCCGCTGTTGAACAGCGTCGGCGTCGCGTGCGTGTAGGCGCCCGTGGACATGAGTGTGTACGTTTCGGAGATGCGCAAAAGTCGCGAAGCGTCGTCGCCTTCGAACTCCACTGCGATCGCCACGCGAAGCCACATGTGCTGCGGGCGCTCCACCACGGCGCGCGTGCGCGGGTCGCGCAACAGATACGACCGCTCCAGCGTGCGAAAGCCAAAGTAGTCGAAGGCGTACAGATCGCGCTCGTGCTGCGGAAGCTGATCCAGTTCGGTTGCGTGCGCGCGCACAAAGTCGACGAAGCTTTCGTTGAGCACGGAATCGAGCGTTTGCAGCATGGTGTGTGAAAAGCTGGCGTTGGTTGCCTTGTGCAGGTTAGTGACCGCGATGCGTCCCGCGAGCTGGTGGTATTGCGGATGAACAGTGGACATGGATGCGGCTGTTTCGGCGGCCAGCTCGTCCAGCTCGCTCGTGCGCACGCCGGGGTACACGCCCGCCACCACCTTTTGCGCCACCAGCACGACATCCACCTCCGTCAGGTCGTTCAGCACCAGGTTGCGCAAACGCTCGGTGATCTTGTCGAACGCCACCGGCTCGTGACGTCCGTCGCGCTTCACAACGTACATGGCGACGCACGCAAGTTTGCGATCTGATGTTTATAGTTACGATTTGCATTTCGCCACGTCACTGTGTAACAGCTCAGTACGGCAGGTTTTACTCGAGAATTTTACGTGTCTTCGACACTTAAATTCTCTCACGCGCAGCGCAACCTGACGCACCCCTGCGTCGAGTCGAAATGAGAGGTTTGAGGTCCGTCAGGGCCGAGAAAACCTCGAGTGAAGGCCGACGTACTGAGCTGTTCCAAAGTGACGTGTTTACGCATCTTCACGACGGCGTGTTGAAATCCAGGCGCCACGCGACGCCGACGGAGTCGTCGTTGATGCACAGAAACCGATCGGGATTGGGCAAACGGTCGCGCGATTCGACGCGCACGATCAGCGTCACGGTGCTCACGTCCAGCATGACGGCGTCGTACGGCGCCACGTCGTCGTTGAAGAAGATGGCGAGCAGACGCACGCCGTCCACCTCCACGTCCATGCACACGCGCGCAAACTCGCTCAGCGACAACGGGAGCGGAGCGGGGCTCAGGGTGCCGTTCAGGGTGTACAGAACCATCCGGGGCGTCGGTGAGAGTGAAAATGGACGGCGCAGAAACATCGCGGAAGTGCGCGGCACGTCGTATGTGAAATGCTCTAGAATTTGAAGGCTTCGAGGATTGTACATAAGAGATAAAACAGTGGCGCGTCATTTGAGGACGTCATGAGCGGGCGTGGCGCACCAGGCGGACCACCACGAGGCGGACCAGGGGGGCGAGGACAACAGGGAGGACGAGGTATTCAACCTCCTGCGACTTCTCCACCAGCACAGTCAACCACTCTGAACGTGAATTCACTTGTAGCGTTTCCGACACTTGGACCCGCACCACCTTCCGGAGCAGCAGCAGCCGCTGCCGCACCCGGAGCAGCAGTAAGAACCACACCCAGAGCCGGAGCCGGAGCCGGAGCCGGAGCCGGAGCCGGAGCCGGAGCCGGACCGACCACTCGAAGCGTCGTCCCTGGCGCAGTACTTGAAGTCATGGATGTGCCCAACCAGGGACACGTTGAAAATCGTCCATTGTTAATCGGCGCAAAAGCGGACATGGTGAACCACAGGTCAGAGCTGACCAATATTAGACCGAGATTACCACCTGGTGACTCCATCATGAATGGAGACGTCATGGTGCACGCAAGACTTCCACTCTACACGTCGGTCACCATGTTAGACACTCCAAATAGAAGAGCAGATATTGACAAGCCAGCCATGGCAACTTTGAACGACGTCGAACTCTTGCTGGAGAAACCATTTAGTGTATTGTTTCAAATTTGGCCAGAAACTAGTTCGAGAGCAGGTGGCGCCTACGCACGACAAATGGACGTAAACGTTACTCTGTCCGAAATCATACAGATACCCGTGCGATCCTGCAACGCTACCATTATGGTCTACACGATTGATCGTCGTAGTGGAGCACGAATTCCTACCTTAGGACTTTGTCCTTATCCTGCATACATCGGTAATCCTTCCGCTACATCTGATTTGCATTACTGGTTGTGTCAGCAACACTGGGATGCATATGGAAAACTAGAACAGCAACACCAACAAGCTAAATGGTTTACTCGCGTTCAAGCAAGCGGAAGAACTCAACATTCATACTTTGCATTTTGTGAAGGATTAAATGATTCACAGATTATGAGATATGCAAGCAACTCTGCAACACAGCCATTATTTTACGGTCTGGACCGCGAACTGCAGCTTCGTGCAGAAATTCAAGTCAAGTACTTTCACAAAAAGCCGAGTAGCGACACACACATGCATCAGTGCCGTCGAACAATAGACATTATCAAGAATGTCTTGGATTTGACGGAAGAAGCGGCTCGTACGAATACAGTTCTAGGAACGTTCCGAGAAGCACTGAGGACCCATTCATATCCCGCGCCCCCGATATTGCCCCAACTGACTTTGAGCGGAGGCTGTGACATGAGCGGAGGAGTGCGCATCCCAGAATTGCCTGTCGAAATTGACGACGACATTCAAGTCGAAATGGAGCAGCTCATTGAACATCTGATGCGGGACACGGAATTTTTGCCGCACGAGGGTCGTCAAGAGAAGGTGGATCGTTTTAACGAGCTTTTGTTAGATTACGAGTTCAAGTTCCAGACGAGCTTTCACTTGATTTTTCGTCGACGCATGCACGAGGTGCACGATGTTTTGCAGAAGTGCCAAGAGGTGTTCCAGGCAAAGGAAGAGGGATGGGAAGATGTGCATCGCGGACTGCGAAGCGACGCTGCCTGGATCCGAAACGAGCTGAACATAAAAACTTTCAGCTGCTATTGGTGGCTGGTTCATCTTATGCCATCCATCGACGAGTCTTTGCGCAGGTCTGCGTGGAGTTACTACAACGCTGCACGACTCACTATCGCATTCGTCAGGTATTTCGAGAGGCGTTTCGATGAAGGCGTCGACTACCGTTCAGAAGTCTGGATCACGTGGGC
>Ga0172373_10001650_pt1 | contig 35821 bp, 23 predicted proteins | sample Lak10m_2_FD_114546 | JGI IMG/M metagenome (GOLD analysis project Ga0172373, IMG submission 114546) | Freshwater microbial communities from Kabuno Bay, South-Kivu, Congo - kab_092012_10m | ecosystem: Environmental > Aquatic > Freshwater > Lake | place: Democratic Republic of the Congo...
CCGAATTCGCAGAATGCGATCTCGGTCAGCTGATTCACACGCTTGAGCGTCACACCGGATTTCATGTCGAAGACCACCTGCTTGAGCTCTTCGGCACGTGTCCCAATTGTCGCACCACACCGCACCCAGCCACATCCTCGGCGTCTGCCTAACCATCCTGCACAAAGGAGGCCTTTTTTGTACGACACCATCATCATCGGCCTCGGTGGAATGGGCAGTGCCGCCGCCTTTCATGCGGCGCAACGTGGCCAACGTGTACTCGGCATCGAGCAGTTCACTCCGGCGCACGCCAACGGATCGAGTCATGGTCACTCGCGTATTATTCGCCAAGCCTACTTCGAAGACCCTGCGTATGTGCCGCTACTAAAGCGCGCGTTTACTCTCTGGGAAGAGCTCGCTCACCACGCCGACGAAGATCTGTTGCACCTCACCGGGGGCATCATGCTCGGGCATCCGCACAGCGACGTCATCCAAGGCACGTTAGCGAGCATTCACACGCACCAACTGCCCCACCGCATCTACACAGCACCCGACATCCGGAGTCACTTCCCCGCATTGACACCCAGCGATGATACCATTGCGGTCGGCGAAACACGAGCAGGATATGTGGTGCCTGAGGCCACCGTGCGCACACATCTCCGCCTCGCTGCCGCCCATGGAGCCACGCTCCACTTCCAAGAGCAGGTCCTTTCGTGGCAGGTCGAACCCGACCACACCGTGCGGGTGCGCACCGATCGCGGCGACTATCAGGCCCGCACCCTCATCATCAGCGCTGGTGCGTGGGCCCCGCAACTCCTCGCACAGTTGGGGTTGCCACTCCGTGTCGAACGACGCGTGCTCTGCTGGTTTGAGCCACACGGCGGGTATGCGCCATTCGATGAGCGTCATTTCCCCATCTACATCTGGGACTGTGGCGACGGCGTGTCGTTTTATGGCTTCCCCTATCAACCGGGCACCAAAGGGGTCAAAGTCGCGATTCACACCGTGGGCGAGCCGTGTACACCCGAGACCATTAACCGGCAGTTGTTGCCCAACGACACGGCCCACCTGCAATCGTTGCTAGCAAGTCGTATTCCCGCCCTGACCGGAGCGTTGGTCGACTCCGCCACCTGCATGTACACGCTGACTCCCGATGAACACTTCATCATTGCGCAGCATCCTGCCCACGCCAACGTCATCATCGCGTCACCCTGCTCCGGCCACGGCTTCAAATTCACCCCAGTCATTGGCGAAATCTTGGCCGACCTCGCCATACACGGGCAAACGGCGCACGACATTCGCCTCTTTGCAATGCGCTTTTAAGTCTGTTTCTATCAGTGAGCGGAGAACCATCCACATGCCTGCACTCACCACCGCCCTTGTTGCTCAATTGCGCCAACGCACCGCCGAGCAACTCGCCCAAGCCGGGATTGTGCTGACCGCGGCCGAAGCGAATCACATCGAAATCGCCGACTGTGGTCTCGGCGAAATCGAAACGCTCGGCCTGCAACTCGTGGTATACGTGAACACGGAACGCTGTTGCGCCAAGGAATTGGTCATGTTTCCCCACCAGTGCTTCCCCGAACACCGCCATCCTCCCGTGGGCGAGGATCCCGGCAAAGAAGAAACGTTTCGCTGTCGACAAGGAGAGGTGTACTTGTACATCGAGGGACCTGCGACGGCCGACCCGCACGGACGCCCACCCGCCCACCGCCAACAGTACTTCACCGTTTGGCATGAAATCATCTTGCGACCCGGTGAGCAGTACACGCTCCAACCCAATGTCAAGCACTGGTTTCAAGCGGGGCCCGACGGATGCATCGTATCGGAGTTTTCAACCCGCAGTCGCGATGAACTCGACATCTTCACGGACCCCGATATTCGCCGCATCCCGACCATCCAATAGCACGGATACGCGCATCACGAAAGGAATACGCACCCATGCAACTCTGTCGCTTCACGTTTGAGACCGCCCAAGCCCGCATCGGCTTCATCGACGGCGAGGATGTCTACGACATCACCGCACGTTTCCCCAGCATGACCGCATTTTTGCGCTGGAGCATCGGACGGGCCGATGCGGGCAGTGTCTTGCGCACCGCACTCGCCGGCAGTCAACCCATCGCCCAACTCGGCAGCGTCACCCTGCTACGCCCCAGCGACGACCAAGAAATCTGGGCAGCCGGAGTCACCTACGAGCGTAGCCGTGTCGCCCGCGAAGAAGAATCCGCCAATAGTGGCATCTACGACCGCGTGTACACGGCTGCGCGGCCTGAAATCTTTTTCAAAGCGACGCCGAGTCGTGCGGTCGGCCCCCACGACCCCGTTGCCATCCGGCACGACGCCACCTGGAACGTTCCTGAGCCCGAATTGGCGCTGGTCATTAATCCGGCCATGGAAATCGTGGGCTACACCATCGGCAATGATATGAGTTCACGTGACATTGAAGGGGAAAATCCACTCTACCTGCCACAGGCCAAAATGTACGGGCGCTGTTGCGCAGTCGGACCCACCATTGCGCTCACCGAGCACATTGCTGACCCCAACGACCTGACCATCGCGATTTCCATTCAACGGGCTGGCACGGAGGTGTTCCAAGGCGCCATCCACACCAGCAAAATCGTGCGCCGCTTCAGCGATCTCGTTGGCTACCTCGGACGTGACAATCTCTTCCCGGACGGAGTGTTGCTCTTGACCGGCACGGGCATCGTACCACCCGACTCATTCACACTCGAGAGTGGCGATCAGGTGCACATCAGCATTTCGGGGATTGGCACGCTCCGCAACCCGGTGGTGCGCGGCGGATAACGAACAGCCCCCCCTCGGTACAACGGCCGTTGTACCGAGGGGGTATTTCAACTCGTACGATTCCATGAGCGATACGTCTGCACTTCACGCCCTTCTTCGGCCAACAACCGCAAGGCTCGCAACACGGTGCGCACATGCACATCGAGCACTTCCGCGATTTCCGCAGTCAACAATTCGGCCTGTTGTTGCTTGGTCTGCACCGCCAGGTGCCAGATTTTTTCGTGGACTTTGAGATCGGGAGCGTTCAGCACGGCGCCTGTCCACACCACGGGCACACATTCGCTCAAGAGGGGAGCCCGTCCTCGCGGTGCATCACGGCTGGGCAACCACACAATCACATCCCCGTTTGTAGCTCGTACTTTGATGAATTCTTGCAGGTGTGCACTCCGCAGGAGCAACGCAGTGCGTACTGCCGGGTCGCTGACCATCGCAAAGTGAGCGACGATGTCGCTCACCACCTCACGTTTGAGTGAAGCCGCCGCCGTCGAACCACACCGTTTGAGAATAATCGTCGCAGATGCTTTGATTTCTACCGGCAACTCGTGACTAATTGCGTGCACCCGCGCGTTTTCGATGGCTGCAAACGCATGTCCCATGGCCACTTCTGGCTGTAATTGCTCATAGGCGTACCACGCCAAATCATGGTACCAGCGCACAATGTATGGATCACCACTGCGTGCAATGCTGGTTTCGAGGCGTTGTGCCGCTAGGTGCATCTGCTCGGCAGTGCCCGTTGCCCGCACAATGCGCAACAACAACGCGGCTGCCGTGTTTTCATAGTCGATGAGTTGAATGCGGCGCGCCAGTGTATACGCTTCTTGTGCTAACAGCTCGGCGTACGTCCATTGACTGCGCTGGATGGCCAGTTTTGCCAACAACAAACAAACCGCAATGCGTTGACGGGTCAGATGTGTCGTTGTTGACTGCTGATAAATGATGTAGAGCAGCTGTTCATGGCGCTCAGTCAAACCGTGACGGGCATACTCCATCGCCAAAATCGCCCCTGCCAAGAGCTGAAAGGGTAATTCTTCGGGTGCTTGTAAGCAACGATACAACTGCGTAAATATGCGCACCGCATCATCATGATGATGCAACGAGACACGCACCAAGCCGATATGGTAGAGCACAAAGCGATGGTGCGGGTTTTCGTATCGCAACGAGGCTTCGCAAACCAGCCCCAGATAGTACTCAGCCATCGCCACGTTGCCAACATTTGCATACACGTACGCACGCCCCATCTGGATGGCCGCGTAGTACATCGTCTGCACCATCGGCACGCCAATGTGCTTCATGTAGGCGAGTGCATGCACATTGGCGCCACTTTCGCGGGCCACGTTGAACCAAGACTGCGCCGCCCAATAGGCCACATCATCACGATGTTCGTGATGCGCGTATTCATAGAGGCGTTCAAACAGTTTCAACGCCTGTACTGTTGAACCACCCCAGCGCAACACCTCCGCTATCGAAATAAACATTTCGAAATGCACACTCTGACGCACATCAATGCTATCAACCAACGCATAGAGATTCCCCTGCACCGCTTCTAGGGCATCACCATACTGCGCTAAACGCACCGTGTTCAACATCCGCAGGGCACGGAGATCGGCTGAATCGTGGAGCAGGTATGTGAGCATGCGTTGCGCATAGCGCAGTTGCATCACGTTGCCGGTAAGCCAGGCACGGTGCGACCATTGCACCAACAACGATTGCACCTCTGATTCGTCGCCGATTGCCACCAAATGCTCAATACGCCGAATATCACTGGTGCACTGCGCCAAGCGCATATGGGCTTGGCGGCGCTCTGTGTCGGTCAAACACGTAATCACGCGATGTTTGAATGCCAGCGCATGACAAACCACCGTGCCATCGACCTCAACCAGCACACCGCCAAATCGTGTCTGTATTTGCGCCATATCCACGGGCATCCCCCAGTCAATGGTAGCGAGTTGCTCCATTGTGAGTGCCTGATTGGCCAGCACAAGCACCGCGAGCACGGCCCGCTCTGCCGCATCAAGAGCGTCCCAGTCAATGATCCCCTGCTCCGCCACAACGGGCGGTGGCAGATAGCGCCACTGGTGTGTTGCCTCGTGCCACATCAGCCATCGCTGTTGCAAAGCGGTCACCACCGTTGCGACCACTTCGTTGGGGTACAGCTCGGCCGTGACGCATTCATCGATGAGCGCAGGATCATAGACCTCGCCACACAACAAAAAATCAACCAGCGTCGCCACGTCGCGCACCGTCAACGGCGGAATCTGCACGTAATCGGTCAGCAACGGCACCACCGAAGTCACGATGATGCCGATTTGGCGCACATCAACGAGTTGCAACACCAAAGCGAGCAATTCGGGAGTCGCATCATCGATGAGCAATACGAAACGTTGCCGACTGCCCATCAAACGAAACAACGACTGGAGCAACTGACAATCGGCCGCAGACATGACACCCGTGGCGGGCACATCGCCCCGGAGCAACTGCGCCAAATGCTCTTGCTCAGGCAGGGTCAAACTCAAGGCGGCTTGCAACAAGAGCTGACGAAACTCGGCGTCGTCACGCATCATCGTCTGCAAGTACACCCCGAGTACATCGGCTCGCCCCGGGTAGCGCCAGCATCTCAACTGTGGACACACAAATGCGATGCGCTCAATCAGATACGTTTTCCCAGCTCCGAAGCCGCCCACCATGTTGTAGAGCAGTTGCTCACCCGCCACAAAGCGCCGAATAGCAACTCCCACCTGATCAAGCACGTACATGCGACTCGGCAGCCACACTTCATTGGCGATTTCGCGCCGCTCCATGGCCATGAGACGCCGCTGATCCGAGTTCTGGGGTACAATCATCAATGCCGACGAAGCATCCTCGCCAAATACCGCTGCCACTTCACTACTCGTCAATTTGAGCGTGGCAACGTGGGGGGCAATGCGATAACTCTGGTGCTGAATGCGCAACAACCCGAGGTACTGCATTTGCAAGCCCACATCTTCGGGGAATTCTTGCGCCAACATGCGCAAATACATCAACGCATAGGTGGTAAGGTATCGTTGTTGCGCCAAATGCACGGCCCGCCGGAGTGCATCTACGTAGACTCGGTGCAAGTGCTCCGCAAATTCTTTAGGCCATGCGCGCCGTGGTCGCCCCAAAAACATCCCTTGGTAACGATGCAACGCCAAAAACACTTCTTCGGCAGTGGCTTGGGGTCGTGTCTCATGTAAAAAACATTCGACGTCGATGGTCACCAACAAATCCGGCGCAAAATCAATTCCTACGCTGTCCACCACAATCGCTGGTCCCAGCCAGCTCCGCAAGAACGACAATGAGTTGCGCACAATCTGCGCAGCGCTGGGCACCCCCTGAAAGACCACATCAGCAAATTCGTCCCGCGGAATCACTCGTCGGTACAGCGCCATGTACGCCAACATCGCCCAAACCGCGGTTTGGGGCACACGCAAACACTGGGGAGCACCAGATAGGGTGGTGCTCCCCAGTGTCGTCAAATGCCAGTGCTTCGTCTTCACCGCAGTGTCTGCCATAAAGGATCACCTGAAACAACAACTCCCTAGGTAGATTGTACACACAAATCACACCTACGGCTACTATTGTTGCTCTGGCTCCAAGTACAGGTCTTGCCACTCCCCTGTAGTCTCATCAAACAAATCAATGTAGGCATATGCATCGTCTTTGATTGCATAATATCCATCAGCGAAAACGCCCACAGCGACTGCTGTGCCGGCCATTTCTTCGGTAACCGAGAGCACGTACACCCCTTTGGCATTCGTCTCGCCATACACCCAAACATACTGTTCAAAGCGATTATAGTCAACATCCGCCCACGTATAGCCGGGCTGAAGCAGTACCACGAATGCATTGGCAACAGGTTGATTGGTCAGATAATCGAGGACGCGCCCTTGTACGTCGTAGACGGTCGCATCACCGGCGGCCGGTACCGCGGTGGGAGCCACAGCCGGATCTACCACCTCAGGTCCGATAAGTGAGGCCGCCGCTGCGCCGTTGCATCCCGGAATGCGCACCAATTTCGCCGAACTAATCAGGTCATCGGCCAACGTCACCGGTCGCGCATAGCCGAGTGAATCTCCTTGGTCCGACATCCCCGCAAAAACGACCGCGACTTGTTCGTTCTGGTCGTTGACAATCGGACCGCCCGATTGCCCCCGTGAATCCGATGCATCGTACTTGATGGCCTCATACGAACGCGACGATGTCGAGCTCATCGAGAATTCTTCAAATCCGACCACCTGCCCGCTCGCAATCGACACCGTTTCACCGCCCACCCCCGCATAGCCGACTGAGGTCAATTTGTCGCCAATCTCGACCGTAGCATCGTTGCTGATTTGCACCGTTGGCAAATCGAGGCAGTCTGCAGGTGGCTCACCGTTGGTCGTAGCAATTACGCGCAATACGGCCAAGTCCTTGCCAGCATCCGCATCAACCACCTGCGAGATGAACTGCGCTTTGGGCGGATCGCGCGGATCACGCGTCACGTAGATGTATGAAATACCATCCGCGTTGTAGAATTGGCCAGTTTCGTTGTCGCCGATGACATGGAAATTGGTCAAAATCAAACCACGTGCATCAATAATGGCGCCACTGCCGTGACCAATCTCGTTCCAACTCGCATCCAAGATGCCGATCCGCACCGTGGCCGCAATCACATCAGCAATCTTGGTGTCAGCGGCAGGTGCCTCGGGTTCGGGTTCTTTGGCTGGCGCATCGGTGGTGGTATTGGTCGAGTTATTCGCCGGTTCTTCGTTTTTGCCGAGACCGCCACCATTCGCTGCACCCGTCCCTCCAGACAACTGTTGTTTGGCTTCACTCGCACTCCCAGCAACAGCACCACTCAATGTTGCGCCTACAGCCTCTGGACTTTTGGGGGTAACTTGACCAGGAATCAAACCACAGCTGGCAAGCACCAGCCCCATCACGACTATCAGTGTACGCACTGTGTGTTGCATATCATGCTCCTCATGTCCATTCCAACTGTACCTCGTTATGGCTGTACACTACCCAAAAATGCTTGCCAAGACTGTGCCAGTTCATCGGTCTTGCGGACGTCTCCCTCAAGTCGCACCCCATACAACGTTTGCGCATCGATGAGCAACAACTCGTAGCCGTAGGTGGCACCAAGCTCACCAGGGCGAGGTAAACACACGTATTCTTGGATGACCGCCACACTCCCCCCGACCGTCACATATTGCTCTGTCCCTGCGTTCAACGACGCACATTGCGCCCCGCGTTGCAGATTCATTTGAGCCGTTTTTTGAGCAAGTGTTGCAGTGGTCGACTCACTGAATGCGTCGTAACGCACTCCAGTCACCGTACGCAATGGGAATACTGCACCCGTGCGTTCCGGGAACGACTGCTGTGGCACGACCAACTGCAACGGCCCATGTATTACCACACGATCACCCCCCCCGGGCTGACCATGGCTCACCATGGCAAGAATCACGGCACCAACCAGCACACCGATTGCCCACCAATCACCACGCTGGTAGGCTCCTTGCGGAGTATCCGTGGCAACATCAGCACGCCCTTGACGCAGCAACCAGGCAAACGTGACCAGCACTCCTAGTGCCACCAACAAACCGGGCACCAGCTGGCGCACGCTCGACAATCGCAACGAATCAAACACGATGACCGCCCGGAGCACGTCGTGGAGCCACCACAACACGCCGCTCCCAGCCACCGCAAGCGCCAGCGCAAACCCAGGCATGCGCCCAGGCTTCATACCACCCAAGGCAAAGCCGACCACCATGCCAATGGCGACCAGCAACAACGTGTCTACGGTCACCGTGGCAGCCAGCGCAGCCAGCCCGCGCATCTCTGCGGCCATCACCAACGCCAACCCGTCCGCCGTCGCAACACCGAGTGCCATGGCGATGGCATAAATCATGCCGTCAATGCGCTCGTCAAACTCAGCCGTCGGGAACACGGTCACACGCACGCCCAGCCAGACAATGCCAGCAAGCACGATACCCTGCACCACACTCCCCAACAAACCCTGCCACGTCTCAGATTGCACCCAAGTAGGCACATCAAGCATCCGTAGCACCGGGGTCAACAAGCCTCCCCCAGCAATCAATCCCAGCACAAATAACCCCACCACGTATTGGTGCGGCTCCGGCTCTAGGGCGTCTTCACGAAAAAAAACAATCAACCACAACAGCGCTGGAATCAGCACCAACGCAATCGCAACAACTCCGCGCCACACGGGCGACCACTGCCCACCCGTGGCAGTCTCAAGGGCCGCCAACACGACCGCCACGACACTCGTCAACCCGATAACACTCAGGCCTGCCACCCAAAACCCTCGACTGCCCATGCCACCCACTTGCGATTGCGTCACGGCGGTTTCCTTTCCCCAATACGGCTTGCACCAACGACGTGAATCCTGCCCTTCGCGGACAAGCAAGGACAAACACTCACGCACAGGGTTCGGTTCTGTAGGTGTTATGCTACGGGATGAAACGTCATTGGAGCAGATTTGGTGGGGCGAGGTCAAGTGACAAGTTATTTTTGAGGGCGAGGAGTTGATGCCGTCACGCGTGGCCGGAATGTGTCGATGGAGATGCCGGATGCTCGCGCCTGTTTGAGTGCGCGCAAAATCGTTCGTTCATGGACGTGGAGCATGTGTGCCAACTGTTTCACCATCACACAGGCCTGCTGTTGCGCTACTTGCTCCACAATGTGCGCAATTTGTGCCACAAGTGTCGCTTCACGATGTGCCGGTTTGAGCATGAGTATGACCGGTACAAAATCTGCAACTTGCACCGGTTTGCCTCGTGGCGCAGTCCGGTGGGGCAAACGCCAGATCTCGTGTGCATCATCCGCATGCGCTGTTTCACAAAACGCCTCCACATCTGGCAACAATGCCAAAAACCGCTGACGCTGGAACGGATCACGCACCGCCTGCATGGCCACCACCAAAGCGCGACCAATCCGGGCGGTGAGTGGCCCGAGCTGTGGATATCGGCACCGCTGGAGCACCGCCCAGGCCTGCATCATCACCTCAAGCGGTGAGATGGGTTGCATGCGGAAGTGTTCTGCATTATCAATCGCCGCCAACGCCAGCGCAATGGCTTCCGTGATGCGCCCCGCCTGGTAGGCGGCCCAAGCGAGTTCGTGTTGCCACAAACCAACGTGGTTCGTTTCGACCTGACGGTGGCTCTGTTCGAGGCGTTGCTGCCACAGTGCATCACTCCCACCTCGTCGTCGATGCGTCATCATGGCTAGCCCTGCCATAGCCACCACATACTCACGCAACTCGTGGTGTTTGGCTATGTGATAGACCACGTCAAGTATCTGCAAGGCCTGTTCGTACTGATTTTGTGCCACCAACATGCGCACATACGCACTCGTCGCCAACAGGCGTTGACGGGCGAGTTGCAACGCTGTGGCTTGGTCAATCACAATGGTCACCATGCCAGCCATCGCATCAAACTGCCCGTGCCGAGCATGTGCCATGCACAACAACGCGCCCGCCATCAGATGCGTCAACACCTCACCCACTTCGAAGGTGCGTTGGCGCGCGATGCGCAGGTATTCAATGCAGGGCTCGTAGCTAATCGCCGCACATTCGACCAGCCCCGCATGGTACGCCAACAATGCCACCGTACGCACGTTCGCATCGCCCACCATGGTGCGGATGTGTGCCACCATGGCTCGGGCCACATCAATGTGACCAAGCCGGGCCAGCACGTAGCTCCGAGTCAACCCGATAACCACCATTTCGAGCGCATCTGGGGCCGGTAATCGTAATCGCTCCAGCCACGCCATTCCCGTTGCGACTGCGCCATAATCAAGGCTGGCGTAAATCAGTGCATTCACAATCTGGAATTCGATTTTGGGCATCTCTAGCGGAGTGACTTGCCCATAGAGCTGCTCGAGAATGTCCATCGTTTCACGTGGAAATCCGCCCCAGCGGAGCACCATTGCCACATGGAACATGCATTCCACTGCATGTTGTGGCGAGCGGTATTGATGTGCTCTAAGGAACGCCAGTGCGTGTGCCACCTCGGTCATCGGGGCTCCAAAGCGCACCAATCGCACCACCGTCAACGCATGTAGCCAACGAATATCACCATCATCGCTCTGCGCACTCAACTGCTCCAGCATGCGCAAGGCACGACGTAGGCGGAGCACGTTGCCGTAGCGCCAAGCTGATTCGGTCACGTTGACCAACGCCGTATACGCCATCGCGACTTCGCCAATGGCGACCGCATGCTCCACATACAATAACCCCTCACTACATTGCAACGCATGCCGATGCGCATGCGCACGTTGCTCGTTGGTCATCGCCGCAAGCACTTGCTGTGGATGCCACGCCGGCGACAAGCGAAAGCCCCGATCATCGGGCAACACGATGCCGTGTTGTTGCAACCAAACCAGCGCTACATCAACATCAACATCAACCAACCATTCAATCCGCTCAATCATGGCACGACTCAACACCTCGCGCATTACCACAAATACCTGCAACACGGGGAGCACGGTGGTCGGACATGCTATTAACCACTCTGATGCATCCTGGCGCACCGTCTGCACAAGGCGCCAACATTGTTGAGAGCTATCCCAATTGACGCCCTGCCGCTGTATCAGTTGCATGAGCACATAGCGCACATCTTCGGGCGTCTGGCACGTTTCTGCGACTGTGTCCACCAGTGCAACATCATACGCATCCCCGTTGAGCATCGTCTGAATCATCAGCTCAATGTCGTATCGCGCCAATCGCGGCACCACGAGGACGTCGCTTTCAGCCCACACATGCGCATCTGTACTTATCACCAACACAGCCAACGCAATGCCCTGCGTATAACTGTCCAACAACTCCAAAAAATCCGCACGTACATCATCAAAGATGAGCACTAATGGCACGTGTTGTGCCACATACTGCAACACCGTGCGAATCAGTTCCTTCTGCATCACAAAATGTTCAAAGCCGTCCCCACTAAGCACCGGCGCCGTGCCGATTCGCTCCATCCCCACCCGATACACCGCAGGGAGCTGAGCAAGCACCGTTTGCACCACTGCTGCGAAACGCTGATCACGGTGGAGTGTGGCACTCAGTCGTGCCACGAATTCATCGCTGTGGTACGTACCCACGCCTGGGCGCTCCAACAACACCCGCATCTGTGACGTCGGCGCCTGTCGAAACACTTGCGCAATATAAGTCTTGCCACTGCCCGCAATCCCCACGAGCTGCACGCGCTTCCTGCGCCCCGACCCGCTCTCAACGCGGTGCCACAGCGCTTCGAGCTGATCGATGATGGTGGTATGCACATGAAACAAATTATCGGGGAAATTCTGCAAGCGCAGGCGCACGCGTACCTGCGCACCATCACCCTCACGAGTTGGCGCATCATCAAGCAAAAATTGCTCCATCTGCGCAAACCACACAGGCGCCACCGCACGCACAAAATCGGGCTGTTGGTGTAAGTCTTTGAGGTGTGCCTGTGCCGTGGTGTGCATCCCGTAGAGCGCAAGTACGTGGAGATAGCGCTCATGCAACGCACTGTCCCACGAGCATTCTTGTAAGAGTATCTTTAAAAAACGTACCGTGCTGACTTGTTGTGAGTCGGTGGCGGGCGATTCAATAATCCGGTACAACGTTGCAATATAGCGCTCATGCACCATTTGCGCATACCACAGACACCACCCGTACAACGGTCGCACCAAAAAAGCCCCGCGATACCGATCCGCGGCCGCCACGAGCTGCGCGAGCGTGGCCGTGCCATGCGTAGCCTGCAAAAACTGCTCGGTGTCTACGACCACCTGCACCCTAGGTGCAAGTGCCAAACCAGACCGTGAAATCTCCAGCGCATCACCGAGCCAGTGTCGGAGCACAAAAATGGCATTCCGGAGCACGTGCGCTTGCTGGCGTTGCTCCCCAAACAACTCGCGGATGAGTTCTTTGCGACTCACCGGGCGTTGCTGCACACACACGTAGGCCAGCACCGCCCAAGCAGCCGCAGACACGGTGGGCGCTGGTGGTGCTCCCACCAACTCGATGCGCCCCAGTGTCTGCAAGGCCCACACCACCGTCTGGTTGTCAGTCTGGCGTGTTTGGTTCATGCCTTTCAAAGCCCGCAAAAATACCGTGCATGATGGCCGGCAACGAGATTTGGCGCACATCCGTGGTATCCACCTCAATCAGCGTCCCTGGTAGGGTAAGTGGATCCACACGTCCCACCAATAAGCGCTCACGGAGCTCTTCGGCAACCGCCGCTTCTTGGTGGCCTGGATGGCGTTGGCCACTCGCTCCCCGTTCACGATGCCGTTGCCACAGCGTTGCGCCATCACACACGACCAACACCTGCACCCACGTTACGGCGCAGTCACCACAAGCCGTCAAAAAGCGCGGCGTGTCGCGCTCCGCCTCGAAATTTCCTTCGATGACACAACTCCGCCCCGCTTGAAGCTCAGTCTGGAGCGTCAAAAACACCAAATCCATGCTGGCCTGGCTGAGGCGGCGCGACCACGCACGATCGCTCCACCCCAGCGAATCAAACAACGACTCTTTGAACATGTCCTTGGTGAACAACGGCCATCCCAAGTGTTGCGCAATCTGATGCGCTTGTGTGCTTTTGCCCACTCCCGGCAAACCGTTGACCACCACTACCCGTGCCGATTTCATGGGCGCACAACCAACCGATCCACCGTGACTGCATCGAGGTACTCTTCGTCGACCTCAGCGCCACTCGCAATGGCCGTCGGCACGCTCAATGTGCTGTCCGCATTCAACGTAAACGGGTTGGTTACCACGTCACGCGTGTAATAGCGCGCATTGGCGCTCACATCACCCGGCAACATGAAGTTGGGCAGGCTTGCCAATGCCACGTTGGCTGCTCGACCAATGCCAGTCTCAAGCATGCCACCGCACCACACAGGGATGTCGGCCGCTTTGGCCATATCGTGAATCTGTTTGGAGGCCGCAAAACCGCCTACACGGGCCGGCTTGATGTTAATCACACCACAAGCACGTAATTCAATCGCCCAACGCGCATGTTCAGGCGAAACAATGCTTTCGTCGAGACAAATGGGCGTGCGCAACGCACGTTGCAACTTCGCATGGTCGATGATGTCGTCGTGTGCCAGCGGTTGCTCGATGAGGAGCAAACCAAATTCATCTAGCTCAGCGAGGTGCTCGGCGTCGTCGAGCGTATAAATGCTGTTTGCATCCACTTGCAACAACAAATTGGGCCATGTTTCACGGACTGCACGCGTAGGCTCAATGTCCCAACCTGGCTTGATTTTCAACTTGATACGCTGATAGCCGTCCGCAATGTAGGCATCGACCACTTTCAGCAGGGCGTCAATGTTGGGTTGAATGCCCACACTCACCCCCACACGAATGCGGTCACGGACTCCGCCCAACATCTGTTGGAGGCTCTCTTGCCGCGCACGTCCAAACCAGTCCCAGACTGCGAATTCCAGGCCTGCTTGTGCCATACGATTGGCACGCACCGGCGCAAACAAACGCTGCACGTCACTCGGATCCGTGATGTCATGACGCATGAGCATGGGCGCCAAGATGTCATGAATCATGGTTTTGACGGTGTTCGTGGTTTCTTCGTTGTACCACGGTGCGGGCCCCACCGGGGCTTCGCCCCAGCCCGTCAGCCCCTCCGACCAGATACGCACGATGACGGCATGGCTCCCCTCTTCGCGCCAACCACTCGTTTCAAATGGAGAGACATAGGGCAAATGAATCTGACGTATTTCGACCTGCTCGATGCGCATCGCTTACCTCCGTTCGTGCGCTGGCACAAGGATGTAGTTCCATCCTTTGTCAGGAATTGACACACAATCAACGACCTGGTACCCAGCAGCAAACGCTGCCTCAAAGGAGATCCGTTGCATCTGACGCCACGCCTGCAGGCGGCGCACATCGTGCGTCCGAAGTAGTGCGAGCTGTTCGGGCAACGGAATCGCCACTGCTCGGCCATCCCAGACAGGCATCTGATCTAGCTGTGGCATGTTGTCACGCACGTGCACCGGCGTGGCGATTTCACCAGCCTGCCACAACGGGTAATTGCCGGCGAGATGCGTTTGCACCCGTGTCGACTGCAACACCCAATCGACCTGCAAGCGGTCGCTCGGTGCTCCCGCGTTGAGCTGGTCGGTCATTTCACCATACACGTCACGCTTGTAGGTGGTGCTTGTCCCCCCAAGGCGGTGAATGTTGAAACTGCCATTCACGATTTGCAGGGGATCGTAGGTCCACGTCATGATATCGGTCTGACCATGCCGGATGAGCGTTTCGCGTTGCGCCAGTTTCAGCTTCAACCCAATGTCACGCCCTTGGTACGCCGGCAGGACGCCCACAATGTGGCTACAGTACTTCAACCGCGCCGGATCGCCGTAGATGCCATACCACCCCAAGGCAAACCCCACCATCCCGTGTGCTTCGTCTACCCGATCGGTGTCGTAGGCTCCGAGCAGTGCACACTCGTTGGTGGCCCACGTGATGAGCACATGGGTGGGGATAATTTCGTCGGCGCTATTCCCCCAGATTTCACGATGTACCCGCTGGATATCGGCACATCCGGCAAGTGTTTCAATGGGCCGAATCACAATCGCCATGATCTACCTTTTTCTATGGGTTGGGGCGCTTCAGCTCAGCCAACCACGGTCGATGCGTCGCATTATGACATACATCATCGAACAGTGGTCCAGCATCAGCGTCGCTGACCACCTCGCTCAACTTGATGTAAACGGCATAACCGTTTGCAAAACACACGGTAGGCACGCCAAAGCAGTCATACGTAGCTTTCGCATATTCGTGATCACGTTGGAGCACTGCGAGCAGGCTCCGATCGGCCACATCATGCGTGTATTGCGCCATATCAATACCCGTGCTTTGCGCGATGTCGGCCAAGGCCTGGCGATCGTGTATGTCGAGGTTTGCTTGGTGACGTGCATCGTAGACGGCGCGTCGAAACTGCTGAAACGCTCCTGCGTCTTGGCGGCGTACTGCTTCTGTCGCCCAAAACGCGTTCAAGGCGCGGTATTTGTTCCTGCCGTTGTAGCCGGCGTAATCGGACGCTTGGTCCCACACGCGCCAATCGCTATCGGCTGGCACATTGACCTGCTCGAGTGAGAAGTAGCGCCAATCAATCGTTACGTCAGGTCGTTGCGCCACGACCACATCAAGCCAACTTGATGCGCGCCAAGCAAATGGGCACAAATAATCAAAAAATACGGTAATGTGCATTGGGTTCCACTCTTTCAACGGGTTCTGCGCATAGTATACCGTACTCGGGTATATTGCGCATCCCCCACCCTTACAAGGGAATATCGACCATGCGGTCGTACAGTGCCTTTTGGCGTTGCATGGCTTGTTGGTAGCGCTGATACGCTTCCATGTTGGGATGAAAGGCGTGCGTGAGCGGCGTGGGCACTGCGTCAAGTGCACCAATCACCCCTAGACTCCGCAACGCAAGCAGTGCCACCCCACGGGCGGTGGCTTCGCCGATGGGCGACGCATACACCGTGCGCCCTAGCGCATCTGCACAAATCTGCATCCACGTCGGCGAGTGGAGCAACGCCCCACCGCTCGCAACTACCCGTTGCGCTGGATGCGGCGGGAGCGCCGCCATCATGGCTGCCACCCGCAGGGCCACGCTTTCGAGTGCCGCCCGCAAAATGTCAACCGGCCCAGTGTGCAGACGCAAGCCATGAATGGTCGCTTGCGCATCACCAGCCCACCCCGGGCTTCGTTCGCCCGCCCACAACGGCAACACGGTCAAACCATGGCTATCAGGTGCATATGCGGCCAAGCGATGCTCGAGGTCGCCCCCCTGCACCGGCATCTGCAGGGTCTCGGTCACCCATTGGTAGACATTGCCGCCCTCGCTCATCGCTCCCCCAACTAGCGCCGTATGACGATCGATGCGATAACTCCACAACCCGAATGGCGGCTCCGGTCGTCCAGGCATGGCCACCCGCACCGCGCCCGTGGTGCCAATGGTCAGCGCTACCTGATCGACATCGACACAACCACTCCCCACATTGGCAGCCGCACCATCACCGATGGCCGGATACCACGGCACCGTCGCCAAGTGGGGCCACCGCTGTGCCCACGTGGGCAACAAACCGATCCGCCCATCATCAACGTCAACCAATGTGCCCAACTGGTCTGCTCCGAGCGCGAGGATCTCCAGCCACGTCCGATCCCAGCTAAGTGTGGGCCCATGCAACAACCCCGTCCACGCAGCCGCACTCAATGACACCCGATGAACACCAAACAACCGCCAGTCAATGTACTCACCAAACGTCACCCAGCGGGTTGCTTCGTGCCATTCGCGTTCACACCGGTGCCGCAACCAATGCAAGCGTGCCGGCCAATAGTTGGGGCGGAGCATGCAGCCGGTGCGCCGATGGACCTCATGCTCCGCATACATGCTCCGTAACCACACGGCCGATGCATCGCTCTGCGTGTCCGCATACGTGCGCAATGGTCCCACGGCACGCCCTGTAGCATCTAGACCAACCATGGTGGTCGCCATGGTGTCAATCGCAACCGCGGCCACCCTACTCGTATACGCTCCCAGCAGGGTCACCACCTCATCGATGACCGCCACACACAACGCAAACAACTCGTCCACGTCGATTTCGGCACTTCCCTGCGCATCGCTGTGCACCGTCATGCTCCGCCGCGCTTCAACGCCATTGACCTGACGTGCACCTGCATCAAAGCACAACAGTCGCACCGAGCTCGTGCCCACATCGAGCGTCAACACGAAAGGGGATTGTGCATCGCTGAGGTCGATGTGTTGCATGGATGATCTCCGTCGTGTGAATCTTGCATTGAAAACGCCGTTCCTTGCGTCAATTATGCCATACCCCTGCCCTTTCTAGGACAGGGGTATGCAGCATATATCAGCACGTGAACGGTCGAGAGATTAGTTGGGGCGTACGCCCAGCGTCACCTTGAAGGTGAGCTCTTTGCCATCGCGAAGCACGACCACATCGATGACATCACCGGGCGCAAAGCGGAGCAACACTCCCCGCAACGAGTCCTGCGCACCGAGGCGCACCCCTTGCATGGCCACAATGACATCGCCTGCAGCAATGCCAGCGCTTGCTGATGGGCCACCGTCAGTGACACCGGTTACGTAGGCCCCTTGCTGCACGTCTAGGTTGTACTGCACGGCCACATCTGCGTTAATCATGCCATACGTAATGCCTAGGAACGGGTAGCTGACTTCGCCCGTGGCAATCAACTGATCACTAACACGCCGCACCACGTTGGACGGGATGGCAAACCCGAGGCCTTCGACAGGAGCCGAAGATCCCATGTTGGAGCCACGTACGACGAGCGTGTTGATGCCCACAATTTCGCCGTTCATGTTGATAAGGGGACCGCCACTGTTGCCACTGTTGATGGCCGCATCGGTCTGAATCAACCCTTCCGGAGCATCACCACCCACGTTCCGGTTGAGCGCACTAATCACCCCCACCGTCACGCTGTTTTTGAATTCTCCTAGTGGGCTGCCAATCGCAATCACGGTTTCACCTTGGCGCAACGCGTCAGAATCCCCCATTGCGAGATAGGCCGGCACGGCTCCCTCTACCTTGATGAGGGCCAAGTCCATCAGCGGATCATCCCCCACCAACGTGGCCGCACGCTGACTACCGTCCGAAAACACCACTTCTAGCGCGTCACTTTTGTCAATCACGTGGTGATTCGTGATGATGTAGCCGTCAGGGCTGATAATCGCCCCTGAACCACTGCCGGTCACACTGCGCCCAAAATTGGTCGATGTTTGATTCAAAACCGTAACCACGGCTGGCTCGACCTGCTCCACGACGGTCGGAATATCAGCGATGGTCACGCCGACTGGCTCCGACGTGTCACTCGCTGGCACTACCACCGGTGTGGGGATTTGTACGGGGGCCGTTGGCCGTGCCTGCTCCGTCGTCGGCGCGGTGTCCGACTGTGCCACGACCGTAATTGGCTGTCGCAGTTGCCGTTGTGTCAAGTATATTGATGCGCCTGCACCGGCCACAGCACCGAGTACTGCCCCACCGAGCAACGTGAGCAACAGCACCACTATCACCATGAATCCACTCAAGCGTCCCATAATTTTCCTGCTTCCTTCCCATTCCCAAGAAAGAATTGTAGCGTATATCGACTCCCTTGTGGAGCGATGGTCGTAGTATGCCCGACTCGACTAAGCATGATGTGAAAAGGGTATGAACAACAGATGAGTACGCACCCACCCCATTATCAGCCTACTTTTTAGGGTATAATGTCAAACGATGGGTCAGCGACGTTGATGGTCCAGCAATTTTACACGTAGATGTGTTGTTACCCATCACATCTACCACCCGTTGAGAAACAACAATGATCCTTGAACAACGCTACGGCGCCGCACAAACCGCTTTGCGTGCCACAGAGGCCTTACAACGTCGGGCAACTGCTGGTCAAGCCGCCTCTCCTGACACTTTCCGGCGTGAAATGTTCCGTACCGGCTGGCAACTCATCAGCGAAGGGCGTGCCACTGGGTCGCTCGTCAACCTCGTGAACGCCATGCTCTGGGCCATGGAGGGGTGCGATACTCCGCATGAACTCCAAAGTGCCGTCACCGAAAGCATTGCCCGCTTCCGCCACCAACTCAACCAACGTGTCATCGACACCGCCACCCAAGGGTTGTCGGTGCTCACACTCACGCACCACGTGCTCATTTACGGCTACAGTACCACCGTCCAATACACCCTCCAGCATGCGTTGCGCAACGGTCACCGCATGGCCGTGACCTGTCTCCACCACGTCGACACCTTCGAGCACCAAGAGCTCCTCAATCGCATCTCCGCCATCGGCCTGACGGTCGACAGCATCGACGTCGCCCAACTCCCGCAGCATCTGCACCATTACGACGCCGTCATGGTCGGTGCCGACACGCTCGACATGTACGGGCTCGCCAATCGCCAAGGTACCCACGACCTCGCAATGCTGGCAGCAGACGCCGGTGTGGCGTTTTTCACCTTCTGCACCAGCGAAAAATTCCTTGCCGATGTGTTCTATACCGGGCAGTGTACCAACGAATTTATCACGGCAACGTCACAGCCCCTGCCCACCGAGCACCCACTCGTCAACGACCGTACCCCGCTCAACAACATCACCGGTATCATCACCGAACGTGGCCCGTTGACTACTCCCGCAGTAGAGGCCTGGCTGGCTGCCGAACGCCTGCATCCGTGGTTAGTAGGCGCTGGCACCATCCTGCCACATCCCTAAATACCCATTGACAAAGCCCCCCGAAACATGTAGGATTGACCTCATGATTAACAAAAATACAGGGCAAATGAATCAACAAGATCACAACACGAAACTGTTAAACGAACTCCTCACCGATCGGCGCAAACAGGTCGCTCAAGAGCGACGCACAACCGCGGAACGCCGACACACGGGTGAGCATCCAGCACGCCAGACCAACTCCGTGTCACCACGCCAGACCGGTGTGGTGACCACGCGCCAAACAGGAGCGCTCCCAACACGGCAAACAAGTTCATTACCGTTGCGCCATACGAGTGAGATACCGGCACAGCCCAAAACCAGCAGTGGCAACACCCTGGCAACCTCACAAACGCAACCACACCCACAACTGCGCCGCAACACGCAGCCCGTGCCAGCTCGTCGCTACACGGGAAGTCATCGCTATAGTTATGACAATGACATGTACCTCAACCCGGCTCTCATTTACACCGCAGGCACCAATATCATCTGGGTGGTATTCATTGCGGTGGTAATTTGGCTCGGATTCAGCATTTCGCAGTCCACCAGCGGGAGCGAGATTTTAAGCAGTTACTACCAGAGTAGCAATTTGCGTGCAGCCGCCAAAGTCATCGGCATCACGTTGCCACCACCAAGCCCTGTGCAAATTGCTGCTGACCTCGTCATCCCAGCTGGCGAGGCCAATATTCTCGGTGCACCGACCATTACCGCAGAACGCATCGACGAGATTCTACGCGTCTACAATTCTCCCGCAGTAGGCACCGGCACGTACTGGATCGAGTACGGCCTCGAGTTCGGCATTGACCCGGTCTATGCCCTGGCGTTTTTTATGCACGAATCACAAATGGGCACCAATCCCAACTGGGCCGGCCACAAGGACGACGGCACCAACACCCACAACGTAGGCAACATTATCTGTGCTGGGTACCCGACCTGCTTCGGCCGCTTCCGTGATTATCCCGATTGGGCGACCGGTATCCGTGACTGGTATCGCCTCATCGCCGTTGAGTACGTACAAGGGCGCGGTGTTGCCACCGTCGAAAGCATCATTCCCGTGTATGCGCCTTCATTCGAAAACGATGTGCCGACCTACGTCAACAGCGTGAAATCGTACGTTGCGCAATGGCGCATGCAGTAAATACGGTGGTTTTTGTAAGACCTGCGCAATTCGTCGTTTTTCGTACATCCAGCATGTATGTGCCTGCGTAGAATGTGTTAGGCGGCGCCCCTCATTGCAGTTATCGTCTTCGCGCCGCCTTTCCTTTTCCCTCATGGCTGATGAATGTCGCGGTAGTAATACCACGCAAGTCGATAATAATTCGGCAATCCGCTACGCTCGTAGCACGCCCCTCCCGGACAACTCCCATCCACGAACGGAATCCGCACCAATCCCCATTTCTGCGCATGCACACCCGTTGCCGGCGGGAAGTCCTCGTATTTAAACCAAAACACCACCGCAATTTCGCGCTCACCGTTGCTCAACATGCGCGTTGCCAGCGTCTGGTACACCGTGCGCAAAAACGTCGCCTGATCTGTTTCAGTCTGACTTGCATACCCCACGTTATAGCCGATTTCTGTCACCCACACCTGCCGAAGCGGATCGCCGAGCAACTGCAGGCGTGTCCGCAACCGATTAAACGCGGCCGTTTGTGAATACACCCCGATTTGTGCTAGCTCCACCGGATACGGGTGGTAACCGATGCCGTCTACCGGCCAACGCCCATAGCTCGCATATCCAGACTGAAACGCCGGTGACGCATAGATGTCACTCAAATAATCCATGTCGCTCTGCGCAGGCGTGCCTCCTTGGGCGTCCGTACCACGCGGGTGCAGGCCACCGAGGATAATCGGTGTACCCTGACATGATTTGACAAGTGTGGTGTAATTACAGTGCTGGTAGAGTGTCGCAACGAGTTGGGCCCACGCAGTCGCAGGCACCGCATTGCCAACTGGTCCACCTGCACTGTACTGGGGTAAACGATTGGCCTCATTGAGTACCTCAATAGCTGACACTTGCTTGCCATAGCGCTGGATGATACGGAAAGCGCGGCGCATCCACGCTTGCATATATGTGTTATAGCTCGGCCCATACAGCGCATGATTCACAAACGGACCGTTGGCCATTACATTGGCGTCGATGCCCATTAGCAGATCAAAATTCAGCAACAACAAGACTTTTATGCCGTGGCGTGGGGCTACGGTCTTGATGAAATAGTCGTAGGGGCGGATTGCCGCATCAATGGCGGAATTCCCTGCCAACAAGGGCGTTGCCATGCGCACGTCGAGTCGCACCCAGCGTACCCCGATTTCGGCCATATGCCGACCCATTTCATCCATGGCAACCTGATTGACACGGCCACGCGTGGTCTCAAAATAAGGATCACGCCCCACTAACCCCATCATGTCACTTGGCACTTGCGTCAGTGCCACGCGCGTGGCCGTGGCCGTCATGGTAGGCGTCAATGTTCGGGTCGCCGTGGGGGTACGGGTGGATGTGGGAGTACGCGTTGGTGGTTTGGTGCGCGTCGGCGGTTTGACCCGGGTAGACGTGGGCGTCCTAGTATTCGACGTGGTCACACCGGCTTCTGGTTGTGCGGGGTCAGCAGAAACCTGCCCTGTCCCGTGGAACAGTACCACGCACAGCACGAAACAGATGACGATGATTCGCGATGTACCACGTTGTAACAACATCGGCTCCCCCACCCCAAACGGTCCCCGTCTACCCAGACGATGGCACGGCGCTGGTAGTTCCTCAGCGCCGATCGTCGGGACGATACCCAACGGCTGCGTGCATGCGGCGCATCACGGCCACCGCCAAATAAAAACCGGCCAAACTACACAACAACACCCCCACCAGACACAGCGTGATACGCAGAAGTTGCGTGCGCCCATCCACTTCACGGAAGCGTTCCGGTGCTTGTTTGACCGCAGTCACCGTGCTCTGCCAACTCACCATAGTAGTCACGGGTTCCGCCGTGCGCTCAAAGAGTGTCACTGCCGCCGCCAACGGCGGGAAATCACTTCCGTCAACCGCTTTGCTCTGAATGCGCCATAATCCCGACCATTCACTCGTACCCGGTGCAAACACCACGACAGGTGCTTGTTCGGGTAGTTGATTGACCAACGGCAACACCCAATCATCAGGGCACTCAGCACAAGTCAGCTCCACAAAACGGTGCATGCCACCGCTATCCGCCGGGATGAGCACGGTCACCTGATCACCCGCTTGCGTCAGCATGAACGGTTGCGGGTCACGCAACACGTAGGCAGTGGCGGTAGGTGCCGGGGTCCGAGTGGGTTTACCATCGAAGCGGAGCCAACGCCGCTGATTGACGGGCAACATCAAGGCCTCGACCACCCGTGGTAACGGCGATGTTGACACATCAACCACTTGGCTCCCGAGCGGCACCTGCCACTGCTCTTGCATGCTCCGGGCCATGCCAAGATCGACGTGCACCCGCAACTGCTGGTCGGCTTCAACGATAATCATCAATGCTTGCGGCTGTGCCACGCTGTCACCAGCATCAATACTCGCTCCCACCGGGCGAGTCCAAAGCCCGACCATGGCCACGATGGCCACTGCCAGTGCCACAAAACGCTGCGGTCCACGGAGCAACACGATTGCACGTCGCACTACAGATCCATCACTTTCACAAAATTCGTGGCTCCACCAGTCGCAATGGGGTGCCCACCGACCAACACCAACGTACTCCCCTCGGGTAAAATCCCTTGTCCCACCAGCAATGTGCGCAAAATGTCGATGAGGTCGTCGAGCCGAGTAACCACGCGCGAGCGGTAAGCCTCCACCCCCCACACCAACGACAACCGATTGACCGTAGCCGGCTCAGGTGACACCGCAATCACGCGCATTTTAGGGCGATGGCGCGACACCATGCGTGCCGTCAAACCACTCATGGTAAAGGCCACAATGGCAGCTGCATCGACCTCAGCGGCGACACCACACGCCGCATGGCTAATCGCCGAAGCCCACGCATCCGCCGGGCCATTCACGCGGGGCATGGGAGCGCCGTAATCGCCACTGCGACCACTCTGCTCAGCCGCTTTCGCAATCCGATGCATCATGCGCACCGACTCAATGGGCCAGCCCCCAGTAGCGGTTTCGCCACTAAGCATGACCGCGTCCGTGCCGTCAATAATCGCATTGGCCACGTCACTAGCTTCGGCACGGGTCGGACGCGGATTCCGAATCATCGAATCGAGCATCTGAGTTGCGGTAATCACGGGCACTCCCATGAAGTTGGCGGCCTCAATGATGCGTTTTTGTGCAAGTGGCACCTGTTCTGGTGGCATTTCTACGCCGAGATCGCCACGAGCCACCATCACCCCGTCGCACAGCTCAAGAATTGCGTTGAGGTCGTCGAGTGCCTCGGGTTTTTCGATTTTGGCAATCACACCGGCCTGCTTACCGTGACGCGCAATTGCGTCGCGGATGAGTTGCATGTCGGCGGCGCGGCGCACAAACGACAACGCCACGTAATCGACCCCTTGTTCGAGGCCGAATTGCAAATCTTCGCGGTCTTTGTCGGTCAAAGCTGGAATGCTGACTTCAACCCCCGGCAGGTTGATGCCTTGGTTTTGATTGAGGACACCGCCCGCAATCACTTGGGTCGTCACCGTATCGCCGTTGATTTCTTGCACCAACAGCTCGATCAGACCATCGCTCACCAAAATACGATCGCCGACTTTCACGTCTTGTGGCAAATGCGTATAGGTGGTCGACACCCCGCGATGATCGCCTTCAATCGGGTGGGTCGTAATCGTAAACGGTAATCCGGGGTGCAAGATGACCCCTTCACCGTTTTTGAGTAATCCAGTGCGAATCTTCGGGCCTTGCAAATCCTGCAAAATGGCCACCGGCACATTCGAACGTGCCGCCGCCGCGCGCACCGCCACAATGCGCCGGGCATGATCAGCATGAGTGCCATGTGAAAAATTCAATCGTGCCACGTTCATGCCCGCAGCAATCAATGCATCGAGTTGACCGTCAGATTCGCTAGCTGGCCCAATAGTAGCCACAATGCGTGTTCGTCGCCCTTCACCCCACATGCCACAGCCCCTTTCTGCACATCGCCCGTGGCATGCACGGATCCACAGTGCCTACCTTGTTTCCGTACCTACGCAAACACAATCAACGCCAGAATCTTTTGGATGAGCGCATCCCCTACTCCCGGCACCGCTCCCAACGCTTCCGCATCAGCAAATGCCCCATGCGCCTCACGATACGCCACAATCCGCTGGGCCAAGCTCGGACCAATTCCAGGCAGTGCCTCCAACTCAGCAGCCGTGGCCCGGTTCACATTGAGGAGGCCCTGTTGTGCTGTAGCCACTGCCAAGCCCATGTCTAGGGTGGGAGCATACACGGGCACATGGATGTGCATGGCATCATAAATGGGCTCGGCCATGTTGAGTTGCTCCACCTGTGCTCCTACACCGAGGCCGCCTGCCAACGCGACCATTTCACCCACCCGCATGTCTGCAGTGCCTTCGTAGAGACCGGGAGCTGCCACCGCACCACTCACATACACCACCACGGGAGCCGGCACTGGCGGTATCTCCGCCACAGGTGGTGGCACACACACCGGCACCGGTGTGGACACATCCACTGCTTGTGCACTCTCGGTCACTGGGGTCAGCATCTGCCACACAATCAACACGACCCCAAACCCGATGACTCCCCAGATTGCCACCCGTAGCACCACCGCACGTGTCATGGTTTCCATGGTCACTTTCTCCTTGACGTTGCACCGTTGTTGTCAAAGAGTACCGTGTGGGCTCCTCAAAAAGTAACACAAATAGGTGGAGGTGTCGCAGACACCCCCACATCGGGTATGCACATCGGCCCACCACTGCCCCTCACTTACGATGACTTCTTGGGCTTGGTGGCCGTCGATTTGGCCGTGGTCGTACGCTTCGGCGCCGCCTTGGGCTTGGTGGCCGTCGATTTGGCCGTGGTCGTACGTTTCGACGCCGCCTTGGGCTTGGTGGCCGTCGATTTGGCCGCAGGCGTACGTTTCGGCGCCGCCTTATCGGTTGTTGCTACAGTCGCCTTGGCGGTGGTTGTCCGCTTCGGCGCCGCCTTCGTCGGCGCACGTCCTTTCCGCGAAGCCGGTTTCACATCGGTGGCAGGATCGTAGGTCGCGACTTCCGCAAGGTCGTTGATGATATAGTCACAATCCGGGTACCGCTGGCACCCATAAAACGGCCGACCGAAGCGGCCACGGCGCGCAAGCAACTCACCCGTCTGACACTTGGGGCAAGTGACTCCGGTGGGCTCCGGTGGTGCCACCGGCTTGCCATCCCGCCCAATGCGCCGGGTGCCGTTGCACTCCGGGTAGCGTTGACATGCCAAAAACTCGCCGAAGCGGCCACGGCGGCGCACCATGGCACCGCCACATTTATCGCACTCCACGCCAGGTTCGGCCACGGGAGCCTCCGTGTTGGCCTGGCTGATGACAAATCCGCCCCGTTCGTTGAGCACAAAATCACTGGTAAAAGTGCAGTCGGGGTAGCGTTTGCACCCCAAAAACTCGCCTTGGCGACCAAATTTCACCAACAACATGCCCGCTTCACACTTGGGGCAGGGAATACCGGTTTCCACCTCGACCCGATCACCGCGATCACGGCCAATTTCCGCATTAATGGGCGTGTAAATTTCCCGCACCACGGGCACCCACTGCTCATCGCCCTCAGCAATCGAGTCCAGCCGCTTTTCCATGTCGGACGTAAACTCGTAGTCCACCGTACGCATGAAATCGCGCACCAGCAAATCATTGACACTCCGACCCAACATCGTCGGACGAAAGCGCTTATTGGCCTGCTCCACGTACTTGCGGTCAAGAATGGTCGTCACAATCGACGCATACGTGGAGGGGCGGCCGATGCCCCGTTGCTCGAGCTCTTTGATGAGACTCGCATCACTGAAGCGCGGCGGTGGCGTAGTGAAGTGCTGGTTGGGGGTCACTTTGAGTGCGTCGAGCATTTCACCCTGCGCCAATGCAGGCAACGTGCGCTCGCTGTCTTCGTCTTCTTCGCCGTCGTCGAGACTCACGTCGTAGACCGCCAAGTAGCCCAGCTCTTTGAGCACCGAACCCGTGGCACGAAACGTGTAGAGCGCTGGTGTCGCCAATTGCTGACCAGCCGCAATGTCAATGGTCACGCTGTCGAAGATGGCAGGAGTCATCTGGCTGGCGATAAAGCGCTTCCAAATCAGGTCGTAGAGCCGCGCTTGCTCGCCCGTCAGCATGCTCTTCATCTGGGCCGGCGTGCGCAGAGCCGACGTCGGCCGGATGGCCTCATGGGCTTCTTGGGCACCTCGTGCTTTGGTGGTGTACATGTTTGGTTTGGCGGGCACACTCTGGGCACCGTACTGCTTCGCAATGAACGCTCGGGCTTCTTTTTGGGCTTCACGGGCCACATTCACACTGTCGGTACGCATGTAGGTAATCAGACCAACCGTGCCTTCGGTGCCGATGTCAACCCCTTCGTAGAGCTGCTGAGCCAGAGCCATGGTTTTTTTACTAGAAAGGCCCAGCTTGCGTGACGCCTCTTGTTGGAGCGTACTCGTCGTAAACGGCGCATACGGATTACGCCGCTTGTCAGCACGTTTGACGTTGGTTACCTGCCAAGTCGCGCCCTGCAAATCAGCAACAATCGCAGCTGCCTGATCTTGATTGGCAATGTCGTACTTGTCGAGCTTTTTGCCGGCAACTTCGACCAAGTGTGCTTGAAACGTGCCATTACCGCCACGCTGTGGCACCAAATCGGCCACAATGCTCCAGTATTCTTGAGCCACAAAGGCTTCGATTTCACGTTCGCGCTCAACCACCATGCGTAGCGCCACCGATTGCACGCGCCCAGCCGACAAACCGCGGCGCACACGTTTCCACAACACACCCGACAAACCGTAGCCCACCAAGCGGTCCAAAATACGGCGAGCCTGTTGCGCATCAACCAGCGACATATCAATGTCACGCGGGTTCGCAATGGCCTGACGCACCGCGTTGGGGGTGATTTCCGTAAATGTGACCCGGTGCACCGGAATTTTCGCTGGTACGTCTATGGATTCGACGATGTGCCAAGCAATGGCCTCCCCTTCGCGGTCAGGGTCGGTCGCCATGTAGACCGCTTCTGACTTCAGCGCTGAGCTGCGGAGCTGAGCGATGACTTGCTCTTTGCCCGGGATAATCTGGTAGTGTGGCGCAAAGTCGCGCTCCACGTCAACGGAGTCACTACTTTCGGGGAGATCTCGGACATGCCCCACCGACGCCAACACCTTGTACCCTTTTCCCAGATACTTTTCGATGGTACGGGCCTTGGCTGGGGATTCCACAATGACCAATTTATCTGGCATCAACACGTCCTTAACCACAATCGTCAAAAGAAAAATGGTGCCGAAGCAACACACATGCTCACAATATATGGTGTGTGTGATGTGCTTGTCAAGCACCAACCCGCAAAGAGGAACAAAACGAACGTGTTAGAATACAAGCACGTTGCCCACACGCAACCGCCGCAGATGCGGAATTTTGTGCCATCGACTCTTGCTGTGAGATCACCGTGAGCTTTCTTTTTTTGTGTTGCAGTCTATGTGCCCTCATCGTCTCGGGGTGGCCGTTGGCGCGGATCCTCGGGCACGCTGACGACGTTTTTGAGCAGTGTTATCAGTCGGCCATCCTCGGCGCACTCATCCACGGCGGTATCGCCGTAGCACTCGCTGCGCTGGGCATCTTCCACATTGCAGTGCACGCCATCATCGTGCTAGCACAAGGCGGTGTGGCCGTGTGGTGGCTCATACGCCACCAACGCCCGTTGTGGCCGAGCGCGGCGGAGCAACACGCCACCAACCTCACCATCGCCCTCGCCATGACCGCAGTCCTGTTGGTCACGCTCTGGCTCAACCGCACGCCGAGCGAGGTCATTTTTGGCGCCCGGGATGCGGGTATTTACGCCAACACCGGCTTCATGATTGCTCGGACAGGCAGTATTGTGCAACACGACCCAGTACTCGCTGACATCGCCCAACGCCGCAACCAAGACGCAGGCGCTGCCCAAGCGTGGAGCAATTTGCTGGGCGTACAAGCTGCCGAACGCTTCATGTCGTCGCGCATGCGCCTCGCCGGTCTGTTCGTCAACGAAGCCGAAGCGCAGAGCGGCGCCTACGTGCCTCAATTTTTACACCTCTTCCCGGCCTGGATTGCGCTGTTTAGTGCGCTATTTGGCGTTGCCTACGGTCTGTTGGCTACTGGCCTAGCCGGGGTACTCGGCGTGTGGAGCGTGGGCATGGCAGCGCGGGTGATGCATCACCCGTGGAGTGGAGTCATCGCCATGAGCGTCCTCGCACTCAACGCCGTGCAAGTGTGGTTTAGTCGCTATCCCATGGCCGAAACGACCGCACAGTGGTTGTTTTTTGCGGCCGTCTACGGCATCGCCAAAATCGCAACCGACACGCCGCGTCCTGATCGACTAAGTGCGGTCATCGCTGGAGCCGCCATCGGCCAAATCATCTTGGCCCGGCTTGATTTTGTCTTTGTGGTGGCACCCGTGCTCGTCTGGGTAGCATGGCGCTGGGTCACGCAACGCATCGACACCCCGTTTCGGTGGTTGTTGGGAGGCTTCGCAGTCACGGGTGGCCACGGCATGCTACATCTGCTGACCATCTCGCGGGGCTACTTTGTTGACACGTTTTTTGCTCGCCTCCAAGATACCGCCATCAGCGCCTTGTTGGTCTTCCCGTTGTTGACCCCACGTCTCCAGCAGACTTTTTTGCTCCGGCCCTGCTCCCCGCTGACGGCACAACCCTGCCCCGGTGAAAGCATCGCTGATGCGCCGTGGCAATACGGCCGCATCGTTGGTGAAATCTTGCTCGTTGCGCTTGTCGTGTATGCGTTTTTTTGGGTGCGCCGCCATCATCAGCGCATCACCGATCATCTCCCCGCCCTCTGGCCGTGGTATCAGCGGGCCATTCGCGTGGCGGCAGTGGGGCTTGTCGTCGCCGCGAGTTACGCCTATTTCGTGCGCCCGCAAATCATCACCACCACGAATCTCGCTGCCCTGCCCGGATGCGTCACGCCCGAGCAACTCCGGGCTCCCCACGGGGTCTGCTTGGACTTGCAGGGGTATGTGGGAGCGCCCATCGCTCCTCCCGTCTACGCTGACCCCGTGAGTGCGCAGGTTTCAGCGCTCTGGGACACGCTCCGTGGCCGGCCTCACGAAATAACTCCGTTGCGCGATTTATACGCCAACTCGATGGCGAATCTGGTACGCGTGGGCTGGTATCTCTCGCCCCTCGGTGTGTTCATGGCGGTGCTCGGAGCCAGCATCGTGCTCTGGCAAGGCATCAACCGGCGCAACTGGCTCTTCGTGCTCGTAACACTGGGCACGGCCGTCCTCTACATTCAGCTCAGCTACGGCACGAGTTCGCAGACTTACATCTACATCATGCGCCGGTACTTGACCAACGTTTACCCCGGATTTGCGGTGTTCATCGGCATTTTTGCGGTCACCCTGTGGCATCAGGCCTGGTGGCGCAAAGTGGCGAGTATCGCAAGCACCGCGCTCCTCACGCTCTTTTTGGTCATCACCGTGCGCCCCGTTTTGGCCGAGGTCGAGCTCCGTGGCGCTCTCACGAGCGTGGCCCAGATTGCCACCCTCAGCCAGCCCGGTGATGTCACCCTCATCCGCGGTGGCAGCCCCAACTACGGCGCCGCGCGCGACTCCATCGACGTACTCGCACTGCCCCTCGTGGCCATTCACGACCAAGCCGTCTTCGGCATTCGCAGCCTGACCCCCGAAAAATACGGTCGTGAGCTGACCACCGTTTGGCAAGGGTGGATGAACGAAGGTCGGTCGGTTTTTTACGTTGCAGGTGCCAACGGCGCTTTGTGGATGCCCAACATGCACCTCGTCAAAAAAGAGCCCATCACCGTCAACTTGCCGGAGTTTTCACAACTGCTCAACCAAAAACCGGGCTCCTTTGGGCGCATGCAAATCTCCTACCAGCGCTACCAAATCGTAGCCGGATCAGGGCGACTCCCCGAGCGCATCGACACCAGTGACACGGCATCGCAGGTAAGCGGTTTCTACCCCTCCGAGCAAGACACCACTCAACGCACCTTTGCCTGGACCACCGGAGATGCCGTCATCCGCATGCCCCTGCCCACTGCACCAACCACCATTGCCATTACGGCAGCGGCCGGCACCAACATTGCCAACATCCCAGCCCAACGCCTCTGCCTCGCCTATGCAGGCCAAGCCCTTCCATGGATTGACGGTGAGCCAACGTGGCAAGAGGCCGGGTGTGCGACACTCACCTCCACGAGTGGCACCTACACGTTTGCCCTGACCACCATCCCAACGAGTGCAACCGACACCCTGCTCATCAAGCTCGCCAGCACTCCGTGGGTGCCCGCAGACGTCGACCCCCTGCAAAACGACCGACGAACCCTCGGATTTCAGTTTGAGGAGGCAGCGTACATTCCATGATGACCACGTCACGCATTCTCCCCATCGTCGTATTCGTCGGGGTTGCCATCCTCTATTTGAGCACGCTCACCCACGTGCACACTTTCGATGCGCTTTCGTACATTCTTGATGTGCAACGCAAACCATGGGCGGAGCTGTTTCATCCGCACCATTTGGCATACGGACCACTCGGAGCACTCGCCACATGGTTCACTGGCGGCGATGCCGCCCTTGCCATGCAACGACTCAACGCACTTGCTGGTGCTGGCGGCAGTGCGCTCCTCGGCGCCATCGCCTATCGGCGTTGGCAACGGGTTGACCTCGCCATCAGCGCCGCATTGGCGCTCTGTGGCGCCTACGCCTACTGGTACTACGCCGTCGAGGTCGAGGTGTACACCGTCGCCGCCTGCTTTTTGTTGTGGATTATCTGGCTCATCGATCAACCACGCGTCCAGCACGGGCGTTGGCAATTGGCCCTCGGCGGAGCGGTGGCTGGCGCGTGCCTCTTCCACCAGAGCAACGCACTCGTTGCACTGCCACTCTTGGTAGTGGCCAGCATCGACAGTTGGCGACACCCCGCACATTGGCGCGGCTGGATCCAAGCAGCCCTCGTTGCGAGCGCCATCGTCGTCGGCAGCTACGCTTGGGTGATGTGGGGCATCAGCGGCTTCCGCGATGGCGCCACCGCCCTCGCTTGGTTGACACAGTATGCGGCCACCGGGTGGTGGGGTGGACGCGCCACACTCACAGACCTCTTGAGCGGTATCAGCGAAAGCATCGCTTGGCCACTGGGAGCCACGTACGGCATCATGATCCTCACACTCAGCTTGGCCCACCTGCGCATCCAGCCCCTGCGGAGCGAACATGCCTGGATGTGGACGTGGATTCTCGTCTACGCCGTTTTTTTTACTTGGTGGGAACCCGACAACATTGAGTTCTGGATTGCACTCTGCCCACTCGGCATCCTGCTGTTGCTTGCCCCCTTACGTCACCAGCCACGCTGGAGTATCGGCTCCTGTCTAGCCCTCGGGGTCGCCCTCTTGACCATGCACACCAACTGGTTGGCCATCACACAACGCGGAGATGCCAGCCGCGACCTGCAACGCGACATCGCCCGCTACATCGTCGACCAGAGCAGTGCCGGCGACCTCGTGCTGATTCCCGATGGTCTGTTGGAGCTCTACTTGCCCTACTACCATCAACGTGAACACCTACAATCGGTGAATGCGGCCATCAGCTCACACGGCTCATGGGAAGCCGCCTGTGCGCACATCCGCGCTGATATCGCCCAAAGTCAACAAGCCGGACACGCCGTCCTCATCGCGCAAGATTTCTTGGTACCCAGCCCCATCATGCAACAGCGCTTCGGGCTAACGGCCGATGCAGTGGCGCAATGCATGCCCGAAATCACCGCCTGGAGCACTCCCCTGCCCAGCCGAGCACCCATTCCCGTCTACCAGCGGATTGCACCGCCAGCCGAGCAACTCAGCAAGCAACGCTGGCAGGCGTTGTCCCACGCACCACTCGGTTGGCAACTCAGCAACGCCAGCCCAGACCCGACGTCGCAACCCGGCTGGTGGCTACAGGTGGCCAGCGACCCGGTGCTCGTCAGTCCCATCCTCGATGTCCCCATGCCGACCGCCATTGCGGTACAACTCGAGCCCGTAGCCACCGCCGATCGACAGGCACAGCTGTTTGTGGCAGTGGCACTCAACCAGTTCGCGGAACCACAGTCGCTCCGTTGGGAGATTCCAGCCGATGCCAGCGAGGTCATCCTCGATTTGCGCCAACTCCCCGATTTGCCACCGCGCCTCCTGCAAATCCGCCTCGATCCGGTGGCCGATGGGGGCAGCGGCAGCGTCCGCGTCACCGGGATCCGCATCATCCCCTAGACGCAACTCAGACCAGCGCGCAAGCGTCTTACAAAAGAAGCTTTTTTGTACAACGTGACCAAACTTCGCTGTGGTAGAAAGGTATCATATGCCCGCAATTATCATCGCCTTGTTCTTGTGGTCGCTCTGGGGCAGCGGATTTGCACCGTTGCCACGCGCCCAAGAGCGCAACGGCTTTGCTCCTACCAGTTGTGGTGAAAACGCTCCAACGTCGCGACCTGCTGAATGCGGCGACGTAGTGTTGCCCCTCTATCCTGATCAACCGGAGCGCAAAAAATGGGTCAAACTGCCCGTCATGATCGTACAGGCTCGCACCCAGCCTGCCACCCAACCGCCACTCTACCTGCTCCAAGGCGGGCCCGGCGGCGACACCATTGATACGTTTACATATTATGTCGACAAAAACCCCGATTATCTCCCCTCCGATCGCGACATCGTTTTTTATGAGCCCCGAGGCAACCGAAACGCGACTCCATCGCTGGAATGTAGCGAATTTGATGCACTGACCTTGGCGTATCTCACACGACCGCAAGCCGATGACGAATACGCCCGTGACCAAGCCTTAGCGTGGCAACAGTGTACCGCCCGCCTGAACGCCAGCGGCGTTGATTTACGCGCATTCAACAGCATCAACATGGCTGCTGATGTCATTGGGGTCGCCGACGCCCTTGGCCACGACACCATCAATCTCTACGGCGTCTCCTACGGATCACTCGTGGCACAACACGTCGCTCGCATGCATCCAGAGCGCCTTGATACCCTTCTTCTCGACGGTGTGGTACCACCACACGTCAACTGGAGCTCGCAAGTGGCCATGTCCAGTGATACATCACTCAAAGCCATGTTTGCGGACTGTGAGCAGGATCCTGCCTGCCAATCTGCTTATCCAAATTTGCGCCAGCGCTATGTGGCGCTCATTGATGCATTCAACGCGAGCCCGGTTTCCATGCAACTTGTGGACTTCATGACGGGCGAACCACACGACGCCATCCTTGATGGTGACGACTTGGCGGGCATTTTCTTCCAGATGATGTACGACGACACCTTTGTGGGCACAATGCCAATCTTTATCACACAAATCGAGCAGGGTGATTACACGGCCCTCAAGGATTTAACCAGTATCATCATCTTTTATGATTCGATTAGTGATGGCATGTACGCCAACACGGTCTGTAGCGAGCGAAGCCTGGCAACGGCCTCTGAGTACGTCATCCCCGCCGACCCCGTGTTGCCCACCGAACCACAAGATATCATGGACGAAATCGCTGCCAATCAAGCGCGTTGTGCGGCCTTTGCACCGCAACTCGTCCCCGACGAATACCGCACCCCGCTCGCCAGTGACGTCCCCACGCTCCTAGTATCGGGACGCTTCGACCCAATTACGCCGGCCGCCTTCGGTGATGCAGCCGCCGTTGAGCTCCGCCGTGGTACCCACATCGTCCTTGCCAACACCAGCCATGGTGGCATGTTCACCAACGCCTGTGCAGCCTCACTCGCTAACGCCCTCATGCAGACCCCCGACCAATCGCTCGACACGAGCTGCGTGGCCGAGCAAACGTTTGCATTCCAAACACCGGCCAACACCATCCCCACCACCTTCTTGTACCGGAGCATGCTGGGGAATGAAGCCGCCTTAAACCAGGTATACCTCTTGCTGGTTGCTTGGTTGGTGGCACTCGTTGTCTGGCCAGTACGCATCATTCGTGCCCTGGTTGCGCTCATACGTGGTACAACGAACACGACGACACACCGCACCTTGTTTGTAGCTCAGCTCGTATGGGGATCTGGGGCATCCGCACTCATCGGCTACCTCGCGTACATCGCATTTGATCTCGTTGGTGATAACTTCGGAGCAATGACACGTTTCGGTATTCCACTGACCTACACGGGGATACAACCGCTCCTCTGGTTGAACGTCTTGAGTGTGCTCCTGTTAATCGCCAGCTGGATCGTTGTGCTCAAGCAACGCACGTATCCACGCGCCGGGCACGTCTTTACTGCGTTGTGTACGGTCAGCGGTATCGCTACGGTGGTCATCTTGGCGCTCAACGGGTTGTACGGCTTCTAGTCCAAACACGATTGCCGGGCTACGGTGCAGACGCATCGTGGCTCGGCTGTTACAGCGGGGAAATAATGCGTACTACGCAGTGGTGGATCGCGGTCTTTGGCCTCATTGGCAGCCTCTGGGTGCCCGCACACGTCGGCGCCCAAGCAACAAATGCCACCGCATTCGATGTGCCCCTACAACAGGCAGCCATGCATCAACAAACACGTGCAGACATCGGCACCTATGCGGAAACGGTCAACGCCTACCGCATTGATGGCACCATCGATGCCAACAGCCGCATCTGGTCGGCTCAGCAGAGCCTTTTTTACATCAACACGAGTGCCGATACTATCAACGAACTCC
>Ga0172373_10001651_pt1 | contig 35811 bp, 29 predicted proteins | sample Lak10m_2_FD_114546 | JGI IMG/M metagenome (GOLD analysis project Ga0172373, IMG submission 114546) | Freshwater microbial communities from Kabuno Bay, South-Kivu, Congo - kab_092012_10m | ecosystem: Environmental > Aquatic > Freshwater > Lake | place: Democratic Republic of the Congo...
AAATTTTAGATCCAACGGGTGAGTATGCGTACAACAACCAGGACACAAATCCCGTGGACAGACTTGCAATGCTCCGCCCAAATTTCTTGTTGGTTTTGAGCAGGTTTACCTTGCTGCCTGGGTTGACCGAATTATTACTCATCAAAAAATCAAAATCCCAAAAAGCATTGTTCCCCACCCTCCCGCTCTTGCTAGTTACAGGTTGGACAGGTGTAGGTTCGGCTTCAGGTGACGGTTGGGGAGTTATGGAGTTAGGTTTAAGTGCTTGAGAGATTGGTTTAAGGGCTAAAGAGCTTTTAACCCTGAAATTCGCGCCAAGGTGGGGTGCAAAATCCGCCATACCGAGACTGAAACTTGCGCCAAGGTGGGCTGAAAATTCAGCCAAGCCATGACTGAATAATGCGCCATCCGAGGCTGAAAAATCCGCCATGCCAATGTGGAAAGTTGTATCACTGGTAAATTGCGCCATGGCGTGACTGAAATTTGCGCCATCGGTAAGTAAATCAGTAATCAGCCCTTTTCCGGTTGCAAAGGCCTCAAACATCTCCGTTGGGAATTCTTCGAGCAGAATATAAAATGTCCTTGAGCGAGTTTCAAAGTCACGTTCATCTGCCGATTCGCAGATGTACAGGCGGAAAACAGGATTGATATAAAATCCTCCTTTTTTCTGGTTCAACCATTCCCAAACTGTTTTAACCCGATGGATGCCCAGCCAATCGGCGATCTCTGTGTATCCGCCCTTTATGATGACGCGGTTACGCATCTCATTCTCGCTTGTGAAACATCTATCCCGCAAGAGAGTAACGACCCAGCCAGGTCCCGTTCCCAGATGCGCGAGAATTTGCTCCATGAAATATACGGTGATCTTGATCTGATCAGCGGGTGGCATGATGTTATTCTGGATCGCGGACGCAAGTACATCGAGAAGTTTTGCGTCCAGCTCCTTACCGAACAACTCATGCACAAGTTGACGAACTGATACAGGTTTATCCTGCATTGTCATCTCAAGTGGAAGTAGCTCATCTAAAGTCGTGGACATTGCTGCACGCAACACACCTTCCGCTCCGTTATATTTTTCAGTGTTACTGACCAGCCAGTTTCTAAGCGAGTTGGTGTCCTCTGGCGTCAGCGGCATCGTCATCGCTACTGTGAACTTACGCGGTAGTTGTTTTGGCTTGCCGGATGATATATCCCATTTTGCACCTTCATCCACCCGTTGTACCAGCCCTGCGAGTTTCTCCCATGTGGCAGGATTTGCTGAACGGTTCCAGAATGTGCGTTCTGTGATCCCTGCGCGTTTTGCCAGCTCTGCGGCAGTGAAACGATTGGTGAATTGCTCATTGCGCCCGCCATGCCTGTATGCTGCCTGACGAAAACTGACATACATCCAGGCGAGGTCAGGGCCAATGCTTCGCAGCCAGCGACGGAAATAGCCAGGCAGATATACCGCTCGATCGGGGCGCACAATCTGTTCATACGTCGAGTCGTAATCTGCTGGAGAAATGTCCAATAAGCCATCATCTTCGAGTTTTCTTTTATTTTGTGAATTGATTTTTGATTCAACATTTACATGATCTTCATCCTCACGCGCAACCACAAATTTCACGCATACGTTTTTGTTGAGAATTCCAACCAGCATGCTGTTGACCGTATCGGTAAGGCGGCTTTCCAGCCAGTCACGCGCATACGCATTTCGCACAGTAACAGCTACTACATCGTCAATGAATGACAATGCTATAGTGTCGCGCACCCATGTGTCAAAGGATGCGCGCGGCATTTCAGTTTGAAGTTGTTCAAGAACAGTGTTCCATGTTTCTTCGATGTTCATCTGTGTACCTATTTTTGGATCGAAACTATGGTTAAAGCGAATTTTGCAAAACCGCACAGGAAGTCTCAGGATGGACGACTTTTTCAGAACATCCTACGTGACCTGTAACGAAATAAAGGCGGCTTGTATTGCATTGTGTTGAGACTGGCTGAACGGTATTCTGACCGACATCTGAGCATACGCTGAACGTTGTCTGAGCGACCTCTGAACGATGTCGCTCATAGTGATTTTTATCTTCGGAAAAACTGAATATTTTTCCGAGAAATGAACAACGTGAATTTTGAGCTACCACGTCGGACTCACCTTTTGAGATACAACAACGGCCTCTTCTTTTAGTCTTAGCCGCCCCTGCTTATGAGCCTCAATTGCGTAGGACAAGAGGAAGACAACCACCTCCCCAACAGATATCTCGATACCCGCCAGAGCCTTGATCTGTGAATCTACGTCTTTGCTCCAGCGATAGCCAAGAAAAATATCCTTCACCTTGGTGTTGTTGATGCGCTTTGTTTGCGCAGGAATTTCCTGCGGCCACTCGTCCGCTTCAGTCCAGGTAAGGATCATTTTTCTACGATGGGCATTGGGTCGGGCTTCAATAATCAATTTTCCCTGACGCACATGGGCCAGAGAAAAACCTATCAGCGCATTGGCAACACTGGAAGTACTTGTCATATGCTGGTGTGCCAGACCAAGAATATAAGCACGCACATCCTTTGCTTTTTCGTGGAGAGTTAATGGAATAAAGTATGAATACACCCGATGTGCCCGATCCCAGGCGCGGTTATCCCGTTTATGCTTCCGGGCAAGTGGGATAATATTTACAGGATCCTGTGCGCCCTGTTTCAAGTGTGAAAATGCATTTTGACGAGACATTGTTTTTCTTTTCTCCGATGTCTAGGAAAGCTTTACAACAACCCTGCTTAGTTCTTCGTATTCACGGGAGGCACGGCTGGCAGGGTCCAACTCGAAGATGGTTTTTCCTTCAGCAGCACACTCCCGCAGGATCGTTGCACGGTGAATAGGCTCTAAAACACTTTCGTTAAAATTATCTTTTAATTCAGTCAGGGATTTGTTGCTTTCACTGGTTTGTTCATCATAAAAAGTGGGCAAAACTCCCGCCAGTTTGCCTGACCACTGATGTTGATCACGCAGACTGTTGAGTACCTCTATCATCTGTGCCAGACCATTCATGGAAAGGAACTCAGTGGCAGTTGGACTCAGTACCAGATCTGCGGCATAGATCGCGCGCTCCTGGATCCCGCCAACCGAGGGGGCTGTATCAAATATGATGTAGTCGTATTCTTTTCCGAGCGGCTTGAATAGCAGGCGGATCGAATCGATGGGGCGGTTCTCAGCATTGATCACGATCTGTGCAGTGGCTGTCGAGCGGTCACCGGGTAAAAGATCCAGTCCACTACGACCCGTATCACGGATCCACTGATGCATGTCTGAGCGGGTGTTAACCAATGCATTAAATACGCCAGGCTCCTGATTGATTCCCAATGCGGTCGCACATTGGCCTTGTGGATCAAAGTCAACCAGGAGAACGCGTCGGGTACGGAGCGCCAGCCCGTGGGCAAGGGAGGTTGCACTTGTAGTTTTTCCAACCCCGCCTTTTTGATTGGCAATTACGATATTGATGCTCATGAGTTCACTCCTGTAAATAGTTTCATTCTTCAACCTTCCTGCAAATCGAACAATATAAATAACTCATTTCATTTATCTTCCATGCATCTTTTCTGGCGTGGATACATGTAGGATCTACTGCTACATAATCGATTGGGCGATCCATGGTTGCAGCCTGTATACTCTCTGTTCCACAAAGAGGGCAGGGTTGGTACATTGATTGTGAATTGCTCTCAAACATGGCAGAGCAGCTTCCACAATATAAGATGGGACTTTTTTTATCAATGCCATGTTCTCGTTACTCCAGTTCGCATATATAGTGGGCATTAACCCAGCCTGTGATGGGGAAGGAGATGCGTATCCACAGGCTGTCTTTGATAATTTGCGAGTTCAATTCACGAGCTGGATCAAGCGTGACCAGCACAGGTTCGCCTTCGGCCAAATAGCCGCGCACTTCACTTCCATCACCTGCTGTAAAGCGCACATGCAATCTACCATCTGGAATATTGGTGCAGACTTGTCTGGCTACTTGCTTTACAGGAACGGATTCGGATGGCGAAATCAGAATAGGTGCATCTATACTCCCCAAAGACGCGGTAGTTGTTTCCATACCCATTTTTGGAGAAGTCATATATATTGCAAAGAACATTGCTGCTCCGCTTACAAGCAGGATCACGATTATCGCAAGTGCTCTAACAATTCCTCTTCCTCTCTTACGATGGATAGGAGAGTATGCTCTTTGCGCACGCTGGGATGCGAGTAATTCTTCCAGTTGGGCGCGTGTGCTCATTGGTTATCCATCTCTACTATTTGTTCTTCAACTTTCCAACGTCGGGCTCTGGCAAATTCAAACTCCTGTTGAGTCAGGATGCGGGTTGGCTCTACGATGCAGATTTTTCCTTCCTGCCCGCCAAGACACCAGGTGCTATATGCTCGCACACGGTAGTAACCAATTTCGCGAAGAGGTTCCAGGATCACACCATAGATGGTGGGAAGACATTCAGATTCGATCTCGTAATAGTCACCTTTTTTGATCTTCGTTTGCCAATCGTATGGAGTAACCAGCGCTCCTGTTAGGAAGTTGTGATAATAAGTTTGACTTCTAGGTTTCGTCATCATTCACCATCGTAATTTCATCGAGTGTGGTGTTACCTTCGGTATCTTCGCCAAACAGTGCGCCTTCGATCATGGCTAGCGCGACCGGTTGGCCATTCATTTCTGTGTTGATGGTACGAACGCCGGACGAGCGATTGAGCGTTCCCAACGCTCCGAGTACGAGAGCCAGCGCCTCAGAGAGACGTGGTGGGCGGCTGACTCCCCGTCGCTGGACCTGGATCGCCCCTGGGCGCACGATCCGCTGCGCCGCATCCAGATCCAGACCGAAAGCCCGGCTTAGGTAGGGTCCGGTTTGCTATGTCCGTTGCCTTTCACAAGTGCAGGTTCAGGCAGGTTCATCGGTCCATCCCGCAGGATGTTAAAATCTGCTTCACTTACATTCGCAAATGCAAACTGCGCGTTAGGCTTGCCGATGTCGTACCGGTCTGCATTCCTTTTCGCAACCAGCTCATCACCAATATTGATCGCTTGTCCGTTTAAGGTGCAGGCAATGCGGGATGTGAGATGAATCAACTCATTGTTCTCAAAAGCTGGTGGTATCTGTAACGAAGGAACGATCGCTGCTTGTGGAACATTGACATCTTCGTTTTGCTTCTCTGATGGCTGATATGAAACAGGATGATAGGTAGTCCCATTTCCAGTAATTGGTGTGGGAACAGGTAGTTGCTGCGCCGAAGGTTCATCTGCTTTTGGCTCGATCAGTTTCTTTGCCATCTCGGTCAGGCGAGCTTTTAGCTCATCAATATTGCTGTTTATGCTGCCGGTACTAGCGGCGTTGCGAATACCGACCTGGTCTCGCAGACTGTCGCGCGTGGATTTCTCAACTGCGTCCTGTGCTTTCTTGATCTCGGCCAGAATAACGGCCTTATCGAGGGTGTCTTGTTTTGCCAACAGATAGGACTCGGCATACAGCAAATCACGCTCCATTGCGGTGATCTCGCTCATCTTTGCCTTGTGTACCGCATCCGCTTTGCGTTCTTCACGACGGGCTTTGGTAGCGGGGGAGGTCATGTGATAAATAAAACCTGCGACCACATTGGAGACCACGACCAACGGGATAGCGACTGTGGCAACGCCTGAAAGAACATTCGTCATGGCTCCATCTTTCGCGCCATACATCATCGAGTCGGTGATCGATGTCAGGATCACGCCTACCAGATCGATGATGAAGAAGGACATCGAAGTCCAGTCCTGATATTTTGTGGATGAGCCGAATATCCACACCAATGACCAGGCAATGGCGCCGATATCCAAACCCCAGAGCCCGACCAAGCCAAGGATTTCAAAGCCTGTAGGGACGGTGGTGGAAAGGAAGTCATAGCTGCGCCAGGCGGTGTAGATCAGCAGAACAGCATCGAGCAAAATGACGATCAGGTCACCAATATCAAAATCGCCGTGGTCAGTTTGTATACCGGTCTTGCCGGTTAGTTCGTCGGTTAAGCTGCTTGTGTTACTCATGGGTTACCTCCAAAGATTTTGCGAAATTGAGCCCGGGTTTTGTTGGGCGTTTTACGGAAATCACTCATGCCTCCAAGTTGTGGGTGAAACATCTACCTTTTTGTTATGAACCATCTACTTTCTTAATCGCTTTTGGAAATCGGAGCGATAACACCCAATGTCCCATTTCCAAAACAACCATGCCGCGATGCTCCAACAAACGATCGTCACTATTCCAATCAACATTTGCATACCTCCTTTTTGATTTTGTTACCCGACCAACGTCGGTTATTTTTATGTAGCAACGATTTCTTCTATATCCTGGTCAATCTCAAATAACGTATTCCTATTTCGGCGTATTGAACGCAGGCGAATCGTTTCGTAGATCAACAAGACAGAAAACAGAGTGGGGGGCAGCACTCGAAAGAATAGATCTGCATACTGCCAGTGTGAAAGTAGCGAAGTAAATCCGATGGAAACACCACCTACAGCAAGCCCGCCAGTTGCCATGCCACCCCAGAAGAACTTGGTGTTTACTCGAAGCAGGATGGCAATCCAGCCAATCGAGATAAGGATTATGGCGAACTGCAATGCGATCACAGGGATGGTGGGGGAGAAGGGCGCGTAGATCAGCTGGATGGAGTTGAAGCCTAGATAAGCACCACCCAACCAGAGTAACAAAGCTACTACTCGTAATACCCAAGGCAGTGCATACAGAATTGCACCTACAATGCCTAATATGACAATTACCAGGAATTCCAGTAAATAAATACAGGCTTTTATTACGAACGTGAGCAGTGTTGAAATTATGGTTAGCATGATTTACCTTTTTCGCTTCATGCATATCTACTAGTGGTTGAAGCATCAAAATCGTACCGGTCTTTTTGATTACTTCAAGATGTAAGGTTATTTATTTACACGCAGAGAAAGAATTTGATGCGGATTTAATAGTCTTGGAAAGACAAAGTAATTCGAATCACATGTGGATTATGAAAACCCTATCCGTGATTCTTTGAAACCATTAGGTGGTCATATCCGGCTTGTCGAAGTTGTTCAATTACTGCACCTGCTGGGATGCGGTAGGTACGATTGCCAAACTTCACTACTGGGATTTGTCCCGTCTCGATCCAGCGGTAGATAGTTTTTGGACTCACTTTTGCCCAATCAGCTACCTGCTGAATGGTTAAAAGTTCAATGCTAAAAAGCTTTTCTTGATCCGAATCTGATTTTCCGATTGGCATAAATATCCTCCCGGAGCCGGAAAACAAAAAAAACCGACTTCCGATGAATTTCTTCATCGAAAGTCGGTTTTTGCAGCTTGGAAAGTGGTTTTTTGCCACTTTGCCAAAATGTTACGCACTGCGGTCCCGACGGGTTTCGAACCCGCGATCTCGGCCTTGACAGGGCCGCATGTTAGCCGCTACACCACGGGACCAATTAACTGAGCGGGCGATAGTTTACCATGTCGGTATGGTCGTGTCAATACAATTTCAAGGGATATTCCAAAGTCATGGAGGCAGGAAAGGAAAAAATTTCCGCCGTACCTCTTCCGTTTGCCCAATTATTTGACCCTCCCTCTCCTTCATGTTAGACTCAACGGTTGCCGTGTTAAAGTTACTCTTCGCCTTCATGCTTTTTTGGGTTCAGGATTCACCAACCGCCATTACCTCGCCACAAGCCGGGCAGGAACTTCGCGGCAAGGTGCAGATTGTTGGCAACATGACCGTGCTGAACTTCGGCTCGGCGGAACTGGCCTTCAAATACGCCGCCTCAGACTCTGCCGACAACTGGTTCACCATCCAGACATTTTCCCAACCCGTAACAGACCCTGCCCTCGCCGCCTGGGACACAACCTCCCTGACCGATGGCGACTACACCCTGCGCCTGCGTGTCTTTCTCGTGGACGGCACCTTTCAAGATGCCGTCGTTTCAGACTTGAGGATCCGTAATGATACTCCTGTCATCCTTCCCACTGAAACTTCATTTCCTCAGTTCGAAGCTGTCACTGCTCCTGCTGCACTAACAGAGCCGTCCGCCACAGCGGAAATTATCTTTCCTACATCCACGCCTTTGCCTGCCAACCCCGCTTCGATTACGAGCTCATCCATTTATTCCACTTTCGCCCGCGGCGCATGGATCGTCCTCGTTTTATTTATCTTCTTTGCCCTTATCCTCCGCCTCCGCAAGAACTGATTACTAATAACTGGAACAGACTTATGCCCGACACCTACCTCATCATCGGCCTTGGCAACCCTGGCCGCGAATACAAAGATACCCGCCACAACATTGGCTTCATGCTCATTGACCATATCGCCGTCCGCCTGAACGCACGCGGGATGAGATTGCAATCCAAAGCCATTGTCATTTCTGCGCTGCACGAAGAGCGGAAGATCATCCTTGCCAAACCGCAGACGTTTATGAATCTCTCGGGCCAATCCGTACAGGGATTGTTGCACTTCTACAAGATTCCCTTCGAGAACCTGCTCGTTGCTCACGACGATCTGGATATTCCCCTCGGCACGCTTCGAATCCGTCCCAGTGGCGGCCCAGGCGGACAGCGCGGCATGGCATCCACAATAGAACAGCTTGGCACAAAAGACTTTCCCCGCCTGCGCCTCGGCATTGGACGTCCCCCGGGCCGCATGGACGCAAAAGATTACGTCCTGCAGGATTTCTCCAAAGATGACATGAAACTCCTCCCCGAAGTTTTAGAGCGCGGAGTAGATGCTGCATTGACCTTCGTCACTCATGGTCTGAACAAAGCCATGAACCAATTCAACGGAGATGTGAGTAAGTAGTGAGTAACGAAAAGTAATATAACCATTTTCCTCTTTCTTCTTTCTTCCAAAACTCATGCAACCTCTTCTTTCAAGTATCAGTTCGCTTTCCTCGTATCAGCAACTGCTGACTCAGCTCAACGTTGGCAAACCCGCCGCAGGGTTGGGATTGCCGCGTTCTGCCCGCTTGCCCGTCCTTGCTTCCCTGCACGCAGACTTGAACCAGCCCATTCTGCTCATCACAGACCGCGCCGACCATGCGCTGGCTTTGTTCGATGAACTCGGTTTTTGGACGAAGTCCCCGCGTTATTTGTTTGCGGAGCCGAATCCACTTTTTTATGAAGAAGCGGCGTGGGGGGTGACGACCCGCCGCGAGCGTTTGCTGGTGCTTACTGCGCTCTCCAATTACCATTTGCCATTTGCAAAGAAACCAGAGACGCCGCCGATCATTGTTGCGTCGGCCCGCGCGTTGATGACGCGTACCCTGCCGCGGCGGGACTTTCTCAAAGCGTGTAAAAAGCTATCAGTAAATCAGAGCATTCAACCCGATAGCCTGATCCGTGAATGGGCGAGGGTCGGTTACCAGCGTGTGAACACTGTCCTTGAGCCAGGTCAATTCTCCCATCGTGGCGGTCTCCTTGATGTTTGGCCTTCGATAGAAATGAATCCCGTTCGTCTGGATTTCTTTGGCGACGAGATCGAGACCATCCGCAGCTTTGACCCCGCCACGCAGCGCACGCTTGAAAAACTGGAGAACATTCTCATCACGCCTGCGCGCGAATTTTTAGCCGAGACCACGGACAATGCCATTCAGCTTTCTGAATTTCACATTCCGTTGCTTCACCGGCAGCCTGCTTCATTACTTGATTACCTCCCGCAGAAAACGGTTGTGATTGTGGACGATGTCAGCCTGATCGAAGCGATGGCGAATGAGATCGAGGAGCAGGCGCTCAAGTTCAGGCGCGAGAGCATTGAAGAGCAAACACTTTCTGTGGATTTCCCCGTGCCATACTTGCCGTGGTCGGAACTGAACGACAGCTTGAATGAGTTTTTATTTCTTGAACTGGGACATTCTACCGAGCATGAAGATGCGCTTGAACTTTCTTCGTGCTTTGGTCACGATGAAAGATTTGGCGGCAGGCTCAAGCCTTTCATTGATTATCTCGCGCCGATCATTGAGAATGGCGAGCCGGTTTTTATTGTTTCGCGCCAATCCCCGCGCCTGCACGAAATGTGGAACGAGCACTATCCCGATTCTGATTTCAAAAATCTTGAATTTATTGAAGCCTCACTTTCTGAAGGTTTCACTTTGGCTCAAGGCGCCGTCCTTGGCGCCGAGGATGGCGCTTCAAGCGGTTTTGTTATTCACCTCATCACCGACTCCGAGATCTTCGGATGGGAGCGCCCGCAGCCGCGCACGCGCCAGCGACAGGTTGCCGATACGCCCGAAATGTTGTACGCGGATCTGCAGGTGGGCGATTATATCGTCCACGTCGATCATGGCATTGGACGCTTCGCGGGTCTGATTCAGCGACAGTTGGACGGCCACGAACGGGAGTTCCTCACCGTTGAATATGACCGCGGCGACATTCTCTACGTCCCCGTTCATCAAGCGGACAGGCTCACGCGCTACGTCGGCGCGGATGGTGGTAAGCCGTCTCTCGATAATCTCGGCGGACAAGCGTGGGCAGAAACGAAATCCCGCGTTAAAGAAGCCGTTCAAAAAGTAGCCGAAGATTTGCTCGATCTGTACGCGCGCCGTCAGGTGGTACAAGGATTCTCATTTGCCGAAGATACTCAATGGCAAAAAGAATTGGAAGACAGTTTCCCGTATGTGGAGACGGACGATCAAAAGCGCGCCATCGCCGATATCAAAAGGGACATGGAACGCGCGCGCCCGATGGATCGTTTGCTCTGCGGCGATGTAGGCTACGGCAAAACAGAAGTTGCCTTGCGTGCCGCCTTCAAAGCGGTGATGAGCGGCAGACAGGCTGCCATCCTTGTGCCAACTACCGTTCTGGCACAGCAGCACTTTGAGACATTTTCACAGCGTCTTGCAGCTTTCCCCGTAAAAGTGGAAATGCTTTCGCGTTTCCGTACTCCGCGAGAGCAGACCGAGATTTTATACAAACTCGCCATTGGTGAAGTAGACATCATCATCGGCACACACCGCTTGATATCAGCAGATGTAGTTTTCAAAGACCTTGGTCTGGTCGTCATTGACGAAGAACAGCGCTTCGGCGTCACGCACAAGGAACATCTTAAGAAACTTCGCACTGAAGTAGATGTGTTGACTCTCACCGCCACGCCGATACCCCGCACGCTCTACATGGCGTTGACCGGCGTACGCGATATTTCCAACCTGAACACACCGCCCGAAGAACGCCTGCCGATTATCACTCATGTTGGGCCATATTCTCCTCGTTTGGTGCGTCAGTCAATCCTGCGTGAACTTGAACGGGGAGGACAGATCTTCTTCGTCCACAACCGTGTCAACACCATTGAGGCGATGAAAGCGCATCTCAATAAACTTGTCCCCGAAGCGCGTGTGGATATCGGTCATGGTCAAATGGCGGAAGGTCAACTCGCCAGCGTGATGCACCGCTTCAACATGGGCGAGATCGATATTTTGCTTTGCACAACCATCATTGAATCAGGCTTGGATATCCCGAACGCGAACACACTTATCGTTGATCGTGCCGACACCTTTGGTCTTGCCCAGCTTTATCAACTTCGCGGACGTGTCGGGCGTGGTGCCATGCGTGCATACGCGTACTTCTTCCGCCACAACAAAATGTCTCCCACGCAGGAAGGCCAGCAGCGCCTTGAGGTCATCGCCGAAAATACGCAGCTTGGTGCGGGCTATTCCATTGCCATGCGCGACCTTGAAATTCGCGGTGCAGGTGAACTGCTCGGTACGCGTCAGCATGGCTTCATTCAATCCGTTGGCTTTCATCTCTACACCCGAATGCTCGCAGACTCTGTCCGCCGTATTCGCGTGCTGATGAAAGATACTCTCAACATGGAACTCCCACCTGCCTTCATGCCGTCCACATTCAGCCTGCCGCTATCCATGCCCGTCAATGTAGATCTGCCGCTCGCGGTTGGCATCCCTGCCGATTACATCTCCGATCAGGATTTGCGTCTGCGTCTTTATCGCCGCATCGCAGACCTGCGCGATGAAACTGAGCTTGATGCGCTTGGCTCCGAGTTCCGCGACCGTTTTGGTCTCATGCCAGAGATGACTCAAAATTTGCTGTACCAAATTCGAGTCAAACTGCGTGCTGAAAAAGCGAGCCTCGTTTCGGTCAACTGGGAAGCGGGGCAGATACTGCTCAAGTATGCCGTACCAACAGACGGGTCGGAAGCGAAGCGCCTGTCTGATCTCCCGAATGGCATCCGCGGCGGCAAATCCATGTATTGGGTCACACTGGCAAAGGACGAAGTCTGGACTGCGAAATTGCTGGATGTATTGACGCAGTTGTCGAAATCCCCCGCCTCTTAATTAACTGATGCTTGATTCTGTTTCAAAAACATCACCGCCCCGACAATTTGTCGGGGCGGTTTGCTTATTGAAAATTACTACACTTCAAATCTTCCTTCAAATTGAAGATCGTGTCGTCGCGTTCTTGTGATGCGGGCGCGCTTGCCGCGAGTCTATCCAATGCTGTACACAGACTCGGCTCCAGCCCCGCCGTGATCTTCTTTGAAGACTTTGTCAACGACTTGACTTGCTCCCAATCTTCCGTGTGCCCCAACCCTTCAATGAACGGGATGTATTCAAAACCATTATCTGGTCGTTCGCCCACAGATTGAGATTCGTTCCACAGCCGTACAACTTCATCCCATTGACCGTACTGCCGCGCAAGGTCTGCCTTTTCAAAATAGTAGCACCATGTCTGTGTGTTTTGTTTTCCGTAAATGTCTTCGGGTAAAGTTGGCTCTTCGCCCTCCGCTTGTTTTATCAAATTGATATTCGAGCCTGCACTAAGCTGGCGCATGTCATTGCTCACGAGGCGCAGGTTCACATCCTGCGGTTGCATTACCCATAGACAGCGCCTCAATTCAGGGTTGAAGGAAAGCAAAAGCATTTGGTTGCTGTTACCGGCAAATGTCATACTGAGTTTAGTATATTCCAGCGGCGCTCCCTGCAATAAAGAATTTACATTTGGGTTAGTGTAATAGAAAGGAAAATACCAGTAGGGCGGCGTGTTTCCAAAATCATGTACTTGATATGTCGTATTGATGGAGAACGAAACCGCATACTCTCCCATCACTCCAAGCACTTCTTCATCCGTCAGGAAAGTGGTGCCGGGTTCCACCTGCGGTGCGCGCCACAATAATTGTTGCGCCAACCGCTCCTGCTTTTCCCATGAATATTGAAATTCCTTGGCATTATCCAAATGGAAATTGACTGACAATGCCAGCATGAAAGTCAAAAGCAGTAATTTTTTTGTCTTCTCTTTTACGAAATAATCAACGACCAAATAGCTCAAGATCGCCGCACCGAACATGGCCGGAATCCCGAACCGTGAAGCAGATAAAAGATTCTTACTCTCTACGATGGAACGCCCGACTAACCAGACGGGTATTCCGCCGGTTAATAATCCTGCGATTGCAAGAGTGATGCTTCCAGCTTTCCAATCATCGTTCGATTCTGCGGTGTTGGGTAAAAGCCTGCTTAAATAAACAAACATTGCTGCAAAAAATAACAGACTCATCCCAAGTCTGAATAATACGAACGGTGATGAAAAATCCAGAAGGCTTACATCTGTTGCTTTTTGCCAGCCAATCGTCATCACTGCCAATGTATCTTTTATGGATGTTGTGACTAAATATCCGATGGCTTTGAACGGCTCACTCAAAAGCTGCTGAAGAATCACAGGTTCGTTGCGCGTTACATCTGGCGGGTTTTCATAGATCGCCACACGCCAAAAGAAAAACAGTCCCAAAACAGCAAGATATGGCAGCCAATTGAGCAGTGTCTTAGAGAACCTTTTTGAAAAAGTGATTTCAGTGCGCGAGATCAAAATCCACAAAATGAAAACACGGATCAACGTCAGCCCTGAAAAATATTCACTGGTAAATAAATGTGCCGCTTCCAGAATTAATGCCAGTAAAGTAAAAACGATCCGCTTTCCTGTAGTTGCATGCACCGCATAGATCATCAGCATCGTGGAAAGCGCAAATGCCAGAAATCCAAACCAATGATGTGTTGACCCCACCGCGAACGGCTGAAGCATAAAAAATGGATAGACCGCAAAGAACAGCCCAACATAAACAGCTTCTTTTTTACGCTCAGGCCACAGCGTCTTGAAGATCATCCAAATTAAAACTACGGTTCCCCATCGCATCAGCAAGGCAAAAATATGCCATGCCATCGGCTTAAAACCAAGCAGATTAAATCCAAGCATGTACAGCCAAGCAGCATTCGGCCTGCTGTCAAAGACCAGCATTTCGCGCAGGCTCTCGATCCCCTTGAGCTTTGCATAAAACACATACGGCCAGTCATCCATATAAAAGCCGAGGCTTGGGATGAGCAGTCCAAAACTAAAAATACAAGTGACCAAAAAAACAAGCGGTGCGCTTTTTTCTGTGAAGGATACGCGTTGAAAGAATGACCTGACTTTGTCCATATTGCCCGTGATTATACCCTCGACGTAAACCTTCGCTTCGCACTTAATCTGCGGCTTGATTCTGCCAATTGAATTTTTCTCACGCTGGAGAAGATTTCTAAAAACCCCTGTGTGCTCTGTGGTAAAGGTTTTTTAGCCTAAATTTCAGCGCGACGTACTTCGGGATTTGGAGTAAAATAGAACACACGTTCCCATTATTGACCAATAGAAAAAAACTTATGGACTTCAAACTTCAAGCACCCTTCATTCCCATGGGCGACCAGCCCGAAGCCATCCGCGGACTTGTGGACGGCGTAAATCGTGGACTCAAGCATCAGGTGTTGCTCGGCGCCACAGGCACAGGCAAGACCTTTACGATCGCGTCTGTCATTCAGCAGGTGCAGAAGCCAGCCCTCATCATGGCGCACAACAAAACCCTCGCAGCGCAGTTGTACGCGGAGTTCAAGGAATTCTTCCCTGAGAACGCAGTTTCATACTTTGTTTCCTACTACGATTATTACCAACCCGAGGCCTACGTCCCACGCCATGACCTTTTTATTGAAAAGGAAACGCAGATCAATGAAGAGATCGAACGTCTGCGGCTGGCGGCGACCACGGCATTGATCTCGCGCCGTGATGTGATCATCGTCGCTTCGGTCTCCTGTATTTATGGTTTGGGCTCACCCGAAGAATTCGGCAAAGGGACAGTCACCATGAAGGTGGGTGAGATCTACCGCCGCAATGCTCTGCTGCGGCAGTTGATCGAGAGCCAATACCAGCGCAATGACATGGAACTGCGCCCCGGCACTTTCCGTATCCGCGGTGATACGCTGGAAATTGTGCCCGCGTATGAATCCAAGCTAGGTTATCGAGTCACTTTCTTCGGAGACGAGGTCGAACGCATCATGCAGTTCAGCCCGTTGACCGGCGAGATCATTGAAGAACCAAACGAAGTCTCTATTTATCCTGCCAAGCAGTTCCTGACCGATGCAGATCGATTGAAAGAATCGATCAAGAACATTGAGACAGAACTCGAAGACCGTTTGAAATATTACAAGGACAATGGCAAGTTTCTTGAAGCCCAGCGTATTGAACAGCGCACCCGCTACGACCTTGAGATGTTGAAGGAAGTCGGCTATTGCTCTGGCATTGAGAATTATTCACGTCAATTAGATGGGCGTCCGCCTGGCTCGCATCCGTGGACGATGATCGACTTTTTGCCGAGCGATTATTTGCTGGTGATTGACGAGAGTCATATGACCGTGCCGCAGATCCGCGGGATGTATAACGGTGACCGCGCCCGCAAAGAGACTTTGGTGGAGTATGGCTTCCGTCTGCCTTCTGCGATGGACAATCGTCCGCTGAAGTTTGATGAGTTCGAGCAGGTGATGGGAGCCACGATCTACACATCCGCAACCCCGTCTGCATATGAGATGGAACACGCCGAACAGGTGGTGGAGCAGATCATCCGTCCTACGGGACTGGTGGACCCTGAGGTCGTGGTGCGTCCTACCAAAGGTCAGGTGGATGATCTGGTTGGAGAGATCAAGGAGCGGGTGGAAAGAGGCGAGCGGGTTTTGGTCACGACTCTGACCAAGCGTATGTCCGAAGACCTGACCAAGTACATGAAAGAGTTGGGGATTAAAGTTCAGTATTTACATTCGGAAGTGGATACGCTTGAGCGTGTTGGAATCCTGCGTGACTTGCGTTTAGGCACTTTCGATGTGCTGGTAGGAATCAATCTTTTGCGCGAAGGCTTGGATCTTCCCGAAGTGTCGTTGGTGGCGATTCTGGATGCGGACAAGGAAGGTTTCCTGCGTTCGGATACGGCTTTGATCCAGACCATCGGGCGTGCGGCACGTAACGTGAACGGACGTGTAATCATGTACGCCGACCGCATGACCGATTCAATGAAGCGCGCGATCGACGAGACAAACCGCCGCCGCGCCAAGCAGGTTAAGTACAATACCGATAACGGCATCATGCCGATCAGCATTCACAAAGAGATCCACGACCTTACCGAGGGAATGACTGCGAAGGCTGTGAGCGAAATGCGCGGCGAATACAAAGTGAAAGGCATGGATGGCATGCCTCGCACCGAACTGCGCAAGATCATTACCGAGATAGAAGCACATATGAAGGATGCGGCAAAGAATCTTGAGTTTGAACGAGCCGCCGCCCTGCGCGATGAGTTATACGAGTTGAAGACCCTGCTGGCGGAAGATGAAAGTTTGAAGCCCTGGGAGCGTATTAAGTTAATGACAGGGAATGAAGATTAATTTGAAGAGCAAAAAACTCTCAAGAGCATGCTCTTGAGAGTTTTTTATTTAACCGAGTGGCCCCGTTTTTGGTTTTGGTCTGTGATGAATGCAGGGATATAACTCACCATCTACCACGAGGATGTGGTTGACGATCCAGTCCGAAATCTCTTCGTGGATCTTTAACGCAAGTTCTGTGGTGCCGCCTGAATTAGTGAACTCACTATGGAATTTATCGAATTTTTCCACGAAGACCGCATGGGCTTTTTTATTTTTCCCGGCGGCGGGGCAGTGGTAGGTCTCGAAGCAGTCTTCCTCTTTGCCGAAATGCCAGCCCGCATAGAACCGAAGAATCCCCAATATCCTCGCGATGTTGTCGCTGCCATGGCCTTCATTGATGGCATCCCCAAGTTTGTTGAGGGTGTCCACGAGGTATTTGTGTTGATTGTCCAGCCCGTCGTCGCCGGTGCTGAGGGCGTTATCCCATTCCAATCGTTTAGGTGTGTACATAAGGCTCCTGAGATTTCAGGTGAAATTATATTATTTTTCCAATGCCGAAACCTTGCAGTATCCATATAGTTCTGTTTCGTCTTATTCTACTCTTTTTGCTTTCTTTATAAAACCTTTACATTGCGGCTGTATCCTTTGGGCATATTCAGGAACAAAACTGAACAATCACTCAAAAGGAGTATGAAATGAAAAAGACAATGTTGATCGCAGGTTTGGTAGTGCTGGCACTTGGTGTGCTTGGCGTGGGAGCCGTGTTTGCCCAGGATGCTAATCCCCCCGTCCCATACGGACATGGGCAAATGATGGGCAATGGCACAGAAGGCCCGATGCATACCTTTATGGCTATTGAATTTGCGAAAGCGCTTGAATTGAACGTGAACGACGTCAACACCCGCCTCGCTTCTGGCGAGACCATGTATGATATTGCTCTATCGGCAGGTGTCACCGCTGACGAATTCCCCGCTATTATGACTCAGGTCCGTACTACGGCGCTTGCAGAAGCTGTGAAGGCCAATGTCATTACCCAGGAGCAGGCTGATTGGATGCTCTCCCGCGGCGGCAATATGGGAAATGGCGATTGCACCGCTGACGGCCCTCAGGGTAACGGTGGACGCGGTATGATGAATGGTCAGGGGCACGGCGGTATGATGGGTGGATGGGGCGCTGGTCAGGGTACAAACCCGTAGCAACTTGGATAGTAATAAGAAAAAAGGGCGGCGGTCTTGCGACCGCCGCCCTTTTTTCTTTGGGGCTTATTTTTATCTTTCTTGCAGCTTGTCTTGTTTCAGTTCGTTGAGTGTGCCTGCTCCACACGCGAACATGGTGACTTCGATCTGGCGTTTGGTCAGCTTCATCATTTCCGCTGCTTTCCCGGTAGAGATGGCGGCGGCCTTGAGGAATTGCCCTGCCATGCCGCCGAGTGTTGCGCCGAGAGCGATTGACTTGGCGATGTCAAGACCGTCTTTGATACCGCCGCTGGCGAAGATCGTCATCTTGGGCACGGCTCTTTTCACGCTGACAATTGATTCGGCAGTTGGAATTCCCCAACCGACAAAGGTGGCTGCGAGTTGACGGGTGAATTCATCCGGTGCGCGGTGCATTTCCACTTGTGACCAGCTTGTGCCGCCCGCGCCTGCCACGTCTATGGCTTGCACGCCGCAATTGGCAAGGATTTTCGCAGTACGTTCGGAAATTCCCCAGCCGACTTCTTTTGCAATGACAGGTACTTCAATTTGTTTGCATACTTCTTCGATCTTGCTTGCAAGGCCGATCCAATTTGTATCCCCTGCATCCTGTACAGCTTCCTGTAAGGGATTCAGATGCAGGTAAAGTGCATCGGCTTGGATCATGTCCACGGCGCGGCGGCATTCGTCCACGCTGTAGCCATAATTGAATTGGACCGCGCCGAGATTGGCGAACAATAAAATGTCAGGCGCCACGCGGCGGACTTGAAATGTGGCTGCCTGCTCGGGGTGTTCAATGGCGGCACGCTGTGAGCCAACTCCCATGGCAATGCCGCATTCCTGCGCAGCTTCTGCGAGGCGCAGGTTGATCGTCTCAGCTTCGGAGGTGCCGCCGGTCATGGAACTGACGAGGGTCGGTGATGTCAATTGTTTGCCGAACAGGTTGAGGCTTGTGTCGATGCGGTTCAAATCCAGCTCGGGCAATGCTTCGTGGGTAAAGTGATATTTTTCGAGTCCACTGGACAACGCAGAACGGACATCCTGTTCTAAGTTAATTTTAATGTGGTCGGACTTTCTTTGGTCAATTGGCGCAACTTTTGTCATAGGGTAGTGTTCCTGAGTGTGATGACTGCTTGACAGGCTTTGTCAAGCGATTACAATAAATAAAAGATCAATCAAAAATAATGGAGGCTGTAATGTCTGACACATATACTGAACTTAAGGCGATCGTAAAGGATCTGCTCGGCGCGGATGAGGCGAAGATCACACCGGAAGCTCGTTTCCGCGAAGACCTCGAAGCTGATTCTCTTGACCTCGTTGAATTGATCATGGCGTTTGAAGATAAGTTCGGCGCTGAGATCTCCGACGAAGATGCCCAGAAGATCGTCACCGTGGGCGATGCAGTAACCTACATCGACGCCCGCAAGAAGTAATTTATTGTTTGGGATTATAACCGTAGAGCCGCCCTCATCAGGCGGCTCTCGTGTTTCTGATAGGTATTGATTGTCACATAAAAAAAGCCCGTTCGGGATTGCCGAACAGGCTTTTTGAATTACAGCAAAAGGGTTGGGATTTCTTCCGGGTGTTTGGCGACTTTGACGCCAGCGGCTTCGAGGGCTTTGATCTTGTCTGCGGCTGTGCCTGCACCGCCTTCGATAATGGCGCCGGCATGTCCCATGCGTTTTCCCGGAGGAGCGGTTTGACCAGCGATGAAGGACGCAACAGGTTTGGTCATTTTAGATGCGATGTAGGCAGCGGCTTTTTCTTCTTCATTGCCGCCGATCTCACCGATCATGATAACCTTTTCAGTCTTGGGGTCATGCTCGAACATTTCCAGCACATCGAGGAAGTTTGTGCCGTTGACCGGGTCGCCGCCGATGCCTACGCAGGTGGATGCCCCCATGCCGAGGTTCTTCATGGCGTAGAGCACTTCGTAGGTCAACGTGCCGGAGCGGGATACCACACCGACGTTGCCGGGGATGGCGATGTTGCCGGGGATGATACCGATTTTGGCTTCACCCGGAGTGAGCAGACCTGGGCAGTTTGGTCCGATGAGGCGTACCTTTTTCTGGTCAAGGTAGTTGCGCACGCGCATCATGTCCTGAACGGGGACGCCTTCGGTGATGCAGATGATGAGGGGGATGCCTGCATCGGCTGCTTCAAACATGGCGTCTGGAGCGAAGCGGGCAGGGACGAAAATGATGGTGGCGTTCGCGTCGGTAGCTTCCTTCGCCATCTTCACAGAATCGAAGACAGGGAGTTTGCCATCCAGGACCCATTCGCCGCCTTTGCCTGGCGTCACACCGCCGACAACATGGGTGCCGTAAGCGACCATTTGTGTGGTGTGGAATAATCCTTCGTTGCCGGTAATGCCTTGAACAATAAGGCGGGTGTTCTTATCAACTAGGATGCTCATGGTTAATTCCCTTTCTTCGCGGCTTCAACAGATTTCTTCGCCGCGTCGGCGAGGGTTTCTGCGGTGATCATATTTGCATTTTCAAGCAGGCGGCGCCCTTCTTCGGCGTTCGTGCCAACGAGACGGACAACCATCGGTACCTTCGGTTTTACTTCATCCATCGCAACCAGGATGCCTTTGGCAACTTCATCACAGCGGGTGATTCCGCCGAAGATGTTGAACAGCACAGCTTTTACGCTAGGGTCAGAGAGGATGATGCGCATGGCTGCGGCAACTTTTTTCGAATCTGCGCCGCCGCCCACGTCGAGGAAGTTGGCTGGTTCGCCGCCGAAGAGTTTGATCACATCCATGCTGGTCATGGCAAGGCCTGCGCCGTTGACCATGCAGCCGATGTTTCCATCCAACTTGATGAAGGAGAGTCCGTACTTGCGGGCTTCGATCTCAGAGGGGGCGTCTTCGTCTGTGTCCCGCATTTCTGCGAGGTCGGGATGGCGATACAAGGCATTGTCATCGATCATCATCTTGCCATCGAGAGCAACAAGTTTTTTATCCTTGGTGATGACAAGCGGGTTGATCTCAGCGAGGGAGGCGTCTGTATTCTTATACACTTCGTACAGCCCCATGGCGATCTTTGTGAAATCACGCCAGTATTCGCGAGGCAGGTCAATCGCCACAGCCACATCACGCGCAATGTATTCGCGCATGCCAAGCAGCGGGTCAATGTTCACCTTGATGATCTTTTCCGGTGTCTTGGCAGCCACTTCTTCGATGTCAATACCGCCGGCTGCAGAAGCGATGATCACAGGTTTTTTAGCCGAGCGGTCATCGGTGATGGCAAAGTAGATCTCCTGGTCAATGGCGGAAGCTTCATCAACAAGTACCTTGCGGACGGGCAAACCTTTGATTTCCATACCCAGTATCTGGGTTGCTAGCTGTTCGGCTTCAATGGAATCCTTGGCAAGCTTTACACCGCCAGCTTTTCCGCGCCCGCCGACCAGCACTTGTGATTTAACAACAACGCGCCCACCCAGCTCTTCAGCAATTTGCTTTGCTTCCTGAGCAGTAGACGCAACCCGTCCTTTAGGGATGGGGATGCCGTACTTTGAAAAGATCGTCTTTGATTGGTATTCGTGGAGTTTCATTATTCTCCCTCGCAGGGTATTTTATTTATCGCCTGTGGCCAAACTTATGAGAGTTATTTGCAATATGTCGCATGCAAATAGTAAGTGTTGGCGCGAAAAATCTTGCGATATTTTGTAAAAAGCATCGGTATTATATCACCAGAAAAATTATACATATAACAGCATCCCGTGAGTTACAAAACTCACGGGATGCTTGTTGGTTATTGAGGAAGTGTAAATCTCAGGATGCGGTTGAAAGCGCCGTCTGTAACCCAGACGTGCCCCTCGGCATCCACAGCGACGCCTGACGCAAGCCCAAAGTTCGATAGCTCTTCGCCATATTCGCCCCAGGTACGGACGATGGTTCCGCTTTGATCGAATTCCATCACACGATACCCCTCTGGGTCCGTAATGAATACATGCAGCTGGTCATCCACCGCAATGAAAGGCTTGTTGTCAAGCGACTGTCCGAACCAGCCAAATACATCCCATTGCTTATCAGGGGTGAAGGTTAGGCTGCCTTCCACCTCAACAGGAATGAAAGTCTGGATACGCTGGTTCCAGGTATCCACAACGTAGACTTTCCCATTCTTGTCAACAGCGACACCAACCGGCTCATCAAATTGACCGGGGTCGAAGCCTGCACTGCCAAACTGGGTGATAAAGTTCCCATCCGCATCAAAAACAACGATGCGCTTGTTTCCTGTGTCTGTGACATAGACCCGCCCCTCGGCATCCACCGCAAGCCCGCGCGGACCGTAGAACGAGTCGGGAGTTTCGCCCTGTCCAAAAGTGCCCCAAGCTTTAATGAATCTTCCGCTGGCGGTGAATTTTTCGATACGGTGATTCCAGGTATCGGTCACATAGACAGAGCCGTCCGGTCCTACAGCGACGCCCCAGGGTTCGTTGAATGTACCGTCTCCAATAGGAGAGCTGACGCCGTCTGCGAAAGAGCCCCATTCCTGTAAGGTGTTTCCTTCCAGATTAAGGTGCAGTACACGATGATTTCGTGAATCCGCCACATAGATCGTTCCATCTTTTGCAAAGGCAAGGGAGCGCGGTGCATTTAAAAGGACTGGATTTGCCTGTAACGAGTCCAGCACCATATCCGCTGAAAGCTGAATAAATTTTCCTTCGGTCGGGTCTTGTACGGTTTCGGAGGCGGCTGGTGCAACACCATAGTTCCATATCTGTGAAGCCACATCCTGACGGATGTACAGTCTCATCTTGTCTGCAGGAGACCAGGTAGAAAGAGTCAGGTCTGGGCGACCTAACGCCTGTGCATAGGCCGTGTAATCGCGATCAAGCCAGATCTGGATGATGCCAGCGCGGATTGCGGGGTCGGTGAAGCCTCTGCAGAATAATGAATAATCCTTGGACTTCCGCAGTTTGAGGAAACTCATCACGCCTTTGCAGGAGTAGTCATCAGGGAAAGGCGTGCTCGGGTCACGGTCCATCACGAGATTGAAATAATCCTGCATCGGCCACCACATACGGATGTAATCCACACGGAAGTAACCGGGGCCGATGGCTGGCTCGATCTTGTCAAAATTCTTTTCATCCACAATGATGACCACCGAATCGCGTAGGGAGCGTGTGGGTTGGTCAAAGGATCGTTGGTTGGTGAAATCACGTAAATACCAGACGAAAGGCCAGGAGACTCCCGTATCTGGCGCGCTGGCATCGTAGGCAAGGGCTACCCCCATGCCGCCTGTTGTTCGTTCGGAAATTTCCTTTGCCTGGGCGATGACATCCTTAATGCCTGTCGCTCCGTGGGCATAGACGAGGAACTCCGTCGCTTGATCATAGGTGATGTAGGAGGCGCGGAATGCCGCCCGTGTGGTGAGGACTGCCAGCAGCGAAAAGAAGATCAGCAGGAAAACGCGGCTCATCTCTTTGAATGTCCACTCGCGCAAGAGATAGACGAGCGCAACTGCGCTGAGAATGGTTATGACCAATGGCAGAAGGAAAGCGCTTGTGGCTTGCAATTGCTCAAGGCCCTGGCCCTGGAAGGGGGGAGTGGTTCCGTTAAGGGCAAGTACCATACCAGCCGTGCTGGTGATAAAAACAGCCAGCGCTGTTACTGTGAGAAGGATGCGCTGTTCTTTTATTTTTGCCCAGTCGGTTGTATCAATAATATGACCGATCGCCCAGCCCGTGATGAGGATCATTGGCAAGGTAATGTGGACTGTCAGCCACGGCATGCGCTCGCCAGCAAAAGAGAATGCCACAAAGCTGATCACGCTCCACCAGACGAGCAGGCTGAAGGTATTGGGAAAATTCTTTTCCTCAGTATTTATTTCGCTGTCTAGAATGGCGATCACTTCTGCCTGATGTTCTTCATCGCTGGGACTGAAGATTCCCTCTTGGTCATTTTCGGGTTGGGGTGTTGATTTGAGGTTGATCCTTCTGCGAAGCCCGACAATAAGGGCCAGTACGAATCCCAGAGCGGGCAGGAATTCATACATTGGGATTTGAATGAGAAGATAGTAATACCAAGGCTGGCTGCCGCGTTCCACGCCTTGCTGAACGATCCAGTAGCCTAAAGAACCGATGGCGCCTGTAAAGAATCCGCTGCTGTTGGTGAAGACAGTGGTGTACAAAATGGTAAAGGGAACCCAGAAGACGAGCGCGGTCTTCCACCATTTCTCTTTATTCCATAGTAAGCCGATCACAATGGCGAGGATGAACGTTAGAAGTAGGAAGCCGCCGATCACGAGAATGGCACGTGTATTGGAACCCAGCGCCTGAATCTCAGGAGCGGTCGTTGGTATCGTTACATTGAGGGATTTCTCGAAAATTTTGATCAGGAATGCTGAAAGTTGTGGAAGAACGATCGTCCCTGTGACCATGAGCAGGTCAAACGAACGATCATTGCGGATGCGCTCCCATCCGTAGCCGCGAATGAGCAGGTAGGCAGTTACGATCAGGGATGCGAAAGCGATCGCAGCGAAGACCATTGTCAACGAAGCGGAGGCAGGTGCGGGCGTGGTAAGAGGCGAATTATCCCCGATTGGGTTACTTGGGATGGCAGTCTCTGTTCCAGAGATAACTTGCGAGTCGCGGGAGTAAAGCGCGTATCCAGCTGTGGCGCCGAAAAGCAGAACCGTCACGCCGAGGGCAATGATGAAGGAGCGGTACTCATTTTCAGCATTCTTCCACGGACGACGGGTGACCTGTGCGAGGAAATACACCGCGAGGAAGATCAATGCTTCGGCAGTGTAGATGAAAGATGTTTCCTTGGAAGTAAAGTGAAGTGCAAGAGCCGCCGCCAGCATGAGTAGATATTTTTTGCCGCCAACTTCAAGGTGGCGGAGCATGGCGTACAGCATCAGTACACCGGAGAAGCCTACGAACGATTCGTTGCGAACATAACGCCCGTAATACAACATGTAGGGTGAAATAACCATGAGGAAAGCAGCGATGAGCGCGCCCCATTTTCCAAGATAGCGCCGCCAATACCAGAGCCTCCAGACGATGCCAATACTGAAGAGAGCCGCCGGGATGCGTGAGGTGAAATCGCTGGCGCCAAAGAGGAAGTAGGTGAGTGCAACAATGTGGAACTGGAAGGGTCCATGCATCATGGGTGAATGTTCATAGCCCTGTCCGCGATAGAGCAGCCATGAGAAGTACGTGTGTAAACTTTCATCGTGACTCATCACGCGCGCGCCGAGGTTGTAAAAGCGTGTGACAATGGCAAGCAAAATAACGACCGCAAAAATTGCGATCTCATTGGTTAGCGCAGGCAGCAGGGGATGGACAGGGCGTTCAAGCCAGTTTTGTTTTTGTTCCATTGAGTTTCACCTTTGGTAAAGTTGACGAATAATTCATCTCGTCCTAAATGATATAAGCAAAAGTTTAGTGCCACGTTAAGGGAATTATAACAGGTGTGGCTACGGTTTGCGTGTAGGCAATAATAGGCGGTTTGGGTAAAGTAAAGTTTTCTGACACCTTTAGTTATTTGGATGCAGCCCCCGCAAGCTGACCGCAGCCTGCGTTGATGTCAATCCCGCGGCGCATACGGATCGTGCATGGTATCCCGGCCTGTTCCAGTGATTCTTTGAACATGGCAGCACGCTGACGGTCTGTTGCCTGCCCATCGAACCCTGCGGTGGGGTTGAGCGGTATGGCGTTGACGTGGCACATCAGTCCACGCAGTTTGGATGCGAGTTTCTTTGCAACTTCAGGAGTGTCATTCACGCCGTTGATCAGCGCCCATTCAAATGTAACTCGGCGGCTGGTCTTGGCGACGTAATATTCACAGGCTTCGAGAACTTCATCAATTTTGTATCTCTTGTTGACTGGCATCATGGCCACGCGGGCATCGTCATCCACGGCGTGGAGAGATATGGCGAGGTTGACCTGTCTTTGCTCGTCGGCAAATCGCCGAATTTGCGGTACCAGCCCCACGGTCGAGATGGTGAAGCGCCTTGCGCCGAAATTGTAGCCATCGGAGTCGTTCAATCTGTCAATCGCGGCCATCGTATTTTCGTAATTATGGAAAGGTTCGCCCATACCCATGAAAACAATGTTACTGACGGTCTCATTCTGCTCCTTGAGCATCTGCGCGTAATACATCACTTGCGCCACGATCTCGCCGCTGGAGAGATGCCGCTTAAAGCCCAGTTGGCCTGTGGCGCAGAACACGCATCCCATGGCACAGCCAGCTTGTGTGGAGATACAAAGCGTACGGCGTTCCTTTGCCCCTCGCCCGCTCGTGGGAGAGGGGTTGGGGTGAGGGGCGTCAGCGGGATCGCCGTAACGCATTAATACGGCTTCGATCAAATTTGTATCTGGCAGTTCGAAGAGGGTTTTGCGCGTGTGTTTGTCTGAAGAATCTTGATAGACCTTTACTGAGAAAGGCATGAAGGTAAAGTTTTCCGTCATCTTCTCGCGCAGTGACTTGGACAGGTTGGTAAATTGCTCCGGCGAGTTGTAGAGATGTTGATAAAGCCCCTGCCAGACCTGTTTTGCTCGGTAAGCGGGTTCATTCCATTCTTTGAGGAGGTTTGTTAGGGCGGGGAGGTCAAGATCGTAGATGAGTATCATTGTTTCTATTTTAGCAGACCACAGCGGGAACATCCGTGCAGGTTTTTTCGTTTTGGGTTAGTATAAAGTCTGGACAACGTACAAAAAGCGTAGGGATTTCGTAGAGAAATTAACAGAAATTCTCACTTTCTTCATAATATAATCCCTGCCTTATAAAAAGGAGAACCATGCAAGACCAAAAAATCACCATCTCAAGAACAACCCTTATTTGGGTGCTTGTCGCCGTATTAGGGGTTGCTGGCATCGTCGTGTTGATCCTGGCATTTCGGGGCTCGAACAGCCCCGAAGACGATGTAAACGCGATCTACACCAATGCCGCATTGACCGTCGAAGCCCAGCAATTGACTTTGAGCTCCAGCCAGCCGACAGCCACAGTCACACCTTTTGTCACCCTGACTCCACAGCCAACGAACACAGCGCTTGCAACGGTAACCCTTCAACCGCTTTCTTTTGCCACCAACACACAGTCCGTTTCAGCTATTGGCGGTTGTGACAATTCCATCTATATCAGCGACGTGACCATCCCTGATAAGACGGTGGTGACACCCGGGCAGTCCATGACCAAGACATGGCGAGTGCAAAATACTGGCACCTGTGCCTGGACAACCGCATATAAGATCACCTACGTGGCGGGGAATGCGATGGGTGGTGCGGCCACTGCGCTTACTCAGGCGGTCAGCCCTGGCCAGTCCATTGATATTTCAGTAGCGATGGTCGCTCCCACAGCGTCAGGCGAATCTGCGGGTACCTGGAGGCTCACCAACGATAAGGCTCAGCCGTTTGGTACGAATTTGACCATCGTTGTGAATGTTAGCGGCGGAACTACTGGCACGCCGACAAAGACGGTTACTCCCGGTGGAGCAACTGCGACAGCCACGAATACTAGCGCCCCAGCAGCGACTGCAACACCAACAAACACTCCAACGAGTACGCCAACAGAAACGCCGACGCCACAGTCTAACCCTTAGTTCAAATGAATAATTTATCCAATTAAAGAAAGAGTTTTTTACACCTATTGATTTTTGAATAAAGTTAGTCCCCAAGTAGGGCTAAATTTACTCGTGTTTTACCCTAAAAATGAGACTTTCAATTTTCAAAAATCAATAATATCCTTGGACTGCGCTCCTCAGCTTGCATTCGTCGCTCAGGACCAGCTCCGTGTTGAGCGGATGGCGGCGTTTGTTTCGCCAGTAGTTGATTGAACGTAGGAGCGTAAAACGAACATAGAAAAGAATAGACCTGCATTTTTTTGCGGGTCTATTCTTTTCTTTCTGTCATTTATATTTAATTTTTCGTGGTAATTTTTTACGCAACCAGCGTAGCCAGATCGTTGGCAATGATATCCATTTTGGGCCGCCACCGCTCTGCTTCTTCCCGGGTGGTGACGCCGCTCAACATGGCAGCCGTCGGGCATCCCACAGCCTGACCTGCGGCAATGTCCGTTTCCAATCTGTCGCCGACTACGAGCGTATCCTCTTTTTTCGTCCCCAGCTTTTTAAGAGATAACTCCATCAGATATGGGAATGGTTTGCCGGCCACAATCGGCTGCACCCCCGTTGCGGATATGATGACCGATAGCCACGAGCCCGCCCCCGGAACTTCTCCGCGCGGAGTGGGGAAGGTTCTGTCGGTGTTGGTAGCGTAGAATGGAATGCCCGCCCGCACCAGCAACGTCGCTTCGGCCACTTTTTGGAAACTGATTTCACGGTCAATGCCCATCACGAACACCTGCGCCTCAGGCGCCCGTTCCGTGGACAGCACTTCAAACCCTTTATCTTCCAGCGCCACACGGATGCCGTTTTCGCCGATCATGAAAACCTTTGTCCCACGCGGAAATTTCTGGGCAAGCATGAAGGCGACACCCAATGCGGAAGTCACCATCTGCTCAACCTCAATTTCCACGCCGAGGTCTGCCAATTTCTTTGTATACTCTTCGGGAGTCTTCGTCCCGTTGTTGGTGGCGAAGACAAATTTCAATCCGCGCTCGCGGATGCGTTTGAACGTGGCAGGCAGATCTCCGATCGGCGCATCGCCTCTCCAGATCACGCCGTCCATATCGATGATGAGGGCTTTTATATTTGAAGGGATCATTTGATTTACGATTTGCGATTTTGGATTTTCGAAGTACGCGTCACGTATTAAGTTTCACGCATCACGAACAACGCAATGCGCATTATAGTACATAAAAGAAAGACCCCGAAGATTTCTCTCCGAGGTCTTCACTGCTTACTGATAACTGTTTACTGATAACTGTTTACTTGGCCACTTTTTCAGGTGTTTCAATGATCTGATCCACCAACCCATAATCCACTGCCTGCTGAGCATCGAGGTAGTAATCGCGGTCAAGGTCACGTTCGATCACTTCAAGCGGCTGGCCTGTGTGCTTGGCCATCACGCCGTTGAGCAGAGATTTCAAGCGCAGGATCTGCTTGGCCTGAATTTCGATGTCCGTAGCCTGGCCCTGTGCGCCGCCGAGAGGCTGGTGCATATGGACGGTGGCATGCGGCAGGGCGTAGCGTCTGCCCTTCGTACCAGCGGTCAACAACACAGTCCCGAAAGAGGCGGTCACGCCCACGGCCACTGTGCAGATCGGGTTCGAGATGATCTGCATTGTGTCGTAGATCGCAAGTCCCGCGTAGATCACTCCGCCGGGGGAATTGATGTACATGCGAATTTCCTTTTCAGGATCTTCGTGGTTAAGGAACAATAATTGAGCAACGATCGCATTCGCGACCTGGTCATCGATCGGTGTGCCGAGGAAGATAATGTTATTGCGAAGCAGCATTGAGTAAATGTCATAAGCGCGCTCGCCGCGGCCGGTATTTTCAACGACCATTGGAACTATATTCTTGAAATCAGGGATCATGTTTGTCTCCTTTAAGTTGGGACAATGGTACACAATTTGTGTTGGATTTTTATTAAAGTTTGATAGGTGATGTAAATACGATGGTGGTTGTTGAGTAGGACAGAATGTGTTGCCTGCCCATATCGAAAACCACCATCGTATTTCGCTTCATTGCCTAATCTGTTACCTGTAAGCCATTAAAAAGCAATTCTTACTCTGAAGCTTTTTCCTGCTCATCTTCGGCAGGCGCGGCTTCTTCAGCCTTTTCTTCTTCCACAGGCTTGTACTCACCTATCGCAATCGACTTGATCATGTCAAGAGCTTTGCGGGTCATCACGCGGCTCGCAGATTCCATGGCGATGGCTTCACTCAATTGCTTCTGGCCTTTTTTGCCGCCGCGTATCTTGCTGAAGTCCATGCCTTGCTGGGCCAGACTGTTGAGTGTATTGTTGTATTCTGCGTCCAGTGCTTCATTGTCCAGCTGGATTTTTTCCACCCGCACAACTTCATCGAGCAGCAAGCCGCGCTCAAGGCGTTTCTTCGCGACGGGTTTTACTTCATCTTCAATGAACTGTTCGCGGGTTGTGCTTCGGACTTTGAAGTAGGTATCCAGGTCCATGCCTTGCTGGCTGAGGCGGTTGGCCAGGTCGGAAAGCACATGCTCACCTTCATGCTCAAGGGTGTGTTCGTGATACTTGATGGTTGCGCCTTCTTTGATCTTTTCGATCAATTCGACGAAGTATTTGTCATCATATTCAGCCTGTGAGCGTGTTTCCACATCCTTCTTAACGGCAGCCAAAAGATCATCCACGGTTTCGCCTGCGCCTGTCATCTTGGCGAGTTCGTCATTGATGTCTGGCAGGGTCACGCCGCGCACGGTCTTGACCGTGACTTCGATCTCAACATCCTTGCCTTTTAATTCTTCTACTTCCCAATCTGCGGGGAAGGAATGCTTGATGGTCTTATTCTCGCCAGCTTTTAATCCAACAAGTTCCTTGGCGAAACCGTTGTAAGGCCATTCGGTGTCGCGGTCTTCCTTGCGGACGAAAGTTGCGAAACCTGTGCGGTTCAATTCTGTGGTTTCAGATTTCACATCCACCAGAACATAGTCGCCGAGTTCAATGGGGCGATCCACGTTTTCGGTGGTGGCGTACATCTGGCGCATGTCTTCGAGGGCTGCATCTACCGCTGCCTGATCGGGGACTTGCCATTCGTAAGGAAGGCGGACGGAGTGAAAGTCACCAAGATCTACCTCAGGGGCCAGCGGCACGCGGAATGTGAACTTCGGCGGCTCGAGGCTGTCGATCGATTCGAGCGCGCCAGCCGCGCCAGGATTCACGTCTGCTTCCTTGAGTACATTGGAATATTCCTGATCAATGAACAGGTCAACGGCCTGCTCGGTGATGGCGCCTTCCCCATATGTGCGGACAACAATATCGTAAGGGGCCTTGCCGGGGCGGAAGCCTGGGATATTGCCGCGTGAAGAGATCTTGGTCGCTGCACGGCGCTTGTAGGTGGTCATCTTGTCCTGATCCACTTCCACGAGTAATTTAACGGAGTGGTCTTCCTGGTATTGTTTTTCGATGTTCAAAGTTACCTCTTTTATTTTCAAACCCTAAAGGTCATTAGGGTCTTTAGGATTTTATGGTTTATTTTCAGTGAGGATGGTGGGAGTTGAACCCACACGCCTTTCGGCACATGATCCTAAGTCATGCCTGTCTGCCAATTCCAGCACATCCCCAGACTTGCGAATCAGTCTGTAATAAGCGGCGAAATTATACCGTAAGGTATGTCTAATTTGTGGATTTTTGGGCGGCTATTTTCTTGGCCTATTTCCTTTTCTCTATAGGGGAATTGTGAGTAAGATGGGGCGCTAAATCCCCATCAAAGTGGTAAGTTTGATTGCAGTTAGGATCATACTTGTTTAATTAAAAAGGAGAAAATCGTACATGCCTATTTCTGCTGGAATCCCTGCCCCTGAGTTTGAAATGTTGGATGATACCAACACCCTTCGAAAACTTTCCGATTATCGCGGAAAGAATGTTGTGCTTTATTTTTATCCGAAAGACGATACCCCGGGCTGCACAAAGGAAGCCTGTAATTTCCGTGATGACTATTCCGCATACGATAAGGCGGGTGTGGTGATTTTAGGTGTCAGCCCTGATTCGGTTGCTTCGCATGTGAAATTTAAACAGAAATTCCAGTTACAGTTCCCATTGCTTGCGGACGATGAGCACAAAGTCTGTGATTTATATCAAGTGTGGGGGCCTAAGAAGTTCATGGGTAAATCATATGAAGGTGTTCTTCGTACGACATTCCTGATCGATACAGACGGGAACATCAAGCGCGTGTTTGAAAACGTGAGGCCGGCCGAACACAGCTCTGAACTGCTGAGCGAATTGGGAGTCAATTAAGAAAAATCCTTTTTGTATAAATTCAAGTATCCAAAATCAGGCTGATGGTGTTTTGAAAACACTGTCAGCTTGGTTTTATTTCTTGGGCGCTGTCCGCTGCCAGTTAGGGAAGAAGCGCACAATGTCCCTGAAAAATAGTGACAAATGTCAGGTAGTTTGGTATATTGTTCAGGTTGTGAAAATAGTGACAATTCACACGTAAAAAGTCTTATTTCAGCATAAGTGGAAATTGGGGTGGTTTCCATTTTGATTTTTTAAATAGGAGATAGATCTATGCGACACTTTGTAATCGTGGGAATTTTGGTCGTTCTTTTGGCCAGTCTCACTTATATCGGGTTAAATGCAATTGGGTTGATGCCGGTAGCGGCCAGCGCCCAGGCAGTACCGATTGACTGGTTGTGGAACTGGCAGGTGGTTGCCATGTCGTTCCTTTTTTCTTTGATCGTGGTTCCCATGGGATATAGCTTGATCGTGTTCCGACGGAAAAAGGGCGATACGACAGATGCGGTTCACGTCGAAGGAAATACCAATCTGGAAATAGCGTGGACGGTGCTTCCGCTTTTTCTTGTGATGATCTTTGCTTACATGGGTGCGTATTCCCTCGGCGAGGTGATGCGTGTTGACCCGAATGCAACGGTTATCAAAGTCAAGGCGCGTCAATTCGCCTGGACTTTTGAATATCCTGATTCCGGAGTGGTTAGCACGGAATTGCATTTGCCGATCGACAAACAGGTTGTGTTGAAAATGGAATCTGAGGATGTGATCCATTCCTTTTGGGTTCCTGAGTTTCGCGTCAAGCAGGATGTTGTTCCTGGTCGTGTGACGGAATATCGGATCACACCGACTTTGGTTGGTGCGTTCAAAGTCCGTTGTTCGGAGTTGTGCGGCACCTCGCATTCCTACATGGAAGCCCCTGTGGTCGTGAGTGAAACCGCCAACTTTGATAAATGGATCGTTGAGCAGCAGGCAATTGCAGAAGCTGCCAAAACTCCCGAGGGACAAGGCAAACTTTTGTCAATTTCAAACGGTTGTGTTGGATGTCATTCGGTTACCGGCACGAGCCTGCCGACAGCGCCCACCTGGTTTGGTATCTACGGCTCACAGGTTAAATTGGCTGACGGTTCGACTGTCACAGTTGATGATGCTTTTATCTCCGAATCGATTCTTAACCCGAAGGCCAAGGAAGTGGAGGGATACTCTCCCACCATTATGCCCCCCTATACTTTGACTGATGAAGAGATCGCAAACATCATTGCGTATATTAAGACTTTGAAATAAGACGGCGGAGGATCTTGAAATGAAGCGTTTCTTTTCCACAGCCCTGATGCGCGGCTTGTTCTGGCAGTTCGTTGGCACCCTTGTTGGTGCGGGACTTGTCACTGGCATTCGCGCGTTAATGGGTTTAAGTGTTACCGATAAATTCTTTTTTACAGAACCAGCCTGGGTACTTGGCGGGTTTGTTGGGGTGTTATTCTTTTTGGTGGGGAACGGCGTTACTGGCGACTGGATCAAATGGTCCCGCGGTATTGATACGCCTGATCATCACGAAGATCATTATTCCGGTTGGGAAAAGTACATCAATGTCTCTCTCGACCATAAGGTGATCGGCATTCAGTATACGGTCACTGCATTGGTGTTGATCAGCTTGGGCGGTTTGTTCGCTCTTATTTTCCGCACCGAGTTGGCTCAGTCTCAATTGCAGTTCCTTACCCAGGACTTGACCTTATTCAGCCAGACAGGGCCGCAGTTGTACAATACACTGATGTCTTTGCATGGCATGATCATGATCGTTTCGATCTTGCTGGGTATTGCTGGTGTGATCAACTATGTGGTGCCGCTTTTGATCGGCGCCCAAGATATGGCTTTCCCTCGTTTGAACGCGTTCTCCTATTGGATCGCCGTTCCTGCGGCGGTTCTCTTGGTAATGAGTTTGATCCTCGGCGGTTTTGACACTGGTTGGACTGGATATCCTCCTCTTTCTGCTCGTGCTCCAGTCGGTATGCAGATGTTCTTCCTCGGCGTATTTACCGCAGGCTGGTCTTCCATTTTGGGAGCGTTGAATGTGCTCGTCACTGTAGTTCGCATGCGTGCAAAGGGAATGACAGCCATGCGCATGCCCATCTTTGTCTGGGCATCCATCGCCACATCCCTGATCGCATTGACCGCTACTCAATTGATCGGTCTTTCCTTCCAGTTGGTGATGTTCCAGCGTTTGTTTGGAATGGGATTCTTTGACCCCCCCAAAGGCGGCAATCCGATCCTCTTCCAGCATTTGTTTTGGTTCTACTCACACCCCGCGGTGTATGTGTTCGTATTGCCTGGCTTGGGTGTGATCTCTGAACTGCTGCCCGTGTTTGTCCGCAAGCCTTTGTTTGGCTATCGCTGGATCGCCATGTCATCCCTCGGCATTGCCTTGGTGGGTTTCGTGGTTTGGGCGCATCACATGTACACCTCTGGCATGAATGAATACCTACGCGTGCCCTTCATGTACAGCACCCTCCTGGTGGCCATTCCCACGGGTGTTAAGTTCTTCTCCTGGGTCGCGACCTTGTGGGGCGGCAAGATTACCACCCCTACTCCGATGTTGTTTGTTTTGGGCGGTATTCTTGCCTTCTTGCTCGGTGGTCTTTCTGGACCTCCGAACGCCACAGTTTCCACAGACTTACACTTGCAAGATACTTATTGGATCGTTGGACATTTCCACGATACGATCTTCGGCGGTTTCCTCTTCCCGTTCTTTGGGGCCATTTATTTCTGGTTCCCCAAAGCGACTGGCCGCCGTATGAATGAAACACTTGGCAAGATCCATTTTTGGATGATGACCCCATCCTTCCTTGTTTTGACTCTGCTCATGATGCGCGTTGGACTTTTGGGCATGCGCCGCCGTATCGCGGATTACGATCCCGCGCTCGGGTTTGATACGTACCACCTTATCATGACCATCATGGGTTATTTGATCGGCATTTCCGTTGCCATCTTCATCTTCAATTTCTTCAACAGCATCAAGAATGGCGAAAAAGCCGAAGGCAATGTGTGGAACTCCCGCTCTCCCGAATGGCAGGTTCCTTCTCCCATGCCCACGCACAATTACGAGAAGCCCTTTGAAGTGATTGGCGAGCCCTACGATTACGGTTTGCCGAATGCCGAATATATTCGGTTTATTGAGCCTGCGAATAGCAAGCATAAATAAAGGGGAGGAGCGACATGTCTCATACTAACGATAAATCTTCTGCTTTGACACAGGGTGTGGTTATTTTCGCCTACCTTACTGTGTTGACTGTGATCGAGTACCTCATTGCAGTTTCCTTCGGCGCTGTTTCCATCCTGGTTTTGGTTGCCGTCATTAAAGCCGCCCTGGTTATGTACTATTACATGCATATTTACAAGCTGAATCAGGACAGCGAAGGCGACGAACATTCTTATAGCTACAAAACAGACACGAACCGCCTCGGACTTTGGCTTTTCCTGCTCTCTGATGCCTTCGTGTTCGCGGGCTTGATGACGGTCCGTGTCAACCTGCTTGGTCTGACTCGTCCTCACCTCAATCAGATCCTGGGCTTGACCGTGACGGCTGTACTTTTGCTCTCTTCATTCTTCATGAATCGCGGCGAGACCGCCATGGCTCATGGTGATAAGAAAGGCTTCATGAACAATGTAGTGATCACATTTGTTCTCGGTCTTTTCTTCTTGCTTGGCGTAGTTTTGGTCGAGTGGAGACTTGCCGCCGCTGAAGGAGTAATAGCAAGCAAGGATGTGGCTGGCGCTGTTTTTTACATGATGACAGGCATGCACGCTTTCCACGTGTTTACAGGGTTGATTTTCCTTGGCGTGGTCTGGAACAATGCCCGCAAGGGCGTGTACACTGCTGAAAAGCACTGGGGCGTGGAAGCAGCCGCTGTCTACTGGCATTTTGTGGATTTGGTCTGGATTTTCTTTTACCCAGCCTTGTACTTGATCGGCAAACTAATTTAGAAAAAATACCCGCCGCCGAGAGATAGGTATGAGGGCACTTAGACGTGGTCAAGCAGCCCATTGTTGAGCGAGTTTCAGCATAGCCGCAGACGGTCTGCCTCGCTGACAGGGTATAGTCCAAGGTGGTAGTGGCACTTTGAAATTGAA
>Ga0172373_10001657_pt1 | contig 35767 bp, 30 predicted proteins | sample Lak10m_2_FD_114546 | JGI IMG/M metagenome (GOLD analysis project Ga0172373, IMG submission 114546) | Freshwater microbial communities from Kabuno Bay, South-Kivu, Congo - kab_092012_10m | ecosystem: Environmental > Aquatic > Freshwater > Lake | place: Democratic Republic of the Congo...
CCAATGAAATCCACCGCGAACACCTGCTTGTTCGGTAACTCCACCTCCAGCTCACCAATTCCTTTGAAAACAGCCCCTTCCACCACATGCAGATTCGTAATGATCCGCCCCTGCTCGTCCCAAATCACACCCGTACCCGAAGTCAGCTCACGCTTTGCCGTCGCGTCCGGACCAATCCGCTCGTACCCCTGAGTATGAATCCAGACAACCGAAGGTGAGGCCGCTTCAAACAGCCGAATTGTCGACTGCTCATCCTCAGCCAGACTGCCACGAGGCGTCACGGTGCGAGGCGTATAATCCGGCTTGTTCCTGACAGAATCAACGACAATTCGAAAGGTCAGAGCTGAAGCCATAACAGCCAGAATCAAAACCAGCCAGCCATTGACAGCGGCGGTCGAATTCGCCGGCGGACGAAAATCAGACTGGGACGTCGACACGGGTACTCTCCTGCACTCTTCTGCGAAATGCCCTCTGCAGAATTCTAGCGTTCACACCTTTTCCACGCTCAACGTATTCCGGGAATTTTTCCAGCCTGCTCGGGAATGCCCGAATTCCACGCTTCATGCCCGTGTGCAGACTCGCTACCCAGTCTAAACTTCTGCCTGAACCAGCCCCGGAGGATCAGGACCGTTCGAGGATGACACGCTGACCATGCGAAACGAAATACGCAGCCAGTTGCAGCAGCTCTGCGGATGCCCGCTGCCAGACCAGTGGCTGCACCTGATCAGCAACTACCCACCTGCCCTGCTCACAGCCAGTCGCGGACCCGATGACCAGACGGACGATGGCACTGTCTCGCAGGTCGAACTGCTCGCAGGTGACTCCGCTATCCTCCAGATCAACCTCGAAGTCCGCGCTGAAACGTGGCTGGACCCCCGCGGAGCTGCTTTCAACTGGCCACCCTCACACCTCGTCATCGGTGAAACCGGAGACGGTGACTACTTCTGCATCGATGCGGCTGCCGCAGCCCCCGCCGTGCTGCAGTACCGCACCCAGGCTGTGACCTTCGAAATCGCCGCCGAATCACTCGAAGAATTTGTCGATATGCTCTTCGTCGCCTTCACCGAAGATGAAGCTGATTTGACTGAAAACCCTGACGATTTTTCTGAATTCCCGGAGACTGAATCCGATGAATGCACCGATCAACATCCGCGCCCATAAGGAACGTCGAGTGCTGGAATTGCAGTGGAGCGATTCCGAAACCGCTCAACTCCCGTTCCGCACTGTTCGCCAAAACTGCCGCTGCGCAGTCTGTGTCGACGAACTCACCGGACGACAAATCCTCGACCCGGAATCCGTCCCGCTCGACCTCGGACTCCTCGAAGTTTCACTCGCCGGAAACTACGCACTGCGAGTCCGCTGGTCAGATAATCACGATTCAGGACTGTTCACATGGCGACACCTGCGAGCCATCTCGGATGCTCTCAACAGCAGGCCTCAGGCATGACCATCGAAGTCGAAGCAAAATTCCCCGTCTCCGATCTCTGCCAGCTGCTGGCAGATGCCACTGCTCTCGGTTTCCAGTTCCCCGATGACCCGGTCCTTGAACAGGATGAATACTTCAATCACCCCTCGCGAGACTTTCGGGAAACCGACGAGGCTCTCAGAATTCGCCGCCTCGGCTGCGAACTGATACTCACCTGGAAAGGCCCGCGCCTCGACAGCCTCTCAAAATCCCGCAGGGAACTGGAAGCTCCCTTCGATGTGCCGCCCGACGATATCGACACCAGACTCAAGGCACTGACCGAAATTCTGCTGGCACTGGGGTTCACCCGCAGCGGCAGCGTTCGCAAACTGCGCCGCTCAGCCACAATCGCATTCGAAGGGCGCTCCTTCCACTGCAGCCTTGATGACGTCAGCGGACTGCCGCTGCACGCAGAACTGGAAACACTGGCCTCGGAAGAACAGCGACACGAAGCACTGCAGTCCCTGCTGCGGCTGGCCAAACGCCTGAATCTCCAGCAGCAGGAACGTCGCTCCTACCTCGAACTGGTCCTCACATCAAACCGCGACGACTCAGCTCAGCTACCACCTGACGAACAATCGCTGTGACATCCGCAGCATCTGGTTGAGCCTCTGTAACGCCAGGCAGCGGACAGCCACCCACCGGCTGATCCGTGAATCCATGCGCAGACAACATGCACTGCAACTCACGACTCAATGTCCCAATATCCGTCTTCTGCTTGTCACTCAAAGGCTGACGGCCCTGCCCCATCTGGAAACCACGCAGGCCAACCGCCGCACGAAATCCCTCCGGAAACTCAGCCGAATAGATCATCGTGTCAAACAAACGAATCAGGTCGTACTGCACCCGCCGAGCCTCATCAATCTGATAGGAAACCGTCAGATCGTAAAGCCGTCGAGTCAGCTCGGGAACAACACCTGAACTGGCGTTAGTACCACCGTCACAGCCAGCCAGCAGCATCGGCATCAACGCCGCATCCCAGCCCGTCAGAAATGCAAAGTCGGGACGGTTCGGACGAACCGCCTGAATCATCCGAATCATGTGCGGAATATCACCCGAAGAATCCTTGATCGCCACAATTCGCTCAAACTCCTCCGACAGTCGCTGAATCGTCGGCACATCGATCGGACTCGCAAACATCGGAATGTTGTACAGCGTGACGTCAATCGGAGTATTCCGGCCGATCTCAGCAAAATAGGCATAGACCGAAGCCGGACTCAGCTTGTAGTAAAATGGAGCAACAATCGCGACAGCTCGAATTCCCAGTGAAGCGTAGTACTCGCAAGCCCGGATCGTCTCCTTCACGTTCGCTTCTGCTGCACCCGCCAGAATCGGCACGCGACCTCGCACCTGATCCGCCAGAATCGCCACAATCCGACGACGCTCCTCAGGAGTAAAACGAGTAAACTCGCCGGTGGAACCATTCGGATACAATCCATGCACACCACGGGCAATCAACCAGTCAGCATAACGTCGCAGTTCACCTTCGTTGATCCCGCCATCCGCTGTGTAAGGCACCAGATTGGGAGTAAAAATCCCCTGCAGCTTCGTTGCAGCCATAATTCCGAACTTTCCGATGACATCAGTTTTGACGCCACCAGTCAATGCTGCCGGCGCCGCTCAGTTCCACTGCCCCTATTAAACCTCACAAACTCGCACTCGGCACAAACTATTTTCCGCAGAATTGACCGGTTCCCGAGTCCGCATCACCGCGCCGCAGAACAGCCAGGCAGCGAAATCCGACAGCAAACTCCACCAGACGGCAAGTTTTCAAGACAAATTGCCCCGCCGTGCTGTCGCACTATCCGCCACGACAAACACAAACCAAATCCCAGCCCGCGACCAGCCGAACGACCCGAATAAAACGGATCAAAAGCGTGCCGCATAACCTCCGCTGACACCAGACCAGGTCCATTGTCCTCCACCCGCAGCTCGATGCACTCAGCAACCTGCCTGCCCGAAATCCTGACAACTCCGGACCGACCTGCACCACGCAGCGATTCACAGCCATTCCGCAGCAAATGACTGATCAGTACCCCCAGCTGTGCTCGATCTGCCGTCAACTCCGGATCACCCTCACACTGCTGCACCACCGAAATCCCCGCAGACGCTGACTGACGCACCGCAACTGCACTCTCTTCCAGCAAACCCCGCAGACGAAACGACTGAACATGCAGTGCCGGTGGACGAGCAAACAGCATGGCATTGCCGATCATGTCTCTGATCCGCCACGCCTGCGCTCCAATCGTCTCCAAAGATTGACGCAGGTCAATTCCCGCAGCACCACGCAACTGCAATTGTGCCTGTCCAATAATCGTCGCCAGCGGATTGTTGATCTCATGCCCAGCACCCGCCGCAAACTCCGCCAGCGCCTCCAGGCGAGCAGGATCCGGCAACAAAACCGAACGCCCCGCCGCAGACGATAACAAACGGCGCGATACCGACTGCAGTAAATCCAACTGCCCTGAATCCGGCAGCGATCCCTCACCTCGCTCAAACTGCAGACCGCACAACAGATCAGGCCACAACACCAACTCTGCGTCACGATCCTCCAGCCCCACACCCTGCAAAACCTGACGGAATAACTGAGAACTCACAAAGGCAGAAACTCCCCCCGCACCACTCAAAACAACTGCCTCAACCTCACCATCACCACCCCGCTGATACTTCAAACCGCTGAGACTGTCACCCGCTCCTGCTCCCAAAATCGCCACAGATCGACAAGCTGTCTGACGCAGCCAGATGCCCGCCACCGCGGCCATCATGGAATCCCACGGTCCGCCAAACTGCAGCGCATCCAGCAGCCCCAGCTCCGACTCACACGACTCCCGCAACTCGTCTCCCGCCACAACCGCACCTCAAAATACAAAACGGCCACCAAAAGGTGGCCGTTTGCCTGCTTATCCCGCCACAGGTCCGGCGGAAATCCAAAATCCGACCGTCATGTCTGCAGCTGCTCAATATCCAGCAAACGACAGATATTGTCGATCAGCGTCTCAACCTCAAACGGCTTCTGCAGGAAATGATTGGCACCCGCATTCCGCAGGTCCTGAATCTTGTCTGCTTCAACCATACCGCTGATGCAGATGATCCGCACGTCGTCCAAAGCCGAATCGCTGCGTACCCGCTGACAAACTTCCTTGCCGTTGATGTCCGGCAGCATCACGTCCAGAACAATAATGTCCGGATGATACTCCTTCACCATCATCCCGGCATCAAAGCCGTTGTTCGCAACACGAACCTCAAACCGACCGTCTGCCTGCAGAGCATCAGTAATCAGTTCCACCAGCTCCAGATCGTCGTCGACAATCAAAGCCTTCCGCTTGCCAGACTCCAGAGCATCCGTCGGAATCCCGTTTTCTTTCATGAACTTGTACAGAACATCACGCGGTATACGGCGAAAACGAGATCCAGGGACACGAAAACCCTTGAGCTGCCCGGAGTCAAAGCAGCGAATGATCGTCTGCTGACTGACCTTACAGATCTTTGCCGCTTCACCGGTTGTGAACACTGTTTTCATTTGCACAATCCGTTTTGAGGAAAAGCGATGAGCTGCCAGACGCAGCATCCCATCGTCCGGAAAGTCCCGGACGCCATCCCTGACGCTTCCACTCGTGAACCCACAGGACTACCGACTCTGCTAACACCGCCAACAAACCAGTGCACACTCACAAGACCTTCAACCACAACGCCACAACCCTGTTTCGCGGTGGTCAACTGTATGTCGCCGGCTAAACCGACTGGCACATGCCATCCTGCTGGCAGATACTGAGACAACTCCTGAGATCCTGAGTCAGAACTCGCCTATATCCGTGAGAGCATCGAGGCTGAACAGATTCAACGAACCCGCCACTGACAAGGCTGACCCGCCAGCCCGGACACCGAAATGCCCGGCACAGCCACAACACCCGCATCCGACTGCCCAATAAACAGACAGACATCTCCGATGGACAACTGAACCGCCACCACAGAAGACACTCTCATGTCAGCTGCAAGGCACGCCACTGAGGCTAAGCTGAATCCTTTCAGTCCTCTGAATCCTGCTCGACCTTCGGGAGTTCCCCCGACTTTGCCAACCCTCGATTCCGCCGATTGTATCCATCCGCATCAGACGGTCAACGGCAGTTTCCTTTTCGCATCTTGCCTGAATTTACGGTAATCCAGCCAATTATTCTTAGATTTTCTGTGCAGAATTCCCAAATTCCATTGCCGCGACCCGAACAGAGCTCACCACAAAAACAAAAAAACGGCGGAGTTACCCGCCGTTGTCAAACATTCTGCACAAATTGTCAGGTTCACTCCAGACCCCGCTCAACCTTCTCCATCAGCTCCTGCATCGATTCCTGCAAACGCTCCCGGACCTTGTCCGACTGCTCAGACAAAGCACGCATATACTGCGGTGTCACCGCCCGGTTCAGCTTGTCCAGCATCGAAGCCGCTCGCTTCCAAAACTGCTCCGCTGTCAGCTCCGGACGATCCACGGGCTGCTCCTGTACACCCACCGGAACACTTCCGGCATCCGCACGAAATGGCGCGTAGGCAGCCTCGCCGGCATCACGAGCCACAGCATCCATGGTCGCAACCGCACTACCCGATCGCACACTACCCATTCCCGCACGATCACCAGATCCGCTCGGAACATAGTCCGCCGGATCAACCACACGAGACAATGGCACTGCCGACGTGTCAACTTCAGCCGGAGCAGCCCACTCTGAATAACCTTCATCATTCTCAGTGAACAAATCCTCACCACGCTGAGCCTTGCGCCAGGCACGCATCTCCGACACCGTGGCCGCCTCATCACGAGCCCACGCAAGACAGTCCTCAGCATCGTCCCAGTTCAGAGCCACATAGAAAAATGACCACTTCAGCGAAGCATACGCCTCATAAACCCCGCCAAATTTCTCCCATACTCGACGCCGCTGAAAGATCTGGTCGCCACTCAGGCCCACCATCTGCCCAAAGTCCGCGTCCGTGCGACCCTTCCCATAACGCGTTGTCCACTTCGAGGCACATTCGCCAACCACCCAGTTGCACTGGCTGACCGCATCTCGAGCTGTCTGAATCAACTGATCTTCCGACTCTGCCATCGCTGCATTCCCGCTGCTGCCCAACAGTTCCACACCCAAACAGCCCACATCCTACGCAGCAGACTCCTGACGTTCCATTCGCCCTCCCCCGAACCTGGTGGGATTCCGCAATGTCCTGAACACCGACAATCCAGTATGCCACACCCACAAAAAACTCCCCGACTACCCAAAACACCACAAAAAGTGGCAAAAACACACGAGGATGCACTGATGTGCCGAAAAATGCCCAAATTGCCTCCTCTGAGATTTCCCCGGGAATTGGCTCCAGCAGCCTCGACCTCATGCCGATACACTCGTTATAAAACTCCGGAACGCTGGGTTCGCGAAATCTTACCCAGCACTCCCAGATTTCGCTTGGGGCGGTAGCCAAGTGGCTAAGGCAACGGATTGCAAATCCGTCACGCGAGGGTTCGACTCCCTCTCGCCCCTCTTCAAAGACCTTTCCAGCCGGCCCAACAGCCCTGAGAAAGGTTTTTTTATGCGCCCCACCCCCGAACCACCGATTCACCTCCGGAGCCTGCCCGTGATCACTCATACAGCCCGGCCAGCCCAAAACACCCGATTGCCACGCCGGATCTTCCTCGCAGTCTGCGTCTGCACACTGTTCTGCCTCCTGACGCCCTGCTCCTCCGCACAAACTCAGCGGCTGGAACTCGGCCGACGACTCAAACGCTTCGAAATCGCCTGGGAACAGGCTCCCGCCACCCAGCAGGCCAAAGCCGTCGCTCCCCTGAAACAGGCCGTCAGCAGCTTCTTCAGCCTGCAGCTGTCTGAGGCCGGTCGACAGCTGGACAACGCCTGGTTCACCGTCCGAAACGCTGCACCGCCATCCGCTGCAGAAAAAGTCGCCATCGCATACTCACTCACCGCCCTGCCATTCTGCGCTCCCCCGGAAACAACAGAACTCAAACTGCAGCTAAGCCCCTTCTATGCCGTTGCCGAAACACTGCCCGAAAACACCACGCTTAACCTGCTGATCAAAAACAGCTCCGCTGAAACCCTCGCTAAGCTCAACTGCCCCGCCACTGCAGCACTCGCCGGCACCGCCTGGAATACCGGGATACTCCCCCCAGGCGATCACCACATCGAAACAACACTGCAGCTTGAAGGCCTCAGCATCCGCCTGCCCGATGTCAGCATCAGCCGAATACCAGACCTTGCACAGAGAACGGAAAAACTGCAGCAGACTGCCGACAGGCTCAGACAGCAGGCCCTCGCAGAAAACCGTCCCCCCGAACTGCCACCCACGACTCTCACCGTTGCCACCACTGCTCGCAGCGAAGCCGCACTGCTGAAAGCTGCCAGCGAAGACCGCTCCACCGAAGCCGACTTCCCGCTGCTCGCCAGACTGCTGCTGGCCGAACAGCTTGCCGAAAATCCTCAGCTGGCCACAGAAATCGCTGCCAGATCAGCCAGTCAAAATGATCTCTGGCTGACACTGGCCAAAGGCCGCAAATCGGTCCCCGTTCGCCTTAAAATACCGGCCACCACCGATCCGCAAAAAAAACTGCCGGTACTGTTTGTTTTCCACGGAGCCGGCGGCAGCGAAAATATGTTCTTCGAAACCTATGGAGACGGTCGCACTATCACCGAAGCCACCCGCCGCGGCTGGCTGGTCGTCGCGCCCGGCCAGGGATTGCTGGGACTCTCACTGTCAGTCTCCGATATGCTCGACAGCCTGCAGCACTTCGCCAATATCGATCGCAGTCAGGTCATGCTGCTGGGGCATTCCATGGGAGCCGCTCAGGTGATGCGACAGATGCAGCAGGATCCATCCTGCGCACTGGCAGCAGCAGCACTCGGCGGAGGCAGCCGGATGTCCGCTGCTGCCGCCGCAACACTCAAACCCGTCAAATGGTACGTCGCCGCCGGAACCGAAGACTTTGGACGCGGCGGAGCCACGCAGCTGCACCGCAGCCTCACCACCGCCGGTGTCACCAGCGAATATCATGATTTCCCTGACGTTGAACACCTCGTCATCGTGCAGGCCGCCCTCAGCGACGTCTTCCGTTTCCTCGAACAGGCTCTCAGTGCCAGCACAAATCAGCGCTGACGCTCCACCCACAACCGCTCCACCAGCAGACGTTTTTCCCGCAGACGATCTCGCTCTGACTTCAATCCAGTCAGCTCACCAGACAGCCGACAAAGCACCTCGGAATCTTCACCAAACTCTGCCGACAGTACCGCAGTTTCTGAAGTCTGAGTGCGAACCTGCGCCAATAACTCACCACATTCCGCCTCCAGTTCCGACAACCCCAGCAAAGCAGATTCCAGCTGCTCCGCCGTCGCTGCAGCCTCACCAGATGCTGCATCACCCACCTGCCACGCATCGGTCAGATCATTTAGTTCCTCCAGCCGTCGCACCACACTCGCCAGCACCGATGGCTGCGACAATCCTTGCTCAAGATGCGAACAAACAACAGCATACAGCAGCTCAGCAAAATACCCCACAACCCGCTCCCGCACAGTTCCGCGAAAATGTTCCTCCAGTTCCATGCCCGCCCGATCACAGCCGGCAGGAAGCAGCCCCAGCAGCCAAACACTCGACTCAGGCCAGGCTGCCCCCCAGTCATACCGACTTGCCACCAGCGCCGAGTGTGTCATCGCCAGCAATACACTCATCACCACGCCGCAAAAAAAACACCAGCTCGGCAGCAGCGGCAATGGAAACATTAGCCAATACCATATCACCAGAATGTCCCGCCCAGTATCCAGTTCCCGCCTTCGACCAAAATCTCACGTTTCAGCAGCTCCGTTGCCAGACGCAGCAGCTCGACCTCGCGATCTGTCTCGCCGCGAACATCTGCGACAGTCCGCTCAAGCTGCTGACGCTCATTCAATTGCTGAGACAACAGCTCCCGCTGGTCTCGCACCGTACGCAACTCACCCTGCAGCCCCTGCAGCCTTTCACGCTGCTGCTGCGATGCCACCTGCACACACGCAAGCTGCTCAGCAGCCTGACGCACCTGCTCACGCCGCAACTCCAGCTCCTGCCTCCGCTGCTGCAATAAACCCGCATGCTCCACGATCACCTGCTCTGCCACAGCCAGCGCCTCCGCCTGCACCAGCACAAATGCATCGGGCTCCTCGGGCGACTGCAGCCGCAGCCGCAAGCCGGCGGTCCGCAACACCAGACTGCCAGCCTTTAGCTTTAACTCACCACTCGCTGCCGGTGACGACATTTCCTGAAAACAGACCTGTACGTCACTCTGCAGTTCCAGCAGACGCGCCTGCAGCGGACTGCCCTCCTCAATCACCACCCCAATCCGCTGCAGTTCCTCACCAATAACCAGAACCAGCCTGCGAGTCTGCTCGAGATGCGCTGCCTCTGCCCCAGCCTGACGCTGCTGAGCATGCTGATCCTGAACCAGCAGCTGCTTAACCTCAAAACATGCAACCGGCAGCGGAACGAACGCAAAACAAAATAACCACAACCACCACTTCCCCGGCAACCCCAACAGACTCACGCCCCAACCTGCCTTTGTCTGCACATAAGCCATGGTCAGTCACTCCTGAAAACATCGGCATACCCGGTCAGCCTCAAAGCTCTGCTACAGGAGCATCGACAGCCCGCGCCCGCTGCAGCAAATCCTGACGCCTCGCTGCCCCGACCATTCGCGCCCCGCAAACACCACCAACCCCGTGCCGTCAGCCACCAGCTCCGCAGCCCCAGCCGCATCTCGCAGCAACACTGCTCGCCGCTCTATTGCCGACTCCAGCTCTGCTTTCAAATTTTGCAGACGACTCTCCTCAGCGGACGCCAGATTCAGCCTCGCCCGACGCTGCACAATCTCATCCTTAAATGCAGCCAGATCATTCGCCAGCTTGTGGTCCCGAACCCCATGCGGCAACTGTTGCTCCACTTGCTTCGCTGAATGCTCGATCGTTGCTCGAGCATACCCGGCAGCACCGTTCAAGCCCCGGCCAGCCGACACCAGTAACAGCGCCAACACACTTCCCGCCCAAATCATCCTGCCCGTAAACCACATCACACACCTGCCTTCCGGTCGTTTGGTAATCCTGATCAGCCCTCACTGTCAGACACCGTCACCAGAACTGCAGACCGCAGCTTTCAGAATAAGTCGAAAAACTCAGCGGCCCGCCACTGAGATAATCAGTACTCCTGCCATCAGCCCGACTATGCACACCGCCTTCGCACGCCAGTTCTGCTCACCATACATCCGAATTCCCGCCACAAAGGCAATCACCACCGATGTTCGACGCAGCGGAGAAATCACCGAAATCAGCGCACCCGACTGCTCGATCCCATGAAAATACAGAAAATCTGACACCAGCAGCAGCAGCGCAATCGCCGGAATCGACCAGCGCCACTCAAACGGACTCGATGCCCGACCCAAACGCCACCACCAGACCGCCAAAGGCAGCATCACCGGCACCAGATACACCGAAAACCACGCCTGCACTGTCGCCGCACGAAAACCACCGTCCGCCAGCAAAAACTTGTCATACAACGAACTGCCGGCTCCCAGCACCGTCGCCATAACCATGCAATACACCCAACGGTCCCGGTGAAACACAATCCCCTCACGACGACCCGCCAGCGAAAACGCATAAAACGAAATCAAGACCACGCCAACGCCCAGCCACTGCCACACCGTCGGACGCTCACCCAGCACCAGCACTGCAGCCAGAATTGTCACAAAAGGACTGCTGGCCCGAATCGGTGCCGCAATCGACACCGGCAGATGCTTCAGCGCAAATGAAGCAAAGACCCACGAACTGCCCGCCAGCAATGACTTGCCCGCCAGCATCAGATGCCCACCAAGACTAAGCTCGTCCACTCGCAGTAATGACCCCGGTAACAACTCAGGAGACAGTCTCGATAACAGTATCACAGGCACATACACCGACGCAGCCGTCAAAACATTCAACAACAGCACTACCGGTACCGCATTCCCCCGCAGCGACTCCTTCTTGGCAATCTCATACAGCCCCAGAAACACCGCCGAAAACAAACTCAGCAGGATCCAGCTCATTCTCCACCCCAAAAAAACAGGCCTGTCCGCCACATCCGACGAACAGGCCTTCCCGTGATCACAACACGCTCTTAAATCACCAGGCTGTCAATCACAGCACCGCACGAATCTTTGTCAGAAACTCGCGATTCGTCGGAAAACGCTCCATCGTTTTCGTTAACTGCTCCATCGCCTCCACTGGACTCAAACTGATCAGACTTCGCCGCAGCATCGTAATGCCCTCCAGCAGGTCCGCAGCCAGAATCTTCTCCTCACGGCGAGTTCCAGAACGAGTAATGTCAATTGATGGCCAGATGCGACGATCAGCAAGCTCACGACTCAGCATCATTTCCATGTTGCCAGTCCCCTTGAACTCCTGGAAAATCGCCTCGTCCATCCGACTGCCGGTATCAATCAATGCTGTCCCGCAGACAGTCAGTGAACCGCCCTCGTCAAATCGACGCGCCTGACCAAACAACTTCTTCGGAACATCCAGCGCTCGAATGTCCAGACCACCAGTCGCAGTCCGACCCGTATTGCTGTACTTGTTGAAGGCGCGAGCCAGTCGAGTGATACTGTCGAGCAGGATGAAAACGTCCTTGCCCTCCTCCGCCAGTCGCTTCGCTCGCTCAATGATCAGCTGAGCAATCCGAATGTGACTTTCAACGTCATTGTCCAGCGATGACGAAATCACTTCGCCCTTCACCAGACGACGCATCTCCGTCACTTCCTCCGGACGCTCGTCAATCAACAGCACCATCAGGTGAATCTCAGGATGATTCACGCTGACCGCATGAGCAATGTCCTGCAACAACATCGTCTTGCCCGTGCGGGGAGGTGCCACCAGCAGAGCACGCTGGCCCTTGCCAATCGGACACAGCAGGTCCATCACTCGCATCGTCAGCGGACGAGGCCCCGTCTCGAGACGAATCTGCTCGAAAGGATTGATCGCCGTCAGCTGATCGAAATGCCGGATCTTGTCGTACTCCTCCGGAATCAGACCATCTATCGTCTCAACCTCCAGCAGCCGCGGTCCCTGATTGTGAGTCCCCGCTCCAACCTCGCCCCGGACCAGCACCCCCTCACGCAGACGGTACTTCTCCACCAGCGAACTCGATACAAACGGATTCGAATCCTCCGCAGCATAATTCCGCTTCGGATCCCGCAAAAATCCATATCCCCGGTTGTGCAGCTCCACAACACCCTCAAAGGTCCCTTCAATGACCTCCGCCGATGAAGAAACGCTGCGCGGCCTGCGAGGCATTCCGCGGTCTCGATCACGATCACGATCGCGATCACGACCGCCACGACCGCCACCCATCGGCTGGCCACCACGATGAGGAGTGTCGCCACGCCGGTCTCGAGGACCCATCGGGCCCCCGCCAGAACCCATCGGGCCTCCACGACGACCCGGAGGCCGCCGATTTCCGCCGTCAGGACGACCAGCATCAAATCGCGGACCATCACCGCGAGGACCCTGGTCACGGACAAAATTATCTCGAGGACCATGATCCGCCAGACCACGGTCACCACCTCGACGACGACGACGACGACGACGACGTGGCGAACGACGATCATCACCGTCATTCATATCATAACCGCCACCGCCGGATTCCGGGTTGCCCCCGGCTTCCCCTTCACCGTCAAGACCACCGGCGCCACGGTCCTCACCACCGTCGCCACCGCCAAACAACTGGTCCGTGTATCGCTCCAGATCGTCGCGACGACGCGGCGGACGACCACGCCCCCACTCCTCGCGACCACCACCCTCTCGGAAACCGCCTTCGCGGAATCCACCCTCACGGTTCCCACCGTCGCGGAAATTCTCCGGACCACCGTCCGAGCCCACTCGAGACTCTCCAGAATCCTCACCGCCACCGGGCACGTCGTCCCCACGAGCAAACTCGTCACGCCGACGCGGAAACCGACGGTCTCCGCCCTCACCGTAACTACCCTCACGACGCCCCCCGCGACGGCCACGATCACCGCGGCCACGATCACCACGATCACCACGATCACCACGATCACTTCGGTCACTTCGGTCACCGCGATCACCACCAGCATCCCCGCCGTCGTCGTCCACAAAATCCAGCTCGTCACTGCTGAAGTAACGCATGCCCGTCTGAGACTCAACGTCTGCCAGCTGACGCTCAAACCGATTTGAAGTCCGGTCCGCAGACTCCGAATTCCCCGCATCAGATGGCTCAGACGCACCATCAACTTCCGCGCTGCGACCAGAATCCCGGCGCAAACCACGCTCTGAACGACCGCGACGAGGACGACGGATACCAGTATCGTCGTCCGCTGCTACTCCCGATTCCACAGGAGCAGCAGGACGGTCCTCAATTACCGGCTCCACACGCTCAGCTCGCTCTGCACGCTCTGCACGCTCTGCCGCAGTACGCCGCGGACGAGCCGGTCGAGACTCAGCAGGTGCAGGTGCACTGCCACCATCAGATTCCACACCAGACCCAAAGTCATCGGAATCCACCGGAACGACGGCGTCGTCAGCAGGTGCCCCCCGGCGAGAACGCCCGGCAGTTCGAGGTTCATCGGATGATCGTGATGGTGATCGACGACGAGGGCGAGGGCTGGTTCCGTCAGATTCGGAACTACGTGAAGGCATATCAAAACTCGGCAGGACAGAAATCGAAGAAACAGCAGTCGACACAAGCGGACCGCTTCAGACATTTTCACCGGCATGAATTCCGCAGCCACAAACGCAGACCGCGAACCGGCAATCGACCGGTATTCAACTTCCGGAAAGACCAGCATCAGCAGCACAATCGCTGAACCAATGGCCTAAATAAGGTAACCGGCGCCTGCTGAATACACAGGCCCCCAAAACAATAATGGCACCCTCGAGAACAAAGTACTCGAAGTCAACGCCCCAAAAAACAAGACACCACGCAGGATGTCCACAGCTTAGACCCCCCGAAACAACTTCGAGAGACCAGAGCCATCTGGCAGTTCCAGACTGCCTGCTAAACACCGATCGCTCAACACCACCGGGCACCCGCCGCAAAACTGCCACCGCAGTCACGGAACTTAGAGCACTACCAGGCGACAGCAAATCGGATCAGCAGCAAGAAACCTACAGTAACGCCGGTGAAAAAACCAGCATGAACAGCCGCAGAAACGCAAAAATCAAAAGCCGGCAGCAAACTTCAACAAAACTCAAAGGCAGACAACTCAGACAACCTCTGGAAAATCCACCCAGTATTTTCTGCCCGGCCCCCCAGCAGTATTAACGGATCCTTCGGCCGTGTCAATTCAACTCTTCCACTCAGCCAGAAACATTTTCAAGTGCACCCGCAAGACAAATCCGGATCCCCGGCCGCCAGCAGTGACGGTCAGGCAAGCTGCAACAGTTCTGACCCAACACCCCGAAATCACACTACACCCATTACGCCAGTTACAATCGGCCACGATGTCCAATAGCACGCCGCAAATTGCCGCCCAAATCGGAATTTCAGACCACAAGACTGCCGAAACCCACGGCAAATTGAGTCCTCTAAGCAATCAATCGCCCAACTGAAAGGATCTTTGCATGCGTTTTTTGACAGGTTTTACCCTGCTGGCCGCACTCTCCGTCGCCTCCGTCGCCGCTGCCGGTGACACCGCTGTTCACATCCTGCCCGCAACCTCGGTCGTCAGATCCGTCCCCGTGCAGCCCGTGGCGGCTCGTCGAGTCACCCGGAGCTCAAAGCAGACGTTCTTCGGCAAAGTCATGGACCTCGAACGCCGTAAAAACGCCTGGCTCCGACGCACCTTCCTCGGCCGCTGACAGCCACGCAGGCAACCAACAAACACCAAAAATGACTCCAGACAACGGGGCGATCTGCTGCTGCAGATCGCCCCGCAGTCGTTTCCTAAATCCTCAGTCAGCCACCCGCTGAACCTCCGCCAGGCCCCCGACGCTCACGCCGACCACCCGGACCGCCGCTGCGAGGCCCACTTCGAGGCCCCCCGCGCTGACCACCACGGCCACCCGAGAATCCACCCCGACCACGCTCGCCCGGTCCTCCCGAACGCGAACCGCCGCCAGGACGGAATCCGCCACCAGCACGCGGCCCCCGCGAACCAAATCCCCGTCTCTCACCCCCGCCAGACTCACGTCGCGGAGGACCACGACGGACTGGTGCCTCACCCAGCTCGGAAATCTGCAACTGACGACCAGCCACCCACGCCCGACGCAGCTTCTGAAAAATCTCAGGTGGCATCCCGGCAGGTAATTGCACCGTACTAAAGTCATCAAAAATATCAATTCGCCCAATCCGGCCGCTGTCCAGACCCGACTCGCCCGCTATCGCCCCCACAATGCTCCCCGCACGCACGTCATGCACACGACCAACCTCGAGACGAAAACTTTGCATCGGCCCCTGATCACGCTCGCCACCAAATCCCCCACCCCGCGGTTCACGACGCTCTCCACGCTCAAAACCGCGCTCTCCACGCTCAAAACCACGATCACCACGCTCACGGAAACCAGGCCGCCGCTCGCCACCACGTTCAGAAAACCCCGGAGGACCACGGCGAGCACCACCGGGACCACCACGCCGACTTCGCTGATCCTCCAGCTCCGACTGCGGCAATTCCTCACGGCTCAGCAACTGCCGGCCACCCAGTGCCATGACCGCCAATGCCCCCAAAATTGCATCCGCCTCCAGCTCCGGCCGCTCACGCTGAAACTGCTGCATGATCGACTGCAGTGTCTCCCGCTGAGAATCCTCAAGCGCCTTCACTATCGCCTCATGGAAAGCCTGCACCCGCTTCTTGTTCACCGCTCGATTTGTCGGCATCTGCATCGGCTCAAGAGACTGCCCGGCAGCATGCTCAATACTCGACAGCAGCCGACTCGCCCGCGGATGCACAAACAAAATCGCCTCACCCTGCCGTCCCGCTCGACCCGTCCGGCCAATCCGATGAATATATGCCTCTCGGCCACGCGGCAAATCAAAGTTAATCACATGGCTGATTCGCGGAACGTCCAGACCACGAGCCGCCACGTCAGTGGCCACCACCACATTCAACTGACCGCCACGCAGCTGCTCAATAATACGCTCACGCTGCGCCTGTGCCACGTCGCCATGCAACGCCGCCGCACGATGCCCCTGCCCACACAAATACTCCGCCAGCGGCTCTGTCGTACTCTTCAGCTTCACAAACACAATCACCGCATCAATCGGCTCCGCCTCCAGAATCCGCGACAATGCCGCTTCACGGTGATGATTCGAGACAACGACATAACGCTGCCGAATCGTATCCGCAGCAGCTGCACGCTGCACAATCGTCACTTCCGCCGGATCACGCTGATGCTGCTGAGCAATTGCGCGAATCTGAGACGGCAGAGTGGCTGAGAACAATGCCGTCTGACGCCCCTCAGGAGCCTGAGACAACACCCACTCCACACTCTCCGCAAAACCCATCCGCAACATCTCGTCCGCTTCGTCCAGTACCAGACAGCGCAGACCAGACAGATCAAGCGACCCGCGAGTCATGTGGTCCATCACTCGACCAGGAGTCCCCACGACAATATGCACACCACGGTTCAGCTGCGAAAACTGCGGCTGGTAAGCCGCTCCGCCATAAATCGCCACACAGCGAAAATCCCGCATCCCCGATGAATAACGCTCAAAGGCCGCCGTCACCTGCAGCGCCAGCTCACGAGTCGGCACGAGCACCAGCACCTGCGGACGACGCTGAGACAAATCCAGCAGCTGCAGCAATGGCAGCGCAAATGCCGCCGTCTTGCCCGAACCAGTCTGCGCCTGCCCCAGTACGTCACGCCCCGCCAGCAACAACGGAATTGTCGCCGCCTGAATCGGCGTCGGCTCACTATAACCAAGCTCAGTCAAAGCCTGCAGCACAGACTTGCCCAGACCAAGTTTCGCAAATGCCGGCGGTGTCATCGCCGAAATGTCCACAACACGAGGTGCAGTCACTGGCAGTACCGCCACAGATACACCAGCTGCCGGCTCCACTGCCACGTCTTCCACAGCACACACTTCCTCAACAGCTGCCACGTCTTCAACAGCTGCCACTTCGACCTCCGCCTGTTCCGCCGCTGCCCCCACCACCGCCGGCTCAGACTCGACTCCTGTCGCCTGCTCCGCAGGCTCCTGAGCCAAAACGTCCTGCTCCGCCACCAGTTGTTCTTCGTGTTCCTGAGTCATCCGCTGCCGCCAATCTGCCTGTCAGTAAAAAAAACAGTCCGCTCACCCGCCAGAAACGGTACGCTCGATCTCACTCGCCCCGAAACGGACGACGACCGCCCCCGGAATCATTCGAGCCTCCAAATACTCCCGTTCCAAACTCGTCAGAACCCGAAACTCCGCGGGCACGACCTCGATCACCCTCCCCCGTCCGACCACGAGACTCCCCCGAACCCGCCCGACGACTGTCCGTACGACCTTCAACACGCCGCTCTGGACGACGTTCCCGGCGCTGCCCCGCAGCAGAACCCGCACCCTGAGCCGCTCGAGGCACACTCGCTCGCTGCTCCGCCCTCGACTCACCCCCGGCCACCGATTTTCGCTCCGGACGGCGCTCGGCACCACGCTCGGCACCACGCTCGGCACCACGCTCCGAACGACGCTGCTCGCCATCACGCTGCCGACGTCGCTCCTCGTGACCCCGAAACCGCCAGCGATCCTCGGCAGATTCCCCTGCAGCCCGACCGCCTCCGGATCGCTGCGTCCCACGTGACTCGCCCTGACCACGATCACCACGATCACCACGATCTGTCCGCTCAGTGCGCTCCCGCCGCTCACCACGATCGTCAACAGCCGTCGCCGATTCCGACAGATCAAAATCCCCCAGCGACAGCTGACGAATCGAAAAACCAATCAGCTTCTCGATACTTCGCAGCATCCGCCGCTCTTCAGGATCACACAGCGATACCGCCTCTCCCACCGCACCGGCTCGACCCGAACGGCCAATCCGATGCACGTAAGTCTCCTCCTCCGTCGGCATGTCATAGTTGAACACGTGAGACACCTGGTCAACGTCAATCCCCCGAGCCGCAATGTCGGTGGCAACAAGAATCGGAGGCCGACTGCTGCGGAACTCTTCCAGAGTTCTCTGCCGCCGATTCTGGCTCTTGTTCGCATGAATCGCGGCTGCAGTCAAACCCGCCTTCGTCAGCTGCCGCACAATGCGATCAGCACCGTGCTTCGTCCGACTGAACACAATCGCCCGCTGCGGCACCAGACGGTTCAGCAACTGCACCAGCAGCGCCGTCTTCTGCTTCTGAGGCACAATGCACACACTCTGCTCAACCAGCTCTGTGGTCTTCTGCTTCGGCTCAATCGAAATGTTGACCGGATCCCGCAAAATCGTCTGTGCCAGCTCGCGAATCTCCGGCCGCATCGTGGCCGAAAAAAGCAGCGTCTGCCGCTGCTTCGGAATCCGCTGCAGCACACGCCGAATCGCCGGCAAAAATCCCATATCCAGCATCCGGTCCGCTTCATCCAAAACCAGCACCTGCAAACCGTCCATGCCGGCACAACCCTGCTGCATCAGATCCAGCAGACGCCCCGGAGTCGCCACAACGATGTCAGCACCGTCCCGCAGCGCCCGAATCTGCGGCTGCATTCCCACCCCGCCGTAAACAACCGCCGATCGCACGGCCGCAAACGCCCCGTAGCCACGAAAACTTTCATGAATCTGCAGAGCCAGCTCGCGAGTACTGGCGAGCACCAGCACGCGAACAGGACGTACCCGCGGACGCTCGCCACGTGACCGCTCAGGGCGGCCCGCTGCCTCATTGCCACGCTGCAGCAAATGCAGCAGCGGTAACGCAAACGCCGCTGTTTTGCCGGTGCCCGTCTGAGCAATCCCGACCACATCACGGCCAGACAGCACCGCCGGTATGGCCTGCTGCTGAATTGGAGTTGGAATGCTGTAACCGGCCTCGGTCACAGCGCGCACAAGGGGCTCACAAAGCCCCAGCTCACTGAACTTCATACACCTTCATCCCGGGAAAAAATGAAACATTCCCAGGTCCGAAGGCAGAAAACCACCGAGCTTTCTCTGTCGGACTGACATCGTCAGACAGATCACCCTGCGGCTGCAGACTGAACGCCAGATGCTCATAAACATGAACACTTCTGCGGACAATCCGACACAGTCCGCGGCTGTCGCCGCAAACGTTTCAATAACACGTGGAACTGGCAGTCGTTCACCAAAATGCGGGAACGCACCGAATGCTTCGCGGATCCGGCCAGTAAAACAAGGCATCCGCTCAAATCGAGAAAATGCTGCAAAACAGACTGGCGGCAGACCGCAGAACTGCAGTTTTCTGAGAAAACCGAGCCTGTCCAGACAAATGGCCTGTGGGCGAAGTATACCAGAGCGTTCCTGAGGATACAGAAGAAAGAGTGTGCAGGGCGGGGAATTTGGGAATTCGTCCGTTTGCCCACAGAAAAACCAGCGTTGTCACAACCGCACCTTGCCCAGATTTCGGAATCAGAGCCCCATCCGTGCGAAATTTCTTCGAAAAACCAGCCCCCTACTCCCGCTTTTTCCTGTCCGCCCTGTTGGGTGCACGACAGAATTACGTCTGATCACGCAGTCCAGGCCCAACTCGTTTCTCAACACCGCGCTCAGATCAGAAACGTTCGCCATGTTCCTGACCAACCTGTTCCCGTTCACCGCTCAACGCCGCTCGCGGTTCCGGCCAGGTCGTTCCGCCATAACTGTCCTCACACCTGCCTCCGCCTGCGAAATTCTGGAAACTCGCGCACTCCTCAGCACCTTCACCGCAACACTCGATGCCAGCCAGGACTCCACCGTCTACAACGTCCCCACCGGCGACCTCTCCAACGGCAGCGGACAATTCCTCATCGCCGGAGGTTCCGGGGGCTTCGCCACCGCCCGCCGCGGACTCGTGTCCTTCGATGTGGCCGCCGCCGGTATCCCTCCCGGGTCCACCATCCTCGATGCCGTTGTCACACTCTGCGTCATCAACACAGCATCGGCCGCCAGCTCAAATATCGCACTCCACCCCATCAGCAAACCCTGGGGTGAAGCCGCCTCCAATGCCCCCGATGACGAACTGGAAGGCGTCCGCGCTGCCGCTCGCGATGCCACCTGGCAGTTCAGCCTGTTCGACTCAGTCGGCTGGGCCAGCCCCGGCGGCGACTTCGCAGCAGCCTCCGCCTCTCAAAGCGTCGGTGGCGCCGGTGCCTGGGAATGGACCGGCGGCGGACTCGTCAGTGACGTCCAAAAATGGCTCAATGACCCAATCACAAACAATGGCTGGATGATCGTCAGCGACGAACAGGCCGGCAGCATCAAATCCTTCGCCAGCCGCGAATTCGAAAACGCCACACTCCGACCCAAACTCGAAATCACATGGGAAGAACCGTTCGTTCCCGCCATCGTCGAAGGCCGCAAATGGTTCGACCGCAACGCTGACGGTGTTCGCCAGGCCCCCGCCGTGCAGGCACTCAGCCTGTTCTTCCCCAATGGTCGCAACAGCTACAACGCTTTCGGCGGACGTGAATACTGGTACCGCTCCTCCGTCGCCGCAGCCTGGTTCTTCCTCACTCCACAGGGCGATCTGATCCGCTGGAACGGCCAAACCGGAAAACTCACCGGTACACTCATCGATTCCCCAGGCATCCGCGCCTGGCACAACCCCGCCACACTGCTCGGCAACACTGCCACGCCCGGCTCCACAGTCGACGAACCATGGCTCAACGGCTTCTCCTTCCAGCTCATCAATGAACAGGGACAGGTCGTCGCCACCACACAGTCCCGCGATATCGACCTCAACAACGACGGACTGATCCAGGAAGAACAGGAACGCGGCTGGTACCGTTTCGAAAACACCCGCCCAGGCAACTACACCGTTCAGGAAATCGTCCCCGCCGGCTGGGCTCAAACCGCCGGTCGACATTCCCCCGCCGCCGGCACTGCCTGGCAACTCGATCAAAGCCTGGGACTAACAGCCACCGGCGACCTGTTTGAGAACTTCGGCGGACAAGGCGAACGCTGGCTGAAAAGCAACAGCGGCTGGTGCTACATCACCCCCGTCGGTGATGTGTTCCAGTGGAACGGCAAAGCAATCACGGCTTCCGCACCACTCTCCGGAACACTCGCGGGTACCCTTAACAACTTCTACTTCCGCGATGTCTCGCTGGTGGCAGCCGCACAAAATCCGGTCATACCGGTTGTCGGTGGCACAACCGTCAGCCGCATCGACTTCGGCAACTACCGGCCAGCAGTGATCGAAGGACGCACCTGGCTGGAACTGGACCCCAACGGCAGCCGCAGCACGACACTCCTGCCACAGGCCACCGTCATTGCTGTCCCGGAAGCTGCCCCGCCGGCACTCCGCACCGCCGTCTGGTACGAAGTCCCAACCCTTGAAACCAGTGGTCCCGCTGCCGGCACAATCATCCGCCGCACCTTCTTTATCAACGCCGCCAACGAAGTCTGGCAGTGGTCAGCCTCCACCGGCTCCACACTCCTCACACGCGTCTCCAAAGCCGCCGCCACCGCCGGGGACGTCGCTAAAGCCGCCTTTGCCTTCGAAAACTGGCAGAACGGCACCATCGTCGAACTGCTCAACGACGCCGGCCTCGTCGTCGCCCGCACAACCTCCGGCAGCCTCGATCGAAATGCCGACGGTTCCATCCAGCCCGAATCCGAAAATGGCTGGTACCGCTTCGGTAATCTGCTGCCAGGCAGCTACACCGTACGACAAACTGTCGCTGCAGGTCACCGCAGCACCTCAGAAATCTCCGCCTCCGCACAGGCCAGCCTCAAACAACTGTCCGAGACCTGGGGTTTCGCCGCAGACGCCTCCGACCACTTCAACTTCGGCGGTCGCAGCGAACGCTGGTTTCGCTCGCGAACCAACGAATGGTTCTACATACTCCCCAGCGGACAGATCTTCCAGTGGGACCGCATCAGCGGCGGCACCAAAGGTCTCGTAAAAGGCAGTCAGATCGCCAGCGTACCCGGCAGCGTCTACCTGAATCTCAACCTGCTGTTCCGACCGGTCAGCTCACGCCTGAACATGGCATCCGCTCAAACCACCCTGCTGAACCTCGCTCAAACCAGACTGCTGGATACCGTCTTCGCCGGAATTGCCCTGCAGATCGCCGACTGAAACGCCCGCACTGACAGTAAGTCCGCTGGATCAGGATATCTTGGCATCTTGCACCCTGGGCCGCAGCCCGCTTCCCGGCACTGCCCCTGCGCTGCCACTCGCCCGACAGGCATCGGCGAGCACACCGCAACCACACCAAAACCAAACTTCCTCAGAAACAAAAATAAATTCCCATGAGTGGATTGATAAGTCACGCACGAATGCCGAAGATCCATACGGAAGGCCACTCTTAATAGCCTTGGCTGGCGATTTCATCAGCATCCGTGCTTAAAAATCACCACAGGAACAACAAAAAACTGCACACCTGTTCAATAAGCAAACCCGGCGTCAAGCTGGCTTTTCTCTGCAGCATTTTTCTGTTTTTGTGCCCTGCAACACACCCGGAGGTTCTCATGGAAGTCACCACGCCCACTCAAATCGCTGCGCGCACCCGTCGCCTCCAGCAAGGCTTCACACTCATCGAACTGCTCGTCGTCATCGCCATCATCGCCATCCTCGTCGCTCTGCTGCTGCCCGCAGTTCAACAGGCCCGCGAAGCCGCTCGCCGCACACAGTGTCGCAATAACCTCAAACAAATCGGAATCGCCCTCCACAACTATCACGACGTCAACAACTGCTTTCCTCCCGGAAATGTCACTATGGGGGACTGCTGCTCTACTCCCAGCCTGATCAACTGGTCCATCTCCATCCTGCCCTACCTCGAACAAACTAACCTGCAGCAGCAGTATAACTTCAATCTGCCCAACGAAACCCCCGCCAACGTCGCCGTTCTCAAGTCCAAACTGCCAGTCTACAACTGCCCGTCAGATATCAACGCCGGGGCTCTGCTGGTGCCTGATTCCGGTCCGCACAACAATCAAACCTGGGCCGCCAGCTCCTATCGCGGTATGGGCGGCGTTGGCTGGTCCGCCGGTGATTCCTACGCTTACCGCCGCCAGTGGGACAGCTCGGACATTCTGCACCCCAACGCGCTCGATCGACTCCGCGGCATGCTCTACTGGTGCGGTCGTGGCGGCAGCGGTGCAGGAAAGTTCGGCCCCGTTAACTTTCGCGATATCACCGATGGCACCTCAAATACACTCACCGTCGGCGAATACACCACCAAATCACGACCGCGCCGCACTTCTTTCTGGGGCTACACCTACACCTCCTTCGTTCTGTCCTGTGCCACTCCTGAAAGCCGCACCCTGATTGCAGACTATAACCTGTGCCAGGCTCAGGGCGATTCCAACCCCTGCAAACGCGCATGGGGCTCATTCCACTCCGGCGGAACTCTCACATTCCTGCTGGCTGACGGCTCCTGCCGCAGCATCTCCCCAAATATCGACATGCGCGTCTATATGGGGATCTCCACCATCGGTGGTTCAGAAGTCATCGGCGAATTCTGATCCCTCATCCACCGGCCTGCGGTCGGGTTCCGCTGCCTGCATTGAGACACCGGAGCCCCCTCCCGGCTCGCACTTCCAGCCACAAAACATCCGATTCATTCAGTCTCTGGAATCACAAGATGCTTCGCCCCGCCCTGCTGCCTCTGCTCATGCTCCTCATCGTGATTCAAGGCTGCAGCGACTCCCGCAGGTCCGCATCCGTTTCCGGTACCGTGACACTCAAAGGCCAGCCTGTCGCCGACGTCATCGTCCGCTTCCAGCCCGCCGGTACCGGCTCCGCCGATCAGCTGGAAGCCGGTATGAGCTCCTTTGGTACGACCGACGCCGCCGGAAAATTCACCCTGAAATTCAGTGATAACAGCGGAACCGGAGCAATGCTCGGTGACCACACAGTCACCATCGACGAACTGACTCCCCCCGAAGAAGAAAACAACGATGCCGGCGGCATCGGCAAGAAAAAAATTTCCCGCATCCCGCGAAAATGGGGCGACGGCAGCCAGACCTTCAAAGTCGAAGACAAAGATAACGTCGCCAGCCTCACTCTGGACTGACTGCAACAGCTGACAGCCGGCAACAAGCCAACTCAGCGCCTCAGCTGCACCGGCTCCAGACCACGCACCTCAATCACATCACGCTGCTCCTTCTGCGACCAGCGCATCCCCAGTACTCCCACCTCACGGCCCGCAAATCGCTCCAGCTGCACACCCGCCGCAGGCTTCAGATCCGCCAGCAGCCTGCCACTCGGCGAGGCCAGCACCCAGCCCCCCGCAACTCCCTGAGCACGCTGGATCACCCCGGCTCCCACATACTTGTTCTGCGGACTCCCCGGACGAATCACATTGTCCGAACTTCCGGTCTCCGCCGCAGGGGCCGCCACAGGGGCCGCCGCAGGGGCCGCCGACAACCCTGCGCTGCCCGCGACTGCCGTGCCAAACAGTGCCTCATCAGAACCATCAGCCTCACCACCCTGCCCCGGCACCTCACGTGACTGAGACACCAGCAAAGCCGAACGCGAATCTGTTGGAGGCATCGTGGCATCCGGAGTCGGAGCAACAAAACCGTCGCCCTCAGCAACCGCCGCCGAACCGCCTGACCCCTCCACCAGCAAACCACCCTCGGACGGTGTGATCATCCTCGGACCCGCAGGTTCGACAGACATTGACGGTACCTGCGGTGGCCTGACCTGTACCGACGGAACTGCTCCCGGCATCATCGAAGCAAAGCCGTGGCGAGCAGCCAGGGCTGCATCCCGCTGCTCCGTCTGACTCTGCAGCTGACGAACCTGCAGCAGCTCAGCCAGCCGCTGCCGATAACGCTGAATCGCTCCATAACGCAACTCGACAGCTCCGGATATCTGCGGATTCGTCAGTCGCCCCTGCAGCTCACGATACGCGCCCTCCAGACTATCCAGATCCCACGTCGCTGCATCCTGCAGCACCATCTCACGAAAACGCTGATCCAGCTCCGCCAGCTGCTGCTTCTCACCCTTGTCCTGCTGCACCTTCTGCAAAGCCTCGCTCGGCTCCACCAGCGGCACCTCCACCAGTCCTGCCGGCAGACTGGCGGCGGCAGGAGTCGCCATGGCAGTCGCCCGCCGACCATTCGCCGGCAGCCGCCACGGATCATTGTCCGCCTGCCGCTGACGATCCGGATCCACCGGCACCAATGCCGCTCCCGGTGCCCAGCGACGCTCACGCATCGGCGGACGAATCTTCAGCATCGCCTGAGCCCCCGTCGCGGTATCAATGCTCCGCTGACCCAGAATCGATACCTTCTCACCCTTCTTCATCCGCCGCTGAAATACCGAGGTCTCGTCACCAAACTCGCTGCCCACACTGGCAACAACATTCTCCTCCAGAACCTCACCCTCCTGCTCACTCAAACGCTTCACAAATCGCTCCGGAATCCAGCTAAAACTACCCTCCGGAGGTTCAATCACATACCAGCCACCCGGATCATGCCGGTGCACCCGCACCACGGTTCCTCGAGTCAGACGCTGCGTCGGATAATAGGCGTCACCACCACCCGAACGCGCAAACGTCTCCTCGGCAGCCACTCGAGCCTCATACGGGAAACTTCCGCCCTGAGCTCCGGCTGAAAGACTCAGAGGCACCAGCAGCAGCCACAAAAACAACGGCAGCCAGGCACATACCGCACCAGCAAATCGGCAGTTTCTGCCGCTGCCAGCACCGCTTCGGCAGATTCTGCCGCATGCCGCCAAACCCCTCAGGACGCCGAATTCTGAAAATGCGTTCAGCATATCAAACTCCATCACTCCCGCTGCCATCACTCACCAAACCACCCAACACATCGGTTTTCACGGCAAAAACGCCTGAAATACCGCGTTTTCTGCCAACCGTCGCCAACCACTCTGCACCACTGGCAGGTTCCGCCGAAAGAACAGACCGCGCTTTCAGAAAACCTCACTCCGAATTACAGTTTCCCCCAATTCGACTCAAGTCCTGTTTTCAGTCCTCCACAAACGATTTCAGCAACCTCACTCCGCCGCGAGTCCACCATGCTGCTGCACCTGCTGCTGACACTGTTGATCAACCTGCCCGCCAGCCACAGTCAAGCTGACGAACCGGCCAGCCAGAAACTGCAGGTCGGCGATACCGCCCCCGACTGGAAAGAACTCAAAGGCACGGACGGATCAGCCCACTCACTGGCCGATTTCTCCACTCACGCCGTCGTGGTCCTCTGCTTCACCTGCAACTCCTGCCCCTACTCCGTCGACTACGAAGATCGCATGATTGCCTTTGCCCGCAAATATGCCGACACTCCCGCAGGTGTCGTGCTGGTGGCCATCAACGCCAATCGCAAACCGTCTGAATCACTCGACAAAATCAACGAACGCGCACTTCAAAAGAATTTTCCCTTCCTCTGCCTGATCGATGAAACACAGCAGGTCGCTGCCAGCTACGGCGCCGTCTACACCCCCGAATTCTTCGTACTCAACAAAGATCGTAAAGTCATCTATATCGGCGCCATGGACGACCGCACCGATGCAGCACAGGTCACCACCCGCTACCTCGAAGACGCCGTCAACGCGGCACTTGCCGGAAAACTGCCCGCCGTCTCTGCCATTCCGGCTCGCGGCTGTGCAATTCCCTACCGCAGCCGCCAGCGACGCTGAAAACCGGCAATCATCCCACCCACCCCAAATCCGCCCCAACCAGCAACAGACGCAGAAAGGAGTCGCGAGAATTCATGGATGCTCTGCCAAAACACAATCAGCAATCCCCCCCGAAAACAACAGTCGCGACACTTTGCCTCGGAATGGTAATCGCAGCCTGCCTGCTTTCCTCAGGCTGCAGCACCACACGCTCACAAACCTTTTCCAGTGAACGACCACAGTCTCACACATGGGCCACCGAACACTTCGTCGTTCACTCCGATGATCCGCTGCTGCCCGGTAATCCGCTCATCCAGGAACTTCAGGAGGTTCGTACACGGCTCCTCACCCTGCTTGAACTTCCCGAACAGCGAGATCTTGTGCACGTCTACCTGTTCAATGACGAAGCCTCATACCGCTGGTATATGCAGTCCACCTGGCGGGATCTGCCACCACGCCGCGCCTACTTCGTCGGAACCACCCGCGAACTGGCCGTCTACTCCTTCCGCGGCCAGCATGCCGCTGAAGACCTCAGACACGAATTCTCCCATGGACTGCTCCACGCATCCCTGCAGACCGTCCCGCTCTGGCTCGACGAAGGACTCGCCGAATACTTCGAAATCAGCTCAGACTCCGAAAATCAACTCAGCCCTGCCCACCTGCAGGAACTGTCTCAGGCCCGCACAGAAGGCTGGAACCCAGGACTCTTCAGGCTGGAACAGATCACCGACTTCCGAGCACTTTCTCAGCGCGACTATGCCGAATCATGGGCATGGGTCCACTTCCTGCTGCACGCAACACCCGCAAGCCGACAGGTCTTGCTGGACTACCTGCAAACCCTCGCCAGCACTCGTACTCCAGGCAAACTGCTCAATAAACTTGAAGCGGCAATCCCGTCCTGGGCACTCGACTTTGAAAATTACACTGACCAGCTGATCGCCTCAGCACCCTTCTCTGCAGGCGAATCCAGCAATCGCAGGGATACTGCCGGTCCCTGAGGTCCGCGACTGATCCAGGATCTGTTTTGCCGTCTCCATTCCTCAGGCCGACTTGCGACGGCGTCCCCGAACCTCACTTGCTGCAGGCTGCTCCGGTACCGACTCTGCAGACACCACCGCCTGCTCTGCCGTCGTCACTTCCGCTGCCTCAGCCAAAATCGATTCAGCCGCATGTACTTCTGCGGCCGAGTACCCTCGCGCCAATGTGCCGCCCTCGGGCAACAGGCCAGCCACTGGCGGGTGCGGATTCACATGAATCACACTGCGAGTCTGCAGCAGCATTGCCGACAGCAGCAAACCTGTCGACAACAGGCCCGCTCCCGACAACACGCCACCAGCCGCCACTCCCAGACGAATCTGCAGCACCACGCACAACGCACTCAGCAGAACCCCCGCCAGCAACAGCACCTGCGCAGGACGACAGCGCCCCATATCCGGCAGTACCGCCTTCAGCACCCAGGCCAGAATGCCGGCACACGGCACGACAATCAGCGCCGGCCGCGCTGCCTGCAGCGGTCCGATCAATCGCGCAAACAACTCAGCCAGACCACCCGACGTGACATCAGCTGTATCACTCAAAACAAAAAATGCTGCCGCAAAAAACCACACACTTAACCAGCGCCAACAACGATACCTGCCATGGAAATCCACATGACTGGCCGCCCGAACGGCAGCAATCAAAAGACACAACTGGCCCGCCGCAAACAGCTGCAAACCGGCAGTCGCACCCACCACACTGCGACCGGCAGACCCCGACGCCACTCCCCCAAAAGCTCCGCTCCACGCCAAAACCATCACAATCACCGGAATCACCACCAGTACGCCCACAATTAACCAGTGCTTCCACAACCGGTCCGACAGCAGACGACGAATCAGCCGGTCCTTCGTCAGCGACTCAAACGGATCCAGGTCCTGCGCACCCGAAAAATAAAACAGCCCGGCCGGAACAGCAGTCTCCTCATCCGCACCAGCGGATTCCAGAGTCAGACGACGACGGCGACGGTCCAGTGAACCCGAATTACGCACCAGTGTCATTCCACGGCCCCCGTTCCGAACCGCCAGCCTGTACAGCAGTCAATAAATAATGCCCCGGATCTGTCACCAATCGACCGGCAGGTTTCGCAGGATCAGAAAATCTCATACTGCCGCTGCAATCGATACATCCGGAATCCCCCCAACACTGCTTCCACAACCCCTGTTACCACCTGAAACTGGCCGCTTCACCCGGATTCTCAAACTGTTTTTCCACGACAATCCTTGATACACTCGCGGCTCGTTCGCCTGAGCCTGCGTTGGACTCAGCCCCGCTTCCCCTCCCCCGCACCGCGCCAGACTCCCCGGAAAGCCACGCCATGCGGCGAAATCTCCCGGTTTTTCTGCTGCTGCCAGGACTCTGCCTGCTGCTGGCCGCTACCCGACTGGCCGCACAGGATGCTGCAGCCGCCGCAGATTTCGAAAATCAAATCCGACCGCTGCTGCTAAACCGCTGCGGACAATGCCACGGTCCCCGCCAGCAAAAAGGCGGTCTGCGACTTGATGCCCGCAGTCACTTCTTCCGCGGTGGCGACAGCGGTCCAGTCATCGTCGCCGGAAAAAGCAACGAAAGCCCGCTCATTGAACGCGTCAGCTCCACCGTCGCCGACCTGCAAATGCCGCCCGCCGGCCCGCGCCTGACTGCCGCAGAAATTGAACTGCTGCAAACATGGATCAATCTCGGAGCAAACTGGCCGGAATCTGATTATGATCGACAGGCTCTGATCGACCCCCGCACACAACACTGGTCCTTCCAGCCCCTGCCAGCGTCTGTCACGCCGCCTCCCGCACAGCAATTCCCGCAGTACGCAGACATCGACCGCTTCCTGCTGGCTCAGCTAAAGCCGCTCGGCCTCAGCATGAACCCCGCAGCCGACCGGCGTACTCTGATTCGTCGCGCATACCTGATCATGACCGGACTGCTGCCCACGCCCGAACAGGTCACTGAATTCCTCGCTGACAATTCTCCCGCAGCGTGGGATCACCTGATTGAAACTCTGCTCAACAGCCCGCACTACGGCGAACGCTGGGCTCAGCACTGGCTCGATGTCGTTCGATATGCCGATACACACGGCTTTGAAGTCAATACACCTCGCGACAATGCATGGCCCTACCGCGACTATGTCATCCGCTCACTCAACTCCGACAAGCCATGGAATCAATTCGTTCGTGAACAGATTGCCGGTGATCTGCTCGGTGAAGATGCCGCCACCGGCTTTCTCGTCGCCTCAGCAGTTCTGCTGCCCGGGCAGATCGGGGCGGACGATGCATCTAAACGACTGGCCCGCCAGGATGCACTCGACGAGATCATCGCCGGCACCAGCAGCGCTATGCTCGGACTGACGCTCGCCTGCGCTCGCTGCCACGATCACAAATTCGATCCGCTGACTCAGCAGGATTACTACCGCATGCAGGCCTTCTTCGCCGGTGTTGAATACGGCGAACGGCCACTGCGTGATCATGGCTGGCTGCAGCGACAGCAGCAGGCAGACTCCCTGAATGCCCCGATCGAACAGCTCGCAGCACAGTTGCGCAGCATCGTGCCGTTCGCCACTCCCGCACAACTGCTGCTGATTGATGAAGAAGATGCCACACAAGTCAAATTCCTCAGCCCGCCAAATGGACCCGGGGCAAACCCAGCCGGTACACAACGAGGCTACCGCGATGATCCCGGCTCAGTCCTGCAAACCGGAAACCTCAGCAGTGGACGTTACACATGGTGGAACAATGTTCCAGGCAAAGATGTCGTCATCTGGAAGCCCGCACTCGCAGGTACCGCACGACTCTGGTTGTCCTGGGGCGCACACGGCAGCGGTGTCCACACCAGAGATGCTCGCTATCTGCTCGATGCTGACGGAAACCCAGAGACTCGTGAAGACCAGCAGCAGATATTCGTTGCCGATCAGTACTACCCCGCCGGTGTTACGACCGGAACCACCGAACAAACACCGCTGTGGAGCGGATTTCAGTATGCCGGAACCGTCGATCTCCAGCCCCGCTCAGCAATTCTGCTCCGCGGAGGCGATACCGGTACAGGCATCACCGCAGACGTCATCGCACTGCAGCTGCTGCCCGCCGCGGACAGCGCCGCGAACAATCTGCCGGCCCCGGCCACACCACCCCTGCGTGACCCCGTCCAGACACAAGCCAATACCGAACGCTTCAAACCCCGCCCGGTCCGCTTCCTCCGCTTCACAACACTCCAGACCATCAACAACAATCAGCACGAACCATGCCTCGATGAACTCGAAGCCTTCGGACCCGCTCAGCCACAGCTCAATCTCGCTGCCGCCAGCCGCGGCGTACGGCCTTCATCCTCCGGAAATTATTCCGATATCGGTATCCACCAGCTGCCACACGTCAATGATGGCCGCTTCGGTAATGATTTCAGCTGGATCTCAAACCAAACCGGCGGTGGCTGGGTACAGCTCGAATTCCCCGAAACCGTGGAACTTGACACTGTCACCTGGTCACGTGACCGGACCGGAAAATTCCTCGATCGACTGCCCACCAGCTACTCCGTCACTGTCTCCGCCGACGGCATCAGCTGGACCACCGTTGCTGACCATACCGATCGAGCACCAGCTGGAACACCATGGGACTCACAGGCCGCACTGCTCCGCACCGCCGCACTCTCTTCCGCATCAGCCGCCACACTCGTCACACAGCTGCAGCAGCTCCGCAGCACACAGACGGAACTCCGCCAGTCTCAACTGGTCTTCGCCGGCACTTTTCGCGAACCAGATCGCACGCGAATCCTGCGCCGCGGTGACCCTGAACAACCCACCGAAGATGTACTGCCGCAAATTCCAGGACTCTTTCAGAATACTGCTACAGGCAATCCATCGTCCGCCAGCACTCAGACAGCGATCTCCGCCGAACAACAGCGCAGAATTCAGCTCGCCGACTGGCTCGCCGCAGATACCAACCCGCTGACAGCTCGAGTCATTGTCAATCGGGTCTGGCAACACCACTTCGGACTCGGAATTGTCGAAACCCCCAACGACTTCGGACTCAACGGTACACCGCCCGCCAACCAGCAGCTGCTCGACTGGCTGGCCACCGAACTGATTCGCAGCGGCTGGTCACTCAAACATCTGCATCGACTGATCCTCAAATCCGCTGCCTGGCAGCAGGATTCCACTCTCCTCGCCAAAGGACTCGAAATCGACCGCAATAACTCACGCCTCTGGCACTTCGCCGCCCGCCGCATGGAATCCGAAGCCATCCGCGACTGCACCCTCCAGGTGTCCGGTGAACTTAACCTCAAAGCCGGAGGCCCAGGGTTCAGCTTCTTCCAGACTCGCGGCGGACTCAGCGGATTCCCCGAACAGGAACAGCTCACCAGCGAGGAATTTCGCCGCATGGTGTATGCACATCGAGTCCGGATGGAAGCGGTGCCGGTATTCGGCGCCTTCGACTGCCCGGACTTCGGACAGTCCATGCCCCGCCGCAGTCGCTCCACCACCGCTATTCAGGCTCTCAACCTGTTTAACAGTCGGTTTACAAACGACCGCGCTGAGGCCTTTGCTCGCCGACTCTCAACACAGGCTGGCCCACAACTCACCAGTCAGCTGCAGCTGGCATGGCAACTGACCCTGTCACGCAGTCCGTCCACCACAGAGCTGTCCGCGGCAGCAGACATCGCTCAGCAGCACGGCCTGCCTCAGGTCTGCCGCGCTCTGCTCAACAGCAGCGAATTCCTGCTCATACCCTGAACTCCATCGACCTCAAACAGACACCGCAGACACAACGAAGTCATGCCCCAACCCCAAAACAACATCACACACTCAGGCCGCCTGCTGCTGGATCGCCGCAGATTCTTCGGCGAAACCGTTTCCTCACTCGGCAGCATCGCCCTGCTTCAGTTGCTCCACTCCCAAAACCTGCTCGCCGATGAACAAAACTGGACGCCCCAGGTGCCCCCCACAGCACCACATGCCGCACGCACCGCACCACTGACCGCCAAAGCTCGAAATGTCCTCGTCGTGTTCTGCGCCGGAGCCTGCAGCCAGCTGGAAACCTGGGACTACAAACCCGAACTGATTCGACTCGATGGACAGCCTATGCCCGGTGGCCCGCCCGTCACCTTTCAGGGCCCCGCCGGAAATCTGGCCAGACCTCAGTACCGCTTCCGCCCCCGCGGACAATCAGGAAAAATGGTCTCCGATATGCTGCCGCACCTCGGAGCCCTCGTGGATGATTTTGCTTTCATTCACACACTCACCAGCAAAACAAATACCCACGGCCCGGCCGAAAACTTCCTCTCCACCGGCTTCGTACAGGATGGCTTTCCCAGCATCGGAGCCTGGGTCACATGGGCACTGGGAACAGAAAACCAAAACCTGCCCGCCTTCGTCGCCATACCCGATCCCCGAGGTATCCCGCAGGCCAGCATCAATAACTGGGGACCCGGCTTCCTGCCAGCAGTCTTCCAGGGCACCTCCTTCAGCGCCAGCCAGCCCATTCGAAACCTGCAGCCGCCCACTGGTACTTCAGTCGCCGCCGACAGCTCCGCCCGCAGCCTCCTCAAAATGCTGAACGAACAGCAGCTCCGGCAAAACCCCCTCGAATCCGAATTGGCAGCCCGCATCGCCAGCTACGAACTGGCCGCACGCATGCAGACCTCCGTTCCGCAAATCACAGACCTGAACTCCGAGTCACCACACACACTCAGTATGTACGGAGCAGATGATACGTCCGACCCCGTACGTGCCGGATACGCCCGCAACTGTATCCTCGCCCGCCGACTCATCGAACAGGGCGTTCGCTTCGTGCAGCTGTTCAATGGCGCATACGCCAGCGCAGGAAAACTCAACTGGGACGGACACCAGGCACTCCGCGAACAATACGATGTCCATGGACGGATTATGGATCAGCCCACCGCAGCACTCATTCGCGACCTCAAACAACGCGGGCTGCTGGAAAATACTCTCGTTGTCTGGTGCACCGAATTCGGACGCATGCCGATGTTCCAAAAAGGTGCCTTCGGACGCGATCATAACCCACAGGGCTTCACTGCTGTCCTCACCGGTGCCGGCATTCGGCCCGGTGTCAGCTACGGGCAGACTGACGAGATCGGCTTCAAGGCCGTACAGGATGTTTCATCCATCCACGACCTGAACGCCACAATACTCCACCTGCTGGGACTCGATCACACCCGCCTGACCTTCAAACACAACGGCATCGCCCGCCGGCTGACTGACGTGCACGGCCATGTTCTGCAGCCAGTCCTCGCCTGAAACAGCTCGCTCAGGTCTGCCGGTTCTTCCGCAGCTGGCGACTGGCCTGAGTCAGGATCTGACGCTCCTTCGCAGTCAGACTGGCCTCACCCTGCTCGCTGATCTTTTGCAGAATCTTGTCCACCTGCTCGTCCAGACTGCTTTCCGACGCAGCCGGCGCAAACAATTTCAGGTTGCGGTTCTTCTTCGGACGCCCGGCACGCCGCGGCAGCTCCTCCAGCCAGCGACTGAAGTTCATGTTCTGTCGGAAATACAGAAAACCGAACAGCACACCACCCAGGTGCGCCGTATGCGCTGTCCGGCTCAGTCGCCAGCTGCCGGACAACAGCGGCAGCAAATCCATCGCCACGTACAGCAGCAGCAGCCAGCGCATCTGCAGCGGCACTATTCCCATCAGCAGAACCTCGCGACGCGGATAATGCAGCGCTGCCACAGTCAGTACCGCCAGTACTGCACCAGAAGCTCCCAAAATCTTCACGTCCGGCAGAAAAAAACGACAAAACACCAGAGAAACTATCCCTGCAAACACCGCCGATGCCCCATAAAACCAGCGAAATTCCCGCTCGCTCATCACCGACAAGACCATCTGGCCGGCGAAATACAGCATCATCAGGTTCATCGCGATATGAAAGATGTTCTCGCGGTTGTGGCACAACGCATAAGTCGCCAGACGCCACACCTGACCGCCGCTGAATACGGTCTTCACATCCATCCGCAGCCACCGCTCAACACCAGAATCCCGCAACTCACCGGCATCCCCGGAAACCGTCAGCAGCTGCAGTAAAAATACGGCAATCGTCAGAGCAATAATCTGCGCAACGGCCGAAAGTCGCGGACGCGGACGCTGCCCGAATCCCGACCCAAAACCAAACTCATCCTGCATGTATTCCCGGTTTTCCAGCCCCATCACTCTCGCCAGACTGCTGCAGACAACGAAATCCCCGCACCTCTGTTCCGCTAAAACCGCCCGCATATCCTACGCCAAATCCACCGCACATGTCGACGGGAACCTCAACGCCTGCCACCGCACCACGCTCACCGCAAAACACACTGCTGCATCCGCTCACTCAGCCCCGTTTTTCCCTGTCAGGAATGCCCCCGCTTTCCGTGAATTCGCGGGGGTTCCCACTTCCGAAACACCAATTTCGCCGATAAACTCTCAACTCTTGAAAAACAGATGATGTACATGTGTGCATGTCTCAGGCAGCGACTGACGTCCCGTTCAAGGGTTTCCGTCAGTGCTCAGGCTGGTCGCCTCCAGCGAATTTTCTCAGTCCTTTCAGTTTTCTAAGGCTTGTTGGTCAATCATGGACATTACCAAACTCCGCAACATCGGCA
>Ga0172373_10001661_pt1 | contig 35698 bp, 29 predicted proteins | sample Lak10m_2_FD_114546 | JGI IMG/M metagenome (GOLD analysis project Ga0172373, IMG submission 114546) | Freshwater microbial communities from Kabuno Bay, South-Kivu, Congo - kab_092012_10m | ecosystem: Environmental > Aquatic > Freshwater > Lake | place: Democratic Republic of the Congo...
GGACAACGTCAGCGTTCCAAGACCGGCGTTGTCGGTCACCGAAAGAGCGCCGCCGACCGTCTGCAGCGAGGACAACGTCAGCGTTCCAAGACCGGCGTTGTCGGTCACCGAAAGAGCGCCGCCCACCGTCTGCAGCTCGCCGAGCAGGATCACCAGACCGGCGTCATCACAGTTGTTGACGGTCACGTCGCCGCCAACCTGCGCCAACGCCTGCGCACGGACCGAGGTCAATGTCGAGGCGGCTCCATTGCACTGCACATTGATTGACCCGCTCATGATTTCGAGCGTCCCCGGATTGCCGAGGTTGAACGTTGTCGGGTTGATGGGTCCGATGTCACCCTGCAAGGCCACCGCGTCGCTCGCCGCCAGCGCGTCCAGCCGCAGCTGCGAATCCACGGGACCGCCGAACACCCGGAAGCTGCCGCCGCCGGCCTGGGCGTCGCCGTCGCTGCCGGTGCAGCGCGCCGTGCAGGTCTCGGTGGTGGTGGGCGCCACCGTCGGGACCGGCACGTCGATCGTGCCGTCCTCGGTGATGCCGTTGACGACCGACGGCATCGCGGTGCCGCACTGCACCTCGCACGACACGGCCGACGCCTGCGTCACCCGCGCCACCAGCGTCTGACCGTTGAGGCCTGGCACCAGGTTGTCCACCGACGCCGACACCGCCAACGTCAGCGCGACGTCGGCCGCGGCGACGCCGTCGCGGCTGCAGCGCACGGTGACCGCACCGCCGGTGCGCGGCAGCGTCGTCGGCTCGAAGACGCAGGTCGTGTCGTCGGTCGTGTCCATCAGCGTGCCGGCGAGGGCGGCGTCGTCGAGCTGGCCGGCCGTGATCGTGACCGTGGCGTCGAGCGCCTCGGCCGCCACCGGCCGCAGCGACACCGTGCCCGGCACACCCGCGTCACCGGCGATGGACACCGTCGAGCACCGCACGGTGACGTCGCGGTCGGCGGTGGCGGGGGTGGGCACTCCCGTCGCCACCGTCGCGTTGGTGCAGGTGGCGCCGGGCACGACGGCGCCGGCGGCGTCGCGGGCCTCAACCTGCAGCGTCTTGTCGGCGGTGTAGAGGACCACGTCGACATCGGTGGCGCCGTCGACGAAGACGACGCTGGCGACCTGTTCGCCCTCGCCCTCGCCCTCACCCTCGCCTTCGCCCTCGCCCTCGCCCTCGCCCTCGCCCTCGGCGGGGATGCAGAGGGCCACGCCGTCGGCGTTCTTCGCCTCGGGGCAGAACGTGCCGGCGCCGCAATCGGCGTCGCTGCGACACTCGACGGTGCAGCCGGCCGCGACGACGACGGCGACGAGGGCGGATGACAGGACGATGCGCACGGTGACCTCCCCGGGGGCTGTCAGGGGTTGTAGGGGAGGTCTGGCGACGTCGCAAACTCTCCGACGCGACGCGGCGCCGGCGCGCGCGCCGACGACGACGAAGGCGCAGAAACGGTGGCCCGACCAACCGGTCGAGCGTCGATCGGATCGCGCCAAAGCCCCCCGGTGCACGCTAGAACGGCGGTTCCCCTGTGCAGGAGCCCGCCCATGCCGTCCGTCCGCCTGATGTCGCCGCAGCAGATGTTCGCGAACGCCATGACCGCCAATGTGGCCACGTCGTCCCAGGGCCGCGGCACCATCACGAAGGGCGAGGCCGAGAAGGCCGTCGCCGAGCTCAGCCAGCACCCGCTGTCGTCGCCGCAGGAGCGGGCCGGCGTCGTGCAGGCCTTCCTCGACGGCGCCGAGGGCAAGGCCCTGTCGCCGAAGGCCCGTGAGGTCCTCGCCGACTTCGTGAAGCGCGAGAGCGCCGCCCCGGCCGGTGGCCAGCGCGCCGATGAGCTCAAGGCCACGGCGACGTCGCAGGCGCGCGCCGCCGAGACGACGCTGCAGGCGGCGAAGGCCCGCATCGACGCCCTCGTCGCCGAGGGCAGCCGCGTGAAGAAGGCCGACCTCGTGCCGGTGCAGCAGGCCCTCGACGGGGCCCGCGCCGCCGTCGACGCCGCCCGCGGTGCCCTCAAGGGCGTCATCCAGGTGGCCGACCACACCGCCCAGCTCGCCGACCGCCAGCTCAAGGACGCGCAGGGCGAGCTCAAGAAGGCCCAGGCGGACCTCGCCCGCCTCTCGAGCCAGAAGGGCGCCGTGACGAAGAAGGCCGTCGCCGACGTGCAGCGCTGGCTGGCCGATCCCCTCGCCGAGCTGCAGGCCGCCCGCACCGAGCTGCGCGGCGCGCCCGACGACGGCGGCGGCATCAGCACCGAGAAGTTCCCGTCCGACAACGAAGACGGCGGCGCCGGCGACAGCGGCCCGATCATGTCGACGATGAAGTACCCGTCCGACAACGAGGACGGCGGCGGCGTCGCCGACGACGGCAGCCCCCTGCCCGGCCCGGCGGTGCAGCCCATGATCACGCGCAAGGCCCCGTCGGACCACGAGGACGGCGGCGAGAGCGTCGGCACTGTCACCCTCAAGTTCCCGTCCGACAACGAAGACGGCGGCCCCGGCGGCACCGGCGGCATGGTGACGACGATGAAGGCGCCGTCGGACCACGAGGACGGCGGCCCCGCGCCCGCCGATGGTCCCGCCGGCGGTCCCACCATCAAGGCCACCCGCGTCGACGCCATGCAGCAGGCCTTTGGCGCCGCCGAGCAGCGCGGCGTGAAGTGGCACGCGAGCATGCCCCTCGGTCAGCGCTTCGAGTCGGTGCTCCTCAAGAAGGAGCGGCACCCCGATGGCTTCGCCTTCGAGGCCCTCATCCCGGTGGGCGCATTGACGCCGACGGCGCCGCGGCAGGACCCCAACAGCGTCGACACCTTCTGGGTGCGCCGCACCGGCGGCATCGCCGGCATGACCCAGTACGCGGGCCCGTTCTCGATCGCCCGCGACGGCGCCGCGAAGATCTGATCCTCTCGTCGACGACGCCCACGCGCCCCGCCCGTCTCGTGCGTGCGGGGCGCGCTGCGTTCAACCGTTCAACCGAGGCGAGCCGGGGTGCGGCCCTCGAGCCAGGCGACGACGCCGGCGTGGTCGTCGCCGACGACGTCGAGGGCGATGCGCTCGGGGGCGCCACCGCGCAGGCGATAGGCGTGCTGCAGGCAGCGATCGTGCTGCAGGCCCGCCATGAAGTCGTGGGCCTCGTAGAAGGCGATGCCGGGCTTGTCCGCCGACGTCCACGGCAGGCCGGTGGCGAGACCGAGGCCGGCGACGAACGCCGCGTTGTTCGCCGACGCCAGCGCGCCAAAGGGCAGCCCCGGCGTGCGGTCCGTGACGGGCAGGTTGGCCCTGGCCCACGACAGCAGGCCGACGGTGACGACGTCGTGGTGCGCGAGGTCGCTCGTCGCCACGACGAGGCGGGGGTCGGCGTCGGCGATGCTGCCGCCATCGGGCCCGCCCTCGACCATCACCCGCTCGGCGACGGTGACGGTGAGGCGCAGGCGGGATGACAGCTCGAGGGCGTGGTTCAGCTCGGTGTACTTCTCGTACATCGTGTCGGCCTCGGCGTGCATCATGTGGCGGCTGTCGTCGCGCAGGTAGCCGACGGCGAGCTTGTGGCCGTGGGTGTAGCCGGCGAGCAGGTGCGACGAGAGGCGCGGCAGCGCGACGATGTGATCGACCTCGGTGACGATGCGCGCGATGAACGGTGCCCGCCGCCACGACGACGGCACCCCCGGTACCTGCGGCAGCGTCGCCATCACGTAGCCGTCGTGGAAGCCGTGCTCCTCGAAGCAGTGGACCTCGGCGCCGCTGTCCTCGATGGCCGCGAGCAGCCCGTTCTTCGCGAGCAGCGCGCGGGTGGCGCCGACGCGGGCGCCGCCCTCGATGAGCCGCACCGACGCCACGCCGCCCTGGTCGCCGACGATGACGCGACCGGCGCCGCGCTCCCGCAGCGCGCGCACCATTGCCCGCACCGCCGTCGGTGACGTCGTCGCCGGGTGGACCTCGCCCGAGTTGCTGGCGAGCTTCACGAAGACGCGGTCGCCGCGCTTGAGCCATGACCAGTCGAGCCCGTCGAGGACGGCGTCGATGCCGGCCTCGAGGGGACCGGCGGCGCGCGGAAAGAGACCGAGGCGGACGACGTCGCGGGCCAGCTGCGCCGACGACGCCGGTGACGGCGACGCGCGCCCCGGCAGGGCGAGGCCGGCGAAGCCGGCGGCGGCGAGGGAGAGGAAGCTGCGGCGGGTGACGGGCGACGTCGGCATCGTCGCAGCATACGCGGTCGACGACGACGGCGCCGGTCGGGCCGTCACATGCGCCACTCGAGGCCGAAGGCCACCGACGGGCCGCCGATCGTCTCGCGCGAGGGGCCGTCGAAGATGGCCGCGCCGCCGAGGCTCGCCTGCAGCATCAGCGTGCCGGGGGTGCCGGCGCCGCCGAAGAACGAGCGCACGCCGACCTCGCCGTAGCCCCAGCCGTTCTCGCCGGCGCCGCCGCCGGCAAAGACGCCGAGCCGCGACGACACGGGCACCGCGACCTCGCCGCGACCGACGCCGAAGACGAAGCCGGTGTTCCTGGCGAAGATCGACGACGACCACTTGAGGTGGAGGCCGTCGAGGGCGCCGAGGCGCAGCACCTGGTTGAAGGTGGCGCCGGTGTTGCCTTCGCAGGTCTGGCCCTCGGTGCGGAACTGGTCGGGGATGCCGTCGCCGTCGGTGTCGAAGCTGACCTCGTTCGGGAAGCACGGGCCCTCGTTGCCGACGAGGGCGCCGCCGCCGAGGCCGATCTCGACGAAGTCCGTCGTGTAGGCCGCGCCCACCGCCGTCACGATCGGGTAGTGGGCCTCGTTGCCGAGGACGGCGGTGCCGACGGGGGAGAGCTCGGCAAAGAGCGTGAGCGGCAGGTCGTCGAAGGTGTAGGTGACGTAGCCGTCGGCGAGGATGCCGACGGGGAAGGTACCGTCGCCCGAGATGCCGAGGTAGGGCCGGGCGACGAAGCCGAAGCGCCAGTTGAAGGGCGCGCGACGGGGCAGAAACAGCGACTCCGACAGCGGCGCGTCGGTCACCTCGACGAGGTCGCCCGGCATCGCGACGTCGCCGCGACCGAGGATGGCCATCGAGCGACCGGCCTCGGCCTCCTCCAGCGCCACGACGGCGGTGACCTCGTTGCTCGGCAGCATGGCCACGCCACCGGCCTGCAGGTCGGGCTTCTTCACGAGGCGCTGGGCGATGACCTTGATGCGGGCGCCGCGCACGAAGCCGTCGGTGACGCCGTGGTCGACGATCACGCGGCCCTCGCTCACCTCGACGACCCGGCCCACCACGCGGGGCTTCGCGGCGTCCTTCGTCGGCTTCGTGGGCTTCGTGGCCTCGTCGACCCGCGAGGGCGGAGGCGTCGGCGTCGACGGCGCGGTCGTCGGTGGCGACATCGGCATGGTCGGCAGGGCCACCACCGGCGTCATCGGGCTCGCGACGTCGAACTGCTGGACGGACTCGCTCACGACGAAGGCGAGCAGGCGCCCGTCGACGACGAGGACGCGGGAGACGGCCTGGCCCGGCAGCAGCGTCTGGACGAGGCGCGCGCCCGTGCCCTCCTCGACGACGACGGCGATGCCACCCTGCTGCAGGGCGAGGTAGCGGACCGACCCGACGCGCGCCTCACTGACGACGACGCCGAGGTCGGGGTCGAGCTCGCTGTCGCGGGTGGCGCCGCTCGTCGCCGGATCGACCGGCGCGGCGGTCGTCGGCGGCGCTGCAGCGGTCACGGCGGGCGTCGTCGGCGCGCTGGCAGCGTCGCCGGCCCGGGCGACGGACGACGACAGGAGGGCGGTCAGGGCGAGGATGCAGGCGGGAGGGCGGCGCATGGATTCTTCATCCCACACGACGGGGAGCGACGCACGGCGCGGACGGGGGCAGGTCGCCGCAGGGGCGGTGCCGGGTGACGCCGCCGCTTCGGTTGGTGTACTTCCCCCGACGTCATGAGCCGCGCGAACACCGCCACCGTCTTCGAGGTCGATCCGATCACGGTGGAGCGTGAGCTGGCGAGCCTGACGTTCTCGCGGGTGATCACCGAGAACCCGATGGTCCTCGTGCGGGCGGCCCACTGGCACAACCTGCTCGACGGGCTCGGCCTCGGCCTGCCCTTCTTCCTCGTGCACGACCTCGGGCTGCTGCTCACGCAGCCGATGAGTCAGATCGCGCTGCAGCGACGTGACAAGAGCCTCAAGCTCGCCGTCGAGCGCGGCGCCCTCAAGGTGGACCCGACCTGGGAGCGGGTCGTGCAGGGCTACGGCGAGCTGCTCGTCGATCTGGCCCGCTCGGAGCTGTGCCAGAAGGCCGCGTCGTCGGGGCTCGTCGACGAGCTGCTCGCGGCGGTGATCGCCAAGGTCCTCGAGCCCGTGCAGACGGCGGTGGTGCGCAAGGGCCACAACCGCAAGCTGCCGCTGACGGTGCCCACCTACGAGAACCTCGAGCCGGCCCTCTTCATCAACTCCTCCATCGCCGACGAGGTGAAGGGCACCCTCACCACCATCGTCGACGCCCGCACCCGCATCCGCGTGGCCCTCGAGGAGATCGATCTCGACACCCTCAAGCTCCTCGAGATGTTCAAGAGCGAGGGCGTCGGTGGCGAGGGCGCCGCCGACCTCCTCGACCTCTATCGCGCGCTCGCGACGCCGGCGGCCCACGACATCGCCAACTTCTCGCTCGACCTGCTGCCGAGCGTCCTCGAGACCAAGCGCTCGTCGGGCGTGCAGACGTTCTCGGTCGACGGCTACGCGTCGATCGAGACCCAGGGCAACCTCGACAACCTGCTGCCCAGCGAGCTCGCCTTCGACGACGACCTCTTCGATCGGCGCTACGCCGACAACGAGCTCTTCTACTACGGCCGCGAGAAGCAGGACACGCAGCGCGAGCGCCTGCACTACATCCTCGTCGACGCCAGCGCCTCGATGCGGGGGCTGCGCACGGTGTTTGCGCGCGGCCTCGCGCTGGCCCTCGCGAAGAAGATGACGCTGCGGGGCGAGCAGGTCTGGCTGCGCTTCTTCGACTCGCGCCTCTACGAGCGGCAGGAGCTGTCGTCGAGCAGGATGCGCATCCCGTACCTGCTCTGCTTCCGCAGCGAGCGGGGCCGCAACACGACCCGCGTGTTCCTCGAGCTGGAGCGCGAGCTCGCGCGCCTCATGCGCGAGAGCCCCAAGGAGGTCGTCGTCACCTTCATCACCCACGGCCGGTGTCAGGTCGACAGCAAGGTGCTCGACACGCTGCGGGGCAAGGCGACGCTCACGGGCGTCTTCGTCACGACGCAGAGCGATGAGGTCCAGCTCGACTGGCTCGACCGGCTCGCGAGCACCCACGTCATCGCCCCCGACGTCCTCGGCGACAAGAACGCCCGCAAGGGCGAGGCCCTCAAGATCCTCGACGGGCGCTGATTTCTTCAGACGTCCGGACATGGCGGAGGAGCCGCCATGTCCAGACTCCTTGAAGAAATCCAGGTGCTTGTTTGATTTCGGTCGCAAGCGCCCGAAATCCCCGCTGCCGCGCAGCTGTAGATCGTCCTTGCGGCAGGGCGCCGCCTCGACAGGCGCGCTGCGATGGGTGACGACGACGTCGGAATGATCGATCCGGCCTCTGCGTTCACCGGGTCCCGGGTGTCTCCATGCTGATGTCGTCGCCATCTCCCCGTTCCGCCCTGCCGGCCCTGCCCGCCCTGCTGCTGCTCGCGCTGGCGGCCGGCTGCCCGTCGACGGGGACGACGGCGACGAAGGACAATAACGGCGTCGTCCCCAACTACCGGGTGGTTCCCGTCGAGCGCGGCACGCTGCAGGTGAGCGTCGAGGCGACCGGCACGCTGCAGGCGGCGACCCAGGTGGAGCTTGGCTCGCGGGTGAGCGGCCAGCTGCTCAAGGTGCTCGTCGACTACAACGACCCGGTGAAGCAGGGGCAGCTCCTCGCCGAGATCGACCCCACACCTTTTCGGGCCCGCCACAGTCAGGCGAAGGCGAGCGTGGCGTCGGCGAAGGCCGAGCTCGGCCGCATCGAGGCCGATCTCCTCGTGAAGGAGCAGACCCTCGCCCGCGCGAAGGACCTGCACGGCCGGCAGCTCAACAGCACCGCCGAGCTGCAGGCCGCCGAGGGCGCCGTCGCCGTCGCGAAGGCCCAGCTCGAGGTGGGCCGGGCCCAGCTCGAAGGCGCGCAGGCGAGCCTCGCTTCGGCTGCCGCCGACCTCGAGGCCACGCGCATCACGAGCCCCATCGACGGCGTCGTCCTCGCCCGCGCCGTCGAGGCCGGCCAGACGGTGGCGGCGTCGTTGCAGGCACCGCGCCTCTTCGTCATCGCCCGCGCCCTCGACGAGCTCGAGGTCGTCGCCAAGGTCGACGAGAGCGACCTCGCCATCGTGAAGGCCGGGGCTGCCGGCAGCGTCACCGTCGACGCCTTCCCCGGCCGGAAGTTCCCGGCGAAGGTGCGCCAGATCCGCATCGACGCCGTCAACGAGAGCGGCGTCGTCACCTTCCCGGTCGTGCTCACCGTCGAGAATCCCGACGGGCTGCTGCTGCCGGGCATGACCGCCACGGTCACCATCGATGGCCCGCCGATCGAAAACGCCCTCATCGCCCCCGCCGCCGCGTTGCGCTTCGCGCCGTCGACGTCAGGCAAGAAGGCGACCGGCGGCACCGTGTGGGTCGTCGACAACGCCCGCCCGGCACCGGCGGCCGCCGACGCGCCGCCCGCCCCCAGCGGCAACGGCAGCGGCAGCGGCAGCGGCGGGCGTGACAAGGCCCGAGGCGACAAGGGCCAGGCCGGCGGCGTCGTGATGGGCGAGCCGCGCGCGATCCCCGTCACCGTCGTCGCCCGTGCCGGCAGCCGCGTGCAGGTGGAGGGTGAAGGCCTCGAGGGCCTCGCGGTGATCGTCGAGGAGACCACGAAGACCGGCTCGATGCGCCGCCCGCCGCGGGTGTTCTGATGACGACGACGACGCCAGCTGCAGCACCATCGCCGACGGAGGGTCGGCACGACCGTCCGGTCATCGTGGCCCGCGGCGTCGAGCGCACCTATCGCCTCGGTGGCAGCGGCGACGACGGCGCCGTCGTGCGGGCCCTGCGCGGCGTCGACCTCGAGGTGCACGTCGGCGAGTTCATCGCCCTCGTCGGGCCCTCGGGCTGCGGCAAGAGCACCCTGCTCCATCTGTTGGGACTGCTCGATGTGCCCGACGTCGGCGAGATCGAGGTGCTCGGGCGGGTGGCGAAGGCCGGCACCGTCGTCGGCAGCGACGCCGTCGCCGCGCTGCGCCGGCAGGGCCTCGCCTACATCTTCCAGAGCTTCCACCTGCTGCCCGGCGCCAGCGCCCTCGAGAACGTCGAGCTGCCCCTCGTCTATCGCGGCGTCCCCGCCGACGAGCGACGCCGACGCGCGATCGCGGCGCTGACGCGGGTGGGTCTCGCCGACAAGCTGAAGAACACGCCGGCCCAGCTCTCGGGTGGACAGCAGCAGCGCGTCGCCATCGCCCGCGCCCTCGTCGTCGAGCCCACCATCCTGCTGGCCGATGAGCCCACCGGCAACCTCGACAGCATGACGTCGCGAGAAATCGTGGCGCTGCTGCGCGAGCTGCACCGCGCGATGGGGCTCACCGTCATCATCGTCACCCACGATCCGGACCTCGCCCGCGGCGCCGACCGCGTCGTCCACCTCAAGGACGGCGCCGTCGAGCGGGACCAGCTGCAGCGGGTCGCCGAGGTCGCGCCACCGAAGCCGCCGCCGCCACCGCGGGCCCGACCCCTGCTCGTCCTCGGCATGGCCATCATGAGCGCGCTGCGCTCGATCGGTCGCACCAAGCTGCGCTCGGCCCTCACGCTGCTTGGCGTCATGTTCGGCATCGGCGCCGTCGTCGTCACGTCGGCCCTCGGCGAGGGCGCGCGGCTGCGTCTCGAGCAGCAGCTCGCCACCCTCGGCACGAACCTGCTCACCGTGCAGCCCGGCCCGCCGCCCGATCCCTCCCTGCCGCGGCTGCGCCTCGACGACGACGACGTGGTCGCCGTGCGCGCCGAGGTGAAGGGCATCAAGGCGCTGGCCCCGACGATCGGCAGCAGCGTCACCATCATCAAGGACAACAAGAGCGTCACGACGCGCGCCTTCGGTACGACCCTCGAGTACCTCGAGGCCCGCAGCTGGAACGTCGAGGAGGGCACGCCGTGGGGCGTCGACGACGAGGCCCGCGCTGCCCGCGTCTGCGTGCTTGGCCGCACCGTCGCCGACGCCCTCTTCCCCGACGGGGGCGCCGTCGGCGAGACGGTGCGCGTGGGGCGCATGCCCTGTGAGGTCGCCGGCGTCCTCGAGAAGAAGGGCGTGGGCGGCATGGGGCAGGACCAGGACGACACCATCCTCGTCCCGCTGCTCACGATGCGGCGGCGGATCGAGGGGCGCGGCGGTCACTTCGTCGACGGCCTCTCCATTGCCGCCGTCGACGACACGTCATTGCCGCAGGTGCAGCGCGAGGTCACGGCCCTGATCCTGAGCCGCAAGAAGGCCCGCAGCGACGACGCCCTGCGGGTCATGAACATGGCCGACCTGTTGAAGACCCTCGATGCCCAGCGGCAGGCCATCACGATGCTGCTGCTGGCGGTGGCCCTCGTGTCACTCCTCGTCGGCGGCATCGGCGTCATGAACATCATGCTCGTGAGCGTGACCGAGCGGACCCGCGAGATCGGCATGCGCCTCGCCATCGGCGCCCGCCGCACCGACGTGCGCCTGCAGTTCCTCGTCGAGAGCGTCGTGCTCACCGTCGTCGGCGGCGTCATCGGCCTCGGCCTCGGCGTCCTCGGCGCCGAGCTGCTCACGCGCTACTCGGACTACCGCGCGGCGGTGCAGCTCGAGAGCGCCCTGCAGGCCTTCATCATCTCTGCCGTCGTCGGCGTCGTCTTTGGTCTTCTCCCCGCTGAGCGGGCGGCACGGCTCACGCCGTCGCTGGCCCTGCGTCATGAGTGAGGTGGCGATGCGCGTCCCCCATCCCCTGCACCGGTCTGCCGTCGTCGCCCTGCTCCTCGCCCTGTCGTCGTCGTCGACGGCGCAGGCCGAGACGCTGACTCTGGCGCGGGTCATCGCCCTCGCGGAGGCCCAGGCCCCCGACGCCCAGGCGGCCGCAGCCCAGGTCGCGGTGGCCGAGGCCCAGCGGGATCGGGCCGTCGCCCAGGGGCTGCCGTCGGTGTCGTTGTCGGCGCAGGTGGCGCCCGGCGGTCAGGTGACGCTGCCGCTGCTCTCGCAGGACGAGAGCGCCCTGTGCACCGCCGGCAACCTCGCCTGCAGCGTCGGCGCCGCGCCGGTGGGCAGCGCGCGTGCGTCGACGGGCGCCGACCTGCGTTGGCGCGTCTTCGACTTCGGCGCCACCGACGCGTTCGTGGCGTCGCGCGAGCAGGCCCTCGCCGCCAGCCGCGTGCGCAGCCAGGGCACGACGCTGTCGGCGGTGGGGCGGGCGGTGAAGCTCTTCCTCGCCGTCGTCGCCGACGATGAGCTCGTGCGGGTGCGCGAGCGCCTGGCCGCCGACCGTCAGCGCCAGGCCGACGTCGTGAAGGCCCGCGCCGCCGCCGGCGACACCCCGCCCTCCGACGTGCTGCAGGCGGAGGTCGCCGCCGAGGCTGCCGCCTTCGACGTCGAGGTCGCCCGGGCCCAGGCCCGCGTCGACCGCGTCGCGCTGCTTGGCGTGCTCGGGCTCGACGTCGCCGCCGGCTCCGACGGCGTCGTCGTCGACGGCGGCCTCGACGTCGTGCTCGCCACCCCCGCGACCCTCGACCCTGCCCTGCACCCCGACGTGCGCGCCGCAAGGCTCGACGAGGCGAGCGCCCGCGAGGGGGCGCTGCAGGCCGAGCGGGGCCGGCTCCCCACCGTCGACGCCACCGCGTCGGTGAACGCGTCGCTCGTGGCCATCACCAGGCCCGACGCGAACCTCACGCCGAGCGCCGGCGTGGGCCTCTCGCTCGCGTGGCCGGTCTTGAGCTTCAGCGTCGACGCCGACGCCCGCGCCGCCGCCGCCAACCGCATCGTCGCCGAAAAGACCCTGCAGGCCCGGACCGTCGCCGTCGCCGCCGAACAGCAACGGGCGCAGGCGCAGCTCGTGGCCCAGGAGGCCCTCGTCGTGCGGGCCACGCGCCTGCGCGCCAGCGCCCAGAACGCCGTCGACATCGTCGTCGGCCGCCTCGAGGCCGGCGCGGCGCGTCTGCCCGAGTTGCTTGATGCCCAGGCGAGCCTCGCCGCCGCCGAGGCCACGCTCGTGCAGGCCCGCGCCGCCCGCGCTGCCGCGGTCGTCGACGTGGCCCTCGCGAGCGGCACCGTGGATGCCACCACCTTCGGCGGCTGACGGCTCGCGTCGCGTCAGCGACGGAACAGATGGGAGAGGCGACGGAGGAGTCGATCGACGTGCTGCGCAGGCGTGAGCCCGAGGCCGTCGAGGTGACCGGCGAGCTTCAGCATCGCGCAGCCATGCACCGCCTCCCACAGCAGCAGGGCGTCGCCGAGGACGTCGCTGCCGTCGTCGCCGTCGGCGAGGCCGGCGGCGGCGCGGGCGTCGGCCACGACGGCGCAGAGACGGAGGAACGACAGGGGACCGACCTCGCGCAGGCGGGGTGACGACGTCATGTCGCAGCCGTTGAACATGAGGTCGTAGGCGGCCGGATCGCTCCACGCCATGGCGAGATAGCCGTGGCCGGCGGCGCGGACCCGCGCGAGGGCGTCATCGCCGACCTGCGCGATGGCCTCGCGCATCGCGACGTCGAGGGCGACGAAGCCGTCGGCGGCGATCTCGCCCAGCAGCGCGGCCTTGTCCGTGAAGTGGTGATAGGCGGCCGTGTGCGAGACGCCGGCGCGACGGGCCACCGCGCGCAGGCTCAGCGCATCGCGACCGACGGCGTGGAGCTCGGCACGCGCCGCCTCCAGCAGCGCCCGCCGCAGATCGCCGTGGTGGTACGACGGCGCCGCCGACGACGATGGGGTCGTCGTCGACGCCGAGGTCGACGCCGACGACGCCTTCACCTTCTTCTTCGTCGTCGTCCGCGCAGCCATGGCGCGTCAGTATGCCGACGCGCCTTCGCCGTCGAGACGGGCCTTCGCGTCGTCCCATGAGGGCGGCCCGGCCAGCAGCTCCTCGCGGGTCATCGTCCAGGAGGCGGTGGCGCCGCCGTCGACGTGCTGCACCATGCCGCCCATCGCGTCGGCGTGGACGGACGACACCACCCACCCGAGCATGGCGTCCTCGCTCTCCCACACCGACAGGGTCCGGTAGCCGTCGGGGCCGGTGGCGAGCGACGAGCCGACGAGGCCGGGCGCTGTGGGCAGCGCCTCGGTCATCGGGGCCATGAAGCCGTCGAAGGCGGCGCGGGCCTCGGCGTCATCCTTGACCTCGAGCAGCGTGGTGGCGACGACGAATGGCCCCGGCGCCGTACTCGTGAGGCCACTGGAGAGCGAGTAGCCCGGCCCCTGGAACGGCTGCGCGAGTTCGCAGCCAGCGGCGGCGACACACCCCACGACGACGACGAAACGGAAGATCTGCGACACGATCACGGCACACGCTCCAATGATGGGGACAGCACCACGAACCACAGGCGCTCGAAGGTGCGGCCCAGTTTCCTGCTCACGAAGCCTTCGGCGAGACCGAAGGCGCGCACGTCGACGCGGTCGCCGACGACGATGTCCTTGTGGAGGGAGACGAGCTGGCGGGGTGCGTCCTCGCCGTCGACGAGCGCGGCCACGTAGCTGTAGCCGTCGACGTGCTGGACCGCGACGACGCGGCCGGCGAAGCCCTCGCCGACCCGACCGACCGCAAAGGGCATCCCGGTCGGGGCGCTGCGGGTCGACGACGACGACGGAGCGCCGCAGCCCGCGGCGATGACGAGCGCCAGCATGAGACCGGGGAGAGCCCGTCGCGACGTCGGGTGATCGAGCGGTCTTCGCAGCGTCCGTGGCACATCGACCTCCACCCACGGGAGGGCGGCGGCGCCATCCAACCAGTGGTGAGATCAGTGTGCGCCCGATCTTACCAGTGGTCAAGCCCAATCTTTCCAGTGGTCATACGGCGCGCACGACCAGGGTGATCGAAGCCGCCCACACGAAAAAAGACGAGCGCCTCGTCGGCGCTCGTCTTGCGGCCCGGGTGGGGACGACGCTTCAGGCGAACTCGGTCTCGGGCATGCCCGGGATCGGCGCGTCGTCGCCGAGGCCGATGCGGGTGCCGGAGCCGGTGCGCTTGCCGGCCAGCTGGATCGACTGCTCGGCGGCGCTCTGCACGTCGCTCGTGCCGGTCTGGCCGTCGGCGCGGGCGAGCATCTGGCTCTTGTCGGCGCCGTCGTCGTTCATGGCGGTGCGGCGGCCCTTGCCGGTGCGCTTGTTGACGAACTGCTCGCCCTCGAGGGACGGACCGCCGAGGCCGCGGCGCGGGGCGCTGCCGGTGCTGCCGCTCTCCATGATCTGCTCGAGGCGACCCTTGATGGCGTCCTCGATGCCGCGCTGGGTCTCACGGGCCCCGGACTGGATGGTGGGGTCGACGGCGCCGCGCTCGATCTCGGCCGCCGGGGTCGTCGTGGTCGCGGTCGGCGACGACGTCGTCTCGGTGCGCTGGATCTCGGTCTGGCGGAGCTGGGAGAGGCGGTTGGCGATCGAGTTGTTGTTGACGGGGCCGAGGCTCATGGCGATCTCCGGGGCGAGGGCTCAAGCGTAGTGCCGTTGGACACCTGAGGTATCGGCGAGATCCAGATCGGGTCGCTCCGTCGTCGGGTGGAGCGAGCGCGGAACACGTTGCCCGACGTCGACCCACATGGTCCTACACGCGCGGGCGCGGCCGGACGTGACGGGAGGCCCGTTGCCAAGCCGGTCCGCAGCGATGACACCGCAAGGCGTCATGCGCCAGCTGTCCCCCGTCCCTCCCACGCCGATGCCGCCGCGGCCCCTGCCGGTGCACAACCTCGCTCCCATGGTCGTGGCCGGGCTGGTCTTTCAGGCCACCGCCAGCGGACCGGTGAGCTTCGCCGCCGCCGCCTGGCTCTGCCTGCTTCCCCTGCTCGTCCTCGTTCGCTGCGTGCCCCTCTGGCAGGCCCTCGCCTTCGGCTTCGGCGTCCCCTTCGTCGGCCGCCTCGTGGCCGCCTCGGCTGCCATGGGCATCTCCGGTGACGCCGTCGTCACCGCCGCCGTCATCGCCGGCCTCACCCTGCTCGTGCTGCTGAGCCATCGCCTTGTGATGCGCGAGCTGCCGCTGCTCGGCGCCTTCGCCGCCCCCGCCGCCGTCGTCGTCGTCGAGGCCGTGGCTGCCCACTTCGCCCTGCCCGGTGCGTCGCTGTTGCCGCTGTCGTCGACGCAGACGGGCGACGTGCCCTTCTGGCGTTTCGTCGACGTGCTCACGCCGCTCGGCATCTCGTTTGGCGTCGCCTGGGGCCAGAGCGTGATGGCCGGCTTCGGCGAGGCCTGGCTCGCCGACGACCCGCATCCCCAGCTCGTGCGGGAGCGGGGCCTGCGCCTCGCCGCCAACCTCTGCTTCTGGCTCCTCGTCGTCGTCGGCCACGGCGGCGGCTTCTTCCGCGCCGACCCGCTGACGACGACGCCCGCCCACGGCGGCAGCGTCGCCGGCCTCGCCATGGTCATCCTCGCCGGCCTCGTCGTCGGCGCCATCGTGGTGCGGCTGCGCTCGCCGGCGCCGGCGCCCTCGGGGAGCCCGGCGTGAGCGGCGGGGGCCGGGGCTGCTACGCTGCCGGCGTGCGGCTGCTCTCGTGCCTCTCCGTCCTCTGCGTCGTCGCCGTCGCGACGCCGGCCCGGGCGGTGGACAAGGAGGAGATCGGCGAGGCCACCGACTCCTTCATCGACGACGTCATCGGTGGCGCCTGGCTCGACCCCGACGACCCGTATTGGGCGCCCCGGCGTGGCCGACGCTTCGAGGTGGCCGCGCGGCTTGGCGGCGAGGGCAGCTTCGCGACGCTGGCCCCCGACCGGTTGCCCACCATCGGCGGCGTCGTCCTCGACGGCGTGGCCCGCTACTACCCCGTCGACCGCCTCGCCGTCGTCATCGGCGCCCGCGCCTACTTCGGCGTCGATGGCATCCCCGCCGCCGGCACCACGGCGTCGACGGTGGTGAGCGGCATCACCGGCGTACGCTACGACCTCGTGCGCGAGAAGCGCTTCTCGCTGCTGTGGGACCTCTACTCGGGCCCGGCCCTGTTCGCCGTCGGCGAGCTCGACAAGGTCGCCGACAACCTCATCGTCGCCGCGTCGAACCTCTCCGTCGGTGGCGAGATGGGCACCGCCCTCGCCATGCGCTACTCGCTCGGGCCCTTCACCGGCGAGCTGCGTGGCCTCGTCGGTGGCCGCGCCGGCGCCTCGGCGAGCCCGTTTTCGCGCCCCGGCTCGGAGGGCGGCTCGGGTCCCTTCTCGGCGCTCTACGCCGGCGCCGACCTCGGCATCACATGGTCGATGTAGGCGGTCGTCGACGCCGGTCGACGACGTCCCCGACGAAGACGCCGGCGACGCCGACGCGGCCCTGGCGCCGGGAGCCGGTGGATCCGGCGGTGGCGACGCAGACCCTCATCCTGCGGGCGCTGAAGCGGCGCGTGGAGCTTGGGCGCTTCGCCCCTGAAGACGCCGTCGACGAGGCGTTGTTGCAGCTGTCGCGGCCCGGCGGCCCGCGCCTCGCGGACGACGACCGCGCCCGCCTGCGCGCGACGTTGACGACGCTCGCGCGCAGCCTCACACCGCCGTCGGCGAAGGCCCTCTACGGGTTTGCGAAGGACGCGGCGAAGCTCGGCTGGCAGCTCCATCGGTCGGGCCGCTCGCCGGGGGCCACGATCCGCGAGCGCGCCGACGTCGAGCGCAGCGGCGACCTGCGGGCCCTCGCCGAGGCCGCCGTCTACAAGGAGCTGCTTCACGCCCGTGACGACGAGGATCTCATCCGCCGCGCCGTCACCCGCGCCCTCGGCGAGCGGCGGCGTGGCGCGCCCGGTCGGGTCGTGCCGCTCGAAAACGGCGACCCGGTGCGCGACCTCCTCGACCTGCCGTCGTCGGGGCGGGTGCGCCTGCCGCGCGGCGACGTGCGCGGCGCCATCGCCCACGCCGCCCGCCACGACGCGAGCCTCGGTGGCCTGCTGCGCCAGGTCGCCGTGTTTGCGAAGCCCGTCATGGAGGAGGCCCTCGGCGACGAGCTGGCCGTCCTGTGTCGACCGGTAGGCTTCGCCGACCCCCGCCGCAGCAAGGTGCTCGTCGTCACGGCATCGTCGGTGGCGGCCCAGGAGACGCAGCTGCGCGCGCGCGAGCTCGTGTACCGGTTGCAGCAGCTGCCGGCCCTCGCCCACATCACGGGGGTCCGCGTCGTCGTCGACCGCCGCGCCTTCCTCGGCACCTGAGCCGTCAGCGCTGCGCTGGCGCTTCGTGCTGGAGGTGCTGTGCCGTCAACCGCTGGCGCGGTGGATCAAGCGCTCCGCGCTTGATGGGTGGATGGCCAACGGCTGGCGCGGTGGATCAGTCACCGAGGAACTGCTCCAGCTGCTCGAGCACGCGCGACGGGACGTGCTCCCGGATGACGTCGATGTTCTCGGCGAGGTCGGCGAGCTCGGAGAAGCGCTCGGGCGCCCGCACGTGACGCGCGAGAGGGGCGTCGCCGACGGCGCGGCGCAGGCGCCGGATGGCCTCGAAGCCGACCCACACGTCGTCGATGGCGCCGACGACGCCGGAGGCCTGGGTCTCACGCAGGTAGTCGTCGGGGTCGGCGAGGTAGAGGGCTGCAGCGGCCGCGCGGTGGCGCGCAGGGACCGGGAGGTCGAGGTCGAGGGCCAGGCGCCGCAGCAGGCCGAACGCGATCGGGAGCTTGTCGAAGAAGCGGGCGGCGTTTCGCCCGAAGCGGGCCTCGAAGGCGCCACGCTCCTCTTCGACGAGGTGGGTCAGCTGCTGCTGCAGACGATCGAGCGACTCCCTGGGCACATGGACTCCTTCCGACATCGGCCGGTGCCCCAGCCTAGCGAAGTCCCCCCGAGGGGCCATATCGACGGGCGTGTATGCGTCGCCGAGGCCCGCACGATCGCCGCGGCGTCACCGGGCGACGCTCAGCGGCCCCGCGCGGCGGCGACGGGCCCGCCGCAACGCCGCCTGGATGAGGCGGGGGTCCAACAGCGGGGGCGAGGGCGGCGACGACGACGACGACGACGACGACGGCACCGGGACCTCCCTCGATGATGTCGTCACGTCGTCGTCGCGCATGGTCACTCCGTCGTGTCGTCGGTGGCGGCGTCCGTGGTGTCGTCAGGCCGCGGGCCGGGCGGAGGACCGCGGTGATCGTGGGGGTGTCCCCCCGGCGGCCCGAGGAACGGCAGGCGGGGCAGGCGTTCGCCGGCGCGAACCAGGGCCTGGAGGTCTTCGCGCATCGCGGCCCGCTCGGTGTCGTCGAGGTCGCCGCTGTCGTCGAGGTCCCACGTCGCGATCAGGTCGGCCTCGGCTGCTTCGTGCTCGGACCGCGACACCTCGCCATCGCCGTCGGTGTCGAGGGTGGCCCGCTCGGCGTCATGCGCGGCGCGCAGCGCGTCACGCGCAGCGTCCCACTCGTCCTGCGACAGTGCACCGCTGCCATCGGTGTCGTACGACGCCAGCAGCGTCGCTGCCCGGGCGGCGCAGCCTGCAGCGACGTCCGCGGCGAGGGCTGCGGCCTCCGCCGCGCTGAGGTCGTGGCTCTCATCCTCGTCGTAGAGCGGCGCGAGGTGGCCGCGATGGTGCGGCCGGCGTCCCTCGTCGACACCGTCCTCGAGCGGCAGGGCGCAGGCGGCCACCTCGACGTCATCGAAGCCATCCGGCGGCGGGATGCCGCGACGACGGCGCCCCTCGGGGCCGTCACAGTCACCCATGTCGTCGTCGGCGACGCTGTCGTCGGCGTTCGCATCGCCGGTGCTCGGGTCGTCGGCGACGGTGTCGTCGGTGGTGGCGCTGTCTTCGGCCTCGAGGGCCTGCGTCAGGGCCGTCAGCGGCTCGCTGAGGTCGGTGTCGCACGCGGCGAGCACGCCGATGGCGGCGGCCAGCATCCAGGCGGGTGTCTTCTTCATCGCTCCTCCAGTGCGCCGTGGCGCGGATGTCTGGAGGTCGTCGAGCGACGGGTGGCCCATCCCTCGATCTGCACGGATCACGCTCGAATGTGACCCGGGTCAACGTCGACGCCGCGTGACGGTCACCGTCCCACGAGGGCCCGCGCGACGGCGATGCCCGCCCCCACCCCGGGCCGATACTCCAGCGCAGCGACCTCCCGGAGGAGCGGCGCGAGGCGCGCGAAGCGCAGGTCGAGGGGCGGCGTCCGTCCCACCGTAAAGGGGCCACGCAGCACCGACTTCTGCGGCGACGGCAGGTCGAGGAGGTTGTGCACGACGTCGCAGCCCGAGCGGATGTCCGTCGTCGGGTTGCCGGGGAAGGCGCCCCACGACAACGACGGCGTGACGTAGGCGATGGTGGCGAAGGTGTTCACGCCAATGCTGCCATGGCGCAGACGGGCAATGGCACCTTCGACGTCGTCGGCGTGGTCCCGCAGCGTCGCTGGATGCACGAGGATCGTGGCGCACAGGTTGCCCCACACACGCTCATTCACGAAGTCGACGGCGCGGCGCAGGAAGGTCGGCGCATCGCCGGCCTCGACGGTGGCCTCGGCCAGCACGCTGCAGAATGACTCTTCACGGAAACAGATCTCATCAGCGGCGGTAGCGGCGTCGTCGAGACGCAGGCCGGTCACGAGCGTCCACGGCAGCGTCGCGGGGTCGTCGCCGCCGGGGCCATGGCGGGTGGCCTCGGGGTGGGCGGCGACGAAGCGGGCGTGGCGCGCCGCGGCGCCCGGGTACCAGGCGCGGCGACGGGGGAGGACGTCGAAGAAGGCGCGCAGCTCATCGAGGAAGGCGCCGCGCTGTGACCACCACGACGACGTCACGATGAGGCGCGGCGTGAGGCAGTTGAACGCGGCGTTGAGGCCATGCTGCGAGCCGAGCTGGATCGCGTGGTAGCGCAGCTCGTCGAGCGTCCACGGCCCGGGCACGACGAGGACGGGCGTGACGTTGCCCAGCTCGGCGCTCACCGGTCGGGGGTTCTGTCGCTCGCCGCGAACGCGGCGGGCCTCGCCCTCGGCGCCGGTGCCAAAGACCACCGCATCGTGCGTGCGGTGCGATCCCGTCATGTGGATGACATCGACGTGGTCGTGGGTGCAGAGGCGGGCGCCGACCTCGGCGTCGCCGTCGATGAGGGCGAGGGCGCCGGCGTCGATCAGGGGGGCGAGGGCCTCGCGCCACAGCGGCAGCTGCCAGGCGAGGGTGGGGTTGAGCTTCGCCACGACGACGGCGCCGCGCAGGCAGACGGCGTGCAACAGGTCGCCGACGAGCAGCATCCAGACGTTGCCCGCGGCGAGCAGCGCCAGCACCGGCGGCGACGACGACGACGACGACGACGACGACGCCCGCCAGTGCTCGCCCTGCCGGGCCCGTGCCTCGGCGAGGGAGAGGCCCGGCGCGAGCCACAGCTCGCCGCGCCCGTTGCCGAGCGACAGCCGCTCCGACAACTCGAGGGGAGCGACGTCGACGACAACCTGGTCGCGGCCGTCGTCGGCGCGGCGCACGCGCCACGGGCCCTTCGCCGCCGGTCGGCCGTCGCGCGCGACGGCCTGCAGGGCCGAGGCGTAGACGCGAAAGAGCTTGAGGGTGCCGGTGACGAAGGCCCACTCCTCGCCGGCCTCGGGCTGATCGGCCGTGAGGCCCTTCTGCTGCAGCGCCTGGTCCACGAGGCGGGGCGCGACGACGAAGAAGCGATCGCGGCAGGTGAGCAGCAGCGCGGCCCGCGCTGCCGGCGTTGTGAGTGCCCAGCGACCGCGGCCATCGCGCACCGCCGCGACGGCGTCGTCGACGGCAGAGGAAGGGGCGTCGGGGCGCGCGGCGGACTCGGCCATGCCGCCACGATGGGGTCTTGGCGCGCCTGCCGCAAGCGGTCCGGATCGATCAGGCCCTCCGCGGCGTGGCGACGACGAAGCCGCCGTAGAAGAAGCCGCCATCCTGCGCGTGCAGGGTCGCCGCGAGGTCGTGCAGCGCCTCGTCGACGACGAGGGCGTCGCCGCCTTGCGGTCGCCGACGCAGCAGCAGCTCCCACCAGGCGAGGCGGGCGTCGGCTGTCGACGACGACGCCAGCGTCTGCCAGGTGGCGCGGGCGTCGTCGACGCTCATGTACTCAAAGACGTCCGAGGGCCCCGCCGCGCCTCGCGCGCCGCCACCTGCCGGAGGTCACCCTCGACGAGGCGCAGGCGCGGCAGGCGCTCCCGCAGCGTCGCCTCGTGCTCGGGCCGCGCCCACAGCGGCAGCGTCGCCATCGTCGGCCCGCCGTCGAGGAGCCAGGCCGGCAGGAGCGCGTCCTCGAGGTGCTGCTGCGTGAGGGCCCGGGTGGCGCGGCGGCGCATGGTCTCGCCCACGTCGGCGTCGTCGACGTGACGGAGGAAGGCCGGATCGCGGCCGCGACGCATGAGGGCCCGCGAGAAGAACACGCGGCACAGGAGCCGCCAGCCGGCGTGGTCGAAGCGCTCGTGAAAGACGGACCCGCTGCGTCTCGAGGTCCGGGGCCTGCCGCAGGGCGCGCAGCGTCGAGCGGCGCTGCACGAGGGGCAGAACGCCGTGGCTGAAGCGACGGAACCAGCGCTCGAGGCGGCCGCGGTGCACGATGCCGCGGGCGAGGTCGTCGGCGCGGGCGTCCCACACGGCGCGGGTCACGGATCCGACGTCGCGACGCAGGCGCGCCCAGGTGGCGGCGCGGAAGGCGCGGGCGCCGACGTCGTCGGCGTGGTCGTAGCCGAGGAAGCGGCAGCGGGTCGCGTGGTCGAGGTGGCGCAGCGCGGCGACCTTGAGCTCGCAGAGGGCGAGCTGCGTCGGCGAGAGGTCGACGGCGACGACCTCGCCGGGGTCATCGAGCAGCAGCGCGATGGCGTTGTCGCCGGCGGCGGCGATGGACAGCACGCGATCGCCCGGCGCGATGGCGAGGGCCTGCCGCAGGACACGGACGTCCTCCCAGACCGTGCTGTAGCGCAGCGCATCGCCGGCGCGGTGGCGTCGTTCGCCGGCCAGCACCACACGACGCTCGGGGCGCGCGACCTCGACGAGGTGAAGGCCGCCGTCGCCGCCTGCCTCGCCTCATTCGCCCACGAGGGCGTCGCCGCCTACCGGGCCGCCCACGGCCTCGTCGGCTCCGCCCGCGGCCCTGTTCTCGTCGTCAGCTGTCCGAAACCACCCACCCCGGAGATCCCGTGAAGTCCGTCCCGTCCCTCGTCCGCCTCGCGATCCTCGTCGGAAGCGTCGGCGTCGCCGCCACCGTCGTCGGCGCCTGCGCCACCACCCCCTCCACCGCGGCGGCGCCCGGCCCCCTCGGCGAGGCCGCCCGCAAGTGGGCCAGCGCCGAGCAGCCGCAGAGCTTCCTCGACTTCTTCCGCGGCACGTTCACGCGCCTCGGCATCACCGTCACAGAGACGGGCGAGCAGTTCACCGTCATCCACCAGGGTGACCGCTTCGCCTTCGAGGCCGGCGTCAAGGACGTCGAGTTCCTCATCCCGATCGGCCAGCACAACGTCGACAGCCTGCTGCGCCGCGCGAGCGACGGGCAGCTCGACGACACCGACGCCTTCGGCATCATGGCCGTGATGTTCACGCCACTGACGCGCGAGATCCTGAAGCATCCCGTCACCGCCGACGACACCCTGCGCCGGATGTCGGGCGTCGAGGATCACCTCCACGTCATCCTCCTCGACGAGACCGGTCAGGAGGCGCCGCCCACACGCTCGTCTCCAGGGGCGGCGCCTGGGACGTGACGCCGGGGCTCATCGGGACACCACTGCGCACCTTCCGCATGACGGCGCAGCAGGCCCTCGAGTACCAGCGCCACGCCTACGCCGCGATCAAGGCCAACTCACCGGCCGGCTGGGCGACGTTTGCTGCCTGGTACAAGGAATGGCGCGAGACCTGCTCGGCGACGGCGACACCGACGACGTCCGGCTGAGGGCGTCGGCTGCCCGGGGCGGGCGGCATGGGTGTAGGCTTCATATGTGGAGGTCTTCATGCGTCGCATCCGCGCCCTCATCCCCGCCCTCGCCCTCGCCGTCATCGCTGCACTGTCGGCGGGCGACGCCGTCGCGAAGTCCGTCGACGGCGTCGAGTTCCCCGACACGGCGTCCGTCGGTGGGGCGACGCTGATGCGCAACGGCATCGGCGCCCGCACCGCGATGTTCATGCGCTTCTACCTGGCGGCGCTCTACGTCGAGAAACCGGGTCAGGACGCCGCCGCCCTCCTCGCGCCGGATCGCCCGCGCGAGGCGCGCCTCGCCATCGTCAAGGACGTGAGCAAGGAGCGTTTCGTCGACGCCGCGCAGGCCGGCTTCGACAAGAACACGCCGTCACCCTCGCCTGACCTCAAGGCGCGCATGGACACGTTCCTCGCGCTCATTCCGCCGCTCAAGCCCGGCGACACCCTGAATTTCACCTATGTGCCCGGCACGGGGACCCGCATCCACGGCAGCGCCGTGAAGGCGACGACGATCCCCGGCAAGGACTTCGCCGACGCCCTCTTCAAGATCTGGCTCGGCGGGCACCCGGCCGACGCCGACCTCAAAAACGGTCTGCTCGGCAAGAGCTCCCTCTGACCTTCACGCCGTGCGGCGACGCCCCTCGGCGAGGAACGACAGGAACGTCGAGACCTCCTGCGCGCCCGACATCGCGAGGCGCTCGTCGAGGACGAAGAACGGCACGCCGCTCACACCGAGCAGGCGACCGTCCTTGAGGTCGGCCTGCACGTCGTCGGCGCCGGCGCCGTCCCTGAGCTGCTGTGCGAGCGCGGCCGCGTCGGTGCCCGGCACGCCGTCGAGGACGCGGGCGAGGATGGCGGCGACGACGTCGACGTCGGCGAGGTTCTGCCCCTGCTCGAAGAAGGCGCTGAAGAAGGCGTCGACGGCGGCGCTCTCGCGCCCGTGCGTGCGGGCGACGGCGACGGCGCGGTGGGCGAGGCCGGTGTTCACCGCCTGCTGCCCGTCGAGGTCGTAGCGGATGCCCTCCTGCGCGGCGATGCCCTGGACGCGCTCGAACATCTGGGCGAAGCGGGCCGCTCCGCCAAACTTCGCCTCGAGCATGGCGCGGGCGGGCTTCGCCTCACCGACGGGGAATTCGGGCTGCAGCTGGTAGGCGTGCCAGCGCACGGTGGGGCGCTCGGCCTCGGGGAGCTTCGCGAGGGCCTGGTCGAGGCGCCGCTTGCCGATGAAACACCAGGGACAGGCCACGTCGGAATAGACATCGAGATGCGACATGGGCGCCGACGTAGCGACCCCATGGCCGATCGTCATCCCGGTCTGTCAGCCCGGCCTTCAGCCGCCGAGGCGTCCGCGCAGATACATCGGAATCGTCGACGGCTGCTGCTGCGACGACGATGACGACGACGGCGCGAAGAACGGCGTCGACGGTTGCCGGCCGAAGAAGCCACCGCCGCCGATCGTGGACGGCGGGTCACGGCGCGGCGGCACGAAGGTGTCGAAGCCGGCGTTCGCCGTCGTCCGCGGCTGCCGGAAGTCGTCGAGCTCGACGGCGTTCCAGAAGCGCAGCGTCGTTGGCGACACGGCATCGGCCGGCGGCGGCGTCGACGTCGGTGCGGCGTTGCCCACGGGCAGGTCGAACGGCATCGACGGCGGCAGCGCGGCCCGCAGCGCGGCCTTGATCTCGGTGGCGAAGGTGGGCTGCTGCTGGATGAGGCTGTCGAAGACCACCAGCGTGCTCTTCGCGGTGCGGGCGGCGAGGTCGTAGAAGCCGTCGCCGGGAACGCTGCCCTGCTGCTGGGCAAGGGCGACGAAGGCCAGCGACGTGCGCAGCAGCGTCGTGAGCTTCGCGAGGCCCTCGGGCACCAGCGGCGTCTTCGCGTTGAACCGATCGCTCAGCTCGCCCGTCGCCGGGTTGAAGACGACGCCGAAGTCCGGCCGCTGGTTCTCGACGTAGTAGCCGGCGTTGAGCACGACGCTGCCGTCGTCCCACTGGTGGGCCGAGAGCTTCACCGAGTCGCCCATCGACAACGTGCGCTGCTCCGGGCCCTTCGCGAGCTCCGGCAGGAGCCCGTCGGGGAACTTCGCCTTCGTGCTGTAGCGGCCGTGCTCGTCGGTGACGCCGCTCGACGGGCCCCACATCGGCTTGAGCTCGGCGTAGGCCTCGGCGTTGGGCCGCGCCCCCGTCTTTGGATCGGCCTTCGGGAAGGTCGGCAGCACGAGCCGGCCGGTGCCGACGGCGTCGATGACCGCCGACAGCGTCATGGCGCCGGTGTCGAGGCGCTCGAGGCCCGTGACCTTCTGACCCACCACCTGGCCCTTCACCATCGGCGCGAAGGCGCGGTCGGCGGCGTCGTGGACGCGGATGTCGACGACGTCGCCGGGCTTGAGGCCGAGGGCGGGCTTCGCGAGCTGGCCGTCGGCGTCGATGGCGACGCGGCCGACCTCGACGCCATCCTTCAGCACGACGACGTCGCCGCCGGGCGGCAGCCCGCGCGGGACCGGGCCACCGGTGAGCACGGCGTCGGCGACGGCGACGGCGCCCGGCGCCTTCTGCACGAGCGCCGGCAGGCTCACGAGGTGGCCCTCGCCGACGAGGCCCTGGCCATCGGCGACGACGGCGGAGACGACGGGAGAGAGGCTGCGCTCGGCGCGGGCGCCGTCCTTCGGCGCGCTGCGCTGCGCGATCTCGACGACGGTGCCGGCCGGGATGGCGAGGCTGACGTCGACGTGGCCCTTCGCGTCGGGGCGCACGCGGTGGATCGTCTCGCCGGTCTTGATGAGGAGCTCATCGCCGGGCGCCACGAGTCCCGCGCCACGCAGGCCCAGGGCGCCATCCTTGAACGTGGCGGCCTGCGACAGGGCGGCGACGTCGACGGCGCCGTGGGTCGGCTTCAGCAGGCGATCGCTGCGGTTGACCTCACCCATCGCCAGCAGGCGCGTCTGCAGCAGCGACTTCGACGACGTCGTCGCGGTCTCGATGGCGACCGGCCGGCCCTCGCCGACGACGCCCTTGGGCGTGAGCTCCAGCAGGAAGGGCTTGGTCCCGAGCACGCGGGCGGCAGCGTCGGTGGCGGCGGCCTTCGTCGCGGCGTCACCCTGACGGGCCACGTGGTCGAGGGCGAACATGAAGGTCTTCGCGACGCCGAGGGCGCGGTCGTAGCCGACGTCACCGGGCTCGAGACCCTGGGCGTAGGCGGCGGTGACGACGGCGACGGCGCCCCGCAGGCCCTGCTCGAGGCGCGGGAGGTCCGCCGCCGTGAGCGCCGGCGAGAACGTGTGCAGCGTGTCGTCCCAGCCGATGGCGACGCTGACGGCGGGGGAGCCCTTCACGTCGACGCCGATGACCTTGCGACCGGGCTCGTGCTTCACCGTGAGCGTCGCGCCCTCGGCAAGGGAGAGTTCGGGGGCGTGGGCCGCCATGAAGGCCGCGTCGGGGGCCTTGAGGATGGCGCCGCCGAGCTGCGAGGTCATCGCATGCCGCTGCTGGAAGTCCGTCGGCGCCGTCTTGCCGACGTGGATGGTGGCCGGCGTGAGCCAGAGGGGATCGAGGGCCGGGCGCGACGCCCCCTCGCTGCCGATCTGCGCCGCGTGCAGCTTCACGAGCGACGGCGGCACCTGCGTCGTCACCGTCGACGTCACCTTGCCGTCGGGCACGACGAAGCCGTCGGCCTGACCGGGGAAGAGCCGGCCGGCGGCGTCGCGCAGGCGGAACGACAGCGCGTCGCCCACGTGCACGCCGCGCAGCATGCCGTTCTGCAGGCCGCCGTCGGCGTCGGCGCGCAGCGACTGGACCACCGCGCCATCCTTCACCACCTCGAGGACGGCGAACGGCGGCAGCTTCGGCAGGCCGGTGAGCGGCAGGAACGGGCCGCCGGGGCGGGGCGTGCCGCCGACGAGGACGTCGACGGGCGGACCGGTGAGGCAGGAGAGGGCGCGGCCGAGATCGGGCGGCGTCGCATTCAGCGTCTGCACGTCGACGACGGTGGCCTTGCCCTTGCCGGCGCCCGGCAGGTGCACGAGCCAGGCGGTGTCGTCGGAGACGTGGCCGTTGACGTCGCGGACGGCGATCTCGAAGGCGTCGAAGGGGGCCACGGCGAGGCGGCCGTCGACCTTGCCGGTGGCGTCGGCGCGCAGCTCGCTCATCTCGCCGGTGCGGTTGTTGCGCACGATGAGGGCCCCGCCGGGCGGGATGAGATCGCTGGCGCTGAAGTGCAGGCCGTCGCCGTCGGGGCGCAGCGCGCCGGCGATCTGCGGGGCCGGCAGCGCGATCGGCGGCACGCGGGCCGGGATGTCGACGCCGTGGCCGTTGAGGTCGCGCACCTCGATCTTGAGCTGCTGACCGGGGATGACGTCCTTCACCTTGAGGGCGAACTGGCCCTGGTCGTCGACCTTCGTCTGGAAGGTCTCGCGGCCGACGGTGACGCTGATGGTGCTGTTGGGCTCGACGGCGTCGTCGCGACCGATGAGGGTGAAGGCGTAGGGCTGCTCGACGACGGCGGGGATGTCGAGGCGGCTGTCGACGCGGGCCTGCTGGAAGAAGGGGGCGCGGTCGTCGGTCTTCTTGTCGAGGGCGTCGGTGCGCGACGCCTGGTCGACGCGGACGGTGACCTCGGCGCCATTCTGGCGCTGGAAGTACGTCGTCTCGGTGTTGGTGATGAGGAACGGCTCGGTGGGCACGATGAGCGGGCGCCCGCGGCTGCCGTCGACGCCGACCATGCGCACGCCGATCTGGTCGCCAAAGACGAACTTCGTCTCGTCGGTGAGCTCGTAGCTGAACCTGCCGCTGGCGTCGGCGACGGCCGTGCCGAGCACCGGCCGACCGGCGATGGAGGCGTTGTAGAACTCGACGGTGCTGCCCGCCGGGGCCTTGCCGGTGACGTTGAGCGGGTCACGACGCCACACCGGCGGCGCCGGCGGCGGCGGCGTGATGTCGACGCGGCGGAACTCGTCCTTCACCTTGGTGATGCGCGCCTCGAGGACCTCGGGGCGGCCGAGGCTGCCCGTCTGCCGGTTCGGCACCACCTCGAAGCGGTCGCTGCATACGCCCTGCAGGAACTGCTGGACGGTGTCGACAAGACCCGGGTCCTCGAAGTCACCGGCGCGCTGGTCGACGAGCTGCTGCAGCTTCTGCTGCGCCGCCGGGTCGGACTTTGCCTCCTGCATCGCCTGCTGCACGAGGGAGCGCTGCAGGGTGGGGCGGGCGGCGAGCTTGTCGATGGCGCTCATGGGATCCTCGGTCGCAGGGTGACCCGAGGAGTAGCGCGTCGGCGCGACGTTTGGCGCCGCCCGACGTCACACCGGGACCGAAAGAATCCGATGTGTTTTCAATGGGTTACAGCACCATCGAGGATCTGCTGGCGCTCGCGGGCGGCCGGCGAGCCCGGGATCGCCTCCCACGGGGTGGTCTCGACGAAGTGGGGCAGGCCGACGACGCGGTCGAGGAACCACTCGAGGCGACGCCAGAAGCCGACGGCGACGAGGGCGCCGTTCAGCCAGCCCGTCGTGATGCAGTAGTGCGACGCGTAGGGGAAGGTGTGGTGCAGCTGGTGGTGGTCCTTCGGCAGGATCAGGTGCCGACGCTGCAGCCAGGCGACGACAGCGGGGACCTCGGGCTCATGGGCCCATTTGTGGAACTGGTTGGTGGCAAAGGTGGCCACCGCCGCCCACAGCACCGTCGACGACAGGAACAGCTGCCACGGAGCGCCCTCGTCGACGGGCAGCAGCACGAGGGCCAGCAGCACCGGCACGGTGGCGAGGCTGTTGTTGCCGTTGGTGGCGATGAAGCCGTGGCGGGTGATGTCGACGGGGTCGGAGTGGTGCTGGCGAAACGCCGTCACGAAGGCGGCCCCGAGCAGCGGTGTCCGCGTCGTGAAGAAGCGATCGAACGTGAAGTGCACGAGGCCGCTCATGAAGTCGGCGACGAGGTAGCCGACGAAGAGGGCGGCCACGGCGGGCAGCGCGAGGGCGGGTGACGCCACGATGGCGGCGACGGCGCGGGCGCCAACGACGGCGACCAGCGTGAAGAAGCCCACGATCCCGAGCAGCTCCAGCGTGCGATGGGCGGGGGTCCGGTCGTGGACCTCATGCTGCTGGGACGACGACATCGACTCGACGAGAGGCATGGCAGTCTCCGGGGTGGAGGTGCCCTCTCTACGAGCGCCCGCCGGCAGCGGTTCGATCGATCCGCCCGCCGATCCGCCGATCCGGGGCGGACCGGATCGCCGAACCGCCGGTCACATCGGCGCGTAGTCCGGTCGTGGTCTCCTTCGCCTCCAGTGACGCCAGCGCCCCGGTCACCGCCGTGACGTGCCAGCGGCGCGGGATGAGGCTATGTGTGCCTTCTCGCGGCGGTGGGCGCCGGCGGCACAGGGTGCTTCGCGTGATGGACGCCATGAACCAACGGGCACGGCAGGCCGACGACGACGACGCGTGCATGGCCCGCCTGGCCGGCGGTGATCGCGCGGCCCTCGCCGACCTCTACGACCGGCACGCGCCCACGATGCTCGGCGTGGCCACGGCCCTCCTCGCCGATCGCGCCGAAGCCGAAGACGTCCTGCACGACGTCTTCGTCGAGGCCTGGAAGCGCGCTGCCGACTTCGACGCCGCCCGCGGCACGGTGCGCGCCTGGCTGCTCGTGCGGGTCCGCAGCCGCTGCCTCGATCGCCTCAAGGCCCCGCGCCGGTCCCGCCGTGTCGCGCTCGACGACGCCGGCCTCGATCAGCAGGCAGCGCCGACGGTGGATCCGATGACGCGGCACACCCGGGCCGGGGTGCGCGACGCCCTCGCGGCGCTGACGCCCGATCAGCGCGTCGTCGTCGAGCTTGCCTACTTCCACGGGCTGTCGACCCGGGACATCGGGGCCCGCCTCGGGGTGCCGGCCGGCACGGTGAAGTCACGCCTGTGGAGCGCCCGCGAGCGCCTTGCCGGTATCCTTCTGGCCCACGCCCCCGGAGACGAGCCATGAGCCCGCCCGATCACCCCGACGACGACAACGACGTCGACGTGGAGCTGCTGGCCCGCCTGGTGGCGCCGTCGCCGCCGTCGGCAGGCTTGCGCGCCGCGCTGCTGTCGGCCATGGCCGGCCCGTGGTGGGCGCCCTTCGCGCGCCGGGCCCGCACCCTCCTCGACCTCGACGACGCCGCCACCGCCGCCCTCTTTGGCGCCGTCGACGACGCGCAGCGCTGGACCGACGGCCCCGCCGACGGCGTCCGCCTCTTCCACATCGACGCCGGCCCGGCCCTCGCCGGCGCCATCACCGGCTTCGTCCGCCTCGCGCCGGGGGCGCGCTTCCCCCACCACCGCCACGTCGGCCACGAGGCCGTGCTCGTGCTCGAGGGCTCGTTTGTCGAAGGCGGCCGGACGTGGTCGGCGGGCCAGGAGGCCACGATGGATGCCAACACCGCCCACGACGTCGTCGCCGGTCCAGAGGGCTGCCTCTATCTCGTCGTCGTCGACGACGGCATCGCCTTCGATGGCGAAGACCCCATCGGGCCCGACGATCCCCGCGCCTGAGGTCGTCGACGCCCGCGCCTGAAACGACGACGAGCGCCTTGCGGCGCTCGTCGTCGTTGTGCGGATCCGATCCAGGCGCTCAGGCCACGCGACGACGACGGCGCAGCAGCCACAGGAGCGCCACGGCCCCGAACAGGCTCGCGTCGCCGGGAGTGGCGCTGCTGCACGCACAGCCACCCTCGGGCTCGGGCTCGGGCTGGGCGCGGTCATTGACGTTCGGGTCCAGCTCGGTCCCGTCGACGCGGCCGTTCCGGTTCGAGTCCTCACCGCCGTCGTTGAAACCGTCACCATCGCTGTCGACCGTGGTCGGGTCGGTGGTCGTCGTGGGGTCGGCGTCGCCAACGAACAGACCGGGGTCGGTGTCCTCACCCTCCGGCTCGGTGAGGCCGCGCTCAAGTCCGTCAGGCAGGGCGTCGCCGTCGGTGTCGAACGCGTTCGGATCGGTCTCACCCGGACCGACCGCGCCGTCGCGATCGAGATCCTCACTGGAGTCGAGCAGGCCGTCCTCGTCGCTGTCGTCGTCGAGGGGGTCGGTACCGGTGACGGTGACCTCGAGGCCATCTTCGATCAAATCGCCGTCGGTGTCGGCGACGTTCAGGTCGGTGCCGAGGCGCTCCTCGTCGATGTCGATGAGGCCGTCGGCGTCGGTGTCGATGCCCACGCCGATCACGACGGTGGCGGAGTCAGCCAGGCCCGCCTCGTTGGTGATGGTGTAGGTGAACTCGTCGGTGCCCGAGAAGGCGGCGTTCGATGTGTAGCGCACGCTGCCGCCGGCGACGACCGCGGTGCCATTCGTCGGCGGCGTGCTGATGGTGATGACCAGGTCGTCGCCGTCGAGATTGATGTCGTTGGCAAGAACGTCGATGTCGGTGCCCTCCCCGGTGCGCGCGGCGGCGACATCCGCGACGGCGTCGGGCGAATCGGCCACCGGCGTCACCGTCACCGTCACCGTCGCCGTGGCCGACTGGTCGGCATCCGCCAGCCGGTAGGTGAAGGTATCGGTGCCGTTGAAGTTGGCGGCGGGCGTATAGGTGACGGTGTTGTCGGACTCGACGACCGCCGTGCCGTTGGCCGGCGCCCCCTCGACGGTGATCGTCAGGGGCAGGTCGCCCGTCGACGCGTCGTTCGCGAGGACATCGATGTTGACGGCGTCGTCCTCATCGACGGTCGCGGAGTCCGCACCCGGGCGCGGCGTGTCGTTGACGGGGCGCACGGTGATGGTGACGGTTCCGCGGGCCGACTCGTTGTCGGCGTCGGTGACGACGTAGGCGAACTCGACCACACCGTTGAAGTCCGGCGGTGCCGTGTACACCACGGTGTTGTCGGGCTGCAGCTCGGCGGTGCCATCAAGGGGCGGTTCGATGGTCACGACAAGCGGCGCATCGGCGATGCCCGTGTCATTGGCCAGGATCGACACGGTCAGCGGCGCGGCGTCCTCGTTGATGGTCGCCGTATCGTCGACCGCCACCGGGACGGCGTTGACGACGACAGCCACGTCGATGCTGACGAGCGCGGTGGCGGTGCCGCCGTTGCCATCCGTGATCGTGTACTGGAACGCGTCCGGACCGGAGAAGCCAGCGTTCGGCCGATAGTTCACGGTGAGGCCGTTGGCGCTGAAGGTCGCCGTGCCCTGGGTCGGGGTCGTCACCGCGGTCACGCGGATGACCTCACCCAGATCGGGGGCGGCCGTGTCGTTGGCGAGGACAGCGAGGACCGTCGTGCCCGCGTTGCGCGCCACCGTGAAGGTGTCGTCGTTCGCCGTCGGCGCGTCGTTCACGCTCGTCACGGTCACTGCCACCTGCCCCTGCACCGTCGCGGTGCCGTCGCTCACGGTGTAGGTGAAGCGCTCAATGCCCGAGAAGTTGGCGTTCGGCTGATAGGTGATCGTGGTGCCATCCGTCGTCGCGACGCCATTGGCCACCGTGCCGATGGCGACGATCACGAGGGTCTCACCGATGTCCGGCTCGGCGGAATCATTTCCGAGCACATTGATGATCGTGGGCCCGGCATCCTCAAGGATGGTCACGGCGTCGGCAACGACGACGGGGCCGTCGTTCACCGCGCCGACGATGACATCGATGCTCGCGCTCGCCCGCTGCACGCCACCGATGCCGGTCGCACCGAGGTCATCGACGTCCACGGTGAGGTTCGCGAGTCCACCGAATTCGGGCGTGGGCGCGAAGGTCAACACGTTCAGGGCGTTGTTGATGTTGGCGATGCTGCCGCGGAAGATCATGCTCCCGTTGGCCGTGCCGTTGCCGGCCTGGAAGGTCAGACCGGTGGTCTGACGCAGCGACACCGTGGCATTGGTGGCCGTCAGGGCCACCTGCAGAACGGTGGCGTCGACATCAGCCACCGAGATGACGTTGCCGTTCGCAGCCGAGAACACCAGCGAAGTGTCCTCGGTGGTGTTCTGCTCACCGGGAGCGGTGATGACCGGCGCGTCGTTCACGGCATTCACGGTGATGGCAACGGTGTCGACATCACTGCGAGCCCCGCCGCCGCCGGTATTGCCGTTGTCGTTGGTCGTGATGGTCACGGTGGCCGCACCGTTGAATCCGGGGACGGGAGCCCACGTGAGCCCCTCGAGCGCAGCGTTGGTGTTGGCCACCGAGGCGCGGAACGTCATCGTGGTGTCATTGAGGCCGTCACCGGCGGCACCCGCGAAGCCGGAGAAGGCCAGCGCCGACGGGTCACTCACCGTCAGGGTGCCGTTCGTCGTCGCAAGCGTGACGGTCAGCAGCGCGCCAGCGGCATCGACATCGCTGATGCGCATGGGGTTCTGATTCGCGCTCGAGAAGACGATGGACTGATCCTCATTGACGGTCTGGGCACCGGGCACCGTGTTGACGGGGAAGTCGTTGTCCGACGCCCAGTTCACGGTGATGGTGTCGGAGTCGTTGCGAGCGCCGCCGACGCCCGTGTTGCCCTGGTCATCCGTCGTGATGGTGAGGGTGCTCTGGCCGATGAAGTTGCGCGGCGGCGTCAGCGTGAGTCCGTTCAGGGCGGCGTTCACCGCGGCCACCGGGCCGACGAAGCGCATCGTCGCATCATCGGTGCCATCGCCGACCTGGAACTGCAGACCGGCGGTGCCAATCGTGATCAGGGTGCTGTTGCTGGCCGTCAGCGTGATGAGCAGCTGCCCGCCACCGATATCGACGTCGGCCACCGAGATGTTGCTGAAGCTCCGCGGCGTGTCCTCGGTCGCACTCTCGACGGCCGTCGGCACCGCATTGACGGGGGCGTCGTTCGACGACGTCACATTGATCGTGAGCGTGTCGGTATCGAAGAAGCCGTCGGTGTCGTTGCTGGTCATCGTCAGCGTCGCCGGCCCGTTGAAGTTGGCGTTCGGGCGGTACTGGGCGTTGTTGAAGGCCGCGTTCAAGGACGCGAGCGATCCATCAGCGGTGACGTTGGCGGTGCCATCACCGGTGACGGTGAGGCCGCTGGTGCTGCCAAGCTTGAAGGTGCCGTTCGACACCACGAAGAGCACGGTGAGGTTGGCGCTGTTGGCATCGGTGACGACGAGGGGGTTGGCGCCGCTGCGGAAGGTGAGGGGCGTATCCTCGGTCGTCGTCTGCGGCGGCGGCAGCGTGTTCACGGGGTTCGAGTTCACCGCAACCACCGTGAGGGAGACGACCGCGGTCGCCGTGAGGACGCCGTCGGAGAGGGTGTAGGTGATGCTGTCGCTGCCGGTGAAGTTCTGGTTTGGCGTGTAGTCGAGGGCGGTGCCACCGGCGATGACGACCGTGCCGTTCGCCGGCTGCGTGACCGCCGTGATCGTCAGGGTCTCGCCGACGTCGGGGGCCGCGGTGTCGTTCGACAGCACGTTCAAGCGGCTGACCCCGGCGTTCTGGCTGAAGGAGAAGGCGTCGGGGTTGGCGACCGGCGTGTCATTGACCGGGCTGACGTTGATCACGACCGTGCCGGTGTCGGTGCCGCCGTTGCCGTCACGCACGACGTAGGTGAACGAGTCGGCACCGAAGAAGTTCGCGTTGGGGCGGTAGTCGACGACGGTGCCGCGGATCGTGGCCGTGCCGCTCGCCGGCAGCGAGACGCTCTGGATGGCGAGGGTCTCGTTGACGTCAGGCAGGGCGGTATCGTTGTCGAGCACGGCCACCGACACCGGCAGCACGGGATCCTCCTCGATGGTGACGGCGTCGTTGTCGGCGTTGGGGGGATCGTTGATGGGCGACACACGGATGGCGACCACGTCGCTGTCGATGAGCGCCCCGCCACTGCCCGACCCGCCGAGATCGCTCGTGAGGACGGTGAGGCTGCCGTCGCCGTTGAAATCCGGGTCGGGTCGCCAGGTGATGACGCTCAGGGCCTTGTTGGCAGCGGCCAGCGTGCCCGTGAAGGTCATGGTCGGATCGGCGGTGCCATCGCCGGCCTGGAACGAAAGGCCAGTGAGGTCTCCGAGGGTAATGGCGCCGTTGTCGCCCGAAAGGGAGACCTGGACGACGGCGGCGTCGACATCCGTCACGGTGATGAGGTTGCCGTTGCTCGCCGAGAAGACCCTGTTCTGGTCCTCATTCACGAGCTGGGCGATGGCGGGCACGTTGTTCACCGGCGCGTCATTCACACCGCCGACATTGATGGTGACGATATCGGTATCGGTGCGGGCGCCGCCGGCGCCACTGTTGCCAAGGTCGCTCGTCACGACCGTGAGGGTCGCGGCCCCGACGAAATTGGCGGGCGGCGCGAAACGCAGTCCATCGAGACCCGCGTTCAGGTTCGTCAGCGTGCCGCTGAAGGTCATCGAGGCATCGTTCACGCCGTCGCCGGTGGTGAACGTCAAGCCTGTCGTGCTCACGAGCGAGATCGTGCCCGCCGAGGCGGTGAGGGACACCTGGGCAAGACCGGCGGCGACATCGACGTCGGCGACGCGGATGGCGTTGGGGCCGGCGAGGGCGACGGTGGTCTCCTCATTGGTCGCCACCGCCTCGGGAGCGGTGTTGACCGGCGGGTCATTCACGGCGCTCCAGGCGAGGTTGATGGTGCTTGTCGCCTCACCACCGGCCTGATCGTCCGTCGTCAGCACGACGTTGCTGTTGCCAATGAACCCCGCCGGCGAGGTGATGGTCAAACCGTTGAGTGCGGTGTTGATCGACACGAGGTTGCCCGCGAATCGCATGAGCCCGTCATCGGTGCCGTCACCGCTGGAGAAGGTCAGGCCCGCCACCGTCGACAAGGAGATGAGCGTGTCGTTGTTGGCAGCGAGGGTCACGATCGCCTGGGCGCC
>Ga0172373_10001662_pt1 | contig 35678 bp, 32 predicted proteins | sample Lak10m_2_FD_114546 | JGI IMG/M metagenome (GOLD analysis project Ga0172373, IMG submission 114546) | Freshwater microbial communities from Kabuno Bay, South-Kivu, Congo - kab_092012_10m | ecosystem: Environmental > Aquatic > Freshwater > Lake | place: Democratic Republic of the Congo...
GCAGGCGTCGAGGACGCCGCGTGCCTCGACCTCCGTCCATTGCCCGTGCGCCATCGTTGCCTCCGGTCGGCACGATCGGCGGGGGTGGCTATCCGGTCACGACGTCCTCGGCCGGACGGTTACTTTTCAGCAACCTGCTAGGTGTTGATCCGGCCTCGTCGGAGACGAGGCCCAGAAGTACCTGGCAGGGTTGCTGAAAAAGGCCCAAAGCGGCCTTTTTCAGCAACCTGCTAGGGCCTCGCCCGCAGCTTCTCGAGACGGGCCCGATCGGTCGCGTAGCGAAGCGCGTCGTCGAGGAGGATGGTGCCCTCGCGCACCCGCTGCTCGAGGTGATCGTCCATCGTCTGCATGCCCATCGCGCGGCTGGACTGCATGAGGGTCACCATCATCGGCGTGTTGTTGTCGCGAATCAGGTTCGGCAGCGCCGAGGTCTTGAGCAGGATCTCGTTCACCGGCACCCGCGAGGTGCCGTCGGCGGTGGGCACGAGCACCTGGGCGACGACGGCGGCGAGGGCCTCGGCCAGCATGAGGCGCACGTGGCCCTGCTCCTCGGGCGAGAACGCGTCGATGAGGCGATCGATGCTCTTGCTGGCGCTGTTGGTGTGCAGCGTCGAAAACACCAGACAGCCCATCTCGGCGGCGAGCAGGGCCAGCGAGATGGTCTCGGTGTCGCGCAGCTCGCCGACGAGGATGACGTCGGGATCTTCGCGAATGGCAGCGCGCAGCGCGTCGGCGAAGGTGAGGGCATGGGACCCGATCTCGCGCTGCGAGAAGACCGCCCTTTTCGAGCGGTGCACGAACTCGATGGGATCCTCGATGCAGATCACATGACGGGCGCTCGTCTCGTTGATGCGGTCGACGATGGCCGCCAGCGTCGTCGACTTGCCGGCGCCGGTGGGCCCGGTGACGACGACGAGGCCCGCCTGCAGGTGCGCGAGGCGCTCGACGGCCGGCGGCACGCCGAGGGACTCCAGCGGCCGCACCGTCTCGGGGATGATGCGAAAGACGGCGGCGGGGCCGTTTTCCTGCTGGAAGCAGTTCACGCGGAAGCGGCCCGCCCCCTGCAGGGCGTAGGCGAAGTCGACGTCGTGCTCGGCGAGAAAGACCGGCCACAGGTGCGGCGGCGCGACGTCCTTCAGCATCGCGAGCAGCGTCGGCCCGTCGAGGGGCGCGAGGCCGGCGATGGGCGCGAGGGTGCCGCGGACGCGGGCGTGGGGCGGAAGCCCCGCAGCGAGGTGGAGGTCGCTGCCACCGGTGTGACGAAGATGACGAAGGAGGGCGTCGAGCTGGGCCATCGTTACACCATCCCCGAGGGCGCGGTGATGGCGCGGGGGTCGGAGGCGTGGCGGCGGGCCTCGTCGACATCGACGACGCCGGCCATGGCGAGGGCCTGCAGCGACACGTCGAGGGTCTGCATGCCGAGCGCGGCGCCGGTCTGCATGGCCGAGTGCACCTGATGCACGCGGCTCTCGCGGATGAGGTTCGCCACCGCGGGCGTCGCCATCAACACCTCGACGGCGGGGACGACGCCGAGGCCGTCCTTGCGGGGCAGCAGCCGCTGGCTGACGACGGCACGCAGCGACTCCGACAGCATCGCGCGGATGTTGGGCTGCTGGGCCGGCGGAAACTCGCCGATGATGCGGTTGATGGTGCGCACCGCGCTGTGGGTGTGCAGGGTCGCGATGACGAGGTGACCGGTCTCGGCGGCGGTGAGCGCCAGCTGCGCCGTCTCGCGATCGCGCAGCTCGCCGATGACGATGACGTCGGGGTCTTCGCGCAGCGCCGCCCGCAGCGCGCGCGTGAAGGACTTCGTGTCGCGGCCCGCCTGGCGCTGGTTCACGACGCAGCGGATCGAGCTGTGCACGACCTCGATGGGGTCCTCGATGCAGACGACGTGCTCGGCCCGCTCCTCGTTGATCATGTGCACGAGGGCGGCCAGCGTCGACGTCTTGCCCGACGACGCTGGCCCGGTGACGAGGACGATGCCCTGCTGGAAGGCCGTCAGGCGCGCGAGCGACGGCGGCAGGTTCAGCGACTGCAGCGTCGGAGGACGGTTGCGGACCACGCGCAGGACGCCATCGACGCCCCACAGCTGGCGATAGATGTTGAAGCGGAAGCGGCCGACGCCAGGCAGCGAGAGGGCGCCGTCGACGTGGCCGTCGCGCTCGAAGCGGGCGACGTGGGTGTCGTCGAGCAGCGAGCGCAGCGCGAGCTCGGTGAGCGTCGGCGGCAGCGCCTGCTCGGTGACGGGCCAGAGGCGACCGAAGCGGCGCATCCGCACCGGCTCGCCGGCGTGGACGTGGATGTCGGAGGCCCCCTGGTGGGCGGCCCCCTTCAGCACCTCGACGAGCCAGTCGTGGGCCCGCTTCTCGGCGTGGACCTCCTCGGGCGACTTCGGCGGCGGCGCCTCGGCGACGTCGTCGTCCTCGGCGAAGTCGATCGAGACCTGGAAGGTGCGCGAGGCGAAGCGATCGGTGACGACGGCCTCGATCTCGTCGGGCAGCTCGGGGACCGGCGCGCGCACGGGCGCCGGCACGGGGATCTGCACGACGACGCTGGGCTCGTCGAAGCGGGCCTCCTCCTCGGCCACCCGGCGGCGCAGGATCTCCTCGGTGGCGGCGTCGAGCTGGACGCTGGCGGCGGCGTCGATGAAGCCCAGCTCGAGCAGGATCTGGCGGATGCTGCCGCCCTTCACCGTCTGCTCGGCGACGGCGCGCGTGAGCTGCCCCATCGTGATGAAGCGACGGTGGACCGCGAGGCGGCCGTACAGCCCGTCCTGGACCTCGTTCTGCATGGCGATGAACCTACGCCCTCGGCGTCACGGCGTCACGGCGTCACGGCGTCACGGTCAGCCGAGAGTGCCGATGCGGCGCCCCAGGCGCAGGGGCGTACCCTCGGGCTGGGCCTGCAGCGCGAGGGTCCCCGGCGTCGCCAGCAGCACGATGGTGCTGCCAAAGAGGAAGCGGCCCCACTCCTGACCCTTGTCGAGGTGGATGGGCGGGTCGTAGCGCCGCACGGTGGCCTGGGGCTGGCGCACGTTGGTGGTGACCTCGTCGTCAAACGCGATCTTGATCTTGCCCACCATCGTGGCGCCGACGGCGACCATCGCGATGAGGCCGTCGCCACCCTCGGGCTTGAGCCAGGCGATGATGCGCTCGTTCTTGGTGAACAGGCCGTCGACGTGGTGCAGGCCGGCGCCGTTCACCGGCCACAGCGCGCCCGGGATGTAGCGCAGCATGTCGACGGTGCCGGCCACGGGGCTGTGGAAGCGGTGGTAGTCCTTCGGGCTCAGGTAGAGGGTCGCGAAGGTGCCGCCCTCGAAGCGGGCCGCGAGCTGGTCGTCGTGCAGCAGCATGCGCACCGAGTAGGAGCGGCCCTTCAGCTGCAGGGCGGTGTCGTCGGTGATGGTGCCGCAGGCGCCCCACGCGCCGTCGCACGGCGAGACGACGGCGTCCTCGTCGGGGTCGATGGGGCGGACGCCGTCCTTGAGCTCGCGGGTGAAGAAGTTCTGCAGCGACGAGAAGCTCTCAAGCGGCTCCTTCACCTCGCTGAAGTCGACGCCGGTGACCTTGCCGTAGGTCGTGCAGGCCAGCTTGCGCAGCGGCGCCGGCGTCGGCAGGGAGAACAGGCGCCCGGCGGCGGCGCTCATGGCGTGCTGGGGCAGCACCTTGAGGCTGGTGATGACGACACGTTCCTTGAGGCCGGGTTCCTTCATGCCGTCGTCATCCCGACCGCACGGGCGATCGTCAACCCCTCGTCACGGTTTCGTCACGGCCGCCCGGCGCCACGGGCGAGCCAACCGGCGATGCTGTCGGCGATGGGAAAGCCGGGCCGATGAAACGCCCCCTCGTCGAGCCAGTACCACTCCCCGCCGGCGTTGATCTCGAGAAACACGAGTTCGTCGTCGGGCGTGACGATGATGTCGGCGGCGGCGTAGCCGAGGCCGAAAGAGCGCACGAGGCGCACCAGCGCCGTCTCGACGTCGCGCGGCAGGGTGAAGCGCTCCCACGCCCGCAGCAGGCCGACGCCGTCCTTGCGCCAGTCGAGCGCGGTCTCCTCGCGCTGCTGGCTGTCGACGGCGGCGCAGAAGACGTCGTCGCCGACGACGGTGGCCCGCAGCTCGAGGCGCTTCTTCACCTCGCGCTGGAACTGCATCGGGCAGTAGCGCAGGCCGTCGAGGTCCTTGAGCGCCGCGTCGTCGACGACGGAGGTGAAGACGACGTGCTCGAGGCCAGCGCGAAAGACCGCAAAGCTCGACTGCATCTTGGTGACGACCACGCCACCGTCGGCGCGGACGTCGTCGACAAAGGCCCGCACCAGGGCCGGATCGTTCGAAAACAGCGTCTCGGGGATGCGCAGACCGAGGCCCGCCGCGCGCCGCAGCTGCAGCTCCTTGTGGTCACAGCGGCGGACGGCCTCGAGGGGATCGAGCTGGGGCACGCCGGAAAACGCGTCGTCGCCGAGGGCGGCGATGAGCCCATACGCCGTGCGGCGGCTCTCATCCACCGAGGGCCCGCGCAGGTCCCCGAGCGTCGTCGGCAGGCCGCCACCGGCGTGGAAGCGGCGATACCAGACGCTGCCGACGTCGTTGAGGTCGACGTCGACGCCGGAGACCTCGTCGATGAGCCGACGCTGGATGCGCCCCTGCCCGTCGAGGCGCGTGCCCACCTTCACCGTCAGCGGATAGCGGTCGGTGTCGAAGCGCACCGGGCGGCAGCCGCGGGCCTGCAGCCCGCGCATCACGCCGGCCACGCCGTGGTGGTCGTCGCTGCGGGTGACAAGCAGGACGAGCGGCGCCGAGGCGGCCCGTGGTGTCGACGACGACGACGTCATGACTTCCCCAGCAGCAGGCGGGCGAGGGCGAGTGGCAGGCCCTGCCCGAGGTCGCGCTCGAGGAAGCCCCACTCGCCGGCGGGGTTCACCTCGAGGAAGGAGACGGCGCCGGCTGCGTCGACGACGAAGTCGAGGGCGCCGGTGTGCAGGCCGAAGGCACGGCAGAGGGCGCGGCAGCGGTCGGCGAACGCGTCATCGATGCCCTTGTCGACGGCGAACCGCTCGAAGCGGCCACTGGAGTCGATGCGCCAGTCGTCGCTCGTGCAATCGGTGGCGCCGGCGACGACGACGTCGCCCATGACCTGCACCCGCACGTCGAGGATCTTCTCGACCCGGCGCTGGAAGATCTGGGGGGCGAAGCGCACGTCGTCGAGCGCGGCGATGTCGTCGTCGCGCAGGGTGTGGGTGTAGACGAAGGGGCCATCGCCCCGCATCGTCGCAGAGAGCGGCGTCAGCAGCTTGGTGACGACGCGGCTGCCGTCATGGTGGACGCGGGCGACAAAAGCGCGAACGGCGACGGGGTCGTTGCTGATGAGCGTCTCGGGCACGGTGAAGCCGAGCTGTCGGGCGAGACCGAGCTGCCGCGGCTTGTACTCGGCGACGCGCTCGTGCTCCGGGTGGTTGGCGACGACGACGGCGCCGGCGTCGGCGAGACGCGAGAGCGCGGCGTCGAAGGCGTGGCGGGCCTGGGCGGCGGCGGCGGCGGCGAAGTCGGGATCGCAGCCGACGCGGGCCCCGGGCCAGCAGCGCCGTCGCCACACCGCGCGCAGCGTCGACAGGCGCAGCGATCGGCCGTCGACAAGGCCAAGGGTGGCGTCGTCGCCGTCGTCGCTGAGGGTGAGGGCGTCTGGGTAGCGGTCGGTGTCGACGCGGACGACGTCGTGCTCACCCAGATGCGACAACGCCGCCGTCACCAGCTCGGGGACGACGGCGTCATCGCTGCGGGTGAGGATCAGCGTCGTCACCCGACGGAGCGATTCACTTCGGGACGCGCATCTCGGCGCGGTCGCCGGGCACGATCTCGCGGGTGGCGTTGATGAGCACACCGGTGGACACGGACTTGTTGACCTCGACGATCAGGATCTCGCCGATGTCCTCGTCAGCCATGCCCGAGTACTCCTTCGTGTAGGGGTCGCCGGCGCGGACGACGACAAAGGTGTTGCCGGCCTTCACGCCGTCGTTGGCGCCCTTGTCCATGATGACGATGTAGTTCTCGCCGAGGTAGTTGAGGACGACCTTGCCGGTGTCGACGACGTAGCCCTTGACGTTCTTCTCGTTCTCGACGGCGCGGGCGGCTTCGGTATCGACCGGGAGTTCGGCGACGTAGTCACCGCGCTCGATGGTGTCCCAGCTGGCGGTGATGGTGCCGAGGGCCTGCTCGCGCGAGAGCAGATCGACGCGGACCTCGCCCATCATCTCGACGATGCGGCCGAGGGAGGCGCCGGTGACGGGGTGGCGGATCTCGCGGCTCGGGCGGAAGATCTGCAGCACGTCGCCAGGCTTGTTCTGCTTCTTGAGCTTGATGTAGCTGCGGTCGGCGGTCGAGAGCAGGCGCTTCTCCTCGGGGGAGTTCAGCACCTGACCAGCGTCGTTGAGCTGCTCGTTGGGGACGAAGAACTCGCGACGGCGACGGGCGTTGCCCATGTCGGCGAAGCGGTCGCCGACACCTTCACCCTCGAAGCCGCCGCCGGCGACGTCCTCGAAGTCGGGCTCATCATCGGGCTCGGGCTGCTGGACGACGGGGGCGTCGCTGCCCGGGTAGAAGCGGATCTGACGACCCGGGTAGATCCAGTTCGGGTTGTCGAGCTCCTGGTTGTAGGACCAGATGCGCGGCCAGTACCACGGGTTGTTGAGGAAGCGCTGCGAGAGGGTCCACAGCGTGTCGCCGGGGCGCACGGTGTACGTCTCCGGCGCCGACGTCACGGGCTCGCCGCCCTCTGGCTTCGTCGGGGCGGGCGCGACGGTGTCGCCGCCGCCGAAGTCCTCGGTGCCGCCACCGGTGTCGTCGCTCGGGCTCTCCTCGACGGGATCGGCGCCTTCTTCCTGCGCGAAGGCCGGTGCGGCGAGGGTGGCGATGGCTGCAATGGCGAAGGCGCGCATGGGGGACCCCGGGTGGGCACTGCGAAACGATCGGCCGCGAAGCGGATGCGATCACCTCGCACGATAGAGAGGGCTGCTGCCGGCTCCAAGTTTTTCGCTTCTGGTGCACCGCGACCGCGTCGTCGGCGTGCCGATGTCCGGGGCCGACCGGGGCCGGTCGGCGCCACCACACCCACACCCCCCGGCGCGTTCCAATGCCCCGGATCTGTCAAATTGCACTATGTTGCAGTTGCCAGCGGGTCTTTCCGCACTATGTTACAGCCTGCGATCGGTTCGGGCTGTGGTGTCCGGCCGGCCAGTGCAGGGAGCAAGGAGCGCGCATGACCGCCGTGATCAGCAGCGAGAAGATCCCCAACAACGTCCACCTCTCCGACGACAAGCGCCTGCAGCGCGCGCTGGAGTCCTGGCAGCCGAACTTCCTCACCTGGTGGAAGGAGATGGGCCCCGAGGGCTTCCAGACCAAGGACATCTACCTGCGCACCGCCGTGTCCGTCGACGTCGACGGCTGGGCGATCTTCGACCACGTGAAGATGCCCGACTACCGCTGGGGCATCTTCCTCGCCGACGCCGAACCGGAGCGGAAGATCCCGTTCGGCGACCACTACGGCGAGCCCGCGTGGCAGGACGTCCCCGGTGAGCACCGGAACTCATTGCGCCGGCTGATCGTCACCCAGGGCGACACCGAGCCCGCCTCCGTCGAGCAGCAGCGGCTCCTCGCCCAGACGGCGCCGTCGCTCTACGACATGCGCAACCTGTTCCAGGTCAACGTCGAGGAGGGCCGTCACCTGTGGGCGATGGTCTACCTGCTGCACTCCTACTTCGGAAAGGACGGCCGCGAGGAGGCCGAGGAGCTCCTGCAGCGCCGCAGCGGCAACGTCGACAAGCCGCGCATCCTGACGACCTTCAACGAGCCCATCGCCGACTGGCTCTCGTTCTTCATGTTCACGACCTTCACGGACCGTGACGGCAAGTACCAGCTGAAGTCCCTCGCCGAGAGCGGCTTCGATCCGCTGAGCCGCACCTGCCGCTTCATGCTCACCGAGGAGGCGCACCACATGTTCGTCGGCCAGACGAGCGTGCGCCGCGTGATCAAGCGCGCCTGCGAGCTCATGAAGGAGCACAACACCGACGACGTGAAGAAGCACGGCGGCATCCCGCTCAAGCTCATCCAGAAGTACGTGAACTTCTGGTACACGCTGTCGCTCGATCTCTTCGGCAACGAGGTGTCGACGAACGCCGCCGCCTACTTCGCCGCCGGCCTCAAGGGTCGCGCCGACGAGAACAAGTACAAGGACCACGTCGCCAAGGAGGGCATCTACTCGATGGACGTCCTCGCCGGCGACAAGCTGTCGACGCAGGAGATCCCCCTGCGCAACGCGATGAACGAGATCCTGCGCGACGACTACGTGAAGGACTGCGAAGCCGTCATCCAGAAGTGGAACATCGAGACCCGCGACCACGGCATCGACTTCCAGTTCAAGCTCCCGTCGCGCCGCTTCCACCGCAAGGTGGGCCAGTGGTCCGAGGCCCGCTTCGACCCGCAGGGCAACCCGATGTCGGAGTCCGACTGGGACAAGATGAAGGACAACTGGCTCCCCTCCGAGGAGGAGAAGGCCTTCGTGCGCAGTCTCATGCAGCAGGTCATCGAGCCCGGCAAGATGGCCGCCTGGATCGCGCCGCCGAACAAGGGCATCAACGACAAGGGCGTCGACTACGAGTACGTGAAGCTCTGACGTCGGGCCGTGATGCGCCATCGAGGAATGGGGCCGCTTGCGCGGCCCCATTCTTCTTTCCCGCCCCTGCGCCCTACGGCGACGGTGGACGTGCGCCGACGTAGGCGTTGGCCGAGAACCGGAGCCCGGCCATCGTGCGCCAATCCGGATACCGACGCCACACGCGCTCGATGAGGTCGGCGCCATCCTTCGCCTGCGGGACCTCGGCGAGGAAGTCCGTCACGTAGCGCCGGTACACCGGCAGGAAGTCCTTGCCGAACGGCTCGCCGTGGCCCGGATAGAACGTGTCGACGGTGTCGAGGGCCGCGAGCATGTCGATGTGCGTGAGCACGCCGACGTCGTCCAACTCGTTGAGCCAGGGGTGGACGCGGTTGTAGACGAGGTCGCCAATGAGTGCCGCGCGCAGCGAGGGGATGACGAGCATCGTCGACGTCGGGTGCTCTCCGCCGCTCAGGTCGACGATCTGGATGGGGACGCCGCCGAGTTCGATCTGGTTGGCGGTCCATGGGGTCAGCTGCGGCGGCGTCGTGGTCATCTCGCCAGGGAAGAACCTCTGCAGCGGCGCCTCGAATTTCTTCAAGAGCGTCGGCACGTCCGTCACCGTCGTCGGCCGGGCGTAGAGCGGCGTACCCGGGAACGCCGTGGCGATGGCCTCGAGCCCGCCGGCATGATCCGGGTGCGCGTGCGTCACCCAGACGAACGCCAGCTTCTTGCCGGTCGAGCGCACGAGCTCGACGACGCGCTGCGCCTCGGGCATCACGAGCTGCGCGTCGACGATGGCCACCTCGGTGGCGGTCTCGAGGAGCCACGAGTTCACCGTCGCCGAATATTCCGCCGACTGGTGGGCGCGCAGGGTGAGCGCACCGCTGCCAAAGGGCCCGAGCGTCGTCGCGTTGTCACGGCGGCCGAGCCCTGCAGGTGGCCCGCTCGCCGGTGCGCTCGCGGCCAGATTCGTTGACGGCGACGCCGGCGGCGCCCCCGATGAGGCGCAGCCCGCGCCGAGTGCGAGCAGGGACAGAAGAACGAACACACAACGGCAGGTGCAGGACTTCATCAGGGCTCCATGCAGGGGCATCGACAGGGGGTGCAGGACACGAGCCGGACCTTCCCCGTCGCCCGGGGCACTCGTGGTGGACAAGTGCGGTGGCGACGTCTTCGAGCGGGTAGCGCACCTCGCCAGGCCCCGCTTCATCGCGCTCCACCGCCTACGTCGTCATCGTCGGCGCCGGTGGGCGCAGGCAGGCCGGTGTCGGGCTCGTCCGTATCCAGGTGGAACCAGGACACATGACCCTGCCGATCGATGCGACGGACCCGCTCCTCGAAGCCAAGCCGCTCGGCTCGCGCGAGCATCTCTCTTCGGGCCGTTGAGGCGTCGAAGGCCGCAGCGTGCTCTGCCGACGAGAATCGGGCCACCATGAGGTAGCGCGATGAACCGCCGGTCCGGGTCGGCGCCATGTGAACGTGGAACACCGACTCGTGACCGGGAAAGCGCGCGGCGATCTCATTGATGTCGTTGGCCCAGGCCTCGTAGTCGGCCTCGCGACCGGGTCGCACGAGGCGCTCGATCATCATGACAAAGGGCGACGCCGAGACGAGCGCCTTCACCTCGTCACGGAGCTCGGCGACCGAGGTGAAGCGTGCGTCCGGCAGGGGCGCCGTGGCGCGAGCGATGATGCCCCCGACCCGCGGCGCCGTCTCGCCAACGCGTTGTCGCAGCTCCTCGACGTCGCCCTCGGCGAGGAGCGGCCCCTGGGCGAAGGCGAAGCGCGGCGGCGATCGACGCAGGGCGAGGGTGTAGAGCAGCGCACCAAGCCCATAGACGTCGGTTCGTGGTCCGACCTCGCCGACCCTGCGATCCACCTGCTCGGGCGCGCAATAGCGCGGGGTGCCCACGGCTTTCGCACCGGTGTCGTCACGAGGCTGGGCCGCGCCACTGAGCCCCCAGTCGAGCAGGTAGGTCAGGCCATCGTCGCCGACCCAGACATTCTGCGGCTTGATGTCGAGGTGGAAGACCCCTCGCCCGTGCGCATGCGCGACGGCATGACAGATCTTGAGGAAGATCTGCATGGCGTCGGTGAAGGTGAAGGCCTCGTCCCTCAGCGCTGTCGAGAGCGGCCGCCCCTGCAACCGGGGCATGACGAACCAGGGCCGCCCGTCTTCGTCGGTCCCACGGTCGAGCACGGGCACCACATGGGGATGATCGAGGGACGCGGTCACCCGCATCTCGGCGACGAAGAGCTCCCGATGCCACGACGGCGCTGGAAACGGGGCGAGGCGCTTGAGGGCGAGGATGCGGTCGAAGCGGAAGTCACGGACGGCGAAGACCTCGCCCATGCCGCCGCGGCCGAGGACGTTTTCCACCTGGTAGGGCCCAATCGACGAGGGGAGTCCCTCGACTGCGGCGCCCTCGGATGGCGGGAACTCTTCGACCCCGAGCTGGGTCTGCGCCGTCGGGTCGGGCGCCGCCTCGATGGTCGTCGGGAGTGGTGCCGCCATCATGAGCCTCCTCAAGGGGTCGGGCATTCTATGTCGACGCTGCAGCACAGGCCTGCAGCCCCCCGGTAACGATGGTGGCCGCCCGACGGAGGCGGGCATCTGTGCGGAAGCTCTTGTGCATCACGAGCCAGACGGGGCGGGCCGGGATCTCGGGCAGCGGCCTGACGCACACGAGCCGCGCGTGGAAGTGTGCGAGATTCGTTGGCAGGACGACGAGTCCAAGGGACGCCTCGGCGGCGTGGGCGAGCGCCACATGGGAGTTGGCCCTGAGCACCACCCGCGCGGCCGATGCCTGCGTCGCCAGAAAGCTGGCCTCGGGACCCTGCGACAGTGCGCCAGACGGCATCAGGACATGGTGGCCGGGCCAGCCATCCTTGAACTCGGGGCTGCGGCGCAGGTAGCTCGCAGCGGCGAAGAGGCCGTAGGTGACCGCGCCGATCCGACGGCGGACGAGCTCAGGATCCTCGGGCGCCACCACGCGGATCGCGAAGTCCGCTTCCCCACGGGCGAGGTCCACGACCGCGTTGCCGCTGATGAGCTCGACGTCGATCTCGTCGCGCACGAGCGCCGCCGCCACCTGGCTCGCCACGAGGCGCGCGCCGTTCTCGGTCACCGCGATCCGGATGGGCAGCGTGGTCTGACCGGCCCGTCGGGCCGCGTGGTCGACGAGGTCGACGAGGGGCGCGATGGCCGACTGGAGCTGCTGCCCGACGGGCGACAGCGTGAGGCGCCGGCCCGCGCGGAGCAGGAGCGGGGCGCCCAGCGCGTCCTCGGCCGCGGTGAGGCGGCGCGCCACCGTCGTGGGGTGCACGCCAAGGGACTTTGCCGCCGCCGCGACGGACCCGGCCCGCACCACGGCGGCGAAGGTCTGCAGATCGTTCCAGTCAAGCACCCGCACCTCCTGAGGGTCGCATGGTCCGATGCTGCGTTTTCGCAGCATCATGCTGCACATTTTCGCACAAACGCAGGCGGTGGTCGTGCCATCGGAGACCCAGGAGGCACACAGATGCTCAACACCCGAACTGCGCTCATGTCACTCACTGTCCTTGTTGCTGGCTGCGGCTCGACCCCGGACCAGCCCCCGGCGTCGCCCGGGGTCACGTTGTCGCCGTCGCCGGCCGATCTCGCCGGGCGCTGGGGGAGCGCCTGCGTGGACCCCGGCAACGGCCAGGCCTTCCGCCTGCTGTTCGACCTGACCGAGACCACCTGGAGCCTCGCCTACGAGGCCTTCGGCGACGCGGTCTGCGCCACGCCGAGCCTGACCGTGCAGATCGATGGCGGGTACGCGCTCGGCAACGCCTCCGCCGTCGTCGACGGCGCCCGCGAGGGTCGCTTCGACTTCGCGCGGAAGACGGTCACCCCGCACAGCGCCGGTGCCGCCGACTTCCTGACCCAGGCCTGCGGGCGGCCCGGTTTCGTCGCCGGCGAGGCGGCGGACATCACGGGCGGCTGTGCCGGGCTTGGGGCCTACCCGGTGGCCGAGTGCCCGTCGGACCACGACATCGTGCTGCTCGATGACACCGGCAGCCTGCACTTCGGTGCGCGTCCGCAGGACAACAACATGTGCACGCCAGAGAAGCGCCCGACGGCCACGGGCCTGCCGCTCACGCGGCGCTGAAGTGAGGCCTGGCGCCGTCGGCCCGGTCCATGGGCTGACGGCGCCGGGCTTCGCTCACCGACGACGCCGGGATACTGTTGGCCCGGCAGGAGCCCGTCTGCTGGAGGAGGAGACCCATGTATGCCATCACCATCACGCTGCGGGCCCTGCCCGGGCGCGGCGACGAGCTGGTCCGTTTGAGCCTTCTGACCGTCGCGCCATCGCGCGCCGAGCCGGGCTGCCTGCACTTCGACCTGTTGCGGAGCACGAGCAGCCCAGACGAAATCGTGTTCTACGAGGCGTATCGAACACAGGCCGACTTCGACGCCCACCTGGCGACAGACCATGTGCGCGCCTGGCAGGCAGCGGCGCTGCCGATCATCGACCGGGACACGATCCGGATGCCGTCCCATGTCGGCCTCACCAGCTGAAGTCTCGAGATCCCAATGCCAGGCACAGCGCCAACCGTCTGAAAAAATAAAGACTATTCGGGCGCTTCGCGCCCGAATTCGCACCCCGAAGAGGTGCGAATCCCGTGGCTTGATTCCCCACCCGAACGTGGGGATTTCATCGCCGAAGGCGATGAAATCCCGGCGAGCCGGGTGTTGTGCGGCGCTCATCGATTCGAGCCGACCTCCGTCAATCGACCGATGAATGCAGCGACGCTGACTGATGGCGCACCGATGCCGGCATCTTATTCTACCTCTGAGTAGAATAAGGAGTTCCGATGTTCATGCGACCCGCCCTTTTGCTGTTCATCGCGGTCATGGCCGGACTGACGGGCTGCCCGGTCGAGCTGACGCCGGCGGCGGCGCCGGGCACGGCGGACGGCGCGACCGTTCTCGGCCTGGAGCACGGCGACCTGACCTTCCGCTCCCTCCAGGACGGCGCCCGCTACGAGAACGGCTTCACGATGAGCGTGGAGGCGCCGTCGGCCACCGACTACGTCGTCTACAGCGCCGATGGCTGGGTGCTCGGTGTCGCGGTCGACGCCGCGTCGGACTTCACCGCCACGGCCCACTTCACGGTGCTCGGTCGCCGGACCATCGTGGCCCGCGCCTTCGATGCCGCCGACACGCAGCTCGCCGAGGGGCGCGTCACCGTCGAGGTGCTGCCGGCGGGGGCGGCGACGGCGACACCGACGGTGGCCTTCCTGAGCCCGGCGCAGGACGAGGGCTGGTACGAAAACGGTATCTGGCTCAAGGCCGTGATCGGCGGCGACGTGCGCAGCGTACGCTACAGCGCCGACGGCTGGGGGATCGACAGCTCGGCCGACCTCGCCAACGACTTCGCCCTCCGCCACACCTTCTCGCAGACGGGCCGGCGGGTGCTGCTCGTCGAGGGGCTCGACGCGGCCGGCCGCGTCATCGCCCGCGCCGAGCGCCCGATCGTCGTCGTCGCTGCCGGCGATGACGCCGATGACGCCGATGACGACGGTGACGACGACGCGCCCCTCGCGCTGCCGTACTTCTACCAGTACGGAAACCGCCTCCATCCCGGCGCGAGCTGCCAGAACACATCGATCGCGATGGTGCTCGGCGCCTTCGGCTGGCGTGGTGTCCCCGATGACATCACGGCCCGCCACGGCAAGGACCGGGCGCAGTCGCCGGCGGGGCTCGCGGCCGTCTTCAACGAGGAGGCCGCCCGCGCCGGGATCTCTGCCCGCCTGCGCGCCCGCACGAGCGGCACCATCGCCCAGCTGCGGGCTTTGCTCGCCGAGGGCACGCCGGTCATCGTCCACGGCTACTTCACCGGCTTTGGCCACGTCCTCGTCGCCCGCGCCTTCGACGGCGACGGCTACATCGTCAACGACCCCGCCGGCACCTGGAACCAGCGCTTCGGCGGCGGCTACCCCTTCGGCTGGGAGCCCGTCGCCGGCCGGGGCATCCGCTATTCGCGCGCCGCCTTCGAGCGGGCCATCGCCAGCTTCGACGGCCGCTCCATCGCCGACGGCACCCTCTGGTTCCACGAGCTGCGGTGACGCGCCCACGACGGGCTCGGTCGATCGACCGACCCCCACGGTCACAACCCCTCACCGCAGGTACCGAAAAGTCCTACATGGAGATCACCCGCCCGACGCCCCGGTCCACCACCGCCAGCGCCGCCGCCACCGCGGCGACGATGACCACGCCGGGGCCGACCGTGCCGGCGTCGGCGTCGCTCACGGGGACGGCCCGGGTGGTCAACGACGTCTTCGACGGGCTCGGGGTGCGGCTGCCGTCGACGGCGCTGTCGCGCACGAGCGTGCCGGTGGATGCACCCTGGCTCGGTGGCGTCGAGAACGCCGTCGAGGTGACGGGGGCGGCCCTCACCCCCCTTGAGGGCGCCCTGCCGCCGGGGCTGCGGGGGACACTGTTGCGCAATGGCCCCGGTCGCTTCGAGCGGGGCGGTGAGCGGGTGCCGCACTGGTTCGACGGCGACGGCGGCGTTCTTCGCGTCGGCTTCGGCGGCGACGGCAGGGCCAGCGTCGACTACCGCTTCGTGCGGGGGCGGGCCTTCGTCGCCGACGAGGCCGCCGGCCGATACACGCACCCGGCCTTCGGCTACCTGCCCGAGGGCTCGCCGGTGGTGCGCAGTCTGCTGCGGGCGAAGAACCCGGCCAACACGCACATCCTCGCCTTTGGCGACCGCCTCCTTGCCCTCTACGAGGGGGCGCGGCCGACGGCCCTCGATGGAAAGACCCTCGACACCATCGGCGAGGTCGACCTCGGCGCGCTCGGGCCGAGCGAGTGCTTCACGGCCCATCCCCACACCGACGCCGATGGCTGCACCTACGCCTTCACCTTCCAGCCCGGTCCGGGGGGTGGCGCCGCCGTCGTCGAGCTCGGGGACGACGGCGAGATCCTGCGCAAGGTGGCGTTGCCGGGCCTGAAGTCGCCGCCGCACGACTTCGTGAGCGACGGCCCCTTCCTGGTCTTCATCGAGACGCCGACGACGACGAATGCCCTGCCGGCCCTCGTGGGGCTGCGGGCGATCGGCGATGAGATCGGCTGGAACGAGCGGGGCCGCACCCGCATCCACATCGTCGACAAGGCGAGCCTCGACGTCATCGTGACCGGCAACGCGCCGCCGTTTTCGTCGGCGCACTTCGGCGGCGGCCGCCTCGAAGACGACGGCACCCTCTCGTTCGTCGCCTTCGTCCCCGACGACAACGACCCGTCGGGCCAGGGCATGGCCCGCTTCACCCGCGGCGAGCGCGTCGAGGTGGGTGGGCGGCCGACGCGGCTGCACATCGACCCGAAGACCGGCGAGATCGTCAAGCGCGTCGTCCTCGCCGACGTGCGGGCCGAGTGGCCCGCCGAAGACCCGCGCGAGGCCGGCGACGGCGGCCCGGCCCTGTGGTGCGCCACCCAGACGAAGAGCGGCTACTTCGACGGCTACGCCCGCCTCGACCGCGAGGCCGGCCTCGTCGACGAGGTGGCCCTGCCCGCCGGCGTCTTCGGCAACGAGCCCGTGGTGGTCGTCGACGCCGACGACGCCGACCGCCGCTGGCTGGTGACGGTGCAGTACGACAGCCGCACCGATCGCAGCGAGCTCGTCGTCTACGACGCCGACCGCCTCGCCGCCGGCCCCACCTTCCGCGGCGCCCTGCCCTCGGTGGTGCCCTTCGGCTTCCACGGCAGCTTCGTCCCCGCCGCCTGACCCGGAGCCACCGATGCGCCGCCACCGACGCTCCCTGCTCGTCGCCGTCACGACGACCCTCCTCCTGCTCACCGCCGCCTGCGCCACCGAGCTCGATCCGGGCAGCGACGTCGATCGCCTCGTCGACGACGACGGCGGCGCCGCCCACCACGCCGTCACGCCGGGCCCGGGCGAGGTCCGCGTCGTCGATGCCCGCGGCGGCGCTGTCGTCGGGGCCCGTGTCGCGGTGCGCGATCGCCTCGGTCGGCCCCGCCGGGCCACGGTGACCGGCGTCGGCGGCAGCGTCGCGGGCCTCGCCGCCGACGAGGTCGTGGTGGCCAGCGCCCCCGGACACCAGGTGGCGGCCCGTGTGGGCCCGGGGCTGCTGCGGCTCGTGGCCCGCGACGCCTTCACGGACGCCTTCACGGACGCCGTCGAGCGCGCCGTCGTCCGCCGACGCGCCAGCGACCAGGCCGTCGTCGTCGAGGTCATCGCCGGCGACGACGGCGCCCCCCGCACCGCCGGCCTCATCGCCGCCCGCGCCGGCGATGTCGCTCCGGCGTCACGCTTTCGCGACGTGACCGGTCATCCCCTCGCGCCCCACATCGAGGCCCTCGCCAGCCGGGGCGTCGTCGCCGGCGACCCCGACGGCCGCTTCCGGCCCGACGCGCCCCTCACCCGCGCCGAGCTGGCCGCCCTGCTGCTGCGCGCCCTCGGGCTGCCACCGGCCGACAGCGCGCCCTTCCACGACGTCGACGACGGCGCCTGGTACCTCGCCGACGTCGGCGGCGTCGCCCGCGCCGGCCTCATGCGCGGCGACCCGGACGGCGCGTTCCGTCCGACCGACGCCGTCAGCCGCGCTGAGGTGGCCGCCACGCTGCGGATGCTCCTCGACCTCGACGCCGCCGACGTCGACGCCGCCCGCCCGAGCGTGCACCTCACCGACGGGCGGGGCCACTGGGCCGCCGACGCCCTCGTGGCGACCCTCGGCTGGTGCGGGCTGCTCGATGTCGATGACGAAGGTCGTGTCGCCCCCGACGCGCCCGCCACCCGCGCCGTCGCCGTCGCCGCCCTGTCGCGGGCGCTCGGCTGCGCGCTCGATCGGGCGACGACGCGGGGGCGCCTGCTCGGGACCGCCGCGGCAGCGCAGGCGTGGACGACGCAGCGCACGCACCTCACGCTGCTGCGCGAGCGCGGCCTCGGGACCCACTACGGCGACGCGAGCCCGTACCACCGCCTCACCGTCGGCGAGCAGCAGGCCTTCCTCGACGCTCGGCTTCGCCCCGGCGCCGCGCGCGTCGACGTCGCCGATCTCACCCGCTCATCGTGTGTCGAATACGTGATGGAGCAGACGGCCCGCGGCTTCGCCGCAGTCGACGCCGGCGACGAATGGCAGCGCGTGGAGGCTACGGCGCGCGCCGAGCAGCTGCGCGGCACCTCGCTCGCGCGGGCCCTCGTCGCCGAGGGCTGGCGCGCCTTCCTCGTCGTCGCCACCACCGACCGGAACCTCGTCGGTGACGACGGTGAGCACGCCTACAGCCTCGCCGTCGCCCGCCGCGACCACGTGTCGTATGGCGTGCCCCTCGAGGGCGCCCTCGTCGGCTTCATCGAGCACGAGCGCGTCCGTGCGGCGATGGATGCCCTGTCCTTCGGCGTGCTCGTCCAGCGCGGCGGTCTGCACGTCGTCGCCGTCGCCGACGGCACCGTCCACGAGCTCGCGCGGGGCGAGGGGCCGCACCAGCAGGTCATCTACGCCGACCCATGGCGCGACATCGTCCGTGTCTACGCCGACGAGGTCCATGGCGGCGGCCCGGAAGGCCTGCGCGCGGCCCTGCACATGTGGGGCACGGGGATCCTCGTCGTGCCGCCCGGCACCGCTCCCAACGCCGTCGAGTGGTTCTGAGCCCGCATCGGTCGATCACCGGAGGATGCCACCCGGGCTCACAACCTCGCACCTGGGCCCGGCTGCTGGGCTACCGCCGCGACCTGTGCCCCGACGTCGACATCCCCGACAGCGAGAACTGGGCGGTCTTCGTCATGACGGACGACGGGCATCCCCCGGCGGCGGAGACGGTGCGCACCATCAAGGCGCTCGGCGCCACGGCGCCGACGACCTGACCGGGAGCAGCGTGCGGACCGTCTCGCATCGGTCGATCTCCGGAGGGCGACACCGTCTCGCACAACCTCGCACCTGAGAAGTCGATACCTGCACTGCCTACTTTCCATCGCGAAGGAGCCGCCATGCAGGTCCGCCCGATCGACGCCCTCCTGACCCGTGTCCGCGCCGACGTTCTCGCCGACGGCGTCGTCACCGACGACGAGATCGCGTCGCTGGGCCGGCTGGCGCACGATAGCGCCGGCGGCACGGGGCTGGCGACGCCGGCCCTGAAGCCCCTCGTCGACGACCACGCCGCGGCGTTTTCGTCGTCGGCGGGGCTCGCGCGGGCGCGGGCGCTCCTGGATGTCGGCGGTGGCCCGGCGCCGCGCCCGGACACCGACACCGTCCGCTACGTCGCGCCGCCGGACAACCAGACGGTTCGCAGTCACACGCTCTACATCAAGCGGGATGGCGTGTTGAACGGCGACACCGGCAAGCCGTCGTACTCGCGCGGCTGGGGCCAGTTCAACGCCGGCGTGCTGGAGCAGGCCCACGGCTCGGGGGTGCCGTCGTCGTCGCTTCACGATCTCACGACCCGCGCGACGCTCGGCGCGATGACGCCGGCGCAGCGGCTCGACGCGGCGCTCGGCGCCTTTGGTCGGAAGCTGCCGATGAATGACTTCGTCGGCATCGCGCGGGCGTTCTCGCGCCCCGATCAGCCCGACTGGGCCGGGGTCTGCTACGCGTGGTCGTGGGCGGCGCTGGACGCGCGGCTCTCGACCCTCGTCGACGTAGAGGGGCCGGCGGGGAGCCGTGGGCTGTGGATCGGCGGACAGTTCCTGTCGCGGGCCGACCTCGGCAACTGGTTGATGGCCCTGCTCGCGGGGCTCAGCCAGGGGGCAGGCGATGTCATGTGGTACGCGCCCGAGGGCGAAGACCTCTTGAAGGCCGTCGTCGGCTCGCTGATGGACGGCGGCCGCGGCTTTCGCGCCGACATCGGCAACTCCTTCTCGGACCGCGACGGTGAGGTCTGGTTCCAGCCCTTCGTCGGCGGCCAGGCGTCGTTCTCCGCCGTGCCGCCGACGGTCCGTGACGGCGTGCTCAACATCGCCCGCGAGCCGCGGCGGGCCGGCTGGGGCGGGACCGTCCCCGGTGTCGACGGCGCCGACGTGAAGCTGGTGCGGCTGACCGGCCGCTACGGCAACGAAGAGGGCGACGCCCACGAGGATGCGCCGCTCATCTCGGAGATGCAGTGGGCGATGTACGCCGTCGTCGACGATCAGGGCCGCCTCCTGAAGGCCCTCATGGCCGACGACCCGCGCCTGCAGAAGATCCCCGGCCTGCCGGTCACCGACACAAACCCGGTGCCGCGCGAGCTCTTCGCCCCCGACCACGGCCTCGTCGACGGCATCCTCGCCGGCACGCCGGCGCCCGAGGTGCAGGGCAGCGTCTACGGCCCGGCCCTCGACTTCTTCGTCGGCACCGTGCTCGCCCGCGGCATCCCGGCGACGACGCGGCGGGCCTTCGAGGCCGAGCCGGCGCTGACGGGCTCGGGCCCCCTCGACGCCGCGAGCGTCGACGCCCTCGCGGCCCGCTACCCCACCATCGCCGCCGCGTTCTCGCCCGCCGAGTGGCAGACCCGCTTCGCCAGCCGCGGCCTCGACGCCACCGCCTTCGGCGCCCCCGAGTACGTCGGCGCCTGAGCGCCGCTCACGGCAGGAAGGGCAGCCCCTCGGCGATGGCGTCGCCGTCGCCGACGCCGTCGCTGTTGCTGTCCGCGTCGTCGGGGTCGGTGCCGAGGTAGGCCTCGTGGTCGTCGACGAGGCCGTCGTCGTCGCGGTCGATGGCCGGGTCGCCGACGACGTAGACGGCGCCGCGGTCGACGCTCGCGAGCGACCAGAAGTGGGCCCGGCCAGCGCGGACGGCGAACGGGACTGTCGGCCCGGGGGCCTGGCGCGGGTTGAGTGGCCGCCAGCGATCGGCCTCCACGTCGAGCAGCGCGCCGTCGGAGAGGAACGCGGCGTCGTTGCGCCCACCGAAGACGAGGATCTCGTCGCCGGCCGGGAGCGCGGAGGCGCCGACCCGCGCCGACGGAGCGCCCGTCGGCAGGGGACGTCATTGGCCCGCCGCCACGTCGTAGAGGGCGCCGCCGACGACGACGACGACCTCCCGGAGGAAGGTTCTCGGCCTCGTCCTCGGCGAGGGCCAGCTCGCGCGCCGGGCTGCCCGCAGGCGCCCCGATCGCGAGGCTGACGACGAGCAGGAGGCTCCCGACCATGCGGTAGAGCACCCAACTGGAGCGGTCGTCGCGTCAACTCGCGGTCCCGCATCGACGCCGGTCACCACGGGACCCGCGCGAGGGCAGCATCGACGTAGGCCCCGCGGTTGTCGGGGCTCGGCGACAAGGGCACATCCACGATCGTGGGGTGACCATCCAACGGGGTTTCGGTGCCGGGGTGGAAGCTGACACCGACGGTCAGACGCAGGGCCGCAGCGGAGCCGTCGGCCAGTGGCAGCGCGGTGTCGAACGTATAGGGCGCGTCGCCAGCGGCGGTGGGCTGGCCGATGGTCGGAGCGATGTCGTTGTCGCGAAAGATCGCGACGAAGTCGTCGCAGGCGCTGAAGCAGCGCGGCCCCGTCAGCACGGCGGCGCGAAACACGACGTTCGACTGACTCGAGAAGACGGCTTCGTCGGCCGAGCAGCGACTCGTCTGGCAATAGAACGGCAGCGCCGGGGAGCGCTCACGCTGTGGCGTGTCACGCAGGGACTGCTCGATGCGAGCCGCGCCGTCTGGGACGGGTTCGCCGCTCAACAGGGCCACGTAGACGTTGGCGTCGGCGATGCGGGCGGGATCCTCCTGGAAGTACGGACTGAACACGAAGCTCTTCTTCGGTTGTTCGTAGGCCCCGGCGGTGAAGGCGCCAAAGAAGACGGGATCGAAATCCCCACCGACGTTCTCGCGGACATCGAAGAGCACGCGCTGCACGCCGGTGCGGGCGAGGTGATCGAGCAGCTCCCCCTGGTCACGCATCAGCAGACCACGCGGCCCGATGGCGTCGGCTTCGTCGAGCGTCAGCCGATACGAGAGATGCGGCAGCTTGCGCTCGAAGCACGCGCGCTCGATGGGATCGAGGGTCTCGGGCGTCAACAGCGAGTGGTAGCGCACGACCCGTGTCGTGGGGTCATCGGTGGCGTAGACGCAGGCACCGATGCCCTCAAACAGCGGCGCTCCGGTGTAGTCGCCGTGTTCGTCGGGGCCACAACGGACCGCGAAGGGCGGACACGGAAGCGCATCCTGCGCAGCCACCTGCCACTGCAGCGCGAACTCCTCTTCTTCACCGTCGTCGTGGCGAACGCGCACGATGAACGACGTGCCGGGCGACGGCGAAGGCTCGCGCGCCGGGTCGCGGCGCCCCAGCCAGCGCGCGATGTCTTCCCGGAGTCCCTCGGGAGAGCTCCCGCCGGCAAACCACGGTCGATGCTGCTGCTCCCACGCCGACGCCGGCACGCCGTCGACGGCGATGACGATGCTGCCTGCGGGGATGGGCCCGCCGTCCTGCACGACGTAGTGGACCTCGTCGTCGTCGAGCTCGACGCGGATCGTGAGCGGGACCTCGACGATGGGCGCCGTCGGCCGCCATCCGGGCACCTCGATGAAGGCGTGACCGTCATGCAGACTGTTCTTGAGCGTCACGAGCGCGAGGAAGGCATCGTCGCTCGTCACCGCCTCGACGTACCGAAGCTCAACCTCGACGAGCTCATCCTCCCATCGGGTACCGAGTCGGGCCAGCCCAGCGGCCGACGGCGTCGTGATGGCCGAGATATGCTCGACATGGGCACGAAACGTGGCGCGGCGGTCGCTCCCGAGCCACCGGTCGGCTTCGGGCTGCACGTCGGTCGGCACCGGCAGACAGCCGGTGGCCGCCATGACGAGCCCCACGCACACCAGCATCGAGGCGAGCGGGGCCTGATGTGTTCCCCGCTGGCTTACGCTCGTCGAACGGGCCGGGTGCACCGCTTTCGGCCATGCATCGTGCGTGCTGCTCATGTCCGGGGCTGCGACGCACCGTCGCGAAGGAATCGCACGAGCGCATCGGCGAGGCCCGGGTTGCGAGACCAGCCGTCGTCGATGCCCTGCCAGTTCGAGCCACCGAAGCCGCGACGATCCATGAAGGCCCGCAGATCGGCACCGGTCTGGATGCGACCGGCCTGGACCGCGTCGGTGAGGGCGCTGACGTGGTCGGACGCCGGCGCGCTGTTGGGCATCGGCCGCCGGCCCGTGAGGATGTCGCCCACGAAGCGCGTGTAGGTCTCCGGCGTGCTCGTCGACTGACGGTGATAGGCGAGATTGAACTGGGCGAAGCCCAGCATGTTCCGGCCGGTACCACCGCGGCGGGTGAAGAAGTCGGTGCCAGTGGTGTTGCGCCCGTAGACCTCGGTGCCGCCAATCGCGAGCGCCATCGCCAGCGCCGAGCGGCCCTGCGGCGTGTCGGGCGAGAACCGATCGTCGAGCGCGTGCAGTCGTCCGGCGAGGCGCTCCAGACTGCCATAGCCCTCGGGCAGACGAGGCCCCGACGACGACGGCGCCGTCGTGCTCGCTTGCAGCTGCTGGACCGCCACCGACCCCGCCGCGTGGGCCTGTCGCGCCGCATCGCGGGCCGCGATGTCGACGCTGCGATCGGCGACGCTGCGGTCCTCGACGACGGCGGTGCCAACAGGCTCCGCTTGCGTCGCCCTGGCGCCCTCCACCGGGGTCGTCGTGGCGGAGGTGATGTCGCGGCGCGAGACGACGGACGAGGGCGTGGTGATGGATGGGGTCGGCACGCAGGGCGTATCGTCAAGACGCCCCGTGGGGTTGTCTGGTCTCCGTCAAACGACCGAGCAGGGCCCGTGACGATGGAGCGAGATCAACAGCCGAGGAGGGCGTCGAGGGTCAACTCACGGGCGCGAGCGGCGGTCGCCATGCCGGCGCGGATGACGCCGGGGTGTTCGGTGCAGTGCAGCAGGGCCTGGGCGTTGGTGAAGGCCTCGCGGCGGATCGTCTGGAAGCCCAGCCGCGAGGTCGTGCCGGCGCCGGCGACGGCGTCGATGGCGCGACCGACGCCCCACCCACGAAACAGGCCATCGGCCTTGACCCCGTGGCGGGCGAGGGCGCCGATGACGTCATCGGTGGCGCGGGCGAGGGCATCGCCGAAGGCCGTGAAGTCGCCGGCGAAGCGGCCGTCGGCGCCCACGGCGGCGAGGGACTCGGCGAGATCCACCGTGAGGTGGGCGTTGATGGCCGAGGTGGCGCCCCGCAGCGATGGCCCGCCGCGGGCGGCGAGCTCGAAGTGTCGGCGCCAGTGGGGCGCAACGTCGCCACCGCCGAGGTCGGCGTGGAGGGCGTCGAGATAGCGCCGGCCGAAGTCGACGATGAGGGCCCGCGCCGTCCTTGGGTCGGATGCGCCGCCGTCGGCGACCCACCGCACGGCGGCCTTCGTGATGGCGACGTAGACGGCGGGGAAGACGACGCGGCCGTCGCCGGCGAGCGCGGCCTCCAGCTGGCGCAGCCGCACCAGCAGGGCCTCGGGGGTCGTCACCGAGGTGGGGTCGGCGAGGGCCACCAGGCGCGGCGACGATGTCGCAGACGCCGCAGCAGGACGGAGGGAAGGTGACGAAACCTGGACATGGGCAGTGGCAGACATACCCACATATCGGTCATCACCACCCGCACGGTTCGTCGGTGGCGACGTGCTCCGACGATCGACCGATGGAGCCCTCGCGCCTCGAAGAACGCGACGTCACGAGGCTGACAGCCGCTCTCGACACCACGCCAGAGCAGCGTCGCGGCGGTCGACGACCGTGCTCGGCATCGGCAGCGGCGACAGCCAGGTGATGGCGGTGAGCGCGCCCCGCACGAGCGGGTTCGTGATCACGAACGCGACGCCAGCGCAGAACAGCCGCAGTTCCCGATCGTGCTGCTGCATCCACTCCGCCTGCAGCTTGCGCTGGGCGCTGTCGATCACCCCCGACCGGCTGGCATCCACGACAACGGCGTAGCGCTCCCGACGGGCAAGCAGGGCATCGTACTCCCGGAGGTAGGAGCGAAAGGCGGCGTCGTCGAGGACGCCGACGAACTCGACGACCTTGACGGCCCCTTCGGTCTGGAACGTGTACGGCATGGCTCACTTCCCCCGATCCGCTGAAAGCACAGGTCGGCGACAACGCTGACACGTCACGCCACGCGACGGCGACGCCGCAGCAGCGGCAGCACCGCGACGACGAGCGGCCCCCCCCCCATGCCATGGCAGGTGCAGCCGTCGGGCTGTTGGCCTTCGCCCTCGCCCTCGCCCTCGCCTTCCCCTTCGCCCTCGCCTTCCCCTTCGCCCTCGCCTTCCCCTTCGCCCTCGCCCTCACCGCCGCAGGCGTTCTCGGCGTCGACGGGGCACGGATCCGGAGAGCGGGCACCGCACAGGGCACCGGCGCCATCGCACAGGCCATCCTCGTCGGAGTCGACGTCGAAAGGGTCGGTCTCGCCGGGGTCGACGACGCCGTCCCCATCGCTGTCTTCCACGGCGTCGATGAGGCCGTCGCCGTCGCTGTCGTCGCAGGCGTCGCCGACGCCGTCGTTGTCGAGGTCGGTCTGGGCGGTGTTGTCGTCGGCAAAGCAGTTGTCGCTGTCGTCGAGGACGCCGTCGCCGTCGCTGTCTTCGCAGCGGTCGCCGGCGGGGCCTTCGGGGTTGACGACGTTCTCCTGACCGGGGTTCTCGTCGACGGGGCAGTTGTCGCCGCCGATGCAGCGCAGCGCGACCGCGGCGGTCCCATCGCAGAAGCCGTCGTCGTCGCTGTCCTCGTCGGTGGCGCTGGTGCCGGCGGCGGCCTCGGCGGCGGCGTCGAGGCCATCGCCGTCGACGTCGGGGTCGCAGGCGTCGCCGAGGAGGTCGCCGTCGAGGTCACCCTGATCGGGGTTCGCGATGGCGACGCAGTTGTCGAGGGGATCGATGATGGTGTCGTCGTCGGTGTCGTCCTGGGCGCAGGCGTCGGCGGGATCGGTCGGGCAGGGATCGCCGGCGACGCAGGTCCCCTCGATGCCGCGGTTGGCGTCGCAGGCCCCGTCGCCGTCGGTGTCGGCATCGATCGGCGAGGTCTCGGTGCCATCGACGACGCCGTCGCCGTCGACGTCTTCATTGACGTCGCGGATGGTGTCGCCGTCGGAGTCGTCGCAGACGTCGCCCTCCTCGTCGGGCGAGGCGGGGTCCGGCCAGAGGTTGCGCTGGTCGGGGTTGGCGATGGTGCGGCAGTTGTCGATGTCGTCGCGGACACCGTCGTCGTCGGTATCGGGCAGCAGCGGATCGGTGCCGAGGGTGCGCTCGAGGTCATCGGCGAGGGTGTCACCGTCGCGGTCGGCGTCGCAGGCGTCACCGAGACCGTCGGTGTCGAGGTCGGACTGCTCGGCGTTGGCGACCGCCACGCAGTTGTCGCAGGCGTCGCCGACGCCATCGCCGTCGGCGTCGCCCTGGGTGTTGTCGACGGCCACGCAGTTGTCGCAGGCGTCGCCGAAGCCGTCGCCGTCGCCATCCTGCTGGCCCGGGTCGGGAACCGTCACGCAGGTATCGCAGGCGTCGCCGACGCCATCGCCGTCGACGTCGCCGTTGTTGGCGTCGACGTCGTCGGGGCACAGGTCGCAGCGGTCGAAGACGCCGTCGTTGTCGCGGTCGACGACGCCACAGTCGGGCGTGACCGTGAACTCGAGCTGGACGAGCGCCACCCGGTCGCCGGTCGCGTTGTTGAGGAAGTTCACGTCGTTGGCGGCGATGAACATCCGGTGGGCGCCCAGGCGCAGACCGCGCAGGCGCAGCGGCCAGGTCACGGCCTCGTCGTCCCCGCAGAAGCGCTCGGGCAGCGCACACACGGCCCCGTCGGCGTCGTAGCGGACCTTGGCGCTGTGCGTGACCGCGTTGTCGACGTTGGTGTTGTTGGCGCGGGTGGTGTTGCCAGACGTGCCGGGGGCGCCTTCGTCGATGACCTCGAAGGTGCCGGCCGTGTCGGTGGAGACGGCGAAGCCCGCGCCGAGCCCCGTCGAGGCGGGGTCCCGCCGCACGGTGAGGAACACGTCGACCGTCGCGTTCTCGACGAGCGACAGCGAGGAGAGGGCGGCGCCGCTGGCGTCGGTGACGGTGACGACGGGGACAGGGGCGTTGGTGCCGTGGCAGCGGCGACAGGACGACGTCCCCTCGCCGGTGTCGAACTGCCCGTTCGAGAATGCCGCCGCCGGCGCGGCAGCGACGGCGACGAAGACACAGGACGCGACGATGAGCGGACGGAGCATGGCTCTCCCGACGTGAGGGCCGCAGTCTCGTCCAGGTGGCCGATCCCCGTCAGCCGCCGAGACAGCGTGTCTCAGGGGCGTCGCCGTCGATGATGGGCTATGGGTGGAGCCGGTGCTGGCCCCGGCGACGGGGCCGGGGGTGGAGACGACGTGATCCTGCATCATGGCTCACTGCTGGGACCCGACGACGTGCGGGCGATCTTCACGACGGGACTGCGCCCGCACCCATCCCACTGGGCCCACGAACACCTGCGCGATCGCGAGCGCTTCGTGTTTGCGTCGACGCGGGTGACCGGCTCGCCGGGCGGTGACCCCATGGCCTTCGCGCGGGGCTGGCCGATGCCGCCGCGGACACACCGCGATGCGCGCGGCCTCATCTTCGTCCTCGACGTCGACCGCAGCGCCGTCGTCGGCACGATCCCCAACGACGCCCTCGCCCGGACCTTCGCGGTGCGCGCCGCCCTCCGCGTCCTCGACGGCACGACGGTGGCGACGGTGCTCGCCCGCGGTGGCCACGAGGCGGACTTCACACCCGTCGTCACGGCGCGGCCCCGCGACGTGCCCGACGAGCCGCGTGTGGTCCTCGCGCTGCACGACGATCTGCGTCGCGCCCGGACCGCCGACGCGACCGCCCGCGTGCTGAAACGATGGGGGATCGTCCACGACGAGGACGTCGCCGACCTCCTCGATGCCCACACCCGCAGCTGCGCACTGTGTATCGATGGCCGCGCAGGCGTAGCCCTCACGCTGGCGGGCACGACCGTCCGCCTGCCGCTGCATGTCGGTGGCGAGTCGGTAGGCGAGGCGACGTGGCGCTTCCTGTGTCGTGTGGTGCACGACGCCGGCGTGGCCCATGGTGTCGACTGGCACGGCCAGGGCGCCGTCGTCGACGTCATCGCGAAGCTGCCCTCGCAGGCGGCGCTGCCGCGGGTGCTGCGCGCCGACACCCTGACGGCGTTCATCGACGAGGATCTGCGCGCCGACAACGTGCAGGTCCTGCTCGACGCGGTGCCACCGGCGCAGATTCGCGGCGCCATCGTGGTGAGCCCCGACGGTTGGCGCTGGGCAGAGCCGCTGCGCCATACCCGCCGCCCCGCCGACGTTGTCGCCGCCGCGGTGGGTGACCTGCTGCGTGGACGCCCGCCGTCGTCGGGCCTGCAGGTGCTGCGGCCGTGACCCGCATACCCGTGAGCCACGCCGACGACGTGGGACGGGCCTCGACGATGGACATGCGGGCTGCCATGTCACGGCGATGAGCTCCCGCTGGCGCCTCGTCCTCGTCATTGCCCTCGCCTTCGTGGCCTTCATGCTCGCAGCGACCGGGCACGGTCGTCAGCTCCGCAAGGAGCGCGAGGCCCACGGCTACCTGCAGATGGACCCGGTGCAGGGGTGGCCGCCGGCGATGCATGAGATCTGGCAGCTCGATCGCGCCCGCCTCGGCGCAGGCACGGCGGTGGCGGCGGTGCTCGGCGCGGGCGCGGCCCTCGCGACGGGAGCCGGCCTCGGGATGGCGGCGCTGGCCGTGCTGCTGTGGGCGCCGACGCTGGGCTTCTTCGTCGCCGGCGCCCTCAGCCTCGTGCGCCTGTGGGCCCACGACGCCACCGCGGCGATGGCGACGCTGCCGGCAGCGGCGCTGCTCTTCGGCCTGGCGCTCATCGCCCTCGTCGGCTCGCTCGTCCTCGGGCGGGTGCGTCGTGATGCAGCAGCGGCGTAAGTGAAACGCTCTCCCGCTGTGACCCTGGCACCTGACGAGCATCGGTTCCTGGGGCAGCGTCTCGCCATGCAGAAGACACGATGGCTGCTGGCGTGTGGGGCGGTGATGACGGTGGCGTGCGCCAACGAGAGGGTCGCCATCGACGACGACCTCCGTGAGGGCGTCGGCGAGGGCGAAGGGGAGGGCGAAGGGGAGGGCGAGGGCGAGGGCGAGGGGGAAGGCGAGGGAGGCGAACCGGTGCACTGCGGCTCCGGCACCGTCGGCGCACCCGCCACCGTCGAGATCGACGTCGCGGCACCGAGCCTGTCGGTGGAGCTCGGTCAGGGTGTGCGGGGCACCGACCCGCTCCCCGTCCAGTATCGGGAGAGCGCGCTTGTGACCTACACCGACGTCAACGTGCTGGCGACCTACAAGGCCGCGATCGGGACCTTCGACGTACCGGAGCCCACCTGGAAGGCAGGCTACGCCCAGGGGCCGGGCACGCTCGCGCTCCTCGATGACACCGTCGAGGCTGTGTGGCGGGCAGAGCAGCTCGAGCGCAGCGTCGACGCCGCCGTCACCATCGGGCGACGACACAATCGCTCGGCCCTGCAGTGGCGCTTCGATCTGCCGCGGCCGACCGACGATGCCGCCCTCGCCGAGCCCTTCGACACGTCGGTCATCATGCTCGAGGCCTATCAGCAGCTCTTCATCAACGTCATCGCCACGGCCGGGAACGACTGCGCCCGGGAAGCCATCCGGGCCCTCCCCCAGGACGAAGACTTCGCCGCCGAGACATCGCGTCTGCTGGTGGAGTCGGGGGGGTCCCTCCACGTCGCCATCTACACCACGGTCTCCCCGGCACACTTCAACGCCGGCTTCGACGCCAGCCACTGCACGACCGGGACCCTCGGGGCGTGTATCGCAGGGCTCGATGCGGCGCTCGCGCTGGCCGTGGAGGAGCACCGCGACGAAGCGACCATGCGCTCCCTCGACCTCGATGTGGATCCCGTCTGGCGCAAGGGCCGCGCCCTCCTCGACCTCCTGCGCTGAGGTGCCCCACCCGGTGGCAGAAGGACCCGATGAGCCTCATCCACACGAACGTGACCTGACGACAAGCCCGCCGGCACCTGCCAGACTCACGGGGTGTCGTCGTCGCCGACGCTGCCTGCGCGCTGGGCCGCCCTCGTCGCCGAGGCGCGCGACGAGTCCCTGCCGCGGGTGCGCCGCGTGCGGGCCCTGACCGTCCTCGAGCGGGCCCCGGTCGTGATCGCCCACGATGTGGCGCGGGCCCTCGTGCCCCTGCTCGGCGCCGAGCCCGACCTCGCCGCGCGCGCCCACGTCGCCCTGCTGGTGCTCCACCCCGCGCTGCGCGTCGCCCGCGATGACGATGTGGACGCTGTTCCTGCTCGCGCTGCACGACGACGTCCTCGACGAGGTCCATGCCGAGCTCGACCTGGTGCTCGGCAGCGGCAGCGCGCGGCGCGACCCCACCGCGGCCGATGTCGATCGGCTCGTGGTCCTCGATCGCGTGCTCAAGGAGAGCATGCGTCTGCTGCCGGCGGCGCCGATGCTGTTCATGCGTGAGGTCACCCAGGCGACGAGCCTCGGCGACGTCCCGCTGCCGGTGGGCGCGACCGTGGTGCTGAGCACCGTCGTCACCCACCGTGACGAGGCGGTGTTCCCCGAGCCGCGCGTGTTCCGCCCCGCGCGCTTCAAGGACTTCGACCCGCCGACGTATGCGTACCTCCCCTTCGGCGCGGGGGCCCGCATGTGCCTGGGCGCGGCCTTCGCGCGCCAGTCGCTGCGCCTGCTGCTGGCCCTCGTGCTGCAACGCGCAGCAGACCTGTCAGGTGGGTGCCGCCATGTCATGCTCACCGTGGCGACCCCACCATGAGCCGCGTCCAGAGCTTTGCCGCCATCGTCGACGACCACAGCGAGGTGCTCATCCTCGGCTCGATGCCGGGCGTGGCCTCGCTGACCGCCAACGCCTCCTATGCACACCCCCGCAACAGCTTCTGGCCCATCCTCGCCGACGTCATCGGCGTCGACGCCAGCGCGCCCCGGGCAGAGCGCATCGCCGGACTGCACCGGGCCCGGCTGGCGCTATGGGACGTCGCCGGCGTCTGTGTCCGCCCCGGCAGCCTCGACGCCGACATCGACGACGACAGCGTGATACCCGACGACGTCGCCGGGCTCCTGCGGGCGCACCCGACGATCCACCGGGTCTGTTGAACGGCGGCAAGGCGGCGGCGCTGTGGAAGAAGCACGTCGCCGCCCGGGTGCTGGACCGCAACCTCGACATCGAGGTCCTGCCGTCGACGAGCCCTGCCCATGCCGGCATGTCCTTCGCGGACAAGCGCGCGCGCTGGCACGACGCCCTGCAACGACCACGGACCGGGCTCACCGCCTCGGCAGACGGATCTCGACGTCGACGTGGGGCTGGATCTTGAGGGTGCCCATCATCGCGCTGAAGGGCTTGATGCCGAACTCGCGCTGGTCGAGCCGGACCCGACCGACGTACGCCGCACCGTCATCGCTGCGTTCCACGTGCACGGGGCGCTGCTGACCACACAGCGTGAGCGTGCCGTCCACACCGGTCGCCGTGACCTTCGTCGACGTGAAGCGGATCTCGGGGTGCTTCTTCGGCCGCAGCACGTCGTCGGCGATGTTCTTCTCCACCTCGTGGAAGAGCAGGTGCGGCAGGCCCGACGGGTTCTCCCGCCCATCCTTCATCGCCGTCACCACCTTGAGGGAGGCGGGGTCGAAGGTCGCGGTGATGCTGCTTTCGTCGTCGGCGATCTCGACGCGGAAACGCTCACACTGCAGCTTCAGGTCGTGCGCGACGGCGGACAGCAGACCCTCCTTGTAGGTGGAGACGAACAGCCGGGCCCCGCTGGCGTGGTCGATGGTTCTCATGCCGATGCCATAGACACCCGTGCCGGGTCCGACCATCCCGCCGGCCGCGCTGCAGCAGCAATCGAGGAAGAAGGGCTCCTGCTAGCAGGTTGCAAAAAAGGGCCGCTTTGGGCCTTTTTCAGCAACCTGCGAGGTACTTCTGGGCCTCGTCTCCGACGAGGCCGGATCAACACCTGGCAGGTGCCGAAAAACGCAAAGCCGTTTTTCAGCAGCCTGCTAGTGGCCGCCGGTGCCCGACTCCCAGAGGACCCGCCAGTTGGCGCCGTAGACGACGAGGTTGCCGTCGTCGCGCAGCACGGTGGCCGAGATGGGGTGGCCCTGGGTCCGCGCGTTCCAGAGGGCGCGGCCGTCGGCGCGATAGAGCACGAGGTTGCCGTCGCCCTGCATGACGAACGACGACGTCGCCTGCCCGGCGGTGCGGGTGTTCCACAGGGCGCGGCCGCCCTGGTCGTAGAGCACGACATTGCCGTCACCCTGATGCACGAGCGTGAAGCGGCCATCGCAGGAGCGCTTGACCGCGTGGGGCGCGAGGGCCTCGAACTGCCCGAGCACACCGCAGCCGGGGCTGTCGGCGTCGGCGCTGTCGTCGGGCGCCGGCGGCGGCGTCGTCGGCGCAGGCGTGCCACCGCGCGGCGCCGTGGGCAGGCCGTTTCGGCGCAGGCCGATGTAGTCGACGAGGTCGGTGCGGGTGCCGAGCATGGCGCGGCCGACGCGGCCGGTGCTGTAGTACTCGAGGATGCAGTGGGTGCCGGCGGCCTTGTCGACCCACCCACCGAAGAGGCGGATGTGTCCGACGGTGCTGCCGTCGCTCGCCTGGCGGCGGGTGCGGCGGTTCACGGCGTCGCCGGGGATGAGATCGTCGATCGGGATCTCGAAGGTCTCGGGATGGTTCGAGAAGGGCTCCATCATCGCCGTCGACGCGCCGGGCTTCGGCAGGCCCCACGCCATCGAGACGAAGCCGGAGCAGTCCCGACGGTGTCCCTCGAAGGTGCGGCCGCGGTCGTAGGTGACGCCGAGATCGATCCACCGGTGGGCCACCGCGAGGGTCCACAGCCGCTCGTCGTTGGGCGCGCGGGCGAGGATCGCCTCCCTCGAACACGCCGGCGACGCCATGAGCGCGCCGTCGTCCTCGAGGGCGTCGTCGCCGCTGAAGTCGAGGGCCACGCCGGGGTCGTCGGGGCGCAGCTCGTTGTCACAGGCGCCAACGACGACGCTGACCACGGCGAGGGCAAGGCGGAGGGCGATACGGCGGGCAGACATGGGCGACCCCTTTCGACCGCATCACCATGAACGATGACCGCATGGTCACACATCAGGCCGACGTCCTCCGCCGGCCGACCGATGGGGTCGGCCTGGGCGCGGCGCCGACGGGTCGACGTCGTCCACGGGAGACGCGCTCGACGCGGCCCACCGTCGCCACGGGGACCCGCTGGGCAGCGCGCACCTGGTCGGTGAAGGTGTCGCGATGCGCGTCCGTGTCGCCTGCCCTGGCCTCGCCGTGGCCCTCCTGTCGGCCCTGTCGGCCTGTCCGTCGTCGCCCGCCGACGGCGAGACCGACGAGCGCCCCGACGACGCGGTCGTCGACACCGGCCCCTGCCCGGCGGCGCCCGTGGGAATCACGCTGGAGGAGACCGGCGCCTTCCTGCCGGGCGACGACGCCAACGCGCGCGACGACGGCGGCGACGGCGTGGTGGTCCTCATGGGGGGCGGCGCCGAGGTGGATCGCGCCTCGGCCCGCTTCGTCGACGGCGCCCGCGGCGGCGAGGTGCTCGTGCTGCGCGCGAGCGGCTCCACCTCGAGCTACACGACCTACTTCAGCGACGAGCTCGTCGCGCGCGTCACGCAGCCCGCCCGCGCGGTGGCGACGCTGCGCCTCGACGACCCCGCCCTCGGCGCCGACGAGAGCGTGCTGTGCCGGGTCCGTCGCGCCGAGGCCATCTGGTTCGCCGGTGGCGACCAGAGCGACTACCTCGTCGCGTGGCCCGCGGCGTTGCAGGAGGCCATCGCCCGGCGCATCGCGGCAGGCGCCGCCGTCGGCGGCACGAGCGCCGGGGCGATGAGCCTGTCGGCCCTCGCCTTCGACGCCCGCCACGGCGGCGTCACGTCCACCGAGGCCCTCGCCGCCCCTGGCGACGACGTCATCTCGGTGACGCCCTCGCCGCTGGCCGCCGTCGACGACGTCATCGTGGACACGCACTTCTCGGCGCGGGATCGCGAGGGTCGACTGCTGGTGTTCATGGCCCGGGCGGGCCCGGGCGTCCGGGGGTTGGGCATCGACGAGGAGACAGCCCTCGTCATCGATGGCGCCACCGCCACCGTCCTGGCGGACGACGGCGGCGCCGCCTTCGTCTACGACGCCGAGGGCGTGGGGCTCGACGACGGGCTTGATATGGCCCGGCTGCGCCGGCGCGTCCTCGACGACGGCGCGGCGGTGGCCTGGCCGGTGCCCCTCGACGACGCCGAGACGTTCACCGTGCAGGACGGTGTGCTTCTGCCGTCGTCGTGACAGCCGACGACGACCCGATGCGGTAGGCTCAGGCCATGCTCTCGGCCCGGTGCGACCGCTGCGGCGCTGCCGTCTCGACCCGGGCCGTCCTGTGCCCGGTCTGCCACGCCCTCGTCGGCGACCTCTTCGGCGGGCCCACCATCGCCGACGTCGACGACGACGTCGTGGCCGAAGACTTCGACGCGCCGACGCTCCGGATGCCCGTGCCGCTGGCGACGCAGCCCTCGCTCGCCCCGCCAGACCCCCTCGACCCACCCACCGTTCGCATCAAGGGTGTGCGACGGGGCGATCGGGCCCTCGCCTCGTTCGAGGAGCCCACGGGCGCCATCACCCCGAAGAAGGCCGACGGGCCGGCTCCCGTCGCCACCGCACCGTCGGCGCCGGCGTCGTCGACCCACGCGCGACAGGTCCCCGCGCCGGTCTTCGACGGGCCGCCCACCGATCCCACCGGCGCGGCGGACGATCCGTTCGCTCCCCGGCTCACGACGCCCATCCACCACAACGGCATCCTCCGCTCCCCCACCGACGCCGTCGTCCTCGGCGACGCCGGCGACATCGCCGGCAGCCTGCTCATCGAGCAGCCCTCCGGCGACGTCGACAATGACTTCCTCTCGGCCGCGACCGGCGCTGGCCTTCGGCAGATGGTGCCGGTGCAGGTCTACCTCGGCCGCGACATCGCCGAGGCCCTCACGGCGGAGGTCGTGCTGCGCATCAAGGACGGCGTCGACATCGACTGGGTGCCGCTGTCGGCGCATGAGCGCCTCGTCGTGGCCGAGATCGACGGGCGCCGACCCATCGCCCGGCTGGAGTCACGCCTCGGCATGGCTGGCGATGACCTCAAGCTCACCCTCGCGCTCCTCCTCGACAAGGGCGTGGTGGGCCCCGCCGGCGTCGCGCTCAAGCGCCGGTCGGCCCCGGCAGGGAATGCCGCCGGCGACGACGACAACACCGTGCCGGCGCCAGCCCCGCCGAAGGGCGCCCGCTCCCTGCTCGCCTCGATGTTCGATGAGCGGCCCGTGCAGGGCGACCACGTGGGCCTGCACGACCTCCCCACCGCGCCAATGCGTGCCGTCGTCGCCCGTGCCGATCGCGCGCAGGCGCGTCAGTTCCACGCTGCGGCGCTGCAGGCCGTGCAGGACGGCGACATGGCCCGCGGCTGGCAGCTCGCGTGTCTGGCCCGCGAGGCCGACCCCGACGACGCCCGCGCCCGGGAGACCATCGCGCGCTGGCCCGAGATCGTCGCCGCCGGTCGCACCAGCGACGACGCCCGCCTCTACGCCCGGGCGATCCGCAAGGAGAGCCTCGGCGATGTCGCCGGTGCCCTCGCCCTGCTGCGCGAGGTCGTCCAGAAGAACGGCGCGCACGCCCCGGCCTGGAATCGCCTCGGGCTCCTGTTGATGATCGTCGACAAGGACTTCGACGCCGCCACCGCTGCCTTCGAGCGCGCCGCGGCCCTCGACCCCGACGACGCCACCTACCGCAACAACCTCGGCAAGGCCGCCGACGCCGCTGAGCGTCGCGGCGTGGCAGGCGTGCTCCGTCGCCTGGCCCGCCCACGTCGCTGACGGCCTGCGCCGTTGGCGCCGATGCCTTTGCGGCCTTCAGCACCTGCCAGGTCTTGATGCGGCCTCGTCGGGGACAAGGACCAGAAGCAACCTGCTAGCAGGCTGCTGAAAAACGGCTTTGCGTTTTTCAGCACCTGCTAGGTGTTGATCCGGCCTCGTCGGAGACGAGGCCCAGAAGTACCTAGCAGGGTTGCTGAAAAAGGCCCAA